>Ga0210378_10000493_pt1 | contig 20019 bp, 14 predicted proteins | sample PLM1_60_b1redo_FD_155465 | JGI IMG/M metagenome (GOLD analysis project Ga0210378, IMG submission 155465) | Groundwater sediment microbial communities from an aquifer in East River, Colorado, USA - PLM1_60_b1 redo | ecosystem: Environmental > Terrestrial > Soil > Riparian zone | place: USA: East...
CGAGCCGGCGAGCAGCTCGTACAGCACGGTGCCCGCGCCGTAGACGTCGGCGGCCGGGGTGAGCCGGTTGCCGAGCGCTTGCTCGGGGGCGATGTAGGCGGGCGTGCCCAGCACCTCGCCGCCGGTCGTGACGAGCGTGGCGCCTTCGCTGATCACCTGGGCGATGCCGAAGTCGGCCACCTTCAGCGCGCCGGCCGTCGTGAACAGCAGGTTCTTGGGCTTCACGTCCAGGTGCAGCACGCCGGCCCGATGCGCGGCGTGCAGGCCAGCGAGCATCGCGAGGCCGATCGCGCAGGACTGTTCGAGGTCGAGGCCGGCCTGGTGAAACCGGTCCCAGACGGTGCCGCCGTCGAGCCGCTCCATGACCAGGGCGTTCACTGCCGGCGCCCGTACGTAGTCGTAGACCGGGACGATGTGCGGGTGGTCTAGCGCGGCGAGCAGCCGTGCCTCGTGGTCGAAGCGGCCGCTCATTTCGGGGTTCGTGGCCATTGTGGCGGGGAGCTGCTTCACCGCGACGTGCCGGCCGAGCGCGCGGTGCGTGGCCGCGTAGACCACGCCCATCGCCCCCTCGCCGAGGACGCCGCCGATCTCGTACTGCGGCAGCGCGGAGACGACCAGAGCCGGCGCGGTCACGCGGGCTCGCCCTGCGGCACAGGCGTTTCCTGGGTGGACTCGGCGCCGGCTGGCGGAGTGGGCTCGTCCGGATTGGGCGTCAGGTAGCCGAGCGCGAAGGAGACGCCGGCCGCCGCGAGGACCAGCGGGATCTCCGCGATCGGGGACGGTGCGACGAGCCGCAGCACCGACAGCGTGATGACGGCGGTGAGGCCGGCGCCGACGCCGCCAGGGAGGAACCGCAGCGCACGGCGCCACCGGTTCGCGGGCAGCCGCTGCCGGGCCAGCGCGAACAGCGCCGCGCCCCAGGAGAGTGCGGTCATGAGCAGTACCGCGATGCCGAACAGCCCGTAGACCGAGACGAGCGATCCCTGGACGTCGGCGGTGCCCTTACTCGCGGCGAGTACGGCGCGGTCGGCGTCCAGGATCGCGATCCGGGCCGGGAGGAGGCCGGTGACCTGGTTGCTCAGATCCGAGAGGTCGAGGCTGAACGACTGGGTGGCGGTCTCGTGGGGCGGCACCGAGAGCGCGACGGACGTGTCGTAGGCGAAGAAGGTCAGGCCGAGCGCCGTGCCCGAGAGCCGGACGGTGCGGATCTGAATCGTCTCGTCGCCGTCGTTACGCACTTCCAGCTCGATGCTGGTGGGGCGGTCCGGGTCGAGACGGAACTTCTTGCCCGCCAGCTCCGCGCCGTTGACACGGGCCTCAAGCTGCACGGAAGCGCTCTCTCCATTCGGTGCCGCCGAACCGGGACTCGCTACCGAGAGTAGTCCCAGCAGCGCAATCGCACTAATTGTCGCGATGCGACGGATCACTGGTGCCTTCCCAGGTAGGCGTGGTGTGGCGACCAAGAAGCTACACTGCGCCGACGGTCCGCCGCGGGCGAATCTCATGAGGAGACATGACTATGCGTGTTCGGGCACGAGCGCTGCTGTCAGTAGCTGCTGGCAGCCTGGCGCTGCTCGGCGGGGCGGCTGTGGCAGCCGTGCCGGGGATGGCTGCCGTCGCCATCATCGTGTCTGTCTCGCCCAGTAGTGGTCCTGTGGGCAGCGGTGCCGTGGTGTCGTTCTCGGTCGATCCGAAGCAGCCCTGCAAGTACGTCGGCCTCGCCTGGGACGGGACGCCGCTAGGCACCTTCGACGAGGCCAACGGCAGCGCGTCGATCACCATCCCGCAGAGCACGCTGGGCGGTCACAAGATTACCGCCGTCAACGGTTGCGGGATCCGGGGCGGCACCTCCTTCACCGTGACCGAGCGACCCCAGCCCACGCCGACGCCCACCACGACCACGCCGACCCCGCCGCCGACCACCGCCCCGCCGCGGCCCACACCCTCGGACACGGACCCGTCGACACCGACCACGGACCCGAGCGACCCGGCCGATCCGACGCCGTCGGCTACCCCGTCGGGGTCGACGTCGCCGCTGCCGCAGGCGATGCCGACTCCGGGCGGCGGTCAGCTCGTGCTCGACCGGGACAACGTGCGGCCGGGCGAGCCGCTCACGGCGACCGGCTCGGGCTGCGACCCGGGTGCCCCGGTTGTCCTGACCTCCGACACCGACCAGGTCGGCACCGCGACCGCGGACAGCGCCGGCGTGTTCACCGCGCCCGTGCAGTTCACCCGGCTCGAACCGGGGCGCCGCGTCGTCACGGCGACGTGCGGTCCGGTGCTCACGACCCATGTCGATCTGATCGTGTCCAGCTCGACGAGCGGCCAGGCCGGCACGGTGGTCGTGCTGATCTTCTTCATCCTGGTCGGCATCGCCTTGCTGCGCTGGCAGTACAACACCGCGCGAAGCTAGCGGGGTTGGCCGGGCCGGGCGGCGGGCTGCCAACCCACCGTGTTCGCGGTGTCGTGGATCCGGCCGGCGTTGTCGGACACCGCGTAGAAGACAGCGAATCCGCTGGGTGGCATCGGTGCTTCGATCGCTGCGCTGACACAACCCACCAGGTCGGCATGGCTGAGGTACACGAATGGATCGATGCCGGAAGAGCCGCGCCGACCGTCCGGCGTCACCCCTCCGAACCGGATCGCCACGACCTCGAGCCCCGCGTGGGCGGCGAAGTGGCGGCCGAGCCCTTCGAGGAACAGCTTGTGGGCGCCGTATGGGCTGGTGGGGACCGGGTGCGGACGATCGACGCTCAACAGCGCCGAGCCGTCATAGGCAAGGAAATCGTCGGTGTGAACCGAGCTCGCCACGACAACCCGGCGGACGCCCGCTTCGAGCGCCGCTTTGAGGACGTTCAGATCGAGCCGGAAGTTCTGCGGATTGATGTCGCCCGAACGCCAGTTCTCCGTGCCGAACTCGCCGGCCAGATGGACCACAGCGTCGCGGCCCTGGCAATGGTCGACGAGGAGCCGGTAGTCGGAGATGTCGTGCGAGGGCAGGTCAAGCCCTGTGATCGAGTACGGCAACTGCCGCGTGAGCACTGTGCCGATGCATCCGGCGCTGCCCGTGATGACGACGCTTCTCATGCCGGCATGCTATTGCCGCGCGGCGGGCAGGCCGGACAGGACGGGCCGCAGATGAAGGTGCCCTGGTCCGAACAGTGGATGGCGGGCACCTTCATCACGCGTTCGGTCGCCGCTCAGAGCAGGCCGGTGAGGAGCCGGCGCAGGATCCCGACACCGTCGGTGGTGAGGATCGACTCGGCGTGGAACTGCACCCCCGCAAAGCCCGCACCGCGAATGGCGTGGACCTCGCCGCTGGCGTCCGCGCTGATCTCGACGCCGTCCGGGGGAGTGCCGGGGCACCGCGCCGCGAACGTGTTGTAGAAGCCGACCCGCTCGACCTGGCCGAACAGCGTTACCTCCCGCTGCGTGCCCTGGAACGGCGTCTCCTTCGCTATCAGCTCCAGCCCGAGCGCCCCGCACAGCACCTGATGTCCCAGGCACACCGCGAGCAGCGGCAGCCCGGCATCGAGTGCGGTGTCCACAAGGGATCGCAGAGCGGCCATCTTCGGGACGGACAGCTCGCGCGGGTCACCGGGGCCGGGGCCAGCCACAACGAGGTCGTACCCGGCTGTGCCGGTCACGGCCATCCACGGCAGCCGGTCCACCGTGAGCCCGAGCGTCCGCAGCAGGTGGGCGAGCATCGCGGTCCAGCCGTCCTCGGCATCGACGACCAGGACCCGCCGCCCGGTCAGCACCGGATCACGCCGGACGGCCGGATCCTGCACGTCGAGCCAGAAGCTGGCGAGTGCGGCGTTGCGCGATGCCAGCGCCGCCGCCACCTGCGGATCGTCCACCAGCGCGGCGCCCGTCGTTCGTTGAGTTGCGGACTTTCGAGGGTGCTGAATCGATCCGGAACCCTCGAAAGTCCGCAATTGGACGGGGAGGCCGAGGGCGGCCAGGACTCCGGCGGCTTTGGCGTAGGTCTCGGCGACCTCGTCGGCCGGCCGGGAATGCCGCACCAGGGTGGCGCCGACGGGCAACCGCACTTCGCCGTCCGGGCTGAGATAGAGCGTGCGGATCAGGATCGGCGCGTCGAGCGTCTGGGCACCATCGGCGTCGCGCCCGATCAGCGCGAGCACGCCGGCGTAGTAACCGCGCCCGGTCGGCTCGTACCGCCGGATCACCCGGCACGCGTTCGGAACCGGACTCCCGGTCACGGTCGCCGCGAACATCGTCTCCCGCAGCACGTCGCGGACGTCCAGGTCGCTCTGCCCCTCCAGTAGGTATTCGGTGTGCGCGAGGTGCCCCATCTCCTTGAGGTACGGGCCGCGTACCTGACCGCCGCGGTCGCAAACGGCGCTCATCATCTTCAGCTCCTCGTCGACCACCATGTACAGCTCCTCCACCTCCTTGACGTCGGCGAGGAAGCGCAGCGCGCCGTCCGGATCCGGGCCGGTCGGCGGGTAGCGGTAGGTGCCGCTGATCGGGTTCATCACGACGGTGCCGGCGCTGGCGCTGACGTGCCGCTCGGGCGTGGCGCCCACCAGTGTCTCGGCTCCGGTGTGGACGACGAAGGTCCAGTACGCGCCCGCCTCCTGGGCCAGTAGCCGCCGGAACAGGGTCAGCGCCGTCGCGGGCGTATACCCAGGGATCGTGGCCCGGAAGTCGCGGCGGATCACGAAGTTCGCGCCTTCGCCGCGCCCGATCTCGTCCGCGATGACCCGCTTGACCATGGCCGTGTACGCCTCGTCGTCCACGTCGAAGCCGCTGGCGACGGCGTCCACCGGGACGTCGGGCAGCTGCGCGAGCGCGTCGCCGACATCGAGGACGGTTCGCTCCCGGATCAGCAGGACCCGCAGCGGCGTCCTATCGTCGTGGTGCTCGACGCCGACCTCGGCGAGCTGCCGGAACGGCACCAGCGCCAGGACGTCGGGATGCGTCTCAAGGGGTATGTCGGCGAGCCGCTCGACCTCGATCAGCTCGCCGGTGAGGAGTTCGACCTCGTCACGTCCTTCGCGGCGTAGCAGGGCAAAGGGAGGCGGATCGGGGACGAGTAGCTGGTCTAGCACGGTCATGAGCGTCTCCTGACGGGTCGGGGAGCCACGACACCGAGGAGGAACGCCGGACATGCGAACGGCCGCCCCGGTGGGCGGCCGTCGGTTCCGGAATGCGAACGCGCGGAAGGTGGCCGCCTAGGAGGCGCGCCACCAGGAGTTCAGCCGGGCGTTCACGAGGGTGACCATAACCGATCCGGGCCACGTGTTGGTGGCCATAGGCACGAATGTGTCGCCCGAACCCGGCCTAGATGACGATCACCGTCTTGCCGCGACTGCGGCCGGAGCGGCTCATGGTGATCGCCTCGGGCGCGCCGTCCAGCGGCAGCTCAGTTTCGACCGGCACGACCAGCCGGCCCGCGTCGACCTCGGCGGCGAGCCGGTCGAGCAGCTCCGCGCTGGCCGAGGCGTTCACGTTGATCCCGCGCACGCCGCGCTGGGCGAGGGCGTCGACGTCGGCGGCGAAGACGGTGGTGATGGCAGTACCGCCGTCCCGGACCAGCTCCGCGTTGGCGGCAAACGCCGGCCCGTCGCTGACCACGTCGATGAGCGCGTCGATCTCCGGGGACACCTGCTCGGAGACCGGTGCGGCGCGATGGTCAATGATCTCGGCGGCGCCGTAGCCGCGGATCCGCTCGGCCGCGTCGCCGCTCGCAGTGGCGATCACGTGCGCGCCGGCTGCGGCGGCAAGCTGAACGACGAACGAGCCGACGCCGCCGGTGGCGCCCACGACGAGCACGGTGCGTCCGGGCGCGGCGCCGACCTTCTGGACGAGGGTGAGCGCGGCAATTCCCGAGGTGGGGACCCCGGCCGCGACGGTCGCGGGGACCGACGTCGGTGCCGCGGTGATCGACTGGCTCTCCGGTACGGCGACGTACTCGGCATAGGTACCGGCGCCGACGGGCGCGTGGAAGAACTGCCCGTACACTGCGTCGCCGGGTGCGAACCGGGTGACGCCGGCGCCGATCTCGGCCACCTCGCCGGCCCCGTCGACGCCGAGGATCAGCGGGAACGTGTGCGGCATCCGGCCGTCGAGCATCCCATCGGCGACCTTCCAGTCGAACGGGTTGACCCCCGCGGCCACCAGCCGGATCAGCACCTCGCCGTCGCCCACCGCGGGCCGGGGCATCTCGACCAATTCCGGAACCGCACCGAACTTCGACACCGCTACTGCACGCATGTGGTTGAGCCTAGGCCCTGGGCGTGCGACCGTGCCGGCATGCGGAAGTACGTGATGATGGGTGTGCAGGGCAGCGGCAAGGGGACGCAGGGCGCGATGCTCTGCCGTGACTTGGACCTCGTGCAAATCAGCGTGGGTGACATCTTCCGCTGGCACGTCCAGAACCACACCAAGCTCGGCGCGCACGTCCGCCGGATCATGTCGGCGGGGGAGCTGGTCGGTGACGACCTCGTGGAGTCGGTGGTGCGGGAGCGGCTGGAGCAGCACGACTGGAACTACGGGTACATCGTGGACGGTTTCCCGCGGAACCGCCGCCAGGCCGAGTTCTTCCTGGAGAGCTACGACATCGACGGTGTGATCCACCTCGACCTGCCCGACGAGGAGGTGTGGCGCCGCGTGCTGGCGCGACGGCTCTGCTCCCGCTGCGGCCTCGACTACAACTTGATCGCGCACCGTCCGAAGGAGGAGGGGCGATGTGACGTGTGCGGCGGCGAGCTGGTGAGCCGCGAGGACGACACCACCGACGCGCTCACTGCCCGGCTGCGCGACTACCACGGCAAGACAGATCCGGTGCTGGAGCTGTTCCGCCGCAAGGAGTTCGTGGTCACCGTGGACGCCCGACCGGACAAGGCCACCGTGCAGCAGGAGATCCGCAAGCAGCTCAACCTGGCGTCGTACCTGCCCTGACGAGCCCCTACCCATCACGGTTTAGGGATGTTGCAAATCTCGGACACGTGACCGATATACGTAACATCCACAAACCACGTCATGGCGTGTCGACAGCCAGTCAAATAAGGTCTAGACCAACAGGTATAGACCTGTCATCGTGAGATCGCCCTCTCCGTTCCCCTGCATATCTTGCTGAGGAGAACCTCATGGCGACCCCCCGATTCGCATGGCGGACGATGTTGACGGCCGCGTTACTCGTTGGCGCCGGGGTACTGGCACCGGCCACGGCGGCCCACGCGGCGCCCACTGGCGCGACGTTCACGAAGACCTATGACTGGGGCACCGGCTACCAGGGCCAGTACACGATCAGCAACGGCGGTACCAGCGCGATCAGCGGCTGGCGGGTGGAGTTCGACCTGGCCGCCGGTACGAGCGTCGGCGCCTACTGGGACTCGCTGATGACCCAGTCCGGCAGCCACTACACGTTCACCAATCGCGAGTACAACGGCACCATCCAGCCAGGCGCGAGCGTCACCTTCGGGTTCGTCGGTTACGGCACCGGCACGCCGACGAACTGCCGGCTCAACGGCGGATCCTGTACGGGCGTGTCCGATACCCAGCCGCCGTCCGTGCCGGCGAACCTGGCCGTCTCCGGCGTCACGTCCTCGTCGGCCTCGCTCACCTGGTCGGCCTCCACCGACAACACGGGCGTCGCCGGATACCGGGTCTTCACCGGCTCGACCCTGGCCACCACCGTGACCGGTACCGCGGCGACCGTGACCGGGCTGGCACCGAGCACCACGTACTCGTTCACCGTCCGGGCGTTCGACGCGGCCGGCAACCTCTCCGCTGCCAGTGCGGCGGTCAGCGCCACTACCAGCAGCGGACCGCCCGACCCCGGCCCGGGCACGCATCTCGCGCCGTACGTGGACATGGGTTCCTGGCCGACGCCGGTCCTCAGCGACATGACCGCAGCGAGCGGAGTGAAGAGCTTCACGGCCGCCTTCATCACCTCGTACGGCTGCAAGGCGAGCTGGTTCGGCGCCTACGACCCGCGCGCCGGCTGGGCCAAGGACCAGTTCGACGGAGTCCGGGCCCGCGGTGGCACCGTCAAGTTCTCGTTCGGCGGCGCGAGCGGCATCGAACTGGCCCAGGCGTGCGGGGACGCGGCCAGCACGGCCACCGAGTACAACGCGGTTGTCAACGCGTACGGCGCCACATATCTGGACTTCGACATCGAGGGCGCTGCCGTAGCCGATCCCGCCACGGTGGCCCGCCGTTCGCAGGCGATCGCGCAGGTCCAGCGGGCGCACCCCGGGTTGAAGGTCTCACTCACCCTTCCCGTACTGCCCGAGGGGCTCACCGCCGACGGTCTGGGCGTGGTGCGGTCGGCGATCAATGCCGGTGTCGACCTGGACGTGGTGAACGGCATGGCGATGGACTACTACCGCGGCAACATCGACATGGGAGCGGCCGCCAACCAGGTCGCGCAGAGCCTGTACAACCAGCTCCGGCCGCTCTACCCGAACAAGACCACCAGTCAGGTCTGGTCGATGGTCGGCGTCACCCCGATGCTTGGCGTCAACGACGACAACTCGACGTTCAGCCTGGCCAACGCGCGGACGCTGGTGGACACCTCGGCGCAGCGGCACGTCGGGTTCCTGTCCTTCTGGGAGATGACCCGCGACCGCAACGCCTGCACCGGGGCGCTCTACCGCTGTACCAACATCCCGCAGCAGCCCTACGACTTCTCGAAGATCTTCGCCCCGTACAACGGCTAGTGCCCGTCCTACTCTGGCCAGCTGATCTGCTCGGACCGGTAGAAGTTCACGCCCATCGCCGTCCAGCGCGGACCGTGGCCGGCGAGCCGCGAGCCGAAGCTCTCCCACTCGCGCGCGGCCACCGGTGACCAGCCGATCTCGGCGATCGCCGCGAGCCGCGGGAACGCCATGAACTCGACGGCGTCCAGATCCTCCAGCGTCTCGCTCCAGATCGGCGCCTCCACGCCGAGTAGCGCGTCCTCGCCGATCCCGTCGAGCAGCGTGGCGGGCTCCCAGTCGTAGGCGTCCCGTACCTCGACAAAGCCCGCCCACTGGAGGCCGAGCTTGCTGTTCTCGTGATACTTCATGTCCAGGTATGCCTTGGACGCCGGGGACAGGATGACCTTGGCGCCGCCCTTCACCGCCGCCGCCACGGGCGCCGGCGAGGCGTTGATGTCCCAGTACTGGGTGACCGCGCCGGGCACCAGCGTCGCGGCCGCGATCTCCTGCCAGCCGAGCACCTGCTTGCCGTGCTTGAGCACGATCTGCTGTACGCGCTCGATGAACGTCGCGTACTCCGCCGCTGGAAGCGTCTTCACCTCATCGCCGCCGATGTGCAGGTACGGACTGGGGGTGAGCACGGCCAACTCGCCGAGCACGTCGTCGAGGAACTCGTACGTCACCGGCTTGTCCACGCACAGCGAGCTGAAGCCCACGTCGATGCCGGTGTACGTCGGGCGGGCCTTGCCGTCGCAGTTCAGCTCGGCGTAGGACGCGAGCGCGGCGTTGGTGTGCCCCGGCAAATCGATCTCCGGGACGATCGTCACGAACCGCTCGGCGGCGTACTGGACGATCTCGGCGTACTGCTCCTGGGTGTAGAAGCCGCCCTTGCCGCCGCCAACCGCCGTCGACGCGCCGACCTTGGTCAGCTCCGGCCACTTCTTGATCTCGATCCGCCAGCCCTGGTCGTCCGTGAGGTGCAGGTGGAGGACGTTGATCTTGTACAGCGCGATCTCGTCCACGTACTTCTTGATCTCGTCCACGGTGAAGAAGTGCCGGGCCACGTCGAGCCCGGCGCCGCGCCAGGCGAAGCGGGGCTTGTCGACGACCGTGCCGCCGGGGATGTGCCACGGCCCGTCCTGCTTCTCGCCGCTCTCGACCCTGGACGGGAGGAGCTGGCGCAACGACTGCACGCCATGGAAGAGGCCGGCCGGCCGGTGGGCGCGCAGGGTCACGGCTTCGGCGTCGACCTTCAGCTCGTACCCTTCGTCGCCCAGATCGGCGGCGTCGGCGTCGACCGCGAGGGAGATCGTGTCGCCGGGAACGATGCCGGCGGTGGGGCCGATCTCGACGGGGAAGCCGGTCGAGCGGCGCAGCAGGTCAGCGAGGTACCCGCCGATACGGGCCGCCTCCGAGCCGGTCGGCGCGACGATGCGGGTGGCGTCGGTGACCTCGAACTCGACCCCGTCGGTGGCGGTGACCGAAGCCGGGGCCGGAATGATGCTGCGCTCCATCGATACCTCTCTCGGTGCGGAGGGTTTCTCACTCGTACACGCCACGGCGACGCAGGCAAGGACGAGCAGCGGACCCAGCAGCCTCCCGCGCTGGCGCATCCGCGCTTCGCTCGTGGCGAGATTGCGGACGCCAGCGCGGGGGACTCCCGGTGGGTTCACGCCGAGGAACGTACCAACTTTGGTCTAGACCCTTCTAGGGCCGCCGTCGCCGCGCAACTCGACGGGGTTAGATGTTCTCGACGGCGCCGGCGTACATGTCGTCGATCAGGTTGCGGTAGCGGTCCTCGACGGTGCGCCGCTTGAGCTTGAGGCTCGGCGTCAGGTCGCCGTCCTCGACGGTCAGGTCGCGGGGGAGGATCGCGAACGACTTGATCGTCTCCCAGCGCTGGAGCCGGCCGTTCAGCTCGTCGACGTGCCCCGAGATCAGCGCGCGGACCGCCGGATCAGCAACCAGCTCGGTGTACGGCGTGCTGGTCAGCCCGTTCTGCGCGGCCCAGCTGGTGATCGCCTCCGGATCGAGGCTGATCAGCGCCGTGCAGAAGTTCCGGCCGTGACCGTGCACGATGATCTGGCTGACGTACGGGCTGATGGCCTTGAACTGGCCTTCCACGAAGCTCGGCGCGACGTACTTGCCGCCGGAGGTCTTGATCAGGTCCTTCTTGCGGTCGGTGATGCGCAGGTGGCCGTCGTCGTCGAACTCGCCGATGTCGCCGGTGTGCAGCCAGCCGTCCGGCTCCAGCACCTCGGCGGTCTGCTCAGGCAGGTTGTGGTACCCGCGCATGACGCCTGGGCTGCGCACGAGGATCTCGCCATCCTCGGCCAGCTTCACGTCAGTGCCGGGGAGCGGCTTGCCGACCGTGCCGATCCGGTTGTCGTCCATGAGGTTGACCACGCTCGACGCGCTCGTCTCGGTGAGGCCGTAGCCCTCCAGGATCGGCATGCGCGCGGCGTCGAAGAACTCGGCGATCTCCGGGGCGAGCGGCGCGCTGCCGGAGACGAAGCCGCGCAACTGGCCGCCGAAGCGGGCCCGCAGCTTCGAGAAGACCAGCTTGTCGGCGATCGCGTACTTGATAGCGAGCAGCCCTGACGGCTCCTTGCCGGCCTGCCGCGACCGGGACACCTCCTGGCCCGTGTGGACAGCCCAGGTGAAGATCTTGTACTTGGCCCCGCCGGCCTCTTTGGCCTGCGTGACTATCCGGTTGTAGACCTTCTCGAAGATGCGCGGGGCAGCGGCCATGATCGTCGGCCGGAGCACAGGTAGGTTCTCGATGATCTTGTCGATGCGGCCGTCGACGGCCATCTCGAAGCCGACGGACAGCTGGCCGGTGAGCAGCACCTTGCCGAACGAGTGCGACAGCGGCAGCCACAGGTACTGCTTGTCGTCGGGAACGACCAGGCCGCTGGCCTGCTGTGCGACGGCCGTGTACGTCCAGCAGTCGTGGACAAGCCGCACGCCCTTGGGCCGGCCGGTCGTACCCGACGTGTAGATCAGCGTGGCGAGGTGCTCGGGCTCGACGGCGTCGGCAGCGCGGCGTACCACCTCCGGGTCCTTCGCCAGCAGCTCGCGCCCGGCCGCCTCCAACTCCTCAAGGGTGATCACCCAGTCGCCGTCGGAGGTGCCGTCGAACGTCACAAGCTTGATCACGTCAGGCAGGTTCGCCTTGCTTGCGCGCACCTTCTCTACCTGATCGGCGGTCTCGGCGAAGATCACGCGGCTGCCCGAATCGCCGAGGATGTAGCCGGCCTCGTCCGCGCTGGATGTCGGGTAGACGGTGGTGGTAGCGGCGCCCGCGCACATCACGGCGATGTCGGCGAGGATCCACTCGACCCGGGTGGCGGAAAGGATCGCCACCCGCTCCTCCGTCTCGATGCCCAGGCTGATCAGGCCGGCGGCGATGGCCTCGGCACGGTCGGCGGCCTCCCGCCAGGTCATCGACTTCCAGCCGTCGCCGGCCGGAAACTCGAACGCCGTGCGGTCCGGCGTGGCAGCGACGCGTTCGAAGAACAGCACGGGAATGGACCGGGCCCGCTTGGTGATCAGCTCGTCGTCAACGCTCATTACCGCACCTCTCTGGCAGCGTGGTCCCCCCGCGTCGCACGTACGTGGAGGTTACGACCTGAGGCACCTACTGGTCAGTAGTTCTCCAAAGGTCGGCGCAATGGGGCATTGACCGTGCCGACGTCCGTTGAGTAGCGTCCGCAATCTTGGTGAAACATTTGCTGACTTGTTAGTCTATGTTGAGTTTTGTCGGGTTAGTAAATCTTGTCGGGTTAGTGCGACCCCGAGAGGTAGGCCACCGTGCGGAGAGGCCCCTTCGCGTTACTTGTTGTCGCGTTCCTGCTCGTAGCGGGACTTCCTGTGCCAGCGGCGTCGGCCGTCGAGGAACCGCCGGCCGACGTGTACCGCTATCTCGAGGATCCCCAGCTGGTCGGCGAGGGGCAGGAGCCGCACCACGTCGAGCTGCGGCCCTACGCCGACGCTGCCGCAGCGGTGCGCGGTGGTCGGGACACACCGTGGACGCGCTCGCTTGACGGCAGCTGGCGGATCCGGATGGCCGATCGCCCGGCTGAGGTGCCGGCCGGCTTCTACAGGGACGGGTACGACACCTCGACCTGGCGTGCCGTGACGGTGCCGCACACCTGGCAGACCGACGGGCTCGATCACCCGATGTTCCGCAACATCCCGACGGAGATGTATCCGGACGACCCGCCTCGCGTTCCCCGCGACGTCAACCCGACGGGCGCCTACGTCCGATCGTTCGACGTCCCATCGAGCTGGGACGGCCGCCGCACGTTCCTCCGCTTCGAGGGCGTGACCAGCGCGTACTTCGTCTGGGTCAACGGCGCGTACGTCGGTTACGACCAGGGCGGCTACACGCCGGCCGAGTTCGACCTGACCGACGTCGTCCGGCGGGGCCGGAACACGATCGCCGTGCAGGTGCACCGCTGGTCCGCCGGTTCGCACCTGGAGGACTACGACCAGTGGCGCTTCGCCGGGATCTTCCGCTCGACCTGGCTCTACTCGACGCCGCAGACCCACATACGCGACGTCGGCATCCGCACCGACCTCGACGCGCAGTACCGGGACGCGACGCTCCGAGCCGAGGTCGAGGTGGCGCGCCCGGCCGGCACCGTGCATGCCACGCTGCGGGATGGGCGCGGTCGCGTCGTGACAACGATGTCAGCTCCTCTCGACGCCGCTGGTGGCTCGGTGACGGCGCGCCTCTCCGCAAAGGTGTCCAACCCGGCCAAGTGGACGGACGAGACGCCGAACCTCTACACGCTCGTCGTCGAGTTGCGCACCGGCGGCCGCACCACGCACGTCGTGCGCCAACCTGTCGGGTTCCGCGCGATCGAGGTGAAGGACCGCCAGCTCAAGGTCAACGGCCAGCGGATCCTCATCAAGGGCGTCAACAAATCCGACACCGATCCCGACAGCGGCCGGCACGTGCCGCGAGCCCGGATCCTCGGCGATGTGAAGCTGTTGAAGCAGCTCAACGTCAATGCCGTCCGCACCTCGCACTACCCGAGCGACCCGTACTTCTACGACCTCGCCGACCAGCATGGACTCTGGATCGACGACGAGATGGAGGTCGAGACCCACCACCACGACGGCTGCCCGAACAACTGCCTCGCCGAGCGGCCCGAGTGGCAGAAGGCGTTCCTGGACCGGTTCGTCGCGATGGTCGAGCGCGACAAGAACCACCCCAGCGTGCTGCTCTGGGACACCGGCAACGAGGCGGGGCTCGGCAGGGCGCACTACGCGATGGCGGACTGGGCGAAGGCGAACGACCCGACCCGTCCGCTTTACCACCAGGCCAACGGGCCCAACGGCGACGCGCCGTACGCCGCGGTTTGGGGGCCGCGATACCCGTCGCCGTCCGATCTGGAGGGGATGGCGCAGACCACGACCAAGCCGATCATCATGGGCGAGTACGCGCACGCCCAGGGCAACAGCCTCGGCAACTTCCGCGAGTTCTGGGACGTCGTCCGCAAGTATCCGCAGGTCCAGGGTGGCTTCATCTGGGACTTCATCGAGCAGCAAATCCGGCTGCCGCTGCGGACCACGCCCGACTCGTCCGGCAACGACATCCTCGCCTGGGTCACCGGCAAGCCCGACGTCGTCGACGGCAGGCACGGCAAGGCGCTCGGCCTGTCCGGCCTGGACGACTTCGTCGAGGTGTACCGCGACCGCCGCCTCGACGAGGTCAATGACGCGCTCACCCTCGACGCGTGGGTCAAGCCGGCGCGGCCGTGGACGGGCGACTTCACGATCATCTCGAAGGGCGATCACCAGTACGCCTTGAAGATGCCGAACGCCGAGACGCTGGAGTTCTTCGTCTACGCCGAGGGCGACTGGCACGAGGTCCGGGCCGCGGCGCCGGCCGACTGGTACGACACCTGGCACCGGGTCTCGGGCATCTACGACGGCAGCACCGTCCGCCTGCTCGTCGACGGCGTGCAGGTCGGCAGCGCACCGGCGAAGGGCGCGATCGATCGGTCGGCACAGCCCGTGAACATTGGCCGCAACGCCGAGACCATGCAGGAGAACGTCACGCACCGGATGGCGCACGGTGCGATCGACGCCGTCCGCGTCTACCACCGCGCGCTGACCCCCGAGCAGCTCGCCGCCGACCCGAAGGGCGACGCCGCGCTGGCGCTGGACTTCGACCGGATCGACGAGCGCGGGACCTACCTCTCCTACGGCGCTGGCCAGGGCGGGGTGGACGGCGTTGTCAGCCCGGACCGCGCGTTGCAGCCGGAGGCGATCACGATGGCCGCCGTGCACGCGCCGATCCGGATGAGCCGGGCAGCCGGCGGCGTGACCGTCCACAACGAGCGCTCCTTCGCCGGAACCCACGACCTCATGCTGCGCTGGAGGGTGATCGAGGGGCGGCGGGTGGTGCAGTCCGGCACCAGCCCGCTGCGGCTCGGACCGGGGGAGTCGACCACGGTCGCGCTGCCGAAGCCGCCGGCCAATCCGCGGGCAGCCGAGCGGTGGCTCACCGTCGAGGCGGTACAGGCTCGTTCCGGTCACGTCGTGGCGTCCAGCCAGTTCGCGGTGGGTGGCAGCCAGGTAGCCGGCGTAGCCTCGCCGTCGCCGGGCGGGCCGGTCACCGTGGCCGAGAGCGCAGCGAGCGTGGTCGTCGCTGGCCGGGATTTCCGCTACACGTTCGACCGGAAGGCCGGCACGCTCACGTCGATGCGCGTGCGGGGCGCGGAGCTGCTCCGCACCGGGCCGCAGCTCGACGCGTGGCGGGCGCCGGTGAGCAACGAGATCTGGCAGGAGGCTGGGGACTGGCGCAACGCGGGGCTCGATCGGCTGGCCGCGACGGTGGACAGCTTTACGGTCACGCCGGGCGCCACGGCCACGATCGCGGTGACCAGCACGGTCGCCGCTCCCGGAGTCACCGGCGCGTCTTTCCAGCAGACCGTCCGGTACACCGTCACGGGTGCTGGTGAGATCCGGCTCAGCCACCGCGTCGACCCGCGCGGACGGATGCGCGCGCTGCCGTACCTGCCGCGGATCGGCATTTCGCTGGGCGTGCCCGCGGCGATGCAGCGGTTCAGCTGGTACGGCCGGGGCCCGACCGAGAACTACAACGACCGCAAGGACGGTAGCTTGACGGGCGTCTGGTCGTCCACAGTAGATGAGGAGTACGTCGGGTACACGTCGCCGCAGGACTACGGTAACCACGACGACGTCCGGTGGGCCACGATCACCGACGGCCGGTCCGGCGGGCTGCTCGTCGCGGGCGATCTCGAGGTCGGCGTGAGCAAGTACGACGATGCCGATCGTGCCGCATACCCGTTCGCGCTGCGCCGCAACGACGGCTGGAACACGCTGCACGTCGACCACGCCGTCAGCGGCGTGAGCGAGACGTTCCACCCCGTCCTGCCGGAGTACCAGGCGCGGGCCGACCGTGAGTACGCATACAGCCTGTTGCTCCGCCCGCTCAGCAGCGGTGAGGTGGCGAGCGGTGGCCAGCCGGGCGGGCCGGCGGCCTGCACCCCGGAGGCGGCGCTCGCCACCGACAAGGCGCACGTCGAGCCGGGCGCCTCGACCACCGTCACGGTGACGGTGCGGAACCCGTGCCGGGTCGGGCTGTCCCAGGTGGAGGCGCGGCTGGGCGCCCCGGACGGTTGGACGGTCTCACCGGCGGCGGTGCCGATCGGCGCGCTTGCGGCCGGTGCGTCGAAGACCGTTCCTGTGACGGTCACGAGGGGTGCCGACTCGCCGGCGGGCCAGCGGCCGGTGACCGTCGAGGTGACCGCGCAGCCGTCCGAGACGTTCGCGTCGGCCTCGCTCGTGCTGATCGGCGATCCCCGGGCGCCGCGCGGGCAGGTCGACGTCAGCGCGCTCGACTTCCTCAGCGCGCAGAACGGCTGGGGCCCGGTCGAGCGGGACCGCAGTAACGGCGAAGCGTCCGGCGGCGACGGTGGCCCGATCAGGATTGGTGGGCAGGCGTACGCGAAGGGCCTGGGCGTCCATCCCGAGTCGGTCGTCGAGGTGTACCTCGGGAAACGCTGCACGACGTTCACGGCGGACGCCGGCGTCGACGACGAGGTCGGCGGCGACGGCAGCGTCGTGTTCGAGGTCTACGCGGACGGCGCACGCCGCTGGACGAGCACAAAGCTGACCGGCCAGGACGGGCCGGCGCGGACCGAGGTCGACGTTAGTGGCGCGCGGGTGCTCAGGCTGCGGGTCACCGACGCGGCGGACGGCAACGCGCACGATCACGCTGACTGGGGCGCTCCTGTCCTGCGCTGTGCGGAGTGAGTCATCTCGTCGTCAGCCGCCGGGATGACTGGCGGCCGTCGGCGGTGCGGATCACTGTGGTCCTCCGGCGGTGGGCAGGGAGCGCGGTGATCGCCGCCTCAGCTCTGCGCGCGAGGTTCCGCCGGCCGCTGTCGGGCGCGAGCGTCGTGCGGGGGCGCACGTCGACCACCAGCCCGTTGGTCCGGGCGATCCGGCGCAGCGACGCGAGCAGCGTGTCCTCGCCGATGAACGCCGCCACTGTGGTGGACCGCCCGCCGGCCAGCCGGTACCGCACCGCCACTGGCCGGATCGGCGCCGCGGCGTCGATGGCGGCCTGGAACATCGCCGGCCGGAACCGGCCCGAGGATGTGCCGCACCAGGTCGTTGCCTCCGGGAAGACGACCATGCTGCGGCCGGAGCGGAGCGTGCCGGCGAGTTCCGCGACCGTGCCCGGGAGCGCGCGGAGCCGCTCGCGGTCGGCGTAGACGGTGCCGATCCGGTCGGCGATCGTGCCGATGAACGGCCACTCGCGGGTCTCCCGTTTCGCCAGCATGCCGACCGGTTCCACGGCGAGCAGCGCGATCACGTCCAACCACGAGACGTGGTTGGCCACGACGAGCGTGCCGGCGCCTGGGGTGCTGTCGCTGAGCCGCCGGTCCGGCGGCGCGTCCAACCGGACCCCCAGTGCCGCGAGGAGCCAGCGCGCGAACTGCTGCACTGCCCGGGCTCGCCGGACCGGAGTGAGCAGCGGCAACGCCAGCGCGGTCACGAACGCGGCGACGATGACGGCCACCGTGAGCGCGTACCGCATCAGCCGCTGCTGAGCAGGCACCTCGTCGAGCGTTCCCGGCGCCGGCAGGCACGAGGCGTCGCACGGCGACCAGGGGATCCAGGCCATCGCCGGTCTCACGGCATGTCTCCCAGGAAATGCCGCAGGTACCGCCCGTCGACGCGATCCATTGCGAGCAGGACAAACAGGTCGATCACGCCGAAGTCCGGGTCGTACGCCGGTTCGCCGCAGACCCAGGCGCCCAGTCGCAGGTACCCGCGCAGCAGCGGCGGCAGCGCGGCACGGCTCGCCGGGCGGGCGTCCGGCACTGGCCACGGTTGTCGCGGCGTTACCCGGTACTCCGCCGGTGCCAGGTGCTTGTTCTGCACGTACTCCCAGACCGACGCGGCCGTCGCGCCGCCGTCCGCGAGCGGCACCGAGGCGCAGCCGGCGAGCCAGCGGTGGCCGGTGAGCAGCATGTACCGCGCGATCCCGGACCACATAAGGTTGATGACGGCCCCGTTCCGGTGGTCCGGGTGGACGCACGAGCGCCCCACCTCGACCAGCGACGGCCGCAGCTCGGCGAGCGCGTCCAGCTCGAACTCGCCGTCGGAGTACAGCCGCCCAGCCTGGGCCGCGCGGTGCGGCGGCAGCATCCGGTACGTGCCGATGACGGCGCCGGTGTGGTCGTCGCGCACGATCAGGTGGTCGCAGTACGCGTCGAGGTCGTCACTGTCGACGCCGGCCACGGCGGAGTGGAGCCGCGCGCCCATCTCCCCGGCGAAGACCTGGTGACGCAGCCGCTGGGCGGCCCTGATCTCGGCGGGCTCGGAGGCGACCAGTACGGCATAGCGTGGCTGCCCGTCGTGGACGTCGGTCTGCGGCGTCCGGGCGAGCACACCGGAGAGTAGGCCTGACTCGATAGACATATCGCCGCTCCCAGACGTCGTGGAGACCAACGTGCAGCAGCAGCTTGAGGAGCCCCGGTAACGGCGGAACGCCGTGAGGCGGCGCATTCGGGCGAACGGCGGGTGAACGTCGCTGTTGGCCGTATGCCAGGCTCGGTGGTCCTGTCCCCGAGCGTAAGGCGATCCGTGGAGCTCACCAGCCTGACCGAGATGTGGGACCGCCTGACCGGGACCCAGCCCGACCCGACGCTGCCGTTCGTGCTGATCACGGCCGCGCTGGCGCTCGTGGTCGTGGTGCCGCACCGGGTCTGGCGCCTCTCCCGCAATGTGGTGACGATCGCCCACGAGGGCGGCCACGCGCTCGCGGCCCTGCTCACCGGGCGGCGGCTCACCGGGATCCGGCTGCACTCCGACACCTCGGGCGTGACCGTGTCGGTGGGCAAACCGTCCGGGCCGGGCATGGTGCTCACGGGCGCCGCCGGGTACGTCACGCCGTCGCTGCTCGGGCTCGGCTACGCGCTCGTGCTGGAGGGCGGCCGCATCACCGCGCTGCTCTGGATCAGCCTGGCGCTGCTGTTCTCGATGCTGGTGATGATCCGCAACGTCTACGGCGCCGTGTCGCTGCTCGTCACCGGCGCGATCGTCTTCGCGGTGTCCTGGTTCGCCACGGCCACCGTGCAGGCCGTGTTCGCGTACGCGTTCACCTGGTTCCTGCTGGTGGCGGGCGTCCGGCCCGTCTTCGAACTTCAGCACAAGCGTCGCCGGCGGCAGGCACCGCAGTCCGACGCCGACCAGCTCGCACAGCTCACCCCGATCCCCGGCATCGTCTGGGTCGGCTTCTTCCTGGCCGTCGCGCTGGCCGCTCTGGCCGGCGGTGGGCTCCTGCTCATCCCTAGCGCTCATCCAGTAGCGCTCATCCCGTAGCGCTCACCGCCACTCGACATGTGGAGGCGGGTTAGACGGTGCCCAGCGTCACGGCGGCCTGGCTGGCGAGACCAAGCCCGACGAGGACGATCAGGCTCGCGGTGGCCACCGGCACCGTCCGGCGCGCCACGCCCGCCCACTGGCCGGCCGTACGCCGCTCGATCACCGACCGCCAGCGCGCCAGCGCGAAACCGACGCCGGTCAGCGTGCATGCCATGCCCAGGCCGTAGCCCAGGACGAGCAGTACGCCGAACCACGTTCGGCCGAGCGCGACGGCGCCGAGCAGCACCACCAGCGCCGACGGGCTCGGCACCAGACCACCGGCGAACCCCATCGCGATCAGGCTCCGGATGCTCAGCGTGCTGGGAAGGTGATGGTGGTGGTGATGCCCGTGCCCGTGATCGTGCCCGTGGTCGTGGTCATGCGAGTGGTCGTTCGAGTGGTCATGCGAGTGGTCGTGGTCATGCGAGTGGTC
>Ga0210378_10000494_pt1 | contig 19987 bp, 15 predicted proteins | sample PLM1_60_b1redo_FD_155465 | JGI IMG/M metagenome (GOLD analysis project Ga0210378, IMG submission 155465) | Groundwater sediment microbial communities from an aquifer in East River, Colorado, USA - PLM1_60_b1 redo | ecosystem: Environmental > Terrestrial > Soil > Riparian zone | place: USA: East...
TGCTGGCGCGGATCTCGGTACCTCCGAACAGCTGGCTGGATATCAGTCCAACCGATCGATCTGAGCGCGCGAGGAGGTACAGCCGGTCTTGGGCAACCGTTTCGGGTTCTCAGAGGGCGCCTCCCGCCAGGACCAGCTCACGCTCTCCTCCGTCGAGGTGCAGATCGACGGCACGGCCGGCTCCGGCGCGGGGAGGGCAGAACCGACCGGTGTGACCACGGATGTGGTTGTCACCCCCGGAACCCCCGACGTGCGCTGGGACCAGGGCCTCACGCATGCGAGGGCTTGGCAACGCTTCATCAAGCGAGCGATCGATGTCGTCGGCAGCCTTATGCTGATCGTCCTGCTCGCACCCATCCTCGTCGTCACCGCGATCGCGATCCGGGTGTCGTCGCGCGGGTCCGTGCTCTACGTGCAGGTTCGGGTCGGCAAGGGCGGACGCCCCTTCCGGATGTTGAAGTTCCGATCGATGCGCCGCCAAGCCCACGACGATCGGGACAACGTGATCCACCTCAATGAAGTCTCGGGGCCGGTGTTCAAGATCCGCGAGGACCCCAGGCTCACCCGGGTTGGTCGCCTCATGAGGAAGCTCTCGATCGACGAGCTGCCGCAGCTCATGAACGTGATCGCGGGCCAGATGAGCCTGGTGGGACCGCGTCCTCCTCTTCCCGAGGAGTACGCGATCTATGGTCCGAGAGAGCGTCGGCGACTCTCCGTTCGACCCGGACTCACGTGCATCTGGCAGGTGAGCGGACGCTCCGACGTGGATTTCGAGAGCTGGGTCGACATGGACCTCGAATACATCGACACCTGGTCGTTCGGCCAGGATCTGAAGCTGCTGCTCCTCACGATCCCGGCCGTCCTGTCGGGGCGCGGGGCCTACTGAGACACCTTCAGCCTCACCCGATCTCGGTCGATGACGCTCCAGGGCGATGGATGGGATGATTGATTGACTCCCTGCGGGCAGGACCCCGGATGAGCACTCCAGAGGCAGGACCCACAGAGCTCCGCGAGTACCTGACGGTGCTCTGGCGGCGCAAGTACCTGATCGCGCTCATGATCGTCCTGACGCTCGGAGCGGCGATCTTCTACACGCAGCGGCAGACCCCCCTTTACCAGAGCTCGGCGCAGGTGCTCGTGGCACCGATCTCGCTCCCCCTGCAGGGCCAAGCGCCATATGCCTTGGTCAACATGGCGAGCGAGCAGCTGGTCGCGGCATCCCCCGAAGTCGCGAACCTGGCGCAACGGGAGCTCGCGAGCGACGGCATCGCTCCCGGCGTCGTGTCCGTGGAGGCCTCCCTCGAGGACCAGACCCTCGTCTTCGCAGCCACGTCGCCTCGGCCATCGGCGGCGCGCCAGACCGCGGACGCCTACGCATTGGCCTATCTGGATCACCGAAGCCTTCAGCTGCAGCAGGACCTCCAGGACGGCGAGGACAGCATCAACGCCGTGATCGACGACATCAACGAGCAGATCCGTCGCGCCGAGTCGGAGCTCGCTGCTGCTCAGGCCTCGGGCGACGAATCCCGAGCCACGGTGTTGCAGCTCCGCATCACTTCGCTCTCCGAGCAGCTCACGACCCAACAGACGAGCCTCAACCAGATCCTGCTCGCCGGGAGCGCCCCCGTCGGCCATGTGGTGGCGCCGGCCTATCTGCCATCGTCACCCTCGAGTCCGGACGTCCAGCGGAACCGTCTCCTGGGGGTCCTCCTCGGGATCTCGCTCGGGGTGGGGCTCGCGTTCCTCCTCGAGCGACTCGACCAAGGGGTGCGCCTGCGGGAGGACGTCGAGACATCCACTGGGGCGCCGCTCATCGCGAGGATCCCGTCGGCGACCATGCCTAAGGCCGGCCTGGTGATCCTCGACGAACCGTATGCGGTAGCGTCGGAGGCCTACCGGCTCCTCCGGGCGCGCGTCCTCTTCTCCACCTCACAGATCGGCTCTGGCACGATCATGGTGACCAGCTTCCGGGGGCGCGAAGGCAAGACCACCACCGCGGCGAACCTGGCGGCGGCGCTGGCTCAAGCGGGGAAGCTCACGGTCCTCGTGTCCGCGGATCTACGCCGCCCCTCGCTGGTCGAGTTTTTCGGCGGTGACAGGCCCGGCCTCACCGACGTGCTCTCGAACGAGGTCGATCTGATGGCTGCGCTGGGGCCGACAGCGGTGGAGAATCTCTCCGTCCTCGGTCCGGGCAAGCATGTGGATAATCCTTCCGAGCTCCTCGGATCAGAGGCGATGCTGGAAGTGATGACTCGCCTCGCGGACCACGCGGACTTCGTCATCGTGGACGCCCCGCCGATCACCGGCGCTTCGGACGCTCTCAGCATGGCCTCCCATCTACGTCATGTACTGCTCATCGCGGATGCACGGTACGCGAAGCGAGGATCGATCAAGGAGGCCGTGCTCGAGCTGCGGTCGGTGGGCGCGGAGGTGTTGGGCGTCGCGCTCACGCGCGTTTCAAAGAGGGATCATCCCGCCTATTCCTACTCTTCCTACTCCGAGGGGCCGCCGAAGACCGAGAATGGGAAGAAGCCACTTGCGGGCCAGACGGACGCCCGGCGTGGCCGTCTCGATCGGCGGAGCTGAGCCCCCGCGCGCGCGACAGCGGAGACCGCGCAGGCCGCACCCGGTCACCCGGACGGGGGATCGGTTTGAGCGCCGCCGCCCAAGAGCCACAGGGCCTCCACGCGGCGATGCGGACACTTCGTATCGATGCGGCAACGGCCGAGGTGGTCGGCGTGCTCCGAGACGCCGAGGTTCCGAGCATCTTGCTCAAGGGTCCCTCGATCGCGCGATGGATCTACGACGGGGGGAGTCGGCCCTACGGCGACTGCGACCTCCTCGTCCGCCGTTCTGATCTCGACGCCTCCGAGCGGACCCTTCGAACGCTCGGTTTCGAGCGTGGCGGCCTCTACTCGATCCCCGGCGACTGGCCGAGGCATGCTGCGGTGTACAGGCGAGGGGATGTCATGGTCGATCTGCATCGAACGTTGTTCGGCGTGGCGGCCGACGCGGATCGACTCTGGGAAGTGCTTGCGCCCCACCGTGAGCAGATGCGGATCGCGGGAGCGAACGTGGACGTGCTCGATCCCGCGGGCCGCGCCTTCGTCTTGGCTCTCCACTCGGCCAAGGACGGCGGACGAGACGAGAAGCCTCTCAGGGACCTGGAGCGCGCACTCGAGATCGTCCCGCTCGAGCTCTGGCGGGCCGCGGCGGAGATCGCGGCGGAGGTCGGAGCTGGCGAGGCGTTCGCGGCAGGCCTTCGTCGTTGTCCGGGTGGGCGTGAGGTATCCGCCGCCCTGGGCCTCTCCTCGCACCTTTCGCGGGAGATTGCGCTGCGCCAGCAGGACCCTGCCGCCCTGTCCGTGGGCGTCGACTGGCTCCTGCGATCGAAAGGGTCTCGTCGCAAGGTTGCCCTGGTCGCCCGGAAGGTCGTGCCGCCCCCTGCCTTCCTGCGCGAGTGGTCGCCGCTCGCTCGCCGAGGGAGATGGGGTCTCGCTCTCGCCTACATCTGGCGGCCGGTGTGGCTCGTCTGGAGGGCGCCACCAGCGGTGTGGGCGGTCATCGTCGCGAGCTCCAGGGCACGGGGGAGCGGTAGCGCCGGACCGGCGTCGGCGGGGTCCCGATCGTCGTTCTGGTCGAAGGTGGGCCTCGGCGCCCGGATCTGGTGGACGTTCGTCACGGTGATCGGGGTCGAACGCCGGTATCCCTTGCCGCAGGCCATCGGCAGACTCGGGGTGGCATCACGGAAGGCTCGCCCACGGGTGGAGCCTCGCCGACTCGGCAGGATCGTCGGTCGGATCCTGCGGATCGGCTGGTGGCGCCCTCGGTGCCTGTTCTCCGCACTCGTGCTCTATCGGCTCCTGCGGGAGCAGGGAGACCCCGCGGAGTTCCTCATCGGGATGCCGCTCGATCGTCGTTCCAAGGACGCTCACGCATGGGTGGAGGTGGGTCGGGTTGATGTGGGTCCGCCGCCAGGCGGGCAAGGGCGTCTTCCTCTCGCGCGATATCCCCTCGACCCGCCTGCCGGGGGTTGAGCGCCGTTCAGGCATGCACTCGACGTAGGCAAGTTACGGCGGTAGCGGCTGCCCGGACTGCTTTCTGAGGCGGAACCTAGTCTCGAACGCGTACCCGAAATCGCGGCTCGATTACAGAGGATCTCCGTCACCCGCTCGCGGGGATCGAGGAACCCTATGAGTGTGATCCTGGTAACCGGCTCTGGCGGCCTGATCGGCAGTGAAGCGACCCGCTACTTCGCCCGACTCGGCTACGACGTCATCGGCATCGACAACGACCTGCGCAAGACGTTCTTCGGCAGGGAGGCCTCGACCGCCTGGAACGTCGAGCGACTGCACCACGAGCTGGGCCGAGCGTACCGGCACCAGGACGTCGACGTCAGGGATCGGGACGCGATCCTCGGGCTCTTCTCGCGCCTCGGCGAGGAGATCGGCCTTATTGTGCACGCCGCGGCTCAGCCTTCGCACGACTGGGCCGCGAGGGATCCGTTCACCGACTTCGACGTCAATGCCGTTGGGACACTGAACCTCTTGGAGGCGACCCGTCGTCACGCGCCGGCCGCCGTCTTCATCTTCTGCTCAACGAACAAGGTGTACGGGGATCGTCCGAATCGGTTGCCGTTCCGGGAGCTGGATCGCCGATACGAGATCGACCCCGCGCATCCCTATGCGCGCGGCATCGGTGAGGACATGTCGGTCGATGCGTGTCTGCACAGCCTCTTCGGGGCGTCCAAGCTCGCCGCGGATGTGCTGGTCCAGGAATACGGTCGCTACTTCGAGATGCGAACCGCGTGCTTCCGCGGCGGGACCCTGACCGGGCCGGGGCACTCCGCCACCGAGTTGCACGGGTTCTTGGCCTACGTCATGCGGTGCATCATGACCGGCACGCCTTACACGGTGCACGGCTACAAGGGGAAGCAGGTCCGCGACGCGATCCATAGCAGCGACCTCATCCGCGCGTTCCACCGATTCTTCGAGCAGCCTCGGATCGCCGAGATCTACAACATCGGCGGAGGGCGCTTCAGCAACTGTTCCGTGCTGGAGGCGATCGACCTGGCCGAGGAGACCACCGGCCGACGGCTCGAGTGGTCGTATTCCGACCGGAATCGAATGGGCGACCACATCTGGTGGGTGGGCGACAACGGCAGGTTCCAGGCGCACTACGCCGGGTGGGACCTCCGGTACGACGTCCCGCGGATCCTGCGGGAGATCCACGAGGCCAACCGCGAGCGGTGGGCGTCGTGAAGGATCTCGGGAAGCGGAACGTGCTCGGCGTACTCATCGATGCCACCGACCACGAGGGAGCAGTCGCCCGCGTCCTGGATGCCGCACGTGAGCATCGGCCGCTCGCGTGCACCGCGCTGGCGGTGCACGGCGTGATGACGGGCGTGGACGATCCCGTTCACCGCTACCGGCTGAATCACTTCGATCTCGCGACACCCGACGGACAGCCCGTACGGTGGGCGCTGAACTGGCTGTACGGTGCCGGCCTCGCACGGACCACCCACGGGTCCGGTCTGATGCTGGGCGTGTGTGAGCGTGCGGCGGAGGAGCGGCTTCCTATCTACCTCTACGGCAGCACGCAGATCGTGCTCGATCGGCTCGTCCTTGCCCTTCGGCAGCGGTTCCCCTCGCTGGTGATCGCGGGGTGGGAGCCGTCGAAGTTCCGTCGCACATCAACCAACGAGAAGCAGGAACTCGTCGAACGGATCCACGCGTCGGGGGCGGCGATCGTGTTCATCGGTCTCGGATGTCCGCGGCAAGAGGTGTTCGCCTACGAGTATCGTGACGCGCTCGGCATCCCCACCCTCGCGGTTGGCGCGGCGTTCGACTACTTGGCGGGAGAACTTCGAGAGCCTCACCCCTTGGTGCGGCGGGCGGGTTTCGAGTGGCTCCATCGGTTGATCCTCGAGCCGCGCAGGCTCTGGAAGCGGTACGCGCTCCTGAATCCTCGGTTCCTGTGGGGTCTCGGGCGGCAGCTCGTGGGGTTGTCCAAACCGATGGCCGGGCGGGCCGAGCGTCCTACGGAGGAGCTGCTCTACGGATGAGACACGAGATGGAGGAACCATGCGGGTCGTGGTGATCGGTACGGGGCATGTGGGCCTCGTGACGTGCGGGACACTCGCCACTCTCGGGCACGACGTCGTGGGGACCGACGCGGACCAGGAGAAGACCTCGATGCTGCAGCGTGGCATCCTTCCGTTCCACGAGCCCGGCCTGGACGCGCTCATCGAGGAGCACGCGCGGGGGGGCCGGCTTCGGTTCACGGAGGACGCATCGGATGCGGTGCCGAATGCCGACGTCGTCTTCATCTGCGTAAGCACGCCGCCGAGGTCCTCGGGTGAGGCCAACCTCGTGGCGGTCGAGCAGGCCGTTCGGCAGGTCGGGCATCAGGCCTCCGGCCGGACGGTCGTGGTCGAGAAGTCGACCGTGCCGGCGGGCACTGCTCAACGGATCCGCAAGGTCCTCCTCCAGTCGGGGAACGGGGTAGGTAAGGAGCTCGAGGTCGTGTCGAATCCCGAGTTCCTTCGGGAGGGAAGCGCGGTTCGGGACAGTCTGGAGCCCGATCGGATCCTCGTCGGCGGGGAGCGGAGCTGGGCGTTCGAGGTCATGCGCGAGCTCTACGGACCCTTGATCTCGAACGGCGCGCGACTGATCGAGACCGACATCAACACAGCCGAGCTCGCCAAGCACGCCTGCAACGCGTTCCTCGCCCTGAAGATCTCCTACGCCAACGCGCTCGCGAGGATCTGCGAACGAGCCGATGCCGATGTCGTGGCGGTGGCCGAGGTCATGGGCGCCGATCCGCGCATCGGGCCCGCCTTCCTGCGAGCGGGCCTTGGCTATGGAGGGTCGTGCTTCCCCAAGGACCTCCAGGCGTTCGAACACCTCGCCGCGAAGCTCCATTACGATTTCCCGCTGCTCCGCGAGATCGTTCGGATCAACGACGAAGCCGTCGAGGCCACCTTCGAGAAGGTGCGCGCCGGCCTGTGGAACCTGGAACACAAGCGCGTGGCGCTCCTCGGGCTGGCGTTCAAACCTGGAACCGACGACGTCAGATTCTCGCCGCCGATCTCCCTTGCCGCCCGACTGCTGGACGGAGGGGCGATGGTCGTCGGTCATGACCCGCGGGCCATGGCGAACGCGAAGGAGGAGTGTCCGGCCCTTCTCACGTCGGCCGACCCGTACGAGGCGGCCACGGATGCGCATTGTCTCGTCGTGTGCACCGATTGGCCGGAGTTCCGCTCGCTCGATCTCGAGCGGCTTCGAGAGGTCATGGCTCAGCCATTCGTCGTCGACGCGCGGAACCTCTTCGAGCCGGACGAGATCCGCGCGGCCGGATTCTCGTATGAGCCGACGGGCCGACCCGGCTCGCCCTGAGGAGCCGCCCGTGCCTCGCGCGCTGGTCACCGGGGGAGCTGGCTTCCTCGGCTCGCATCTGTGCGACCGACTGTTGCGCGAGGGATGGGAGGTCGTCTGCGTCGACTCGCTGCTCACGGGAGACGCGGTGAACCTCGCCCAGGCCCGCGAGCACCCCTCGTTCCGCTTCGTGCAGGCAGACGTGTCCGACGAGTTGTTCGTGGAGGGTAGCCTCGACGCGGTGCTGCACCTTGCGTCGCCTGCCTCTCCCGTTGCCTACCAGGCGTATCCGATCGAGACGCTTCGGGTCGGTGCGCTCGGAGCGGAGAGGGCGTTGGAGCTGGCCCGCCGAGCCGGTGCCACGTTCGTGCTGGCGTCGACGTCCGAGGTCTATGGCGATCCCAAGGTACATCCGCAGCCCGAGAGCTACTGGGGAAACGTGAACCCCGTCGGGCCGCGCAGCATGTACGACGAGGCCAAGCGCTTCGCCGAGGCGTTCACGATGGCGTACCACCGCTCCCGCGGGCTGCAGGTGCGGATCGCACGGATCTTCAACACGTACGGGCCGCGGATGCGGCGCGACGACGGGCGTGCGGTTCCGGCGTTCATCGAGCAAGGGCTGCACGGGGATCCGATCACGGTGCACGGAACCGGCGCCCAGACGCGATCGCTCTGCTTCGTGGACGACCTGATCGAGGGGCTGTGGCGCTTACTTGCGTCGGACACCACCGGGCCCGTGAACCTCGGCAACCCCGAGGAGGTGAGCGTGCTCCAGCTCGCGAACGCGATCCGGTCGCTCACCGGAGACCTGTCCGAGACGGTGTTCATCGATCGCCCCGTCGATGATCCGGAGCTTCGATGCCCGGACATCAGCCTGGCTCGCCACGTGCTCGACTGGGAGCCGCGCATCTCCCTCTCGGACGGTTTGAGGATGACCGTCGACTGGGCGAGGAGCTCGTGGAGCTGACGGACCAAGACCCGGATCTCGCGCTCGCTGGGCTCGCCGGCGACCGCGTCGTCGTCCTGCACGGGCGCCGTGAGAACGAGGTCCGACCCGGTCGCGACGTCGATTGCCTGGTCGACGGTTTGGACCCCGCCTGGCCCCTCCGGCTGACCGGAGGCTGGAGGCTCTGCCAGTGGCATCGATATGACCTCCGGGCTTGGTACTGGGTCTTGGAGCGAGACGGCGAGTTCGTCGCGCTCGACACCACCGACGATCCGGAAGGGTTCGGCCGGGACGCGGTTCGAACCCGGTCGATCCTGGCGGAGGAGGACGGTGGCTCATCGGCGCTCACGCACGCCGCGTACCTGACCGTGAAGCGCACACGGAAGGGGGACCTCGATCCCGCTGAGTGGGCGGAGATCCGAAGGATGGCTTCCCGAGACGCGGTCGGATTCTCAGCCACGCTCGAGCGTCTCGCGGGACCGGCGGTGTCGTCGTTGCTGGCCCCGGCCGCCCTGGCAGGCGTGGCCCCGGACCCTCGGGTCGTCCGAAGAGCACGCCGCCTCCGGTGGATCCGGCGCTTCGGCTCCTCCACGCGAGCCGCCCGAGCCGTGTCCCTCGGCGCGCGCCGCTACGTCGAGAGGATCGTGAGCCCTTCGGGCCTGTACGTGTTGGTGGTCGGACCCGACGGGGCGGGCAAGTCGACGCTTGCCGCGCGTCTCCCGCGAACGTGCGCAGCCATGTTCCGGCGCCATGCCCACTCCCATTGGCGACCGGGGATCCTGCCGCGCCCGGGGGCGCTCGTCAGAAGGGCGCCCTCCGACTCGACACAGCCGCATGCGCGCGAAGCATTCGGGCGGATGTCGTCCGTCTTCCTGCTGGGGTACTACTGGATCGATTTCCTCGTGGGCAGCCTGCTCCGCGACCTTCCGACGAAGATCAGATCGGGTCTGATCGTTCGCGAGCGAGGGTGGTGGGATCTCGCCGTCGATCCCCGTCGGTACCGGTTGCAGGTTCATCGAGCGCCGGTCCGGTTCCTCGGCGCTCTCCTGCCGCGCCCAGACCTCGTGATCGTCCTCGAGGCGGATCCGGACGTCCTTCGCGATCGAAAGCCTGAACTCGAGCGACCGGAGGTGGAGCGCCAACTCATCGCATGGAGATCCGCGTCGCCCGATGGCGTCCCGACGATCCGGATCGACGTGTCGAGGCCAGCCGCCGATGTGCTCCGAGCCGCCACCGACGCCGTGGTGAGGGTGATGGAGTCGCGAGCCGTATCCCGGCTCGGGGCGGGATGGGCCAGTCTGCCCGGCGGAAGGGTCCGCTGGTGGCTCCCTCGAGGATCCCGTGGGGTGTCTCGCACCGCCGTCTCCGTCTACCAGCCGGTCACCGGCCGAGCGCTCGCCGGGTGGGCGATCGCCCGAAGTCTTGCGACCAAGGGTGGGTTCCGACTCCTTCCACGGGGATCGGCCCCCCCGCCCGCGGTTCGGCGACGGGTCGCGCCTCACCTCCCTCCGCGCGGAACCATGGCGGTCGGCCGAGCGACGCATCCAGGTCGCTACGTCGCGCTCCTCCTCGACGAGCACGGGATCTGCGAGGCCGTGGCCAAGATCGCGACGGATCCGAGCGGGGCGAGAGTCATGGAGCAGGAAGCGGTCTCGATCCGTCGGTTCGCAGGCCGCTTACCCGACTCCGTGCGTGCACCTCGTGTGCTGCACGCCGAGCCGGGCCTCCTGCTCCTGGAGCCGTTCGAGTGGGTTCCGCGGCGGCGGCCTTGGGAGCTCGACGAACCGGTAGCGCGCGCTCTCGGCCAACTCTTCCGCTCGGGCAAACGGGGGCCAGAAGCCGGGTGGACAGGCCCCGCTCACGGCGACGCCGCGCCCTGGAACCTCCTCAGGACGCCTCGTGGCTGGGCGCTCGTGGACTGGGAAAGCGCCGGCGAGGCCCCGGCGTTCCACGACATCTGTCACTACATCGTCCAGTCGCATGCGCTTTTGGGGCGGCCCTCCGCATCCAGCATCATCGAGGGCTTCTGCCGAGGCCGGGGATGGGTGGGGCGAGCGGTGTCTGCGTACGCCCACGCCGCCGACATCCCACCCGGATCGGCTCCGGAGGCGCTCGCCGGCTACCTCGAGCGAGCCATCCGAGATGTGACCTGGAGAACACGCGCGGAACGCAAAGGGGCACAACGTCGACGCCGGCTTCTCCACCGCTTGGATGGTGGTTGAGTCGGAATCCGACTCAAGCGTTGTTGACGCATGCGGCTCCCGGCCCGTCCAGCAGCGGAAGCACGGAGAGGACGAGCAAGAGGATCACGCCAGCGAAGCCGTAGACGAGCAGGCGCGGGCGCGATCGGAAGAAGACGCCGAACAGGATGAGCGCGAGGACGAGCACGAGCGTTACGAGGCCGATGTCGAAGCCCGCGGGAAGGAGAGACTCGAGCCGATGCAGTACGGAGATCCTCCCGCAGCCCACGATCGCGTCGGCATGCAAGGTGTTGTCCCTGATCACGACTCCGACGCTGCGATCCTGAGGAGGGTTCCGGCTCGCCGTGAAGATGACGTTGACGCTCGCACGGCGGTTGCCGTCGAACACGTTCGACTCCACCGTGACGTCATTGGCCGTGCTGATGATGACGCCGGCCCCAACGTCTTCCTCCCGGTAGTTGTTCTGCCGGAAGACGTTGTTCCTGATCACGGCGTGGTCACTCGACGTCCAGCCGCCCGACATCTCCCACTGGACGCCCCCCTGGCCGTTGTGGACGAAGCGGTTGTCCTCGATGTCGAAGAAGCCGTACTTGCAGAAGTCGCACCAGATGCCGACCCATGGGTTGTCGTGGATGTGGGAGTTGGTGACGGTCGTGTTGCCGGGCGTGGAGTAGACTGCCGCTCGCTTGATGCAGGCCGCGTAGAGGAACTCTGGCGTCATCGAATAGGCATTGCCGTTGTTCCAGCAGTCCAGGTCGTCGACGGTGATGCTCATGCTTCCGCCGCCTCCGACGCAGTTGCCGCCGTTGTCGTGGCAATCGATGGACTGGATGGTCAGTGTGCCCGTGTTGGTGACGAACGCGATCCCACAGTCGGACTTGTACGGGGCGCAGTACGTCGACCCATCGGCCGGGGGGGTGGGGGTCCCGAACACGTCAAGGTCGGCGAAGTAGTTGCCATCGACGGTGAGGAAGATGCCGCGGGCACTCTGCGGGAGGTCCGTCCCCTCGATGAAGGTCGCGTCACGCCCAGATCCGATCACGCGGTCCCCGACCTGCATCTCGATGGGGGATCCGATCTTGAACGTCCCTGCTCCCAGGCAGTAGGTCGTACCGGCCGGATGAGAGCTCATCTCGATCCCCAGATCGACTCCAGGCGGCACGGGGACTCCGGTGCATGCGCTCGAACTCGCACTCGGGCCGGGCCTCGAGCCCGGTAAGACGGGGGAATCGTGAGGCAGGATTCCGATCCCTTCGAGGCCGACGGCGAGGAGAGCCAAGGAGGTGACCACGATCACTTGACCATCATGCATGGATTCGCGATTGGGGTCCCAAGTCTTGAGCAGCGTCCGATGTCGCTCGGCCTCCGTCCTCGGTCCCGTTCGGGTGCGAAGGATGTGCCTTGGCGGGACTGGATTATTCCGCCGTTGGGCGTAGGCCACCTACAGCATGCGTTGGTGGTCAGCCCATCGGGAGATACGTACCGTTACCCAGACGGTCGTAGCGGTGGAGCCGGCTGCTCACAGTGAGGGGCCGGCAAGCCTAGTTCACGTTGGAGGTTCGAGATGAAAGTGGGGATCCTGGCCGGTGGGCTCGGATCGAGGTTGGCCGAGGAAACCGAGATCCGCCCTAAGCCCATGGTGGAGATCGGCGGGCGGCCGATCCTGTGGCATATCATGAAGCACTACGCCCATCACGAGTTCCGGGACTTCGTGATCGCGCTCGGATACAAGAGCGAGTACATCAAGCGGTACTTCGTCGAGTACAGCTACTACAACGACACCAACCTACGAGTGGACTTCCGAGAAGGCTCGGTCAGCGTGGACCGCAACGGCGCGGTGGAGCGGGAGGACTGGACCGTCGACCTGGTCGAGACAGGGGACATGACCGCCACGGCTGGCCGGATCAAGCGCCTGGCCCCGTATCTTGGAGACGACACCTTCATGCTCACGTGGGGTGACGGGGTCTCGGACGTGGATATCGGCAGTCTGGTGGAGTTCCATCGCTCCCACGGGAAGCTTGCGACGGTGACGGCCGTTCGCGCTCCGGCTCGGTTCGGCAGGCTCGACCTCGAAGGAAGCCTGGTCGCGCAGTTCTCGGAGAAACCCCTCGAGGAGGGCTGGATCAACGGGGCCTTCTTCGTCCTGGAGCCCGGCGTCTTCGACTACATCGACGGCGACGACACCCAATGGGAGCGCGAGCCTCTCGGCCGGCTCGCGAAGGACGGAGAGCTGATGGCCTACCGTCACGAATCGTTCTGGCAGTGCATGGATACCCTCCGGGACAAGAAATTGCTGGAGGATCTGTGGGACGCTGGCGACCCGCCGTGGAGGGTCTGGACGTGACACCGTGAAGGTTCTCGTCACCGGCCACCACGGGTACATCGGCAGCGTTCTGGTACCGCTGTTCCGGACGGCTGGCCACGAGGTCGTCGGGCTCGACAGCTACTTGTTCCGCGGCTGCTCCTTCGGAGGGGAGCTCCCCGGCGCCGACGCCTCGATCGACAAGGACGTCCGCGACGTCGAGGAGGCCGATCTCAGCGGGTGCGATGCCGTTGTCCATCTGGCGGGTCTGTGCAACGACCCCTTGGGCGACCTGAACCCCGCCTGCACGTACGACATCAACCACCGGGCGTCGGTGCGGCTTGCCGAGGTCGCGAAGCGCGCGGGTGTGCCTCGGTTCCTGTTTTCCTCCTCCTGCAGCCTCTACGGTGCCGCGGGCGACGACCTCGTCACCGAGGACAGTCCTCCAGCCCCCGTGACGCCGTACGGGATCTCGAAGATCCGCACAGAGGAGGACTTGGTGGGGCTCGCGGACGACGACTTCAGCCCTACCTTCCTTCGCAACGCGACGGCATACGGGGTTTCGCCTCGGCTTCGCGGAGATCTCGTCGTGAACAATCTGGTCGCCTTCGCCATCACGACCGGCGAAGTGTTCATCAAGAGCGACGGGAGCCCGTGGCGCCCGCTCGTGCACGTGGAAGACATCTCGCGAGCCTTCCTGGCTGCTGCGGAGGCCCCGCGAGAGGTGGTGCACAACGAGGCGTTCAACGTCGTGCCGCCTGGCGAGAACTACCGGGTCCGGGAGGTGGCTGCCATCGTCGAGGAGGTGGTCCCGGGGAGCAGGGTGGTCTTCGCTCCGGGGGCGGGCCCCGACACGCGCTGCTACCGGGTGAGCTCGGAGAAACTCATCGAGACCCTCCCCGCCTTCCGGCCCCGATGGACCGTCCGAAGGGGCGTCGAAGAACTCCACGAGGCGTTCCGACGCCAAGCCCTCACGTTCGAGGAGTTCGGCGGGCCCAGCCTGATGCGGATCCGGAGGATCAAGGAGCTGATCGAGGCCGGCTCCCTTGATGAGAGTCTCCGGTGGCGCGTCCCCATGCCGGAACGACAGGAGATCCATGCATGAAGTGATCTCCGGCTGCCGTTCGTGCGGGTTGGCCACCCTCGAGCCGATCCTCTCGCTCGGAGAGGTGCCGCTGGCGGACGGGTTGGTCGACCGGTCCCGGATCGAGGCGCCCGATCCCCGCTACCCGCTCGACGTAGCCTTCTGCGGCGAGTGTTCCCTTGTCCAGGTGGTCGAGACCGTCTCTCCGGAGGTGCTGTTCGACGAGACCTACGTGTACTTCTCGTCGTTCTCGGAGGAGCTCCTGCGGCACTCGAGGGAGAACGCCGAGCGCCTGATCGCTTCCAGGGACCTCGGAAGCGATTCGCTCGTGCTCGAGCTTGCCAGCAACGACGGGTACATGCTCCGGAACTTCGCGACGCGCGGGATCCCCGTGCTCGGGATCGACCCCGCTCCCGCCCCGGCCCAGGCTGCCCGCGAGGCGGGCATCCCCACGCTGGAGGCCTTCTTCGGCGAGGAGCTGGCCCGACGCCTGCGGGCCGAGGGCAAGCGCGCCGACGTGGTGATCGCGAACAACGTGCTGGCCCATGTCCCTGATCTCAACGGGTTCGTGGAGGGCATCCGGATCGTCCTGAAGAGCGACGGGATCGCGGTGATCGAGGTTCCGTACGTGAAGGACCTCATCGACCGCGGCGAGTTCGACACCATCTACCACGAGCATCTGTGCTACTTCTCGGTGTCCGCCCTGGCCCGGTTGTTCTCGCGCCACGGTCTCGCCCTCGAGCGGGTCGAGCATTACCCGATCCACGGAGGCTCACTGCGACTGCGCGTGGGGGCGGGACAGGAGATCGATGACTCGGTTCAGACCTATCTGGACGAAGAGCAACGGTCCGGGCTCACGGACGTCACGTACTACCGAGACTTCGCGTCCCGGGTTCGAGCGATCCAGGAGGACCTCTTGTCGACGCTGCGAAGGCTCAAGCAGGCGGGGAATCGCATCGCCGCGTACGGCGCCGCGGCCAAGGGGACGATCCTCCTCAACTCGACGGGCATCGGCGGCGATCTGGTCGATTTCGTCGTGGATCGCAACGTGCACAAGCAGGGCAGGCTCGTGCCGGGGGTACGGATACCGATCGACGACCCTGCAAGGTTGATCCGCGAGATGCCGGACTACGTACTGCTTCTCGCCTGGAACTTCCGTGACGAGATCCTCAGCCAGCAGGACGGATATCGGCGCCGGGGAGGGAAGTTCGTCATCCCCGTGCCAAAGCCGATGGTGGTGTGAGGTTGCTGCCCCGAGGGGCGATCGGTCCGGCGGTCGAGGTCGAGGAGGGCTCGACTGGCTGTCCCTCGTGCGGCTCCCTGGATCTCACAGCGTTCCACGAGGTCGACCGTGTCCCGGTCCACTCGTGCGTGCTGGTCTCTTCCCGAAGGGAGGCGCTGGACTTCCCCACGGGCCGGGTCCGCCTGGTCTTCTGCGCGTCCTGTGGGTTCATCTTCAACGCGGACTTCGACGCCTCGCTCCTCGACTACTCTCGGGACTACGAGGAAACCCAGGGCTTCTCCTCCCGGTTCCGAGCGTTCGCACAGGACCTCGCGGGACGGCTCATCGACCGATTCGATCTGCACGGCAAGGAGATCCTGGAGATCGGGTGCGGGAAGGGCGAGTTCATCCTGCTCCTGTGTGAGATGGGCCCGAACCGAGGTATCGGCATCGACCCCGCCTATGTGCCCGAGCGAACGAGCAGCGAGGCGGCCGAGCGCATCAACTTCATCCAGGACTTCTACTCGAAGGCGTACCGGGGTCTCGCCGCCGACTTCATCTGCTGCAGGCACACGCTGGAGCACATACCGGACGTGGGGGATTTCGTCCGGTTGGTGAGAGACGCGATCGGCGAGCGAGGGACACCGGTGTTCTTCGAGGTCCCCGACACCCGGCGGGTCCTGCGGGAGGCGGCTTTCTGGGACATCTACCATGAGCATTGCTCCTACTTCACCCTCGGGTCGCTGGCACGCCTGTTCCGCTCGAGCGGTTTCGAGGTGTCGGATCTGGCGATGGACTTCGACGACCAGTACCTGTTGCTCGAGGCGCGGCCGAGCTCGAACGGGAACGGTGAGCGGCGGTCAGAAGAGGAATCGGTGTCCGAGCTGGCGGCCGAGGTGGAGCGCTTCCGGGAGAGCTACCAAGAGACGGTGGTTGGGTGGGCGGAGCGGCTCGAACGATGGCGGGGACAGGGGCGGCGCGTCGTCGTGTGGGGCTCCGGCTCGAAGGGCGTAGCGTTCCTGACGACGCTGGGGGCCTCGGACGAGATCGCGTGCGTGGTGGACGTGAACCCGTTCCGTCAGGGCAAGTTCATGATCGGGACCGGCCATGAGATCGTCGCTCCCGAGTCTCTGGCGGCGTCTGCCCCCGATGTCGTTATCGTGATGAACCCGATCTACGCGGTCGAGATCCGGAACCAGCTCGAAGGTATGGGACTCCGGCCTGAGATCACGTCGGTCTGAGCGGTCCAGGCCTTCGAGGACCGATGAGGAAGCATGATGGAGGAATGAGATGAATCGACCGCCGAAGGTGAGCGTCGGGCTTCCGGTGTTCAACGGGGAGAGGTTCGTCGCCGAGGCGATCGAGTCGATCCTCGCCCAGACGTTCGAGGATCTCGAACTCGTCATCTCGGACAATGCGTCGACCGACGGCACGGAGGAGATCTGTCGCGCCTACGCGGAGAAGGACGAACGCGTCCGATACGTGCGGAGCCGTGAGAACCTCGGGGCGGCGTACAACTACAATCAGACGTTCCACCTATCGTCGGGCACGTACTTCAAGTGGGCGGCCCACGACGACGTTCTCCTGCCGGAGTTCCTCGAGCGATGTGTGGAGGCGCTGGATGCGGACCCCTCGGTCGTCGCAAGCTACACGAGGTGGGCGCCGATCGACGAGACCGGCAACCCCGCCGAGTTCGGATATCCGGTGTGGCCGCAGGTGGTCTCACCAGATCCCGTCGACCGGTTTCGGATCACCCTCCTCATGGACGGCAGGGCGTCGTTTCCGATCTTCGGGCTGTTCAGATCCGACGTTCTTCGCAGGACCGGTCTCCACCGCCCCACGCCTTCGGGTGACTGCATCCTCGTGGCTGAGGTCAGCCTCTACGGGCCGTTCCACGAGATTCCGATCGAGCTCTTCCTGAACCGCGACCACGTCGGAAGGTCGATCCGGATCCCCGGGTTGCGCAACCGGGTGGATTGGTGGCTGCCAGCGGCTCGAGCGGGGAGGTTCGGCAGGGGTGCGATCGGCGCTCTCCTCTTGTTCGCCGTGACGATGGGGGAGGCGGCGCTTGGGTACGTCGATTCGATCCGACGATCGCCCCTCGGCCGGCGTGACAAGCTGCGCTGCTACGGACATCTTCCCAGCTGGTTCGGCGATCAGCTGTGGCTCAGGGTCAAGCGGCGTCTCCCTCGGCGGCCCTAGTTGGTGGACGCACTCGATGGTCCGCGGTTCCTCGCCGGCCTAATGCCCGGATCGAGCCGGGAGGGCGCCGAGGCGCTGAGCTTCCTCGATCCAGCGCCGCGCTACCTCGTCCCAGTTGAACTCCCGAGCGAGCCGAGCCCGGCCGGCGTTGGCGGCTTCCCGAAGCGCCCGCCTCGACCCGAGAGCGACTTGGAGCGTACGGACCAAGCTCCCGACATCGGGCTCAGTGACGAGTGCGCCGTCCTTGCGCCCGAAGTATTCGGAGGATCCGGCCCTGCTCGACACGATCACGGGGGTCCCGAGGGCGAGGGCCTCAGTTACCGACTGGGCGAATCCGTCGAACCGAGAGGGAAGGATCACGAAGTCAGCAGATCGGATGGCCGATCTCACGTCGGGGAGGAAGCCCACGACGGACGCCCGGGCCTCCAGGCCGAGCGACGCGATCAATCGCTCGAGTCGCCGGCGGTCCCGATGGGAGCCGTTCCCGGCGATCTGGAGGGTCACGGAGGATGGGACCGAGCCCTCAGCCGCGATGGCCTCCAGGAGGATGTCGAGGCCCTTGTTATAGACGTCCCATCGGCCGAAGTAGAAAAGGCGGAGCTCACTGTCGATCCCCGGAGGGACGGCATCGGGATCGGGGCCTTCGGCGATCGGAGCGTCGAACGGCTCTATCTGCTCCTCCTCCAGACCGTCGGGGATCGCGAAGACCGGAACGCCGATGCGCCGGTCCCGCAGGTACTGAGTGTGGGAAGGAGCCAGAACCTGGATCGCTTGCATCCTGCGGAGGAACGGAGCCTCGCGCAGATGCCAATAGACGGTCTTCAGGACCCTGTGCTCCCTGAACAGCTCCGGGGTGTATGGGTCGTGCGGGCAGGCCAGGCGCGTGATGCCCCCTCGTCGAGCGGCTCGCTCGACGGTGGGGTGGGACATACCGAACACGCTGTGGATGACGAGAGCATCGAGACGATCCCGATCCGAAGCGAGGGCAGCCAGGATCTGCCGACGCTTCTCGCGTGGATAAGGAGAATTGCCGGGCCGGCTGTCCGGCACCTCGATCCCGGCGGCGCCGGCTCTGTTGAGCACCGGCTCCCACTCGGCTGGGTGCTTCCGTGGACGGTCCCCGTAGACGACCACGTGGTGCCCGAGCCGGACGAGTCCGGCGCTGAGGCCGAGCATGGCAGTGGTCGTCCCGCCGGGATCAGGGAAATGCGAGACGTAGTGTGCGATCCGCAATCGCGAACCCCTAGAAGATCGGTGGCGTCGTCTGAGGCGAGCGGCCAAAGGATAACGAGTTGGCCACTAGGGGAACCCCGCCCCCGGCACCCTCCCCTCGGATCGCAGTTCGTGTCCGGTGTCGGCGGTCAGGGGATCGGTGATGTCCTTCTCGCCCGTAGTCAAGATGGCGAGCCCGATCCCTGGGGAAGAGGAGTGCGCCTTCTCCTCGCATGTCTGGAGGAGGGCTGGATCTCGTGACGATCATGGTGGAAGCCGATGTCCGCCAACACGATGACGAGTTGAGCGGCCCGATCGCGCGGGAGAACCTGGATCCATCGAGCGTCCCTTCGATGAGATCGTCCCTGTCGTGAGACTGCTGGCGTTCGCCTACGCGTGCGAACCCGTCGAGGGCTCCGAGCCGGGGGCAGGGTGGGCATGGGCTCGGATGCTCGCCCGTTTCGGGGATACGTGGGTGCTCACGCGAGCAAACAACCGCGGGCCCATCGAAGCGGGCCTTCCGGCCATCCCAGAGCGAAAGGCGCTGCATTTCGTCTACGTGGACCTTCCTCCATGGGCCCGGTCCTGGAAGAATGGGTCGAGGGGCCTCCGCCTCTACTACCTTCTGTGGCAGATTGCCGCCCTTCGAGCTGCGCGGTCGCTACACCGGTCGGAGGACTTCGACGTCGTCTGGCATCTCACGTTGGCCAACGCGTGGCTCGGTTCGTCCGCATCCCTGGTGGGGCCACCGTTCGTCTATGGTCCCGTGGGTGGTGGCGTCGGGCCTCCCTGGCGCCTCGTGCCGTCGATGGGGCTGCGGCCCACCCTCTACGAGGTGGCTCGGTGGGTGGCCAGGGGCGCCGGCCGTTACCTCAACCCGCTCGCTCGCCTGGCATGGGTTCGGGCGCACTCGATCCTCGTTCAGAACCCGGAGACGCTCGCTTGGCTCCCACGACCTCACAGACGAAAGGCACGCGTGTTTCCGAACGTCGTCCTGTCTGGTCTCCCAGACGTCGAACGCGCCCTCGGAGACCGACCCAGGACCGCTCTGTTCGCGGGCCGGTTGTTGGGATGGAAGGGAGTCGATCTGGCGATCGATGCGGTCGCGGCCCTGCCCGACTGGCGGCTCCTGATCTGCGGAGCGGGCCCCGACGAGAGCCGTTTGCGACGTCGTGCCGCCTGTGCGGGCGTCCTGGACCGCGCGGTGTCCTTCACCGGGTGGCTTCCGCGATCCGAGGTGCTCCGGTTGATGCGCGAGGAGGCCGGCGTGTTCCTCTTCCCGAGCCTGCACGACGAAGCCGGGTGGGTCATCGTCGAAGCGCTCGCCGCGGGTCTCCCCATCGTGTGTCTGGATCGCGGCGGTCCGCCGCTCCTCGTCGGCGGGCAAGGTGTCGTCGTCCCCGTGTCTGGGAACCCTCGCTCTGTGACATCTCGACTGTCGG
>Ga0210378_10000495_pt1 | contig 19934 bp, 12 predicted proteins | sample PLM1_60_b1redo_FD_155465 | JGI IMG/M metagenome (GOLD analysis project Ga0210378, IMG submission 155465) | Groundwater sediment microbial communities from an aquifer in East River, Colorado, USA - PLM1_60_b1 redo | ecosystem: Environmental > Terrestrial > Soil > Riparian zone | place: USA: East...
CGTCGCCGCCTGCTCGGCGGCGTTCCGGGTGCCCGGGACCGGGTCGGCGGAGGAGTCCGCGGCGGCGCTGCGGGACGGGTACGGCGTGCCCGCCGTCGCGGTGACCGCCGGACCGGCTCCGGTGCGCTGGTGGTACGCCGGAGCGGCCGGCGAGGTGCCGGTGCCGGCGGTAACGGCCCGGGACACGCTCGGTGCCGGCGACGCGTTCCACGGCGCCCTCGCCTGGGCACTCGCGGCCGCCGCGGCAGGCAACTCGCACGACCGTGCCGTCGCGGGGCTCGCGGGCGCCGAAGCGCCGCGCGGGCGCCTGCCGGACGCGGCCGGGTTCGCCGCCGCGCTGGAGTTCGCCGCCCGGGTCGCGGCGCTGCGCTGCGAGACCCCCGGCCCGCGCGCCTGGTTGGCCGATCCGCGGCTGCTGGGGCTGGCTGCCCGGGAGGGCGGAGGTTAGGGACGCGGCCGGGCGGGCGGGTCGGCGGCTGGCGGGGTTGGCTGGACAATCGGCGGCGTGACTGGGGCTGGCTGCCCGGGAGCGCCGAGGTTAGGGACGCGGCCGGGCGGAGAAATTCGCAGTGTGGCCATGCCGGAGTTGCCCGATGCCCTTGCGGCGCTCCGGGCCACGGTGGCCGGGCTGCGGCTGGGACTTGACCTGCCGGGTGCGGCGGCCGCCCGGCGCGAGCAGGCGGACATCGTCGGCCAGGTCGAGGACTACCTGCTGCCCCGGCTCCGCCAGCTTGACGCGCCGCTGCTCGCGGTCGTCGGCGGGTCGACCGGGGCCGGCAAGTCGACGCTGGTCAACACGCTGGTCGGGGGCGACGTCAGCCCGGCCGGGGTGCTCCGGCCCACCACCCGGGCGCCGGTGCTGGTCTGCCATCCCGACGACCTGCACTGGTTCGCCTCCGACCGGATCCTCCCCGGCCTGTCCCGGACCACCGGCGCCGCCGCGGGAGCGCAGGCCGGCGGCGGACCGGGCTCCCTGCGCCTCGTCCCGCACCCCGCCGTGCCGGCGGGTCTCGCCCTCCTGGACGCTCCGGACATCGATTCCGTGGTGGCCACCAACCGGGCACTGGCCGCGCAGCTCCTCTCCGCTGCCGACCTGTGGATCTTTCTCACCACCGCGGCCAGGTACGCCGACGCGGTCCCGTGGGACCTGCTGCACACCGCGCAGGAGCGCAGCACCGCGCTCGCGGTCGTGCTCAACCGGGTTCCGCCGGAGGCGGTCGACGACGTCGCCGGCCACCTCGCCGCGATGCTGGCCGAGAACCGGCTCGGCCGGGCCGCGCTGTTCCCGGTCCCGGAGACGACTCTCGACGACGGGTTGATCCCAGCCGCCGGCATCGCCCCGGTGCGGAGCTGGCTGGACCGGCTTGGCCGGGACGCGGCGGCCCGTGCGGAGATCGTGCGGGCGACGTTGGACGGGGCGCTGCGGAGCATCCGGCAGCGGATGCTGGCGCTGGCCCGGCACGCGGACGAGCAGCTCGCGGTGGCGGCCGCGCTGCGTGCCGAGGTGGACGAGCGGTACGCGGCCGCCTGCCGCGACGTGGATGACGGCGTACGCGGCGGCACCGTGCTGCGCGGCGAGGTGCTGGCCCGCTGGCAGGAGTACGTCGGCACCGGGGAGCTGATGCGGTCGCTGCAGGCCCGGATCGGCCAACTGCGGGACCGGCTGGCTGCGTTCGTCACCGGCCGCCGACCGCCGGCGACCGAGCTGCGCCAGGCGGTGGAGAGCAGTCTCGAGTCGCTGGTCCGGGCGGCCGCGGACCGCGCCGCCGAGCAGAGCGTGCAGGCGTGGCGGGCGCACCCGGCCGGCGCGACCCTGCTGAGCGCCGGGCGAGCGGGAGAGCCGGCAGCGCGAGCGGGGAGCGCCGCCGGCGGTTTGGCCGGCGGGACGGTGGCGGGGCCGGCGGGAGGAGCGGGCGCCGGAGGAGCGGGCGCCGGAGGAGCGGGCGCCGGGCGAGTCGACGTGCCGGCAGCGCGAGCGGGGAGCGCCGCCGGCGGTTCGGCCGGCGGGACGGGGGCGGGGCCGGCGGGAGGAGCGGGCGCCGGGCGAGCGGGCGCCGGAGGAGCGGGCGTCGAGCGAGCGGGAGAGCCGGCAGCGCGAGCGGGGAGCGACCGAGCGGGCTCCGCCCGCGAGCTGACCCGGTCCAGCGCGGGGTTCGGCGCCGAGTTGGCGCGCGAGGTGCGCGCCTGGCAGGGGCGGGTGCTGGACCTCGTCGCGACGGAGGGAGCGGAGCGGCGGACGGCCGCCCGGCTGGCATCGTTCAGCGTGAACGGCGCCGGCCTGGTGCTCATGCTTGCCGTGTTCGCACACACCGGCGGACTTACCGGCGCCGAGATCGCGGTGGCCGGCGGCACATCGGCGGTGAGCCAGAAGCTGCTCGAGGCCGTGTTCGGCGACACGGCGGTCCGGATCCTGGCCGGGCAGGCCCGCGCGGACCTGCTCGACCGGGTCGAGTACCTCCTCGGCACGGAGGCCGAGCGGTTCGGCGCACTGGTGGACGCGGCGGCTCCGGCGCCCGAGGCCGGGACGTCGCTGCGCGCGACGCTGGCCGACTTCGAGCATGCCCGCCGGGCCCGAGCCGGTGCCGGGCCACCGACCCGGGCCCCGCGATGAGCCGGCTCGGCGACCGGCTCGACGCGCTGGACGAGGCCGTGGCGCTGGCTCGCGGCCGGCTGGATCCTGCGGTGGTGGATCGGGCCGCCCGGCTCGCCGGCAAGGCGGGGCAGCGGCTGCGGCTGGGCGAGCGGCAGACGGTGGTGGCGCTGGCCGGCGCCACCGGTGGGGGGAAATCCTCGCTGTTCAACGCGCTGGTCGGCGGCCCGGTCTCCAGCGTTGGGGTACGCCGGCCCACCACCTCCGCGGCGCACGCCGGGGTGTGGGGGGAGAACGGGGCGGCGCCGCTGCTGGACTGGCTGGAGGTGCCCTTGCGGCACCTGCTCCCGGCCGGCCGCAACGGCGCCGCCGAGCTGGACGGGCTCGTCCTGCTCGACCTGCCGGACCTGGACTCGGTCCAGGTCGGGCACCGGCTCGAGGTGGACCGGCTGGTCGAGCTGGTGGACCTGCTCGTCTGGGTGCTCGACCCGCAGAAGTACGCCGACGCGGCCGTGCACGAGCGCTACCTGCGGCCGCTGGCCGGGCACGCCGGGGTGATGCTGGTCGCACTGAACCAGGCCGATCGGCTCGCCCCGCCCGACCGGGCCGCCTGCCTGGCCGACCTGCGTGGGCTGCTCGGCCGGGAAGGGCTGGCCGGGGTGCCCGTCGTCGCGGTGTCGGCGCGGACCGGCGACGGGCTGGCGGACCTGCGCCGGCTGCTCGCCGACCGGGTCGCCGCGCGGCGCGCCGCGGTCGAGCGGCTGTCGGCCGACCTGGACGGCGCCGCGGCCGAGCTCGACCGCGGGTGCACTGGGTCAGCCGCCTCGGCACCGCCGCCGGGCGTGCGCCGGGAGGACCGGGACGCGCTGGTCGAGGCGCTCACCGACGCCTCCGGTGCGGACCAGGTGGCCGCCGCCGTCGAGCGGTCGCATCGGGCCCGGGCCCGGACGGCGACCGGCTGGCCGTTCACCCGCTGGCTGGTACGGCTCCGCCCGGACCCGCTGCGCCGGCTGCGACTGCCGGAGACCCCGAACGAGCTGGTCCGCACGTCGCTGCCTGGGCCGTCCGCGGTGCAGCGGGCGCAGGTCGACACGGCGCTCCGCACGCTCAGCGACAACGCCACCGCCGAGCTGCCCGAACCCTGGCCCGGCCTCGTCCGGCGGGCCGCTGCGACGACCCGCGCCGACCTCCCGGACCTGCTCGACCGTACGGTCGCCGGCACCGACCTCGGGCTCGGCCGGCAGCCCCGGTGGTGGATGGTGGCCGGGTTCGCGCAGGCGGTCCTCGCGGTCGCCGCCGTTGCCGGCGGGATCTGGCTGCTCGTCCTGGCCGGCCTGGCCTACCTCCGGCTGCCCGACCCGCCGGTGCCGCACGTCGGCCGGTTCCCGGTGCCGACGCTGCTGCTGCTCGGCGGGCTGCTGCTCGGCCTGCTGCTGGCCGGGTTGAGCAGGCGGGTCGCCGCCATCGCCGCGGGCCGCCGGGCCCGCGTCGCCCGCCGCCGGCTGCGCGACCGGGTGGTCCTGATCACCGAGGAGCGGGTGCTCGTCCCGGTCGAGGACGAGCTCGCCGCGCACGCCAGCCTGTGCGCCGCCGTCGCCCGGATCCGCTCGGGGTGAGGGGTCACTGTCAGGCGGCGCCTTGCCGCCTCGGTGACCACCCGGCGGCAGAGCGGGGATGCCCCGGTCGGCCCGCGGGTGGTGCGGCTGCGAGGCGCGCCGGTCAGCGGCGGGTGGCGACCGCGCCCCGCCGGGCCAGGCGAAGGGGGTGAAGGCCGCGCCGGACGCGCCGGTCGGCCGCCGGTGATGGGCGCGAGGCGCGCCGGTCAGTGGCGGGGTGGCGGCGCGACCCGCCGGGCCAGGCGCCGGCCGCGCCGGATGCGCCGGTCGGCCGCGAGGCGGGGCCGGACCGGCCGCAGCCCCGGTCAGCCGCGGGAGGCGGCGGGGGAGGCGTACCGGGCGCCGGCGTGCTCGGCGATCGCCTTGACCCGGGCGGACAGCGCCTTCTGCTCGGCCTCGGGCAGGTAGGCCCGGCGGTACCGGCGCTCGTACTCGGCGGCCAGGCCGGGGTCGCGGTCGCGCAGCCAGCCGAGGAAGTGCTCCCGCACGCCCGGCCGCAGGTGCAGCGCGATCGTGGAGACCGAGACCGCGCCGGCCTCGACGCAGGCGGTGACCACCTCCTCCAACTGGGCCGGCGAGTCGGAGATCCCCGGCAGCACCGGCGCGACCAGCACGCCGCAGCGCACCCCGGCCGCGTTGAGCTGGCGTACCGCCTCGACCCGCCGCAGCGGATGCGGCGTGCCCGGCTCGGTCGCCCGCCACACCGCCTCGTCCAGCGTGCCGATCGACAGCGCCGCGTGCACCGTGGTACGTGCGGCGGCCCGGCGGAGCAGGTCGAGGTCGCGCAGGATCAGCGCCGACTTGGTGAGGATCGAGAACGGGTTGCCGGCCGCGCCAAGCACCTCGACCAGGCCGCGGGTCAGCCGGTATTTCCCCTCGCACCGCTGGTACGGATCGGTGTTGGTGCCCATCGCGATCGAGTCGCCGGCCCACTTCGGCGACCGCAGCTCGGCCCGCAGCCGGTCCACCGCGTTCACCTTGACCACGATCTTGCGCTCGAAGTCCTCGCCGATGCCCAGGCCGAGGTACTCGTGGGATGGCCGGGCGAAGCAGTACGTGCACGCGTGGCTGCAGCCGCGGTAGGCGTTGATCGTGAACCGGAACGGCATCCGGGACGCCGCCGGCACCTCGTTGATGATCCGCCGGGCGTGCACGTGCAGGAACTCCATCCCGGACAGCCGCCCAGTGCCGCGCTCGTGCCGGACCAGGTCGTCCGAGGAGAACAGCGTCCCCTGGTCGCCGCCGTCCTCGTCGGCCAGCCGCCAGCGCAGTCCGGCGGTCACCGTACCCACCCGCCCTGCGCCGATCTTGAGGTTACGCACGCCTTGCGCGGCGTGTCGCGGTGCCTAACCTCAAGATCGGCGAGACGGGGGCCGGCGAGACGGGGGCCGGCGAGACGGGGGCCGGCGAGACGGGGGCCGGCGAGACGGGGGCCGGCGAGACGGGGGCCGGCGAGACGGGCGGCGGGGTAGCTCATCGGAAGTCCCGGGACTTCGAGCGGACGCTGAGCAGCAGCGGCGTGATCCGGTCGGCGACGACATTGGTCACGCCGTCCACCCGTTCCAGCGTCCCCCGAACGACCAACGCCGCCGACTCCCTGGCCACCCGCCGGTGGCGCGCCCACACGTCCTTCCGGCACACGACGTTCACCAGCCCAGTCTCGTCCTCCAGGTTGAGGAACGTGATCCCGCTCGCCGTGGACGGCCGCTGCCGGTGCGTGACCACCCCGCCGACCAGCACCCGCGACCCGTGCGGCGCCGAACGCAGCCCCGCCGCCGAGACCACGCCGAGCCCGTCCAGCCGGTCCCGGATGAACTGGGTCGGGTAGCTGTCCGGGGACACCCCGGTGGCCCACAGGTCGGCCATCGCCTGCTCCGCGTCGGTCATCCCGGGCAGCATCGGCGCGTCGGCACCGACGACCAGGCCGCCGAGCCGGTCCGGCCGGTCCTGGGCGACCGCGCCGGCCGCCCACAGCGCCTCCCGCCGGGACAGCCCCAGGCAGTCGAACGCACCGGCGGTGGCCAGCGCCTCCAGCTGCCGGACGGACAGGTCGGCGCGCCGGACCAGGTCGGCCATGCAGCCGTACGGCCGGCCGGCGGCGATCCGCTCGGCCACCTCGTCGCCGAGCAGCCGGACGTAGGACAGCCCCATCCGAACCGCGAACCCGGTGGCGCTCGCCGGCTCGGCCTCCAGGGTGGCCTTCGCGGCCGAGGCGTTGAGGTCCGGGCCGCGGACGACCACCCCGTGCCGGCGGGCGTCGGCGACCAGCGACTGCGGCGAGTAGAACCCCATCGGCTGGGCGTTCAGCAGCGCGGCGCAGAACGCGGCGGGGTAGTGGTATTTGAGGAACGCGCTGGAATAGACCAGGTAGGCGAAGCTGATCGCGTGGCTCTCGGCGAAGCCGAAGTTGGCGAACGCGGCGAGCTTCTCGTAAATCCCGTCGGCCGTCTCGCCGACGATCCCGTTGCGCGCCATCCCCTCGTACAGGTCGTCGCGCAGCTCTTCCATCCGCTCCGCCGACCGCTTCGACCCCATCGCCCGGCGCAGCAGGTCTGCCCACGCCGGGGTGCAGCCGGCGACGTCCATCGCCATCTGCATGAGCTGCTCCTGGAACAGCGGGATCCCGAGGGTCTTGCCGAGCGACCGCTCCAGCAGCGGGTGGGCGAACGTCACCTCCTCCACGCCGCTCCGCCGGCGGATGTAGGGGTGCACCGAGCCGCCCTGGATCGGCCCGGGCCGGATCAGCGCCACCTCGACGACCAGGTCGTAGAACTTCCGCGGCCGCAGCCGGGGCAGCGTGGCCATCTGCGCCCGGCTCTCCACCTGGAACACCCCGACCGAGTCGGCCGCGCAGAGCATGTCGTAGACCTCGTCCTGCTGGGGCAGCGTGGCCAGGTCCAGCTCGATGCCGTGCGCGTCCCGGACCAGGTCGAGTGCGTAGTGCAGCACGGACAGCATGCCGAGGCCGAGCAGGTCGAACTTGACCAGGCCGGCGACCGCGCAGTCGTCCTTGTCCCACTGCAGCACGGTGCGGTTGGCCATCCGGGCCCACTCCACCGGGCAGACCTCGACCACCGGCCGGTCGCAGATCACCATGCCGCCGGAGTGGATGCCCAGGTGGCGGGGGAAGTGCTGGACGTGTGCGGCGAGCTCGACCACCTCGGCCGGGATGTCGTGGTCGGTGGTGTCGTTGACGCCGCCACCCCAGCCGGCGCCGAACTCGACCTGCCTCGACCACGCGTCCTGCTGGCCGGTCGCGTACCCGAACGCCTTGGCCATGTCCCGGACCGCCAGCCGCGGCCGGTACGTGATCACGTTGGCGACCTGCGCGGCGTTCTCCCGGCCGTACGTGCGGTAGACATGCTGGATCACCTCCTCCCGCCGGTCGGCCTCGATGTCCACGTCGATGTCCGGCGGCCCGTCCCGCTCGGGGGCCAGGAACCGCTCGAACAGCAGCCCGAACGTGACCGCGTCCACGCAGGTGATCCCGAGCGCGTAGCAGACCGCGGAGTTGGCCGCCGAGCCGCGGCCCTGGCAGAGGATGCCGTTCTTCCGGCAGAACGAGACGATGTCCTCGACGATGAGGAAGTAGCCGGGGAAGCCCAGCCGCTCGATCATGTCCAGCTCGTGGGCAATCTGCTGGTACGCCCCCGGCACCCGCTCCGCCTCCGGTGGGCCGTACCGGGTCAGTGCGCCGTCCATGGTCAGCTTCCGCAGCCAGCTCATCTCGGTGTGCCCGGCCGGGACGTTCCAGTCCGGCAGCTTCGGGGCGACCAGGCTCAAGTCGAACGCGCACTCCCGGCCCAGCTCGGCAGCCCTGGCCACGACGCCGGGGAAACGGGCGAACCGGACCGCCATCTCCGCCCCGGACCGCAGGTGGGCCGGGCCGCCGGCGGGCAGCCAGCCGTCCATGTCGTCCAGGTCGCGGCGGGCGCGTACCGCGGCCAGCGCGGCGGCCAGGCGCCTGCGGGCCGGGGTGGCGGCGTGCACGTTGCCGGTCGCGACCAGGGGAAGTCGGGCCGCGACCGCTAGCTCGGCGAGGGCGTCGTTGCGGGCATCGTCGAGCGGGTCGTTGTGGTGCCACAGCTCGACCGCGACATTGTCCCGGCCGAACCGGTCGACCAGCTCGGCCAGCGCCGAGGCGGCGGCGTCCGTCCCGGCGGAGGTGCCCGGCCCCGCCGCGGCGAGCGCGGCCGGCACCGCCCCCTTGCGGCAGCCGGTGAGCACCAGCCAGTGGCCGCCGGCGGTGGCGGCGACCTCGTCCAGGTCGTACACCGGCCGGCCCTTCTCCTGCCCGCGCAGCTGGCCGGTGCTGATCGTGCGGCAGAGCCGGGCGTACCCGTCCGGGTCGCGGGCCAGCACGAGCAGGTGGGCGCCCTCCGGGTCGGCCACCCCGTTCTGCGGGCCGGACAGGCCGAGCGACAGCTCGGCGCCGAAGACCGTAGGCACCTTCATGACCTTCGCCGCCTCGGCGAACCGCACCACCCCGTACACCCCGTCGTGGTCGGTCAGCGCCAGCGCTGTCAGCCCCAGCCGGGCGGCCTCCTCGGCCAGCTCCTCGGGGTGGCTCGCCCCGTCCAGGAAGCTGAAGTTGGAGTGGCAGTGCAGCTCCGCGTAGTGCTGGCTTTGCTCCCTCCGGTCGCGGGGAACCGGGTCGGGGTCAGTCGGCTCGCTTTGCTCCCTTCGGTCGCGGGCAGGCTCGGGGCGACGGCCGGTGACGCCGGGGGAGGGGGGCGGCTCGTACGGCGCGCGCCGCCGGGACCAGGCCGGGCTGTCGCCGCCGTCGCCCGGATACGGCGGGCCGGCCGGGCGGCGGCCGGAGAGCTTGCGCTCCAGCTCCGACCACGGGATCGGCGGGTTCTGCCAGCCCATCAGTCCGCCCCGTCCCGCGGATCTTCGGTGCGGCGGATCGGTGCCCACGGTGCCCATGGCAGCCAGACCGCCCAGACGACGACCGGCGGCGTCTCCCGGGACGCCGCCGGGCATCTCGGTGCTGGCTCCACTGTGGACTCCTCCTTCGCTACCTTGTCCCGCCGTCGTCGCCGCCGTCGCGGTCTACTCATAGACCGCCTCGACCTCCCAGCGGCCGTCGGTGAGGGCCACCAGCCAGGCAGAGCCGTCGGCGGCGAGCAGCTGGAACCGGGCGCGTTGGCGGGCGGCGGGCGGGTCCCACCAGCGCTCGTCCACCGGCCACGGGCCGGCCCAGCCGACCAGGGTCGCCGGCGGCCGCCCGTCGATGGCCAGCCGGGCCGGCGGCACGGGCACCGCGTACCGCTCGGTGACCGTCACCGGAGCACCGTCCGAGCCGACGACCTGGGCCGGGACCGGCTCGGGGAGCACCGTGGCGGGGGACGGCGCCGGTGTCCGGCCCGGCCACGGTTGGTCTGCTCGGCGGTCGGGCCGGCGCTCGTCGCCCCACGGCACCAGCCGGACCCGTTCGTCCGGCCCGCGGCCGCCGTCGAGCACGGCGGTCAGCACCGCGTCCGGGCCGAGCATGCCCTGCACCCGAGCCAGCGCCCGGCTCGCCCGCTCGCCCTCGTCGCCCAGCCCACCCCACAGCCCCAGCTGCAGCCCGCTGTGCCGGACCACCTCGTCCGGGGTCAGCCGGAGCAGCGTGATCCCGGCGGTCGGCCGCTCCCCGTCCCGGGTCCTGTCTGCGTCGGCGACGCCTGCGGAGCCGGCGCCAGTGACATGGCGAGCCGTTCTTGCTGCGTCGGCGACGCCTGCGGAGCCGGCGCCAGAGGCATGGCGAGCCGTCCTTGCGAGCCAGCCGTCGAGCTGCCAGCGAACCCGGTCGGAGATCGCGGCCGGGGTGAGCATCCCCTCGTGCCGCCACATCCGGGTGAGCTGCTCGCCGTGCTCGGTCTGCGCCTCGATCGCCAGCCGGGTGCAGGCCAGCCCGCGCCGGGTCAGCCCTTCGTGCAGCTCCTCGGCCAGCGATCGGGCGGCGAAGGCGGCGGTGTCGACCCGCTCGGCCGGTGGGTCGAGCTCGACCTGGACGGACAGCTCGGGCGCTGGCGTGCGCGCCGCCAGCGGCCGTTCGTCCAGGCCACGGGCCAGCCGGTGGGCCCGGCCGCCGTCCGGCCCGAACCGGGCCAGCACGTCGCGGGCCGGCAGGTCGGCGAACGCGCCGAGGGTGCGCAGCCCGAGCCGGCGCAGCAGGTCGGTCAGCTCCGGCAGGTCGAGCGTGTCGACCGGGAACGGGGCGAGGAACGCCCGGGACCTGCCGGGCTGGACGACCGTGCCACCCGGCAGGTCCATGCCTTCCGGGACGACCGTGCCGCCCGGCAAATCCTCCCTTGGGACGATCGTCCCGCGCGGCGAGCCCCCACCTTCCGGGACTATCGCCCCGCGGCGCGCCGCCAGCCCCGCGGCGAACCGCCCGTCGGCGATGCCGACCGCGCACGCCACCTGTGCGGTCTCGATGACATGCGTGCTGAGCTTGGCGGCAACGACCTGGTCACCGCCGAAGTACCGGGCCGGGCCGCGGGCGGCCACCGCGCACATCCCGGGACGGAGCACCTCCACACCCGGCGCCAACTCCTCCACCGCCGCCACGACCGGCTCGAAGGCCCGCGCGTCCCGGCCCGGGTCGTGCGGGAGGACGACCAGGCCGGGGCATCGGCTCTGCGCCTCGCGCCGGCGCAGCCCGCGGCGCACCCCTTCCGCGCGGGCCGCCGCCGAGCAGGCCACCACCCGGTTGGCGAAGACCACCGCGACCGGCTCGCTCGCCGCCACCCCCGCGGCCGCGGTGGCGCTCACCACCGGCCAGTCGGGACACCACACCACCACGGTGCGGACCGCCATCGCCGCTCACCCCGCCCGCTGCCGGATCGGGACCACCGCCGATAGCAGGGACACGCCACCACCGCGGTCGGGCAACCAGAGGCGAGCGCGGCGTGGGCGGGCGGCAGACCCCCGGCCCTCGCAGCGCACCTCCACGTGCCGGGCCCGGAGGTGGCCGTGCCCGTCTCCGAGCCCCTCCCAGCGCGCGTCGCCCACGGTCAGCCACAGGTCGGCGCCTGGCCAGCCGCCGGGGGCGACCCCGGCGCCCGGCAAGGCGTCCCACCCGCCGGGCCGCACCCCGAACGGCACCAGCACCGACCCCCGCTGCCGCGCCCGGGCCGCCAGCCGGCGCGCGTCACCGTCCCGCACCCGGCTCCGTGGCGCCACCACCACCACGTCGAGCGCGTCGAGCAGGGCGGCCGCCACGCTGGCCCAGTCGGCGCCGGGGGCCGGGACGAGCGGGAGCCGGTCGAGCGCCACCCCCGCCTCGGCGGCCGCGACCAGCCCCAGCGTGGGCATCCCGACCACGGCACACCACGACCCTGCCTTCGACGGCCCCGCCAGCAGGGCGAGCAGCAGCGACGGCGACCCCTGCACGACCACCGTCGAGCCACGGCGCAGCACACCGTGCGGAAGCAGCGGCGCGAGCGGGGGAAGCACCGGCAGCGGGCGCTCGCCCTGCTCCGGCCCGGCTCCAGCTCGCGCCGGAAGCTCTTGTAGGGCGGTGGTCATAGGCCCATGTTCGAACATACGTTCGAGCATGTCAATCCCAGCCGGAGCCTCGGCCGGGGGCACCGGGCGGTGCCCCCGGCCGAGACTCCACCCTGCACCCCGGAAACCCTTCTCAGCCCGGGCGGCTGCCCGTACTATTGCCGCATGTCCGCCGCCGAGCCGCACACTGCCGCCCCCGCCGTGGTGCGCGCGGGCCAGTCGTGCTGGGTGCTCCGGCGTGCGCACCACTTCGACGAGTGCTGTCGCTGAGTAGGTTCGGTTCCTCGCCGCGCGGTCGGGTCCGACCGCGGTCCGGCCGCTGACCGCCGCCAGTCCCGCCTCGCTGTGACGCCGTTGAGACGGCTGCCGTGGTCTGCTCCCGAGCCGTAACCCCACAGCGTCCTGGCCGTCCTACTCCTCGAGCGAGCGCTCATGTATTCGGTTCTCGATCACACCCTCCCGCCGATGTCGCTCCCGTCCGGGTCCCTCCGGGGGCGGTGCGTGGTCTTCCTGCACGCCCACCCGGACGACGAGGCCATCTTCACCGCCGCGACCATGCACCGGCTGGCCAGCGAGGGCGCCCGGGTCGTGCTGGTCACGGCGACCGCCGGCGAGCTCGGCCCGGTGCTCCGGCCGCTGCGGGCCGGCGAGACGCTGGCCGCCCGGCGCCGGGTCGAGCTGGAACGGGCCTGCGCCGCGCTCGGCGTGGCCCGGCTGGTGCTGCTCGGGCACCGCGACTCGGGGATGTCCGGCTGGGACAGCAACGGCCACCCGGACGCGCTGGCCCGCGCCGACCTGGACGCGGTGGGCCGGAGGCTGGCCGACCTGTGCGCCGCCGAGAGCGCGGACGCGCTGGTGCACTACGACGACGACGGCATCTACCGGCATCCTGACCACCTCGCGGTGCACCGGATCGGGGCGATCGCGGCGGGACGGGCCGGAATCCCGGCCTACCAGGCCACCGTCGACCGCGACCACCTCCGCGGCCGCGGCCTGCACCTGGTCGAGGCGGCGGCCGGGGCGGAGGTCGGCCGGGGCGCGGTCCAGATCACCACCGTGGTGGCCGCGACCGCGGCGGATCTGGCCGCCAAGCGGGCGGCGATGGCCGCGCACGCCAGCCAGATCGCGCTGTCGACGCTGCGCCGCGGCGGGTTCGCCCGCACCTACGGGCTGGAGTGGTACGTCCGCACCGGACCTGCCGGCACGCTCGACGCCCTGGACGCGCGGTCACTGCAGACCGCCGCCGCCGGCTGAGCCCGGCGGGCCGGCTGAGCCCGGCGGACCGGCTGAGCCCGGCGGACCGGCTGAGCCCGGCGGACCGGCTGAGCCCGGCGGACCGGCTGACCCCTGCGGGTCGGCTGAGCCCTGCGGGCCGGCTGACCCCTGCGGGCCGGCTGACCCCTGCGGGCCGGCCTCGGGGAGCCGTTGCTCGATGCGCGCCAGCAGCGCGTCCAGGTGATGCCGGAGTGCGGCCAGGTCGCCACGGGAGGCGTTCTGCTCGCTGTCCCGTAGCTCGACCACGACCGCCCCGCCCGGGGCGAGCGTCGCGCGCTGCACCTCGACGACGCTGTCCGCGCCCTGGCTGCGCAGCGCCCGTTCCAGGTCGCCGCGGCGCAGCCCCTCCCGGCGCAGCGCCCGCTCCTGGAAGTGGCCGTCCTTGACCAGCACCGTGGGCGAGCCCTCGAACAGCCGGACCAGCCTGCTGCTGCGTCCCACCACCCGCACCCAGACGGCGTTCACGCCGACCAGCACCAAGGCCCCGAGCAGCCCGCCGGACAGGCTGTTGTCCGGGCCGATCACCGCGTTCTGCACCACATTGGACAGCAGCAGCATCACGACCAAGTCGAATGTGGACAGTTGGGCGAGGTCGCGCTTGCCGCCGATGCGCAGCAGCACGGCGATCCCGGCGTAGACCGCCACGGTCCGCAGCACCTTCTCGGCGACCGGGAGCTGGATGGTGAACAGGTCGTGGGCGATCACGCAGACCTCCTTGAGGCCGGGAAGGCGCCTGGCGTTACGGCCCGTAGACTGCCTCGGGCGGCAGCTGGAACCGGACGTGCGCTGGCGCGCCGCGGTCGACCGCGGCGAGGGCGCGGTCGCCGTCCCGCCAGTCTCGCCCGAAGACAGGGACGAAACACCCCTCGCCGTCGACCAGCAGCCGGAAGCCGTCGCTGACGCCGACGCCGACGCAGCGCGTCCAGCGCACCGTGTGACACCCCTCGCTATCCCGCAGCGTGACACCGTCGTCCCCGATGACCAGGGTCGCCCCGGGCGGCGCGTTCGACCGGAACCGCCGGCGAAGGACCGACCCGGACACCTCGCCGGTGGTGCACTCGGGTCCGAGTGAGAGGCCCGGGAGGTCGAGCCGGACCGACTCGGGGACGACGACGATGGCGGTGTCCGCCGCGGCCCGCAGGGCGGCGGCGACGTCGCCGGGCCGGACCGCCGACACGTCGGCCACGAGGGCTTGCGACGTCGTCGGCGTCATGCCCCACAGGTGCTCGCGGGCAGCCGTGGACGCCTCGCCCTCGGCCGACCGCGGATCGGCGACGTACTCCTGCACCCCGGCCAGCTGGTGGGCGAGCTCGTCGCCGGTCGGTCCGGTCTCGGCCAGCGCCCGGAAGCCCGTCCACAGCCGCTCCGCCACCTCGCGCTCACGCCCGGCCCGAGCGTCGGCCCAGACGGTGTAGTGGCACACCTCCTGGTCGACGGCCAGCGCCAACCAGTCCACCTCGTAGGACAGGCCGCTGCCGTGGCGCGCGTCGTCGGTGAGCCGGTCGGACAGGATCCGTGCCGCGGACCGGTACTCCTCTCCCCAGCCGCCTTCGAAGGACAGCCCGACCCCGGGCACGTCGTCCGGACGCCAGCAGGGCAGCGGCAGGCTGCGGCGGGTCTGCGGGTCACGTGGAGGCCGCCGGCCGTCGGGCAGCGGGAGCCGTAACCCGTCCGGCGGCGGACCGGAGAGCCACAGCGCAGCGTTGCCGCGGACGAAGTGACGGCGGGCGTAGTCGCGGACCGTCTGCTCGTCGAGCTGGTCGACCGCCGGGCTGTCGTAGCCGGCCAGTCCCATCCCCTGTGCGCCGTAGCGGAGGCGGAGCAGCCCGCCCGTGGTCGGGTGGACGATCTCGCCGGCTTCGGCATCCAGCACGCCCCGCTCGACGCCGAGCCGGCCCAGCGGCAGGTCGCCAATCGCCTCGCAGACTCCGGCCAGGAAATCCGCGACCTTCTGCGGCCGCCCACACGCAGTGAACTCGGTCCAGGACAGGTGGACGGTGGCGTCGCTCTCCAGGTGGGTACGCGGAAGCGCGCCCATCGTGAGGTGCTCGACCAGGTGGGTCAGCTCGCTGGTGGGAAACGTCTCGTCCCGCTCGCCGACGCCGAAGATCAGCCCAGCGGCCAGCGGCTGCGGCCCCTGCTCCCAGAACACCGGCACTCCGTCGACGGTCGTCTGCTGCACCCGCGCATGATTGCAGCACCGCCCACGGCCCGTACCCGGGGCCGACGGCTGGGCGCTTCACCCCGACGGAGAGGAATGACCGGCGCGGAAGGGTGGGTAATGATCTAGACGCGCCGAGTGCCGTCCGCTCCCTAGGGACCACCTGGTCCAGCGCGGCGGCCCGGCGCACGAGGAGTCGGCATGCTTGCGATCATCGCGGCGGTCATCTTCGGCCTCGCACTGCTCTTGGACTGGGCGAACGCCAAGGTCAGCGATGCGTTCACGCCGCAGACCCTGCTCTTCGCCGGGCTGCTCTGCCTTTCGCTGCATCTGGCCGGCGTCGGCGCGGGCGCAAGGGTCCGGCGCCGCCGTCGCCGGGTGTAACCGGTGTCCGTACGCTGCTGACCGGCGCGCGCCGGCACGGACAGTGAGCGAGCCCGAGGCTCGCGGCGCGAGCAGGCGCGCGGCCGGCTGCTCGCCCACGGGTAACCCGGGCCGGCTGGCGGAGGAGTGGGCTCAGTGAGCGTACCGGGCAGACGCTGGTGGGCCTGGCGATGGCGGTCGGAGCGGGGTCGGACCCCGGGGCGGCGCTGGCGGCCCCGTACCCGGTAAACCGTACCGCCAGCGCCGCCGGCCCACCGGGCCGTCGCGGGCGAGGTGGCGGGGTGCAGCCCGCCCGCTGTCCGGGGAACGCCACCCCGCGGGTGCCGGCCCGGACCCCATTGCAGGGTCGAGCACGGGCGTCCGACGACCGTCCGTTCGCGCCGATCCTTGGCCGAGGCAGGCTTCGGCACCGGCGCGACCCGCTGGCATGACCGGGATCGGCGGCGCGGCGGCGTCAGGGCGCCAAGTCGCACAGCGCCCGGCGGTGGCGGTCCAGCGCCACCCGGGCGGCGGCGTCGCGCCCGGTGGCGGACAGCAGCGCGGCCAGTTGATGCGCTCGTGGCGCGTCGGCGGGGTCGGCCTCGAAGGCGATGGTCAGCAGCGCGGCGGCCTCGTCGGGCTCGCCGGTGGTCTCGGCGTGGCCGGCGAGCGCATCCAGCAGGGCCAGGTGCAGCCGCCGGACCTGCTCGCGCGGCTCCCAGAGCGCCTCCTCGTCCCGGTCGTCGGGCAGCAGCGGGCCGGTATAGGCGGCCAGCGCGGCGCGCTGCGCGGCCGGGGCGTCCGCCGCGGGCGCGCGCAGCGCGGACCGGCCCAGGTCCAGGAAACGCTGTACGTCGATGCCGGTGCCCTCGGCCAGCGCGAGCCGGTCACCGGCCCGCACTATCAGGCCGGGCGCGGCCGAGGTGAGCCGGTTGAGCAGGTTCCGCAGCCTGCGCCGGCCGACCTCCGGGTCGGCGGCCGGCCACAGCCGGTCCAGCACGGCGTCCACGTGCAGCCGGCCGCCGTGCACCGCCAGCAGCTTGACCAGCAGCGCCGGCTGTCCCTCCGGGATGTCCAGCGGGCCGCCGGCGCGGTCGACCGCGAACCGGCCGAGCACGGTGATCCAGCCGGCCACCGCGCCGGCATGCCGGGCAGCGGCCGGCGACCCGGCGTCGGCAGCAAGCCCTACCAGCCTGGAGGCGGCCAGCCGTTCCACTCTGGACACCCGGGCCAGGGTGCCGAGCGCCTCGGCCCGGTCGAACGCCGACGCCGCCCGGCGGCCGGCCGTCTGCGCGTCGCCCCGGCGCAGCGCCGCCAGACCGTCCAGCAGCAGCACCCGCCACCGCTCCCGGGCGGGGAGCTCGGGCGAGGCCATCGCCTGCGCGAGCAGGTCGGCGGCGACCGCCGGGTCGCCGTGCCGGGCCATGATCGCGGCCTCGGCGAACAGTGGGATCTCGGCGTACCGCGGGTCCGCCCGGGACCGCTCCCAGGCCTGCGCGAGCAGGTCGCGGGCCTCCGACTGCGCGCCGACCCGGTCGTGCGCGTCGGCGGCGGCGACCAGCGCCTCGATCCCGCTCGGGTGGCCGAACCAGTCGCCCGGGTACCGCAGCATCTCCTCCGTCCACCGCCGCACCCCGGTGGCGTCGCCGTCCTCGGCGGCCAGGTCGATCAGGACCCATGCCGCGTACCCGGCCGACCGGGGGTCGTCGAGCGCGACGCCCACCGCGAACGCCTCCCGCGCGTCCGCCTCGGCGTCCCGCGGCCGGTCGGCGAGCCGGCGGGCGTCCGCGCGGAACGTGAGCACGGCGGCTCGCTGCCGGCTGCGGCCGGGCAGCAGGTCGGTCGCCGCGTCCAAGGTGCGCAGCGCCTCGGCCAGCCGGCCGGCGGCCTGGTGCACCGAGACGCCGAGGGCGAGCAGGCTGCTCACCCGGTCGCCGACCAGGCCGAGTGCGCCTTGCAAGCGGGCGGCCTCCTCCAGCACCTGGGCGGCCTCGGCCAGCGACGCCTCGGTCCGCTCGAACGCCGCCGCCCGGCCCAACCCGGACAGCGCCCGGGCGCGCACCGCGGGTGGCGGGTCCGCGTCGAGCAGCGCGGTCACCCGCTCCCGCACCGCACCGGTGTGACCGTCCCGGGCCAGGTCGAACACGATCTCGGCCTCGACCGCGTGCGCCGCGGCGCTACCCGGCTTGGCCCGCCGCGCGGCCCGCTCCAGCGCCTGCCGGCGCTCCTCGACAGCCGCGGCCTTCTCCGCCAGGTGCGCCAGTTGCAGCCACACCTCCGGGTAGTCGTCGACCGCGCGAGCATCCAGCCGGCTCACCGTGTGGCGCAGCTCGGCCAGCTCGAACCGCTCCACGTCCGCGGCCGGCAGGCTGGCCAGCAGCGCGGCGGCCCGGTCGTGCCGTCCGCTGGCGATCAGCAGGTCGATGGCGCGGACCGGGTCGGACCGGCCGACCAGCGCGTCGGCCAGCCGCCCCAGCACGGCCGCGTCCGGCTGCTGCCGGTCCCGCAGCAGTGTGCGGGCCGGCTCCGGGAAGCCCCAACTGCCGTCGGGGGACACCGTGACGGGCAGCCCGGCGGCACGCAGCGCGTCCACGCTGACCGGCAGGCCGGCCTCGGCGCACAGCGCGTCGGTGAGCGGCTGCGCCCTGGCCAGATCGGCGACGAGCGCGGCCAGCTCCGCCGGCCCGGAGGCCAGCCGCTCGGCCAGCAGGTCGGCGACGACCACCGGTCGCAGTGCCAGTGCCCGGATCTCGGCCTCCGGGTCCGCGCTGCCGGCCAGCCGGCGCAGCGTGCGGTCCAGCGCCGGAGGCCAGCCGCAGGTCAGCCGCAGCACCGCGGCGGCCGCGTCCGGCGCCAGCTCGACGCCCGCCGCCCTGGCCGCCGCGACGACCGTCAGGACCGACGGGTCGGGCTGCGCATCCGACTGGTCCCCGCCTGGTGTCACCCCGTGTGCCCCCTTGCGTGCTCAGGGGACAGTACCGCCGACAGCCGCCTTGCGTCCGCCTGTACTGAGGACAGGCCGTTCCTCCCGGGCTGCCCCGATGAGCTCCCCGCGGTGGGCGGCCGGGGGGGCCAGGGACCGTCCTAGGAGATCATGCTCGGCACCAGGGTGGCGTACCGGTGCTGGACCTGGCGCAGCGCTCGGCGGTACCGCCGCGCCTGCGGCTCGCCCGGCCACCGGTCGTACAGCGCGGTGTCCAGGTCGACCGCCCGCCGCAGCAGGGACGGGCCGGACTGGCGGGCATGGTCGAGCGCGTGCAGGCCGTAGCCGACCGCGGTGTCCAGGGATCCAGCGCGGGCGTGCAGGTGGGCCAGGCCGAGTTGGAGCTCCGCGACCCGCATCGGCCACCGGGTGCTGCCGTCCGCGGCGACGCAGTGGGTGAAGCACTCCTGGGTGAACGCCAGCAACGGCCGGCCGTCGCCGGCGAGGTCGAAGACCTGGGCGGCGTAGAACACCCATTTCGACCGGTCGAACATGAAGTGGTGCTCCGGGCGCGCCGGCGCCGGCAGCGTGTTGAGCACCTGCTCGGCATCGGCCAGCGCCACCCGGGCCACGGTGGTCAGGCCCATCCGGGCCAGCGCCTTCGCCTCCTGGACCTTCAGCTGAACGCCGGCGTGCGACCGCGGCGCCAGGGCGTGGGCGTCCCGGCAGATGCGCGCCGCCTCCGGGTAGCGGCCGGCGGTCACCGCCTGCCAGCCGGCGATCTCGTACGACCACGCCACCAGGTGGGAGTGGTCGGCCTCGGCGCCCACCCGACGGGCCAGCGCCGCCAGCGCCGCGGCCCGAGCCGGCCGGCCCAGGTCGTGTTCCAGGCAGGCGGCCAGCAGGGTGGCCCAGCCCTCGACGGCCAGCAGGTCGCGCTGCCGGGTCGGCCCGCTCGTCTCGTACAGCGCGCCGAGCAGCCGACGCAGCCGGTTCGCCTTGGTCAGCAACTCGGCTGCCGGCGCGTACGGGTACTGGCAGGCCAGCCGGTCGGCTCGCTCCTGCAAGGCGTCGGTGCGGGCGGACCGGTCCAGATGAGGTCCCATCGCCCACTCCTCGTCCTCGGTGGGCGAATAGTAGCCGAGTGACCGCTAGCAGTCACGGTGTCTGGATCTCCGCCTCAGGTGATCTCCCACTCGTAGGAGAACTTCACCACCTTGAGGATGATCGACGTCTCGACCGTGGTCACGCCGGACAGCGAGCCCAGCTGGTTGGACACGAAGTCGAGCATGTGCTCCTGGTCGACGAAGAACGCCTCCACGATGATGTCGTACCGGCCGGAGCTCAGCCCGACGTAGCGCACCTCCGGGTAGCCGTGCAGCGCTTCGGAGACCGCGTGCAGATCGGTCAGGCTGACCGAGATGCCGATGATCGCGGACAGGCTCATCCCGACCGCCATCGGCGTCGGCACGGCGACGATGTTGATGTAGCCGGAGTCCACGAGGCGGG
>Ga0210378_10000496_pt1 | contig 19862 bp, 18 predicted proteins | sample PLM1_60_b1redo_FD_155465 | JGI IMG/M metagenome (GOLD analysis project Ga0210378, IMG submission 155465) | Groundwater sediment microbial communities from an aquifer in East River, Colorado, USA - PLM1_60_b1 redo | ecosystem: Environmental > Terrestrial > Soil > Riparian zone | place: USA: East...
GGCTCGGGCTGGTCGTGCCGGGGGTGCTCCGGTGGCGGTTCGCGCTGGTCGGGCTGGTCGGGCTGGGGGTGCCGCGGTCGCGCCGGCTCGGGCCGGTCGGGCTGGGAACGGCGGCGGCGGAGCCGCGAGGTCCGCCGCGCCGCGCGCCGGCCAGCCGGCGACGGCACCGGCCGAGCGCCGCACCGACCCCAGGCCGTCCGGCGCGCGCCGGGCCGGCGCGGCCGGCTCGGCGGGCAAGGCCGCGCATGCCGCCGCCGGGCAGCCGCGTCGCAGCACCGCCCGAGCCGACCCGGCTGGTCGGGCCGACTCTGCCCATCGGGCCAACCCGGTCAGCCGGGCCGAGCCGGTGCTGCGGCTGGTCGCGGCTCACCGGCCCCGCCCGCCCCGGATGCCGTTCGTCCTGCTCATGCTTGGCGTGCTCGGCGGGGGACTGGTCGGGCTGCTGCTGCTCAACTCCGTGGCGGCGGCGGACTCGTTCGCGCAGGAGCGGCTCCGGCAGGAGAACGCCGCGCTCAGCGTCCGGGAGCAGGAGCTCGGGCGGGAGGTCGCCGCCATGGAGGCGCCCGCCGCGCTCGCCGTCCAGGCCCGCAAGCGTGGCCTGGTGCCCAGCGGGGAGCCCGGGTTCCTCATCGTCGGGCCGGGTGGGTCCAGCCGCGCGGTCGGCACGCCGACCCCCGCTACTGTGCCGCCGCCACCCTCGCCGAGCTCCACCCGACCGGTGCCGACCGCCGGAGCGGCACGGGCCGGCACCCCAGCACAGCCCACCGCGGCGGCCGGCCCGGGATCCGCTCCGCGGCCGGCCGCCCGCCCGGCCCCCACCACGACAGCGAGCCGGCGCCGATGAGTACGCCACCACGGGGCGGGGGCTCCCGGCCGCGGGCCACCGAGCGGTCCCGGCGCGCCGGGGCACCGGCGCGGACCGCCGGCCGGTCGGGGGGCAGCGGCGGGGCCATCCGGTCCGGCGCGGTGCCCGGCCGCGCCCGCACCTCGCGGTCCACCCCGACACCCCGCCGGGCGGAGGCTCCGCCGCCGACCCGCGCCCGTTCCCCGCGCGGCGGCGCGCGCGCACCGGTCCGACGCACCCGCCCTGCGCCGCCGCGGCGACCTCGCCGCCGGCGGCTCCGACTCAGCGACCCGCGCCGGCGGCTGACCGCCGGCTTCGCCGCCGTATGCGCGCTGCTGACCGTGGTCGGCGGCCGGTTGGTGCAGTTGCAGGCGTTCGACGGTCAGCGCTACGCGGCGGTCGCCCAGCAGCAGCGGCTGGACACCACCGACATTCCGGCCGAGCGCGGGCGAATCCTCGACCGGGACGGGCGAGTGCTCGCCTACACCGCCGCGGCCCGGACAGTGTTCGCCGACCCGTCGCTGGTGACCGACCCGGCCGGAGCCGCCGCCGCCCTCGCCCCGCTGCTCCGCCAGCCGGCGACGAAGCTGGAACCGAAGCTGCGCCGGCCCGGCCGGTACGTCGTGCTGGCCCGGGACGTGCCGCTGTCCGACGCGGCCCGGATCCGCGCCCTGAGGCTGCCCGGGATCGCTACCCAGGGCGCCACCCAGCGGCTCTACCCGGGCCGGGACAGTGCGGCCGCGGTGGTCGGGTTCACCGGGCGGGACGGCGCGGGCCTGGCCGGGATCGAGCTGCGGTACGACGGCGTGCTCGCCGGCACCCCGGGCAAGATCGTCGTGGAGACCGGCGGGCAGGGTCAGGAGATCCCGAGCGGGGTGCGCCGGGAGACCTCCGCCAGGCCCGGCTCGTCGGTGCGGCTGACGATCTCAGAGGATCTGCAGTACGTGGCCCAGCAGCAACTCGCCGAGCAGGTCCGGCAGGCCGGAGCGAAGGGCGGCCAGGTCGTGGTGCTCGACGCGCACACCGGCGAGGTGCTGGCGATGGCGACCAGCCCGACGTACGACTCGCAGCGCCCGGGCGCCAGCAACCCGAAGTATCTCGGCAACCCGGCCGTGCAGTCGGTGTTCGAACCGGGTTCGGCAAACAAGGTGGTGACCTTCTCCGGCGCCCTCGACCAGGGCCTGATCCGCCCGGACACGCCGGTCGCGGTACCCGGCAGCATCCGGTTCGCCGACCGGATCATCCACGACGCCTGGGCGCACGGGCTGGTGCACTACACCGCGGTTGGGGTGCTGGCGAAGTCCAGCAACGTCGGCACGCTCGAGATCGCCCAGCGGCTGGGGCCGGAGGCCTGGTACCGGTACGTCACGAGGCTCGGGATCGGCAGCCGCACCGGGATCGAGCTGCCGGGGGAGAGCCCGGGCCTGCTGCCCACCCCGGACACCTGGTCGGGCAGCACCTTCGGCAACCTGCCCATCGGCCAGGGTGTGTCGATGACCGCGCTGCAACTGGCCTCGATGTACCAGACGGTGGCCAACCAGGGCATCCGGGTGCCGCCCCGGATCGTCGCGGCGGTCATCGGGCCGGACGGCCGCGTCAGCACGCCGGCACGGCCGGCCGGCGTCAGGGTGGTCAGCGCCACCGCGGCGCGCACCCTGCGGACCATGCTCGAGGCGGTGACCCAGAAGGGCGGCACCGCACCCAGCGCGGCGATCGACGGGTACCGGACCGCGGGCAAGACCGGCACCGCGCAGAAGCCGAACCCGCGCTGCCACTGCTACTCCGGCGGTGGCTACTGGGCGACGTTCGCCGGGATCGCGCCGGCCGACGCACCGCAGTTCGTCGTCGCAGTGGTGATCGACGACGCCAAGGGCGGCCGGCACGGCGGCGCCGTCGCCGCACCGCTGTTCCACGCGATTGCGTCGTACGCACTCACCCAGCGCGGCGTGCCGCCGAGCGGGGCGCCATCGCCGACGTTCCGGCTCGTCCTCGACCGATGACACCCCGCCGATCGTGATGTTGGGCACCGCGACTCGCTTGCCCCGAACGCGAAGGGGGAGTGAACATCGCAATACCGCTTCGCGCCCGCGGCGCCTGGGCAAGCAAGGGAGGGAAGTGAGCCCAGCGCCGAGCAACGTGCCGGCAGGCGTGCGCAACCTCGAGATCGGCGCAAGGGGTGGCCTGCGACGCCTCCCAGCCGGCTCGGTAGGGTTGCCTGCCGTGTCCGGGACCCCTTCGCTGCGGCCGGACCAGCCGCGCCCGCACCGGCTGGCGGACCTCGCCCGGGCCCTGGGCCTGCCGCCGCCGCCAGTGGACGGGCAGGTCACGGGCGTCTCGCTGAACTCACGGACGGTGCGTCCCGGCGACCTGTACGCGGCGCTGCCGGGCTCCCGCGCGCACGGCGCCGGCTATGCCGCCGAGGCCGCCGCGGCGGGCGCGGCCGCCGTGCTGACCGACCCGGCGGGGCTTCCGCTGGCCGCCGCGGCCGGGCTGCCGGTGCTCGTCGCCGAGGCTCCGCGGGCGGTCCTCGGCCGGCTGGCCGCCACCGTGTACGGCGACCCGTCCGCCACGCTGCTGGTGCTCGGGGTCACCGGCACCAACGGCAAGACCACCACCGCGTACCTGCTCGAACACGCGCTGCGACAGGCTGGCCACCGCACCGGCCTGCTCGGCACCGTGGAGACCCGGATCGCCGGCCAGGCCCTGCCCAGCGTGCGCACCACCCCGGAGGCGCCGGACCTGCAGGCGGCGTTCGCGGCGATGGTGGAACGGGGGGTGACCGCCGTGGCGATGGAGGTCTCCAGCCACGCGCTGGCCCAGGGCCGGGTCGACGGCACCCGGTTCGTCGCCGGCGCGTTCACCAACCTCTCCCAGGACCACCTGGACTTCCACGCCGACATGGAGGACTACTTCGCCGCCAAGGCGCTGCTGTTCGACGGCCGGTGCGCGCGGGAGGTGGTCAACGTCGACGACCCGTACGGCCGGCGGCTGGTCAAGTCCGAGACGGTGACGGTCTCCGCGGCCGGCGACCCGCAGGCGTCGTGGCGGGTGGCGGACGTCGTGGCCGAGCCCGGCGGGCAGCGGTTCCGGGTGCTCGGCCCGGGCGGGCTCGACCTGCCCGCGGCGATCCGGCTGCCCGGCGGGTTCAACGCGGCCAACGCAGTGCTCGCGGTCGCCACCCTCGCCGCGGTCGGGACGGATCCCGCGGATGCCGTGAAGGGCATTGCCGAGACGGTGGTGCCGGGCCGGATGGAGCCGGTGGACGCCGGGCAGCCGTACCCGGCGCTGGTCGACTACGCGCACACGCCGGAGGCGGTGCAGCGGCTGCTCGCCGCGGTCCGCGCCGGCACGCCCGGGCGGGTCATCGTGGTGCTCGGCTGCGGCGGGGACCGGGACCGGGCCAAGCGCCCGCTGATGGGGGCGGCCGCCGCCCGGGGCAGCGACCTGCTCGTCGTCACCGACGACAACCCGCGCTCGGAGCAGCCGGCGGCGATCCGGTCGGCGATGCTGGCGGGCGCGCTCGCGGTGCCGCCAGGTGAGCGCGGCGAGGTGGTCGAGGTCGGAGACCGGCGCGAGGCGGTCGCCGCGGCCGTGCGCGCCGCCCGGCCGGGCGACGCACTGGTGGTCGCCGGCAAGGGGCACGAGCAGGGCCAGGAGATCGCCGGCGCGGTCTACCCGTTCGACGACCGGACGGTGCTGCGGGCCGCGATCGGCGGGGCGTCCGGGTGATCCCGCTCACCCTCGCCGAGCTCGCCGCTGCCGCTGGAGGCCGGCTACAGGACGCCCCGGACCCGGCGGCCCGGGTCACCGGCGACGTCGAGCTGGACTCCCGGCGGATCGGGCCGGGCGGGCTGTTCGTGGCGCTGCACGGCGAGCGGGTGGACGGGCACGCGCACGCCGCCGACGCGGTGGCCGCTGGGGCGGTCGCGGTGCTGGCGGGCCGGCCGGTCGGGGTGCCGGCGGTCGTGGTGCCGGACGTCCAGGATGCGCTCGGCCGGCTGGCCGCCGCGGTGCTCGGCCTGCTGCCGGGCATTGCCGTCGTCGGCATCACCGGCTCCAGCGGGAAGACGTCCACAAAGGACCTGGTCGCCCAGGTGCTGGCGCGGCTGGGCTCGACGGTGGCCCCGCCCGGCTCGTTCAACAACGAGCTCGGCCACCCGTACACGGTGCTGCGCTCTACTATGGACACTCGCTACCTGGTGCTGGAGTACAGCGCGCGCGGGCGCGGCCACATCGCCGCGCTGTGCCGGATCGCGCCGCCCCGGATCGCCACCGTGCTGAACGTCGGCTCGGCGCACCTGGGCGAGTTCGGGTCCCGGCAGGCGATCGCGGCGGCCAAGGGCGAGCTGGTCGAGGCGCTGCCGCCGGCGGCGGCCGGCGGGGTGGCGGTGCTCAACGCAGACGACCCGCTGGTGGCCGCCATGGCGGCGCGCACCGCCGCACGGGTGGTCACGGTGGGGGAGTCGGCCGGCGCCGAGGTGCGGGCGGTGGACGTCCGGCTGGACGAGCGCGGCCGGCCGGCGTACCGGCTGGTTACCCCGGCCGGCGCGGCCGAGGTCCGGCTCGGCCTGTACGGACCGCACCACGTGCCGAACTCGCTGGCCGCCGCCGCCGTCGCGACCGAGCTCGGCATGCCGCTGCCGGCGGTCGCCGCCGCGCTGGCGGAGGCGCGGCCGCTGTCCCGGTGGCGGATGGAGGTCACCGAGCGCCCGGACGGCGTCATGGTGGTCAACGACGCGTACAACGCGAACCCCGAGTCGATGCGGGCCGCACTGACCGCGCTGAGGACGATGTCGCGCGGCCGGCGGTCCTGGGCGGTGCTCGGGCAGATGGCCGAACTGGGCGCCGACGCCGGGGCCGAGCACGAGGCGCTCGGCCGGCTGGTCGCCCGCCTCGGCGTCGACCGGGTCGTCGTGGTCGGTGCGGAGGCCGCCGGGATCGAGCGGGGCACGACGCGGGACGAATCCTGGGAGGGGGAGTCGGTGCACGTGCCGGACGTGCAGGCGGCGGTGCGGCTGTTGCGGCGGGAGCTGCGGCCGGGCGACGTGGTGCTGGTCAAGGCGTCCCGGGCGGCCGGCCTGGAGCGGGTCGCCCTCGCCCTGGCCGGCGAGCCCACGCCCGCGGATGCGGCCGAGCCGGCGGGCGAGCGTGCGGCGGCGGGTGCGGTTTGGCCGGCCGGCGGGGCTGGTGCGGCGGGTGGCGCGGCGGGTGCGGCCGGGTCGGCGGGCGAGCCCACGCCGGCGCGCGGGGCCGGGCCGGCGGGTGTCCGGTGAGGCCGCTGCTCGTTGCCGTGCTCGTGTCGCTGCTGGTGTCGATCCTGTGCACGCCGCTCGCGATCAGGGTGTTCCGCCGCCGCGGGTTCGGGCAGGAGATCCGCGAGGACGGCCCACAGACCCATCAGGCCAAACGCGGCACGCCCACCATGGGCGGCGCGGTCATCATCGTCGCCACGCTGGTCGGGTACGCCGCGGCACACCTGCTGGTGGCCGGCCACCCGGGCAGCGGCCCGACCGCGTCCGGGCTGCTGCTGCTCTACCTGTTCACCGGGCTCGGCGTGGTGGGGTTCCTGGACGACTTCATCAAGATCCGCAAGCAGCGCAACCTAGGTCTCAGCGCGACCGCGAAGTTCGGCGGCCAGCTGTTCGTCGGGCTGTCGTTCGCCATCCTCGCCCTCGGCTTCGACAACGGGCACGGCCGCAGCCCGGCGTCCACCCACCTGTCGTACGTGCGGGACATCCCGCAGATCAGCTTCGGCGCCGTGCTGTTCGTCCTGGTCGCCTACGTGGTCATCAGCGGCACCTCGAACGCGGTGAACCTCACCGACGGCCTGGACGGGCTGGCCGCGGGAAGCTCGGCGATGGTGTTCGGGGCGTACACGGTGATCTCGTTCTACCAGTTCCGCAACGCCTGCGAGACCGTGGTGCGGGCCGGCTGCTACCAGGTCCGGGACCCGCTCGACGTCGCCTTGGTATCCGCCGCCGCGATGGCCGCGTGCTTCGGCTTCCTGTGGTGGAACGCCTCGCCGGCGCGGATCTTCATGGGCGACACGGGCTCGCTGGCGCTGGGCGGCCTGATCGCCGGCATCGCGATCGTGTCCCGCACCGAACTGCTGCTGGTCGTCCTCGGCGGCCTGTTCGTGGTGGAGACGCTGTCGGTGATCCTCCAGGTCGGCGTGTTCAAGCTGCGCCGCCGGCGGCTGTTCAACATGGCGCCGATCCACCACCACTTCGAGCTCGCCGGCTGGGCCGAGATGACCGTCATCGTGCGGTTCTGGATCGTCGCCGGGCTCGCGGTGGCGTTCGGGATGGGCCTGTTCTACGCCGAGTTCATCTCCTACGGCCTGCCCGGATGAGCCGGGGGAGCGGGGATGAGCGAGCGCGAGGGCTCGCAGCGCGAGCGGGGAGCGACGGAGGCTGTCCGGCCGGAGGGACGAGGGCCGGACAGGCGGAGGAGCGGGAGATGAGCGGCTCGTACGCGGGGCTGCGGGTGCTGGTCGCCGGGGCGGGGGCCTCCGGCGAGGCGGCGGCGCGCGCGCTGCTCGGGCTGGGCGCGCTGGTCACCGTCGCCGACCGGGTCGCCTCGCCGCGCACCGCCGCGCTCGCCGCCGCCGGCGCCCGGGTCGAGCTCGGGCTGGCCGCGCCGCCGGAGGGCACCGGACTGGTGGTCACCTCGCCCGGCTGGCGGCCGGACGCTCCACTGCTGGTGGCCGCTGCCGCCGCCGGGCTGGAGGTGATCGGCGAGGTCGAGCTGGCCTGGCGGCTGGGTGTCGCTGCCGACCGCGCCACCCCGTGGCTGGCCGTCACAGGTACCAACGGCAAGACGACCACGGTGCGGATGCTCGAGTCGATGCTGCGGGCCGCGGGCCTGCGGGCGGTCGCCGCCGGCAACGTCGGCCTGCCGGCGGTGGCCGCCGTGCTCACCGACCCGCCGTACGACGTGCTGGGCGTGGAGCTGTCCAGCTTCCAGCTGCACTGGTCACCGTCACCGCGACCGGTGGCCGCGGCCGTGCTGAACGTCGCTCCCGACCACCTCGACTGGCACGGCTCGCTGGCCGCCTACGCAGCGGACAAAGCGCGCATCTACGCCGGCGACCCGGTCGCGGTGTTCAACGCCGACGACGAGTGGTCGACCCGGCTGGCCGGCGAGCTGCCGCGCCGGGTGGGCTGCACGCTGTCCCGACCCGGCCGCGGCCAGCTCGGCGTCGAGGACGGCGCGCTGGTCGACCGGGCCTTCGGGGCGGCCGGCCACCCGGGCCGGCCGGCCGGCCCCGCGGTCTCCGGGGTGGAGCTGGCCGCGGTCGGCGACGTTCGGCCGGCGGGGCCGCACAACGTCGCCAACGCGCTGGCGGCTGCCGCGCTGGCCCGGGCGTACGGCGTGCCGGCCGCGGCGGTCGGCGCCGGCCTGCGCGGGTTCGTCCCGGACGCCCACCGCAGCGCTCCGGTCGGGAGCGTCGGCGGAGTGTCCTACGTGGACGACAGTAAGGCGACGAACCCGCACGCGGCCGCCGCCTCGCTGGCCGGCTACCCGCGGGTGGTCTGGATCGCCGGCGGCCTGCTCAAGGGCGCCCCGGTCGACGGCCTGGTCGCCGCGGTGTGCCCGCGGCTGGTCGGCGCGGTGCTGCTGGGCGCCGACCGGGCGGCGATCCGGGACGCGGTGGCGCGACACGCGCCCGGCCTCCCCGTCGTCGAGGTCGCCAGGACCGACGATGGGGCCATGGGCGAGGTGGTGCGGGCGGCGGCCGGGTTGGCCCGGCCCGGCGACACCGTCCTGCTCGCCCCGGCCGCCGCCTCCATGGACATGTTCACCGACTACGCCGCGCGGGGTGACGCGTTCGCCGCCGCCGTACGCGCGCTGGACCCCCCGTGAGCCGGCCCGCCAACCTCGCCGATCTTGAGGTTAGGCACCGCGACACGCCGCGGGAGGCGGGCGCAACCTCAAGATCGGCGCAACCGGGCGCCGGCGGGGCGGCGGTGCCGCTGCTCGACCGGCCGCTCACGTCCCTGCACCTGGTCCTGGTCAGCGGCGGGCTGCTGCTTGGCATCGGCCTGGTGATGGTGCTCTCTGCGTCCATGTTCCAGTCCTACGTGGACCTCGGCACCACCTACGGCGTGTTCACCAAGCAGCTGATGTGGGTCGGCGTCGGCGTGCCGGCGTTTTGGCTCGGCCTCCGGCTGCGGCCGCGGGCGTACCGCCTGCTGGCCTATCCGGCTCTCCTGCTCGCGCTCGGGCTGCTGGCGGCCGTGCTGCTGCCGGGCATCGGCGAGACGGTGCACAGCGCCCGCCGCTGGATCGACTTCGGGCCGGTCCAGCTGCAGCCGTCCGAGCCGGCGAAGCTGGCGCTGACGCTGTGGGGCGCGGACCTCCTGGTGCGCAAGCATCGGCTGCTGGGCCGGCTGCGCCACCTCGCGCTGCCGCTGCTGCCGGTGACCGCGGTGCTCGCCGGGCTGGTGATGCTCGAGCCGGACCTTGGCACCACCCTCTGCCTCGGCCTGGTGCTCTTCGGTCTGCTGTGGACGGTCGGGACGCCGGCCCGGTTCTTCGCGCTGCTGACCGCGCTGGTCGGGGCCGTCGTGGTGGCACTGATCTACTACGAGCCGTACCGGCTGGTCCGGCTGACCGCGTTCCTGGACCCGTTCCACGACCGCAGCGACGCGGGCTACCAGGCGGTGCAGGGCCTGTACTCGCTGTCCACCGGCGGCCTGTTCGGCGTCGGCCTCGGCCAGAGCAGGATGAAGTGGGGCCTGCTGCCGAACGCGCACACCGACTACATCTTCGCGATCCTCGGCGAGGAGCTCGGCCTGGTCGGCTGCCTGGTGGTGCTGCTGCTGTTCGCGACGCTCGCGTACGCCGGGATCCGGATCGCCCGGCGCACCGCCGACCCGTTCGCCCGGCTGGCCAGCGCGGCGGCCACCACCTGGCTGGTGGGCCAGGCGGTCATCAACATGGGGTACGTCTGCGGGCTGCTCCCGGTGACCGGCATCCCGCTGCCGCTGATCTCCTTCGGCGGCACGTCGCTGGTCGTGACGCTGTTCGTGCTCGGCATGCTGGCTTCGTTCGCCCGGCACGAGCCGGCGGCGGTCGCCCACCTGGGCCGGCGGGGACGCGGCCGGCTGGCCCGGCTGCTCGGCCTGCCGCTGCCGAGGCCCTACGCCGAGCCGTTGCGGCCCGCCCGCCGGGCCGGGCCGCGCAGGCCGGCCGCCGAGCGGACCTACCCCTCCCGCCGGGTGGCGCAGCAGGGCACCGGCAAGGCACGATCGAGCACTGCGGCGCGGTCGGGGGCGGGCGCCCGGTCCGGTGCGACGGCGACGTCGCCCGGCACCGGCCGGTCCAGCGCCGCGCGATCACAGCGACCGCATCCCGTGGAGGCCGCCCGCCGATGACCCGTCCCGTCCACGTTGTGCTCGCCGGGGGCGGCACGGCCGGGCACATCGAACCAGCCCTGGCGACCGCCGACGCGCTGTGCCGGATCGCCCCGGAGACCGTGGTGACCGCCCTGGGCACCGGCCGCGGTCTGGAGACGACGCTGGTGCCGGCCCGGGGGTACGCGCTGGCCCTGGTGCCGGCGGTGCCGCTGCCCCGCCGGCCGACCCCGGACCTGCTGCGGCTGCCGATCCGGCTGCGCGGCGCCGTGCGCCGGGCCGGCGAGGTGCTGGATCGGGTCGAAGCCGACGTGGTGGTCGGCTTCGGCGGGTACGTGTCGGTGCCGGCCTACCTCGCCGCCCGTCGCCGCGGCACGCCGATCGTGGTGCACGAGGCCAACGCCCGCCCCGGCCTGGCCAACCGGGTCGGCGCGCGGCTCACCACGTACGTGGCCACCGCCTCCGCGGCCGTGCCGCTGCCGCACGCCCAGCCGATCGGCATCCCACTCCGGCCGGCCATTGCCACCCTGGACCGCGGCGCCCAGCGGGCGAAGGCGCGCGCGCACTTCGGGCTGGACGCCGACCGGCCCACCCTGCTGGTGTTCGGCGGATCGCAGGGCGCCCGGGCGCTGAACCTCGCGGTCGCCGAGGCGGCCGGCCGGCTCGCCGCCGCGGGCATCCAGGTGCTGCACGCCGCCGGGCCGAAGAACGTCGTGACGGTCCCGGAGGCCGGCGGCGGCCCCCCCTACGTGGTGGTGCCGTATCTGGAGCAGATGGACCTCGGCTACGCCGCCGCCGACCTGGCGCTGTGCCGGGCCGGCGCGATGACGTGCGCGGAGCTGGCCGCGGTCGGCCTGCCGGCGGCGTACGTGCCGCTGCCGCATGGCAACGGCGAGCAGCGGCTCAACGCCGAGCCGGTGGTCGCGGCCGGCGGCGGCCTGCTGGTCGACAACGCCCGCTTCGACGCCGACTGGATCGCCGGCACGCTGGTGCCGGTGCTCACCGACCCGGGCCGCCTGGCGGCGATGTCCGTGGCCGCCGCCGCGCTGGGGCACCGGGACGCCGACGTCACCCTGGCCCGGCTCGTGCTGGACGTCGCCCGCGGCGAGCGCCGCCGCCCGGGGGCCGGCTCGTGACCGGGCCCGCGGGCTCGCGGCGCGAGCCGGCGTCGAGCGGTCGCGAGGAGGCGGCGCCCAGCGTCGCCGAGCTCGGACCGGTGCACCTCGTCGGCATCGGCGGCGCCGGGATGAGCGGCGTCGCCCGGCTCATGCTCGCCCGCGGCCTGCAGGTCTCCGGCAGCGACGCCAAGGAGTCGGCCGGTGTGACGGCGCTGCGCGCACTCGGCGCGACGGTCCATATCGGACACCAGGCGGCGAACGTGGGGAGCCAGGTGCGCACTGTCGTGGTGTCCACCGCGATCCGGGAGGCCAACCCGGAGCTGGCCGAGGCCCGCCGGCGCGGGCTGCGGGTGCTGCACAGGGCGGCGGCGCTGGCCGCGCTGATGGCCGGGCGGCGGCGGGTCGCGGTCGCCGGCACGCACGGCAAGACGTCCACCACCTCGATGCTCACCGTCGCCGCGCAGGCCTGCGGCGCGGACCCGGCGTACGCGATCGGCGGCGAGCCCGCCGGCGCCGGGTCGAACGCCGGGGACGGTCGCGGCGACCTGTTCATCGCGGAGGCCGACGAGAGCGACGGGTCGTTCCTGCTGCTGTCCCCGGATGCCGCCGTGGTCACCAACGTCGAGGCCGACCACCTCGACCAGCACGGCACCCGGGAGGCGGTCGCCGCCGCCTTCGAGCGCTTCGTCGAGCGGGTCGCCCCGGACGGCGTGCTGGTTACCTGCGCCGACGACGCCGGCGCCCGGCGGCTCGCGGCGGCGGCGGCCCGGCTGCCGCGCCGGGTGCGCACGTACGGCGAGTCCGCGGCGGCCGACCTCCGGCTGACCGAGGTCGCGCTGTCGCCGACGGGCTCCGGCTACCTCGCGGTGCTGGACGGGATGCCGCTGGGCCGGGTACGGATCGCGGTGGCCGGCAGGCACATGGCGCTGAACTCGGCGGCAGCGCTGCTGGCCGGCCTGGAGCTGGGGCTGCCGGCCGACGGGCTGGTCGAAGGGCTGGCCGGCTACCGAGGGGTGCGCCGCCGGTTCGAGCTGAAGGGCACGGCGGCCGGGGTCCGGGTCTACGACGACTACGCCCACCACCCGACCGAGGTGGCCGCGCAGCTGCGGGCGGCCCGGATGGTCGCCGGCGACGGGCGCCTGGTGGTGGCGTTCCAGCCGCACCTGTACAGCCGGACGGCCGCGTTCGCCCCCGACTTCGGGGCCGCGCTCGGGCTCGCCGACGAGGTCGTGGTCATGGACGTCTACCCGGCGCGGGAAGACCCGGTCGCCGGAGTGACCGGGAAGCTGGTCGCCGACGCGGTCCCGCTGCCCGCCGCGCGGGTCCGGTTCGAGCCGGACCGGTCCGCCGTCGCCGGAGAGCTGGCCAGCCGCGCCCGGCCGGGCGACCTCGTGATCACCATGGGTGCCGGCGACGTGACCGCCGTCGGCCCGGCCGTGCTGGACCGGCTGGCCGAGCTGTCCGGCGCCGGAGTGCCGGCGGAGCCCGCCGCGACGGCTGCGGCCCCCTCGGAGCCGGCGCAGTGAGCACCCTCGGAGCCGGTGAGCACCCGCGAGGCGGTGCAGTGAGCACCCGCGAGCCGGTGCAGCGCGGGCGGGCCCGGCGCGAGCGCGAGGGCTCGCAGCGCCAGCGCTCAGCGGGGGCCGTCGGGCCGGGCGGCCGCAGGGCGGTCGGACCGGCCGACGAGCCGGCGCGGCGCGGACGCGGGCGGGGAGCGGGGCCGGTTGGCGGGATGCGCAGTCCGGGGTCTGTCCCGGGCTCGCCGTGGTGGCGGTCCCGCCGGACCCTGGTCGTGCTTGGCGTGCTGGTGGCCCTGCTCGGGGCGGGCGGCTGGGTCCTCGGCTGGACCGGCGTCCTGGGAGTCCGCACTGTGGCGGTCGCCGGGGTGCGCACACTGTCCGCCGCGGACGTGGTGTCCGCCGCCGCGGTGCCGCGCGGGCGGCCGCTGGCCCGAGTGGACACCGCCGCGGTGGCCCGCCGGGTGGGGGCCATCCCCGGCGTTGCCCGGGTGGCGGTGACCCGGTCCTGGCCGTCGACGCTGCGGATCGCGATCACCGAGCGCCGCGGGATCGCGGTCGTGTCCCGGGACGGCACGGCCTGGCTGGTGGACCGCACCGGCGTGGTGTTCCAGCGGTTGGCCGCCGCGCCGGCCGGCCTGCCCCGGCTGGACGTCGCCGGCGTGCGCCCGGACGACCCCGCCACCCGGGCGGCGCTGGCCGCGCTCGCGGCGCTCCCCCCGGCCGTGCGCAGCCAGGTGCAGGCGGTGTCGGCCGCGACGCCGGAGGCGGTCCGGCTGGCCCTGTCCGGTGGCCGCACCGTGCTCTGGGGCGGCGCCGACGAACCCGTGGCGAAGGCCCGGGCCCTGCAGGCGCTGCTGGGGCGGCCGGGCCGGACGTACGACGTGAGCACCCCGTCCGTTGTGACCGTCCGACCGTGACTGTCCGGGTGGAACGGTCCGGTCCGGTCGTCACCGTACTGATCGACCGGCCGGAGGTGCGCAACGCGGTCGACGCGGACACCGCCGCCGCGCTGGTGGATGCGTTCCGGGGCGTCGACGCCGACGGCACCGTGCGGGCCGCCGTGCTGACCGGTGCCGGCGGCACCTTCTGCGCGGGTGCCGACCTGCAGGCCGCCGCCGCCGGCCGGCCGAACCGGGTGGAGCCGGACGGCGACGGCCCGATGGGACCGACCCGGATGCGGCTTGGCGTGCCGGTGATCGCCGCGGTCGAGGGCCACGCGGTGGCCGGCGGGCTCGAACTCGCGATCTGGTGCGACCTTCGGGTGGTCGCCGAAGACGCCGTGTTCGGCGTGTTCTGCCGGCGCTGGGGGGTGCCGCTGATCGACGGCGGCACGGTCCGGCTGCCGCGCCTCGTCGGCCTGGGCCGTGCCCTCGACCTGATCCTCACCGGCCGCCCGGTAGGCGCCGCCGAGGCCGCCGCGATCGGCCTCGCCGACCGGGTCGTCCCCACCGGCACCGCCCGCGCCGCGGCCGAGGACCTGGCCCGTACCCTGGCCGGGCTGCCGGCCGACTGCCTGCGCCATGACCGACTGTCTGTCCACGAGGGACTCGACTTGCCGCACGACGCCGCGCTGGTCAACGAGTACCGGCACGGCATGATCTCCCTGGCCAGCGCGGCCGACGGGGTCGCTCGCTTCGCCGCCGGCGCCGGCCGGCACGGCGCGCCCGCCGCCGACGGTGCCACCACGCCGGAATAGACCCTCGTCAGACCCGGTACGCGTCGCGCCGGTGGTCGATGTCGAGCACCCGGACCACCCGCATGCCCTCGTCGATCTCGTACCTGATCCGGTACTCGCCGCGGCGCGCCCGCCAGCTGCCTTCGAAGGGCTTGCGCAGCGGGGCCCCCACCTGCCGCTGCCGTTCGGCCAGCGGCCCGAAGACGAACTCGACGCACGCAGCCGCAGCCGCCGCCGGCAGCCGGTCACGCAGCTGCCGCGCCGCCGTCCGGGTCACGACGACGCGGTACGTCACCTCTCGCCGGCCCTCGGCGCGCCGAGCATCGCCCGGACCTCGGCCTCGTCGAGCAGGTCGCCGCGCTCGATGTCGGCCCGGGAGCGCCGGATCCGTTCCTGCGCCACGGGATCGGCGAGCAGCTCCAGGGTCGCCTCGATGGACTCCAGGTCTTCCGCGGCGAGCAGCACGACGTATTCCCTGCCGTTCTTGGTGATGTGCACCCGCTCGTGGGTGCGATCGACCTCCTCGGCGATCTCCGACAGGTGCGCCTTCACCTCGGACAGAGGCAGGGTCGTCATGGACTAGGATTCTAGTCCGCCGCTGGCTGCGCGGTCCAGGGTGCGCAGGTCCACGACGTGATCGGCCGACACGCCGTGCTGGGTCCTGGACCGGGTGGGGAGGGCTGCTTACTGTCCGTTGCAGCGTCGAGGTTGACATAACTATAACGGTCAACTTGAGGGTGAGGGTAGCCGGACCCGACGACGAGCCCACCGGACGAGGAGAGCAGTCGGATGACACCACCGCACAACTACCTCGCGGTCATCAAGGTCGTGGGGATCGGCGGCGGCGGCGTCAACGCCGTCAACCGGATGATCGAGGTCGGGCTCAAGGGCGTCGAGTTCATCGCGATCAACACCGACGCCCAGGCGCTGCTGATGAGCGACGCCGACGTCAAGCTCGACGTCGGCCGGGAGTTGACCCGCGGCCTGGGTGCGGGGGCGGACCCGGAGGTGGGCCGGAAGGCCGCCGAGGACCACAAGGAGGAGATCGAGGAGGTCCTCAAGGGCGCCGACATGGTGTTCGTGACCGCCGGGGAGGGCGGCGGCACCGGCACCGGCGGCGCCCCGGTGGTGGCCAGCATCTCCCGCAAGCTCGGGGCGCTGACGATCGGCGTGGTGACCCGGCCATTCGCGTTCGAGGGCAGGAAGCGGGCCAGCCAGGCCGAGATCGGGATCGAGGAGCTGCGCAGCCAGTGCGACACGCTGATCGTGATACCGAACGACCGGCTGCTGCAGATCAGCGACCGCAGCGTCAGCGTGATGGACGCCTTCAAGAGCGCCGACCAGGTGCTGCTCTCCGGTGTCCAGGGCATTACCGACCTGATCACCACGCCCGGCTTGATCAATCTTGACTTCGCCGACGTGAAGTCGGTGATGAACGGCGCCGGCTCGGCCCTGATGGGCATCGGCAGCGCGCGCGGGGACAACCGAGCGGTGGCGGCAGCCGAGCAGGCGATCGCCAGCCCGCTTCTGGAGGCGTCGATGGAGGGCGCGCACGGGGTGCTGCTGTCCATCTCGGGCGGCTCCGACCTGGGGCTGTTCGAGATCAACGAGGCCGCGTCCCTGGTCGCCGACGCCGCGCACGCCGACGCGAACATCATCTTCGGCGCGGTGATCGACGACGCCCTCGGCGACGAGGTGCGGGTGACCGTGATCGCCGCGGGGTTCGACGGCGGCCAGCCGAAGCACCGGCCGGCGGAGCCGCGCCGCGCGGAGCCCGCGCCGGCCTCCCCGTACGCTTCGGCCTCGCCGTACGCCGCCACGCTGCACCCCGGCCGGTCGGTGCCGGGACCGCTCCCTGCCGCCCGGCCGGCGCCGCCCGGCAACGGCCGCCGACCGGCCGACCTGGACGACGATCTCGACATCCCGGAGTTCCTGAAGGGCTAGTACTACAGGGACGCTTGTCCGTGCGACCTGCGGCGATGCCGCCAGCGGACACCTTTCGACGACGCGCTGACCTGCAGGTCTTCCGTGATCAACATCCATCTGTCTCTGTAGTACTAGCCCGTCGGCGGCACGCCTCCGGTCCGATCCGGACGTCCCGTAGGGGACCCTCGGACTGCCGGACCGGCGGGCGCCTGGCAGGCTTGTCGGCCGTGACCGAGCACGGGTTCGTGGTCCGCCGCGTCGTCACCACCCGGGCGGGCGGGGCGAGCGCCGGGCCGTACGCCGCCTTCAACCTGGCTGACCGCGTCGGCGACGATCCGGCTGCCGTCGCGGCGAACCGGCAGCGGCTCGCCAGCGCGGTCGGCCTTCCGGTGGACCGGATCGTATGGATGGACCAGGTGCACGGCAGCGGGGTGCAGGTCGTGGATGGCGGGCTGCCGGCGCCGCTGGAGGGCGTCGACGCGGTGGTCACCGCCGAGCCGGGGCTGGTGCTCGGCGTGCTGGTCGCCGACTGCGTGCCGATCCTGCTCGCCGACGCCGAGGTCGGCGTGATCGCCGCCGTCCACGCCGGACGGTCCGGCGCCCGGGACGGGGTGGTGCGCAACGCGGTCGCGGCGATGTGGCGGCTGGGCGCCGAACCCGACCGCACCGAGGCGCTGCTCGGCCCGGCGATCTGCGGGGCCTGCTACGAGGTGCCGGCGGACCTGCAGCGCGAGGTCGAGGACCGGCTGCCCGGCAGCGCCAGCACCACCCGGCGGGGCACGACCGGGCTGGACCTGCGCGCGGGCGTGGCCGCACAGCTCACCGCGCTCGGTGTGGGCCGGGTAGTGGCCGACCCGCGGTGCACGGCCGAGGACCCGCAGCTGTACAGCTACCGTCGGGACGGGGTGACCGGCCGCCAGGCCGGCCTCATCTGGATCGAGCCGGCCTCCGCCTCCGCGCCGGGCTCGGCTGAGTCAACGCATCCCGAGGCTTCACAGCGTTGACCAGCTCGGGACCGGCGAACGGTGGGGATACGCGAACCGCGGAGATCGCGGCGAACCTGGCGGCGCTGCGGAGCCGGATCGCCGCCGCCTGCGCGACCGCAGGCCGCGACCCGGGCGCCGTGACGCTGGTCGCGGTGACCAAGACGTTCCCGGCCGGGGACGTGCGCCGGCTGCTCGCGCTCGGCGTCCCCGACGTGGGGGAGAACCGGGACCAGGAGGCCCGGGCCAAGGCCGCGGCGGTGCCCGATGCCCGCTGGCACTTCGTCGGCCGCCTGCAGCGGAACAAGTGCCGGTCGGTCGCGTCCTACGCGGCCATGGTGCACTCCCTCGACCGGGCCGAGTTGGTGGCCGCGCTGGACGCGGCGGCGCTGCGGGCCGGCCGCGCGCCGCTCGATGTGCTCGTCCAGGTCAGCCTCGATGGCGACCCGAGCCGGGGCGGCGCGCTCGTGGCCGAGGTCCCGCGGCTGGCGGCGGCGGCCGCGGGCGCCGCCGGGCTGCGGTTCGCCGGCCTGATGGCGGTGGCACCGCTGGGTGCCGACCCGCTGCCGGCGTTCACCCGGCTGGCCGACCTCGCCGCGGACCTCCGCCGCGACCATCCGAACGCAACAATCCTCTCCGCCGGGATGAGCGCCGACCTGGAGGCCGCGCTGCGCTGCGGCGCGACACACGTACGGATCGGTACGGCGTTGCTCGGCGGCCGGACGCTAGCGGTCGGGTAGTGTCGCCCGGAAGTCGTCCCCTGGCGGCTGCACCGCCCGGTGCCGTCGACCCGGCAGAACGAGGAGGAAACCCGATGGCGGGAGCCATGCGCAAGATGGGGATCTACCTCGGGCTCGTCGAGGACGACGAGCGCCGCGGCGAGATCGCCGAGTACGAGGAGTACGACGAGTACGCCGAGGCGGAGGTCGTGCCAGTCCGGCGGGAGCGGTACAGCCGCAGCTGGGACGATGTCGACTCCCGCCCGGCGCCCGCCCACGACGGCGGCTACCGCGAGCCGGCCTACCGCGACACCCCGGAGGAGCCGGCCTACCGCATCACCACCCTGCACCCGCGGACCTACAACGAGGCGCGCACGATCGGCGAGCACTTCCGCGAGGGCACCCCCGTGATCATGAACCTGACAGAGATGGACGACGCGGACGCCAAGCGCCTCGTCGACTTCGCCGCTGGGCTGTCCTTCGGACTTCGTGGCAGTATCGAGCGGGTGACGAACAAGGTCTTCCTGCTCTCGCCGCAGAACGTCCACGTCACCGCGGAGGACAAGGCCCGGATCGCCGAGGGCGGGTTCTTCAACCAAAGTTGATACGGTGCACGGTGCACCCCGCCGTGCACCAAGGATCACGGTGTCCGGAGGCGTGCGGGCACCCGGGAACGCGGGAGATCGGTGGCTGTATTCTGGGGATTCGCGTACTTTGTCCTGCTCGTGTTTTTCATCCTGCTCATCGCCCGGCTCGTCTTTAGTTACGTGATGATGTTCGCGCGTTCCTGGCGTCCGAGTGGAGTAGTGGCAGTTGGGCTGGAGGTTGTCTACACGCTGACCGATCCGCCTCTGAAGGCCCTCCAGCGGGTGCTCCCGCCATTGCGTCTGGGAAACTTCAGTCTCGACTTGGGTTTCATGGTGCTGCTGTTCGTGGTCTACACGCTCATGTACGTAGTCCAGCAACTGGCTGCATCGTAGAGCCGCCAGGCACGTACGCTGACCCGTGTCCCGTCGACCCGAGGTGATCCGATGCCCCTGACCCCAGCCGACGTCCACAACGTCGCCTTCAAGAAACCGCCGATCGGCAAGCGCGGGTACGACGAGGACGAGGTGGACGCGTTCCTCGATCTCGTCGAGGCCGAGCTGGCGCGGCTGATCGAGGAGAACAACGACCTGAAGGCCCAGGTCGAGGACGTACAGCGGAGCGGGGGCCCGGGCCCCATGCGGCAGGTGCCACCGCCGCCGGAGCAGATGGCGCCGCCGCCCCCGTCGGTCGTGCACTCCCGGATCGACGAGAACAGCCAGGTCGTCAAGGTTCTCGCGATGGCGCAGGAGACGGCCGAGAAGTACGTCGCGGACGCCAAGACCGAGGCCGACCGGATGGTGAGCGAGGCCCGGGCGGCCTCCGACCGCATGGTCGGCGAAGCGCGCAGCAAGGCCGACGCGATGATGGCCGAGGCACGCAACCGGGCGGACGGAGTGGAGCGCGAGGCGCGCAGCAAGGCGGCCGCGCTCACCCAGGACGCCGAGCGCAAGCACAGCGAGATCATCGGCGGCCTGGAGTCGCGCAAGACGACACTGGAGAAGCGGATCGAGGAGCTGCGTACCTTCGAGCGGGAGTACCGCACCCGCCTGAAGTCCTACCTGGAGTCTCAGCTTCGCGACCTGGAGGGCCGCGGCTCGGCCGAGCCGGCCACCGCAGCGGCCGGTGCGGCC
>Ga0210378_10000498_pt1 | contig 19847 bp, 17 predicted proteins | sample PLM1_60_b1redo_FD_155465 | JGI IMG/M metagenome (GOLD analysis project Ga0210378, IMG submission 155465) | Groundwater sediment microbial communities from an aquifer in East River, Colorado, USA - PLM1_60_b1 redo | ecosystem: Environmental > Terrestrial > Soil > Riparian zone | place: USA: East...
CGGCCGCCGCAGCCAGTCGGTGGCCGCCCGGCGGGCCGCGTCGGCCAGGTCGGTGCACTCCCGCCGCAGGCCAGGCACTGCCGAGCCGCCCCGCTCGGACGAGATCCGGGAGGCGAGCAGGAGGTCTTCGACCAGCCTGGCCAGGTGCTCGGCCCGCTCGGCGATGATCTTGAGCATGTCCTGGCGCTTCTCCTCGGTCATGCGCGCGCCCCTGGCCTGCAGCAGCTCCACGTAGCCCTTGATGGGCGTGATCGGGGTGCGCAGCTCGTGGGAGACCGTCGCCACGAAGTCGGCCTTGGCCCGTTCGGCCTGCCGGATGCGGGTCACGTCGTGGACGATCACCACGTCGGTGGTCCACTGGCCGCCCTCGTACAGCAGCGAGTGGTTGCAGCGCAGCCAGCGCTCCAGCCCCTCGGCGGTGCGGACCCGCACCTCGCAGGAGGCGCGCGGGTGGTCGGGGCCGGCCTCCGCCAGCAGGTCCTCCAGCCGCACCAGCTTGCCGTCGTGGTCGGGGCCGGCCAGCCACTCGTTGTAGGCGAGGCCGACCGCCTCCTCGGCGGGGACCCCGGTGATGCGCTCCATCGCCTGGTTCCAGACCCGCACCCGGCCCTTGCCGTCCAGCAGCAGGATGCCGTCCGACGACAGCCCGAGGATCTGCTCGAGGGTGGACTTCTCCGCCTTGATCTGGGCGACCTGGGTGGCGTTGCCGAGGGTGACGGCCAGCCCGGAGGCCAGGGGGGAGAGGAGCTGCAGGTCCTGGCGCCCGAGCCGCATCCCGGTGATCCCGTCCACCCGGGGCCGTTCCCGCCCGTCGAGGTTGCCGAGGACGATCACCCCCAGGTGCCTGCCCTGGGCGACCAGCGGGGCGACCAGGACCTCCCGCCAGCCGGTCGGGGCGTGGCCGGCCACGCCCACCACCGGGCTCATCGACTCGCCGAGCAGGCGCAGCGCGGCCAGGTCGGCGTCGCCGGCGGGGCCGAAACGGAAGCCGTGGGGGCCGTGGATGGCGCCGAAGGGGCGGCCCGGGCCCTGGGCGAACAGCAGGTGGGCCTCCTCGGCCCCGAACAGCCGGGCGACCTTCGGCAGCACGTTGGGGAGCACCTCCTCCAGCACCAGCGAGGAGGCGAACGCCTGGCCGACCTCGTACAGGTGCTGGAAGCGATCGCGTTCCTGCATCTCCCGGCCGGCCGACCGGTAGGCCAGCCACAAGGTCACCACCGGCAGCCCGACGGCCGGCAGCACCACCGGCTCGCGCAGGTAGCAGACCACCCCGATGAGCCCGACGGCGGAGTTGCCGAGGAAGATCAGGGTGGACATCTTCGAGGACTCCTGGACCACGTCCCACACCGGCCGGTCCTCCAGCAGCGCCAGGAGCTGGCTGATCAGCAGCAGGTTGACGAGCGCGAACACCGCGACCCCGACCGCGATGGCGGCCAGCCCGCGGGCGCCGAGCAGCCCCGCCTCGCCGACGACCAGGTGGTACAGGCCGATCGCCGGGGCCAGGGCGGTGGCGTACATGCCCAGGTTGAAGACCGCCTTGACCGGCGCCCGGCGCTGCAGGACCTGGGCGGCCAGCAGACCGGCGAGCGACACGGCGATGGCCTGACCGGCCGGCAGCAGGGCGATGTTGACGACCACCATGCCCTCGTAGAGGGTCAGCATCTCCAGGGCGCCCCGGTGGGGGAGCCGAAGCCCCCCCACCTCGGACGCGGCGGTCAGCAGCAGCAGGACGGCTAGGCGCGGCCAGACGGCACGGTCCCAGCGGCCCGGGTCGAGTAGGACGACCGCGACCACGGCCAGGAAGCCGGCGGTCGCCACCAGCGCGATGAACCAGCGGAGCCGCGGCGGCAGCCCGCCCAAATCCCTCCCCCCTCCCATGCCCGGAGCGGCAGCCCCTGCCGCGTCAGCTCCCTGCCAAGCCCCAGCTCCTCGCTCCCCAGTTCCTGGCCGCCCAGCTCCGAGCGATCCAGTCCCCCCCGGCCCAGCTCCTGCCCGCCCAGCTCCGCGCCACCCAGGCCAGCTCGGCCCAGTGCCGCGCCACCCAGCTCCGCGCCAGCGTGTCGAGGCCGGCCCAGTGCCGTGCCACCCAGCTCAACAGCGTCTGGGAGCCGCCGGCGAGGACGCTGGCCACCGCGCCCCATCCCCACTGGAGGGCCGCCCAGCCCGCCGGGTCGAGGCCGTTCGCGACCCAGCTCCTGGCGGCCCAGCTCCTGGCGAGCCACTGCTGGGCCGCCCAGGTCCCGGCGTCGCCGGCCGTCCAGCGGCTGGCCAGCCACGGCCTCGCCTCCCATGCCGGCTGGCCGGCCACCGGGTCCTCGCCGTCGGCGAGGGCCCAGCGCAGCCCCTCGAACGCACCGGTCCGCCAGCCGAGCGCGCCGAGCCAGGCGGGGGCGGTCGGTTCGCCGGCCGCGCCCGGGGTTCGGAGGGGGAACAGGTCGCCGTTGGCCGGCTCCACGAAGGCGACCCCCAACGCGGCGCCCAGGTCGAGCGCGCCGGCATGGGAGGCGGAGCTCGCCGCCAGCGCCGCCTTGACCGCGTCCGGGCTCCAGTCCGGATGGGCGGCGGCGACCGCGGCCGCCGCGCCGGCCACCAGCGCGGTCGACATCGACGTGCCCGACCCCCGGAAGTAGGCGTCGCCGACCCGAGCGGCCGGGTTGGCCAGGTCGACCGTGGAGCCGGGGGCACGCAGCCCGACCACGTCGACGCCGGGGGCCAGCAGGTCCGGCTTGGGCCGGCCGGCGAAGTCGTACCCGCGGCCGCTCCACGCCGGCACGGGGTCGGTCGGTGCCGTGGGGTCGAGGGCGCCGACCGTGACCACGTAGGGGTCCAGCCCCGGCGCGGTCACGCCACCGCCGTTGCCGGCGGCGGCGACCACGGTGATGCCGTCGGCCCAGAGCCGCTCGACCGCCTCGGTGAGCGGCGCGGTCGCCGGGTCGTCGGCCGGCGCGCCCAGCGACACGTTGAGGACCCGGATGCCGAAGCGCTCACGGGACGAGTCCGCGAGCTGCATGGCGAGCAGGACCTGGCCGAGGGTGGTGGCGCCGTCCGCGCCGGCGACCTTGAGGTCGACCAGGTCGGCGCCGGGCGCGGTCCCGGCCGGCCCGCCGCCGCGACCGTCCCCGGCGACCAGCCCGGCCATGAAGGTGCCGTGGCCGTAGGAGTCGGTGAAGCTCGCCTCCCCGGACACGTCGGCCCTGGCCACCACCCGCCCGGCAAGGTCGCCGCTGGCGGCGATCCCGGTGTCGAGCATGGCCACCGCCACCCCGCGCCCGGTGTCGCCTGGTACCGCGGCGGCGACGGCAGGGAAGTCGACCGCCGCCGCCGCGGGTCCGGGCAGGGCGACGGCGGCGCCCTGGAGGTGGAGGGGGCGGTTGGCGTCGAGCACGGCGCGCACCCTCCGCCGGTCTCGGCGGAGCCGCTCGGCCTGCTCGGCGGGGATCCGGCCGAGCAGGCCGTCCACGATCGGCAGGGCGGCGAGCGGCCGGCCACCAACGGCGACCAAGGCCGCGGCGGCCCCCTCGCCCTGGACCAGGACGTCGACGAGGGCGGCGCCGCCGGCCTGGCCGGGCGATGCGGTGGGAAGCGGATGCAAGACGGCAAGCAGGAAGAAGCCCGCGGCCATCGCGGGCCGGCGACGGCCGACCGCGCGCGCCCGGGCGGGCTGCACGTGACGAGACACTCCGAGCCCAGCTTTCTCGGTCAGCGACCGGGTTGTGCGGGGTGGGCGTACTTCGGGCGCTGATGGTCCCCATCTACATCGGCGTGTTCCCCCGTCCGCTTTACCCCGGCCGAGCCCGCGTGCCGCTGCTACAATCCGGCGGCCCAGCCGCACGCGAACCAGGAGCGCCAAGCAGCCCATGCCCCTCGCCGCCCGCCGCCTGCCTCACCTGATCGCGCTGGCCGCAGCCGTCGCCCTGCTCGGCGTCCTCCTGCTGCTCGCCGCGGGTGGCCCGGCGGCCGCCCAGGCCCAGAGCAAGGCCGAGGTCGACGGCACCGCCGGGAACAAGTGGGAGCCGGCCAACGTCACCATCCGGCCCGGCGGGACGATCACCTTCAAGATCAGCGGCGGGCCGCCCCACCCGGTCCAGTCCGGGACGCCTCCCAACGGGGACGACAAGTTCGACGCCGCCGACTGCAGCCAGGAGAAGATGGCCAAGGTCGGCGACTCCTGCACCGTCAAGATCGCCAAGGCGGGCACCTACCCCTACTTCTGCGTGATCCACTACAGCCTCGGGATGACCGGGACGATCACCGTCGGGTCCGGCGGCGGCGCGACCGCCACCACCGCCACCACCGCGGGGAGCGTGGTCGTCGCGCCGCCGAGCGCCGCCGCGCCGCCACCGCCGGGCCGCCCGGCGATCTACTGGGCCGGGTGGGGGCTGTTCGCCCTCGGCGCCCTCATGGCCCTGGGGCTGATCGCACTCTACGTGCGGTTCGCCCCCGGCTTCAACCGCGAGAAGCGGTAGCCTGGGGAGCTGTACTCGTCTCGTCCCTGGAGCAGCCGTGGTCTCGACCGACCTCCCCGAGCTGGTCGACTGGCAGCTCGCCGCGCGGGTCGGCCGACGCGTCGCCGGCGGGTCCGAGCTGCCGGTCCGCCCCGCCTGGTCCCGCCAGTTCACCGAGCTGTCGGCCACCGCCGACCTGGCCGTCGCCGAGCTCACCGGCCTCGGAGGGGACCTGCCGCCGCCGGTGGCGGAGCCGCTGGACCGGGGTGAGTGGGTCGACGCCAACCTCGCCACCCTCCGGCGCATCCTGCGGCCGCTGGCGGCCAAGGTGGCCGAGCGGCGGTCCTGGCGGGCCGGCGGGCCGGTGCCGGCGGCGATGCGGTCGAGCACCCGCGTCCTCACCGGCGCCCAGGCGGGCACCCTGCTCGGGTACGTCAGCCAGCGCGTGCTCGGCCAGTACGACCTGCCGCTACCAGGCCCCGACCGTGCCACCGGCAACGGGCAGGGCCCGCACCCTGGCGGGCATGGGGACGGCACCGTCTGGTACGTGGTCCCCAACATCGTCGCCACCGAGCGACGGCACGGCTTCCGGCCGGCCGACTTCCGCCTCTGGATCGCCCTGCACGAGACCACCCACCGCCGCCAGTTCGGCGGGGTCGCCTGGCTGCCCGGCCACATCCAGGGGCTGCTCGACGCCTATCTCGGCTCGGTCGAGGTCGACGACGAGGCCCTCAAGCGCCTGGCGCAGCGGGTCCAGGGGCTGGCGCGGCGGGCGATCGCCGGGGAGCGGATCGAGCTGCTCGACTTCCTGGTCACCCCGGAGCAGCGGCAGATCGTGGACCGCGTGCAGGCGACGATGACGGTGCTGGAGGGCCACGGCGAGTTCGTCATGAACCAGCTCGGGGGCAGGTTGGTGCCAGGTCACCGGCAAATGAACGACAGGCTGCGGGCCCGGCGCAACGCTCCCGGAACGGTGGACCGCCTCATCCAGCAGCTCCTCGGCTTCCGGCAGAAGCTCGACCAGTACGCGATGGGGGAGCGGTTCGTTCGCCGGCTGTTCGACCGGGGCGGCATGGACGCCGTCAACCGCGTGTTCGCCGCGCCCGAGGCGCTCCCCACCATCGACGAGGTGCGCGACCCCGACCGCTACCTCGCGCGGGCCGGCTGAGCGGGCGGGCATGGCCAGGGCGCCGGCCGCGCTCCGCCTGGTCGCCGACCGGGCCGCCAGGGCGCTCGCCACGGCGGGCGTCCCCGCCAAAGGCGACGGGCTGGCGGCGGCCGTCTCCGGCGGCGCCGACTCGCTCGCCCTGCTGCACGCCATGCGGACGCTGGCCGGCCCGCGCGGCTGGCGGCTGGCGGTGGTCACGGTCGACCACGGCCTCCGGTCCGGCTCGGCCGACGCCGCCGCCTTCGTCGTCGACCATGCCAAGGCGCTCGGCCTGGACGCCAGGCTGGAGACGCTCGCCCCCGCCGACCTGGCACGGCACCGCCGGGCCGGCCAGGAGGGAGCCGCGAGAGCCGCCAGGTACGAGGCGCTGTGGCGCGCCGCCGGCGCGCTGGGCTGCGGCTGGCTGGCCACCGGGCACACCCTCGACGACCAGGCCGAGACGGTGCTGCTGCAGCTCCTGCGGGGCGCCGGCCCGGACGGGCTGGCCGGCATGACGGTACGCGGCGGCCAGCTCCTGCGGCCGCTGCTCGGCGTGCGCCGGGCCGAGACCAGGGCCTGCTGCTCCGCCGTCGGCGTCGGCTGGCGCGAGGACCCGACCAACGACGAGCCGGGCCCGCTGCGCAACCGGGTCCGGCAGCGCCTGCTGCCCCTGCTGGAGGAGCTGCGGCCGGGCGCGGCGGTGGCGCTCGCGCGCACCGCCGGGCTGGCCGCCGACGAGCGGGACTGGCTCGACCCGCTGGTCGCCGCCACGCTGGCCGGCGTCCGGGCCGGCACCCAGGCGTCCGGGGCGGTCGCGCTGGACGCCGCCGCCCTGGCCGAGCTGCCCGTCCCGCTGGCCAGGCGGGTGGTCAGGGCCGCCGCCCGGCAGGCCGGCGCCACCGCGCCGGACGCCGAGGCCACCGACCGGGTCGTCGGGTTGGCCGCCCGGCCCGGCGGCGAGACGAGCTGGCCGGGGGGCCGCGCACGCCGCGACACGGCGGCGGTGGTGCTCCAGGCCACCTCCCATTGACGGAGCCGCTAGGCTTTAGCCCCTCCCCCGAGATCCTTCAGGAGCAGGCGGGCGTGTACGAGGACGACATCGAGTCGGTGCTGCTGACCGAGGAGCAGGTCCAGGGCAAGGTGCGGGACCTGGCCGCGCAGATCTCCAAGGACTACGCGGGTCGCGACGTGCTCCTGGTAGGGGTGCTCAAGGGCGCCTTCATCCTCATGGCCGACCTGGCCAGGCACCTCACCGTGCCTCACGAGTTCGACTTCATGGCCGTCTCGTCGTACGGCTCGGCGACCCAGACCTCGGGCGTGGTCCGCATCCTCAAGGACCTCGACCGCGAGATCCAGGGCCGCGACGTGCTGATCGTCGAGGACATCATCGACTCCGGCCTGACCCTGAACTACCTGCTGAAGAACCTCCGCAGCCGGCGCCCGGCGACCCTCGAGGTGTGCGCCCTGCTGTACAAGCCGGAGCAGCTCAAGGCCGACATCGAGGTGAAGTACGCCGGCTTCGACATCCCCAGCGTCTTCGTGGTCGGCTACGGGCTCGACTACGCCGAGCGGTATCGCAACCTGCCGTTCGTGGCCACCCTCAAGCCCGAGGTGTACCGGGGCCGGTGACCGCCCGAAGGGCCCGATGCTACGATGGCGCTCCTTACTACACCATCACCGCCCTTCCAAATATCCAAGGTCGTGCCACTATGGCTTGGGGAGGAGCGATCGATGCAACCGCTCCTCGACGAGGCTGGGAAGGGAGGCAGGGGCGAGGGACGACGGCCGCTAGGCGTTCTGCACCCCGCGTGACGCGATGCCCAACCTGAACCGACTGTTCCGCGGACCGATGGCGTACCTGCTGTTGATCCTCGTGCTGGTGTTCCTGTTCTTCCGCTTCTTCGCCGCCAGCCCCCAGGTGGAGCAGGCCCGCCTGTCCGACGTGGTCGACCGCATCGGACGCGGCGACGTCAAGGAGGCCGTGCTCAGGGACCAGGACCAGAAGATCACCGGTACCTACCAGGACGGCCGCCGCTTCGAGGCCGCCTACACCGACGGCCAGGGCAAGGACCTCTTCCAGCTCCTCCAGGAAAAGCACATCCCGGTCCGGGTCGACCCGCGTGGGCAGTCGGTGCTGCTGACGATCCTGATCCAGCTCCTGCCGTTCGCGGTCCTGCTGCTGCTGTTCTTCTTCCTGATGCAGCAGATGCAGGGCGGCGGCAACCGGGTGATGAGCTTCGGCAAGTCCAAGGCCCGCCTGGTGACCAAGGACCAGCCCAAGATCACCTTCCAGGACGTCGCCGGCGTCGACGAGGCGGTCGAGGAGCTGGAGGAGATCAAGGAGTTCCTCGAGAACCCGGCCAAGTTCCAGGCTATGGGCGCCAAGATCCCCAAGGGCGTGCTGCTGTTCGGCCCGCCGGGAACGGGCAAGACCCTGCTCGCGCGGGCGGTCGCCGGCGAGGCCGGGGTGCCGTTCTTCTCGATCTCCGGCTCGGATTTCGTGGAGATGTTCGTCGGCGTCGGCGCCTCCAGGGTCCGCGACCTGTTCGAGCAGGCCAAGGCCAACGCCCCCGCGATCGTGTTCGTGGACGAGATCGACGCGGTCGGCCGCCAGCGCGGCGCCGGCCTCGGCGGCGGTCACGACGAGCGGGAGCAGACCCTGAACCAGCTCCTGGTCGAGATGGACGGCTTCGACGTGAAGTCGGGCGTGATCCTGATCGCGGCCACCAACCGGCCCGACATCCTCGACCCGGCGCTGCTGCGGCCCGGCCGCTTCGACCGCCAGATCACCGTCGACCGCCCCGACCTCAGAGGCCGCCTGGACATCCTCAAGGTCCACGCCCGCGGCAAGCCGATCGCCGGCGGCATCGACCTGGAGGTGCTCGCCAGGAGGACCCCCGGGTTCACCGGCGCCGACCTGGCCAACGTGGTCAACGAGGCGGCGCTGCTGTCGGCCCGCCACGGCCGCAAGGAGATCGACGGCGACGAGCTCGAAGAGGCGATCGACCGGGTCATCGCCGGCCCGGAGCGCAAGACCCGGGTGATCTCCGACAAGGAGAAGCGGATGATCGCCTACCACGAGTCGGGCCACGCGATCGTGGGGCACGCGCTGCCCAACGCCGACCCGATCCACAAGGTCTCGGTGATCTCCCGCGGGCGGGCGCTCGGCTGGACGCTGAGCCTGCCGGTCGAGGACAAGTTCCTGGTGACCCGCAGCGAGATGATCGACGAGCTGGCCATGCTGCTCGGCGGCCGGGTCGCCGAGGAGCTGTGGTTCCTGGACCCGACCACCGGGGCCTCCAACGACATCGAGAAGGCCACCCAGGTCGCCCGCAAGATGGTCTGCGAGTACGGCATGAGCGACCGGCTCGGCTCGCTGGTGCTCGGCACCAAGCAGGAGAACGTCTTCCTCGGCCGCGACTTCGGCCACCAGCAGGACTACTCCGAGCAGGTCGCGTTCGAGATCGACAAGGAGATGCGCCGGCTGATCGACGAGGCCCACCTGGAGGCCGAGCAGGTCCTCACCACCTACCGGGAGGTCGCCGACACGATGGTCGAGGCGCTGATGGAGAAGGAGACCATCGGCAAGGAGGAGCTGGCCCAGATCCTGGCTCCGGTGGTCAAGCGGCCGGCCCGCGGCATCATGGCCCCGCCGCGCGGCGACGTGCGCGCCAACGGCGGCCGCTCGAGGGACGACGCCGGCATCGCCCGCTCGCAGGACACCGCCGCCTCCGACTGAACGGCGCTACCGTGGACGGGCCCGGGGTGATCCCGGGCCCGGCGGCTTGTGGAGGGATGGCGCATGACGGTCCAGGACGATGGCCAGGCAGAGGTCGGCTCGCTGGCCGAGGAGTCGCAGGCCGTCGCCGCCGGACATGATCGGGCCGACCTGGAGAAGATCGAGCGTGGCGTCCGCTTGATCCTGGAAGGCATCGGCGAAGACCTCGGGCGTCCCGGATTGCGCGACACTCCGATCCGGGTCGCCCGCATGCTGGAAGAGATCACCTCCGGTCTGCGTCACGACCCCACCGATGTCCTCCAGATCGTCTTCGAAGAAGGCCACGACGAGATGGTCATGGTCCGCGACATCCCGATGTACAGCTTGTGCGTCCCCAGCCGGCAGATGGTGAGCGTGGTTGGGGGCCAGAGGCGAGCCTGCGACGTCGGGGTGGGCGATCAGCTGTGGACACTGGCGAACGGCCGCGCCCAGCCGACGCGGGTTACTCGCGTGCAGGCGAGGAAGACCCGGGAGCTTGTCGAGGTGCGGACCGAGGAGGGGACCTTCCGTGTCACGCCCGACCACCCCTTTGCGACGCCGCAGGGTTGGACCGAGGCCAAGGACCTGCAAGGCACGTTCGTCGAGTGGACAGCGCCGAGGAGCCTGCGCCGACCAAGATACGCACCGACAGTCGGTTACGACTTCGGCTATGCCGTCGGTGCCATCTGTGCCGACGGGACGGTCAGCAAGCGATATGTCTCGCTGGTCGTCAACGACGAGGAGTACGCCAAGCGGTTCGCCGTCTCCCTGGAGCGTGCGTTCGGAGTCACCACCCAGCTCGAACCGGTCGAGCGGCCCTCCGGCTACCTGGAGCGCCAGGTGCCAGGCTGGCGGGTACGGGTCGTCTCTTCCTATCTCGCCGAACTGATGCGCCAGTACCTTGGAGGGGACGCCCATCACCTGCGGCAGCGGTTCCCGAGGGTGGTGCTCCGCGACGAGAGCACGTTCAGCGGGTTTCTGGACGGCTATGTCGACGGCGATGGCTGTCGGGTGGCCGCGAGGTCGCAACGCGTTGTCACCAGCGGAAACGCACCCTTTCTCGCTGAGCTGTCTGAGGTCATCGGCGCGCAATTCACGCCGAGGACTGACATTGTCTCGAAGCTCTACATTGCGGACAGTTGGATGCGGCGCCACGGCTTTCGACGGGAGTCCCACCGCAGCGACCTAATAGAGTCGCGCTGGGTGCCGGTGGAGGAGGTGCGGCCCATCCATGCCGACGGCAAGCCCTTCACCGTCTACAGCTTCACCTGCGAGCCACACCCAACGTTCCTGGTCAGCGGCCACTTAGCTCACAACTGTGAGCACCACCTCATCCCATTTGTCGGAAAAGCACATGTTGCGTATATTCCGAACGAGAACGGGCTGCTCACCGGGCTGTCGAAGCTGGCCAGGCTGGTGGACGGGCTGTCCAGGCGGCCACAGGTGCAGGAGCGGCTGACCGCCGAGATCGCCGACGCCCTCGTCAAGCGACTGGATCCTCGAGGCGCCATGGTGGTGATCGAGGCCGAGCACCTGTGCATGAGCATGCGCGGCGTGCGCAAGCCGGGGGCGATCACGGTCACCTCGGCGGTGCGGGGGCAGTTCCGCGATGTCATGTCGACCCGCCTGGAGGCGATGAACCTCATCGGCGTCACCCGCCTCGGCTGACGGTAGGGGTTGTCGCCGGTTTCGCCGGTGCGGCGCAAGGAGGATCGAGGAGCGATGTTCGAGCGGTTCACCAGCCGGGCGCGGCGGGCCGTCGTGCTCGCCCAGGAGGAGGCCCGGCTCCTCAACCACAACTACATCGGCACCGAGCACCTCCTGCTCGGCCTGATCCGCGAGCGCGAAGGGGTCGCCGCCAAGGCGCTGGAGTCGCTGGGCATCTCGCTGCAGGCGGTCCGCAGGGAGGTCGAGGAGGTCATCGGCCAGGGCCCGAGCGCCCCGACCGGGCACATCCCCTTCACCCCCCGCGCCAAGAAGGTCCTCGAGCTGTCGCTGCGGGAGTCGAAGCAGCTCCGCCACGGGAGCATCGGCACCGAGCACATCCTGCTCGGGCTGCTCCGCGAGGGCGAGGGCGTGGCCGCGCAGGTGCTGGTCAAGCTCGGCGCCGACCTGCCGCGGGTGCGCCAGCAGGTCATCGAGCTGCTCTCCCTCGAGCCGGCCGAGGCCGAGGACCAGGACGAGAACCCGGAGACCGGGATCGTCGCCGCGATCGCGTCGGTGTTCGAGGAGAACCGCGACCTGCGCGCCGAGGTCCGCCGCCTGCGGGAGACCCTGCAGCGCCACGGCATCGAGCCGGACGGCGGCGAGTCCCGCACCGCGTAGCGGGTGCCTGGCTCGGCGACCGGTCGTGGTGCCACCCTGACCCGCTCCCGGGTTCGCGGCTTAAGATGACCGGGTCGCGCCCCGGGAGGTCTGTTCGTGTCGCTTGCGCCGATCGCCCCGCACGACCTGCGGGTCGGCGGCCGGGTGCTGCCCACCTCGGCTCGCTGCCTGGTCATGGGGATCGTCAACGTCACCCCCGACTCGTTCGCCGACGGCGGCCGCTACCTCGACCCCCGGGCGGCGGTCGAGCACGGGCTGGCGCTGGCCGCCGAAGGAGCCGACCTGCTCGACGTCGGCGGCGAGTCCACCCGCCCCGGCGCCGCCTACGTCGAGGAGGCGGTGGAGCTGGACCGGGTCGTGCCGGTGGTCGAGGCGCTCGCGGCGGCCACCGGTGTGCCGGTCTCCATCGACACCCGCAAGGCGGCGGTGGCCAGGGCGGCGCTGGCCGCCGGGGCGGTGATGGTCAACGACGTCAGCGCCGGCCGCGACGACCCCGACCTGCTCGGCGTCGCCGCCGAGGCCAAGGCGCCGGTGGTCCTGATGCACATGCAGGGCACGCCGGCGACCATGCAGGACGACCCCAGCTACCGCGACGTGCTCGCCGAGGTGGAGGCGTTCCTGCAGGAGCGCTGCGCGGTCGCGGAGGCGGCCGGGGTCGCGCCCGACGCGCTGGTCGTCGACCCCGGGATCGGCTTCGGCAAGCGCGACGAGCACAACTACGCCCTGCTCGGCGGCCTCGCCCGGCTCACCCGCCTCGGCCACCCGGTGCTGGTCGGCGCCAGCCGCAAGGGCTTCATCGGCCGGGCCCTCGACCTGCCCGTCGAGGAGCGACTGGAGGGCACGGCCGCCACCGTGGTCTGGGCGGTGGAGCGCGGCGCCCGGATCGTCCGCGTCCACGACGTCGCCCCGATCCTGCGCACCGTGCGCATGACCGAAGTGCTGGTCGCCGGCGCGGGAGCGGCACGATGAACGCCTCGGAGGAGGCCGCGGTCACCAGGGCCAACGAGGAGTTCTACGACGCCTTCGAGGCGCTCGACATGGACCGCATGGAGGCCTGCTGGCTCCACGACGACGGCGTCCGCTGCATCCACCCCGGCTGGGACGCGATGGTGGGCTGGGCGCAGGTGAGCCGCTCGTGGATGGCGATCTTCGCCAACTCCGCCTACATCCAGTTCTTCCTTACCGACGTGCAGGTGCACGTCGACGCCGACACCGCCTGGGTCACCTGCGCCGAGAACATCCTGTCGGGCGGCGCCGGCCCGGAGATGCAGGACGCCAAGGTGCTGGCCACCAACGTGTTCCGCCGCGCCGGCGGCCGCTGGCAGATGGTCCTGCACCACGGGTCGCCGGTGCTGCGGCCGTGAACGGCGACCGGATCCTGCTGACGGGTCTGCGGGTACGCGGCCGGCACGGCGTGCTGCCTCACGAGGCGCAGCTCGGCCAGGTGTTCGTGGTCGACCTGGAGCTCGTCCTGGACCTGGCCCCGGCCGGCCGCTCCGACGACCTCGGGCGGACGGTCGACTACGGTAGCCTGGCCAGCCGGGTGGCCGAGGTGGTCGGCGGCCGCCCGAGGCGGCTGCTGGAGGCGGTGGCCGAGGACGTGGCCGACCTGGTGCTGGCCGACGAGCGGGTGCGCCAGGTGCGCGTGCGTGTGGCCAAGCCGCACGCGCCGCTCCCGGTCGACGCCACGGTCGCCGTCGAGATCACCAGGAACCGGCCAGCGGCGGGGGAGGAGCGGGCATGACCAGGGCGCACGTCGGGCTTGGCTCCAACCTCGGCGACCGCCTGGCGACCCTGGACGCGGCCGTGCGGGCCATGGACGCCGACGAGTTGACCCACGTGATGGCGGTCTCGCGCGTGTACGAGACCGCGCCCGTCGGCGGCCCGGAGCAGGGCCCGTTCCTCAACGCGGTCGCCGTGCTCGAGACCGACCGCAGCCCCCGCGAGCTGCTCGGCCTGCTGCTGGCCACCGAGGCGGGCCTTGGGCGGGTCCGAGCCGACCGCTGGGGGCCGCGCACGGCCGACCTCGACCTGCTGCTCTACGACGGGCCGCCGATCGACTCGCCCGACCTGACCGTGCCCCACCCGCGGGCACGGGAGCGCGCCTTCGTGCTGGTGCCGCTCTGCGACGCCGACCCGTTCGCGCGATTCCCCGACGGCGAGCTGGCCTGCGACGTCCTGGCGAGGCTCGGCCCGGTCTCCGGCGTCGTGCCCGTCGGTGAGCTGGAGCCGTGAACCTCACCAGGGGGCGGGTGCGCTTCGAGCTGCTGCTGGGGCAGGTGCTCGCCGCCCTGCCCGAGCCGCCAGCCCGGGTGGTCGACGCCGGCGGTGGCACCGGGCAGCTCGCGGTGGCGCTGGCCAGGCGCGGCTACCAGGTCACGGTGGTCGACACCTCGGCGGCCATGCTCGCCACCTGCGCCCAGCGGGCCGCCGGCGAGGGCGCCGAGGTCGGTGCCCGGCTGGCCACCGTCCAGGGCGACGCCGCCGACCTGCCGGCCCTGCTCGGCCCCGCCAGCCGGGACGCCGCCGTCTGCCACGACCTGATCACCCAGGTCGACGACCCGGCGGCGGTGCTCGCCGCCCTGGCCGGCGTGGTCGGGGACGGCGGCGTGCTGTCGCTGGGGTTCGCCAACCGGGACTGGCTGGTGTTGCGGGCCGGCCGGCGAGGCGAGCACGGCAGCGCGCTGCGCCTGGCACACGGCCGCCAGGCCGGCTCCTTCCAGGGAGCCAGCGCGGCGGCACCCGCCATGACCCTGGAGGAGGTCGAGGCGGAGCTGGAGCGGGCCGGCTTCCAGCCGGTGGCGGCTTCCGGGGTCGGGGTGTTCGTCGACAGCGGCGACGACGACCCCGACCCGGCCGGTCTCAACGCCCTGGTGGAGCTGGAGAACCTGGTCGCCGCCAGGGAGCCGTATCGGTCGAGCGCCAGGACCGTCCACGTGGTAGGCCGGCGCAAGATACTTCGTCCCGACTTGGCCGGATATACTCCCTGACACATGGCTCCGGGGGGTTCCATGGCGTCATCGCCGAGCAACAAGCTGTCACCCGCCGCCGTCGTCGGCGCGGGCCGCGTCGGTCTCGCCCTCGCCACGTTCCTGGACGGGATCGGCATCGAGGTCACCATCGGTGCCCGCTCCGAGCGGGGGCGCGCCCGGGTGGAGGCGGCCGGGCTGCCGGTGGCCTCTCCGGTCGACGCCACCCGTGGCGCGGCCCTCGTCGTCATCGCGGTCCTCGACGACGAGCTGCCGTCCCTGATCACCGCGCTGGCCGCCGAGGGCGTGTTCTCGGCCGGCCAGGTGGTCGTCCACACGGCCGGGGTCGACGGCCCCGCCCTGCTCGCCCCGGCGGCCGCCGTCGGGGCGAAGGTCGCGGCCTGCCACCCCGTGCAGATCTTCAACGACGACCTGGAGGCGACCCTCGGGCGCCTGCCGGGCACCGTCTGGGGGGTGACCGGCGACCCCGCCGGCAAGGAGGTGGTGGTGGCGCTCGGCGGCCGTCCGATGGACGTGCCGGAGTCGGGCCGGGTCCGCTACCACGCCGCCCTGGTGCTGGCGGCCAACGGCTGCGCCGGGCTGGCCGCCACCGCCGCCGACCAGCTCAGGGCGGGCGGCGTGATCGACCCGGCGGCGCTGCTCGGCGGCCTGGTGCACGCCAGCGTCGACGCGGCGCTCGCCACCGGTCAGGCCGGCATGTCCGGGCCGTGGGTGCGGGGCGAGGCGCGAACGGTGGCGATGCACGCCGAGGCGCTCGCCCGCAAGCACAAGGTCATGAACGTCTACGCCGCCCTCGCCCAGCTGGTCGCCGACCGCGCGGCCGCCGCCGGCCGCCTCGACCCGGAGGCGCGCCGTCGGGTCGAGGCCGGCCTTCAGGGCCACGTCGAGGGCCAGACCGAGGAGTCCCGCGAGGGGCTGGAGCTCTTCCGGAGGCTGGGCCGGCGTGCACGCGGTCGAAACCACCGCTGAGCTGCGCGCCGCCATCGCGGCGGCTCGCTCGGGCGGTGCCGGAGTGGGCTTCGTGCCCACCATGGGCGCCCTGCACGCCGGCCACCGCTCGCTGCTCGCCACGGCGAGGCGGGAGACCGGCTTCGTGGTCGCCTCGGTGTTCGTCAACCCGCTGCAGTTCGGGCCGGGCGAGGACCTGGCCACCTACCCGCGCGACCGCGCGGGCGACCTCGCCGTGCTCGAGGCCGAAGGGGTCGACCTGGCCTTCCTCCCCGGCGAGCGGGAGGTGTGGCCGGCGCCGCCGGAGGTGCGGCTGCACGTCGGCGCCCTCGCCGAGCGGCTCGAAGGGGCGTGGCGGCCAGGCCACCTGGACGGGGTGGCCACCGTGGTGGCCAAGCTGCTGCACCTGGTCGGCCCGTCGCGGGCCTACTTCGGCCAGAAGGACGCCCAGCAGCTCGCGGTGGTCCGCCGCATGGTCGCCGACCTCGCCTTCCCCAACGAGGTCGTCGGCTGCCCGACCGTGCGGGAGCAGGACGGGCTGGCCGTGTCGTCGCGTAACGCCTACCTGTCGGCGGAGGAGCGGGCGCGGGCGGCCGTCCTGTACCGCTCGCTCGAGGCCGGCCGCACCTGGTGGTCTGCGGGCGAGCGCGACCCGGCCGCGATCGAGGCCGCCGCCCACGAGCTGCTCGCGGCGGTCCCGGGCGTGGAGGTGGACTACGTCGCCCTGGTCGACCCGGACGGCTTCGAGCCGGCCAAGCAGGCCGAGGCCGGCCAGGTCCTGGCCGTCGCGGCCCGGGTCGGCCGCACCCGCCTGATCGACAATGTCATCCTTGGGTAGCGGCGACCACCGCTGGGACCCGCAAGGGCCTGGACGAAGGAGCGAACCGGATGCTGCTGGCCGTGGACGTCGGCAACACCGAGATCACCATCGGGGTGTTCAAGGGAACGGAGCTCGTGCAGCACTGGCGGGCGGCGACCGTGGCGGAGCGGACCGCCGACGAGCACGCCCTGCTCTTCGGCGGCTTCCTGGCGCAGGAGGGGCTGCGCCTGGCCGACGCCGTCGACGGGGTGGTGATCTCCTCGGTGGTGCCCCGCCTCACCCAGGCCCTGCGGGACATGGTCCACCGCTACTGCCAGGTCGAGCCGCTGGTGGTCGAGCCGGGGATCCGCACCGGCCTGCCGATCCTGACCGACAACCCCCGCGAGATGGGCGCCGACCGGGTGGTCAACGCGGTCGCCGCGTTCGCCGCCTACGGCGGGCCGGTGGTGGTGGTCGACTTCGGCACCGCCACCACCTTCGACGCGGTGTCCGAGCGGGGCGAGCACCTCGGCGCCGCCATCGCCCCCGGCATCGAGGTGTCGATGAACGCGCTGGTCGAGCGGACCGCCCAGCTCCGCCGCGTCGAGCTGGTCGCCCCCCGCTCGGTGATCGGCAAGAACACCGTCGAGAGCCTCCAATCCGGCGCCATCTGGGGGTTCGCCGGCCAGGTCGACGGGATCGTCAGGCGCATGGTGGCCGAGCTCGGCGGGCAGGCGACCGTGGTCGCCACCGGCGGCCTTGCCGGCGCCGTCCTCGACGCCTGCGAGACCGTCCAGCACCACGATCCCTGGCTCACCCTGTACGGCCTGCGGATCATCTGGGACCGGAACCGGGGGTCCGGGGGGCTCAAGGGTAGCCCCCCGGAGAGCAGGGGGTCCGGGGGGCTCAAGGGTAGCCCCCCGGAGAGCAGGGGGTCCGGGGGGCTCAAGGGTAGCCCCCCGGAGAGCAGGGGGTCCGGGGGGCGTGGCTGAGCCGGCACGGCGGCCCGGGCGGCCGGAGGGCCGGCCGCTCTCGCCCCGTGCCTTCCGGCCGTTCGGGGTCGAGGCGCTCGTGGTCGGCGCGCCGACCGTCCAGGAGGGCCTGGTCCGGCGGGAGGGTGTGGCCGTCTGGCGCCGCCTGCCCGAGCACGCACCGGTGTTCGACCGGCTGGCCGCGACCACGGGGACGGACCCGGACGGGTTGCTGCCGGTGCGGGTCGTTGTGGCCGTCACCCGGGCGAGGGACCGGGCCATGCGGGTGCCGGCCACGGGAGAGCGCGCGGCCAGGGTGCTGGCCGCCGCCGAGGGGCCCGGCCCGGACGCCGGCTGGGTGCTGCTGGTGGACGAGGGACCGGGCGAGACCTGGCTGTATCTGGCCGAGGAGGCCGACCCGGCGGCCGTCCTGGCGGGGTTCCTCGGCCGACGCGGCCGCACCGATTTCGACCGCGAACGGCGCCGGTCGAGGCTCGGCAGCCTCGGCAGCGTGGGCCTGCTGCTCGGCCTGGTGCTGGCGATCTACGGTGGCGCGATGGGTCTGGGGACCGCCGGCCAGGCGATCGGCGGGACGGTGATCGCCGCGTCGCTGCTGACGCTGGTCAGGGCGCGGCCGCGCTAGCGGGGTCCGCGGGTGGAAGCGCCGGGTTCGACCCCGGCCCCTGGGGGATGGGGGGAGAGCGGGGGCCGGGGTCGAACACTGGTAGTCGCTCCACACGCCTTGGCGGCAGCCACGGCGGCCGGTCCGGGTAGCGACCGCGACGACCCGCCGAGGGGGAGGACGGGTGTCCTCGGCGCGGCGGCGTGCCAGCGAGGGGCTCGCCTGCCTGCAAACGTGGTCGTCGTCATCGGCGCGGCTCCGGCGGGGTAGGTGTGCCCGGTCGCGAGGGTCCGCTTGGGAGCCGTCACGAACGATGACGCGGGCAGCTAACCGCGCGGTAACGGCCGCGCTCTTCGCCCCGATGGGCGTTCTTGCTAATGTTCGACCTGGATTCCTATTCGGTCCCGGTCGACCCTCAGGAGGTGGTCAGCATGACCGACACCACGGGTCGTGAGCCGGAGGAGCGCCCGGCATCGGCGGGTGGCCCAGGCGGCGTCATCAGCATCGAGGACACCGAGGCGACCCACCTCAACCGGGTGATCACCCGGCCGATGCTGACCTTCTTCATCCTCGGCGACATCCTGGGCGCTGGCATCTACGCGCTCACCGGGCAGGTCGCCGGCGACGTCGGCGGGGCGATCTGGGCGTCGTTCCTGCTCTCGTTCCTGCTCGCCCTGGTGACCGCGTTCGCCTACCTGGAACTGGTCACGAAGTACCCGCGCGCCGCAGGTGCGGCGCTCTACGTGCACCGGGCCTACCACATCAGCATCGTGAGCTTCATGGTCACCGTCGCGGTGATGGCGTCGGGAGTGACCTCGGCGTCGTTCGCCGCCACCAGGGTCGGCGGGCGCTACTGGACCGGCCTGTTCGGGACCGAGAACCCGCCCACCGTGCCCATCGCCATCCTCGTGATCCTGCTGGTGGCGGCGGTCAACTACCGCGGGGTCGGCGAGTCGATCAGGATCAACATCGCCATCACGCTGATCGAGATGTCCGGCCTGCTGTTCATCATCCTGGTCGGCGCGAAGGTGCTGTTCAGTGGTGACGGCGACCCAGGCCAGGCGTTCGAGTTCAAGGACACCGGCTTCGGCGTGCTCACCGGCATCACGGCCGGCGCGGCGACCGCCTTCTACGCCTTCATCGGCTTCGAGGACTCGGTGAACATGGCCGAGGAGGTGCGCCAGCCGCACCGGACCTTCCCGCCGGCGCTGTTCACCGGCATCCTCGGGGCCGGCGTCATCTACCTGCTGGTGGCCTTTACCGCGGCCATGACCGTGCCGCTCGATGTCCTGACCAAGTCCAGTGGACCACTGTTGGAGATCGTGCAGCGGGGGCTCCCCGACTTCGACGCCTCCAGGATATTCTCGGCCGTCGCCATGATCGCGGTGTCCAACACCATGCTGATCAACATGCTGATGGCCTCGCGGCTGCTGTACGGCATGGCCAACCAGGGCGTCCTACCGCACCTGTTCTCCTGGGTCTCGCCCCGGCGGACGCCGTGGTTCGCGATCGCCTTCACCACCGCGCTGTCGATCGTGCTGATCATCACCACCGACGACCTCGTCAACCTGGCGGACACCACCGTGCTGCTGCTCACCGCCGTGTTCCTGCTCGTCAACATCACGGTGCTGGTGCTGCGGCGCGACCCGGTGGCCCACGACCACTTCGTGGCCCCATCGTTCATCCCGGTCATCGGGGCGGTGGTGGCGGCTGTGTTCCTGCTGCCGGTCAACCGGGATTCCGAGATCTACCTGCTGGCCATCTGGCTGCTTGTCGGCGGGCTGGTGCTGTGGGCCGTCAACTACGCGGTCACCAGGCGGCCCGGAACCGTGGTGGCCGAGGA
>Ga0210378_10000500_pt1 | contig 19816 bp, 16 predicted proteins | sample PLM1_60_b1redo_FD_155465 | JGI IMG/M metagenome (GOLD analysis project Ga0210378, IMG submission 155465) | Groundwater sediment microbial communities from an aquifer in East River, Colorado, USA - PLM1_60_b1 redo | ecosystem: Environmental > Terrestrial > Soil > Riparian zone | place: USA: East...
GATCGGCTCGCTGGCCAGGGGCGCCGCCGGGACGGTCTCGTCCACGGTCGGCCGGACCGCCGGCGTGGCTCGCCGGACCGTCGCGTCGCCGCGGCGGTCGGCGGCCCGCCCGGCGGTCGGGTCGACGTCTCCGGCTCGCCAGGCGCGAGCCACCAGGCGGGGCGCGCCGGCGGCCACCTCCCCGGTCCGCCGGACCGCGCCCCCGACCCGGAGCATCGCCCGGCCGCTGCCTCACGCCGCCGGCGCCGATGCCGGCAGCCCGGCGGATCGGCTCGCCGGCCTGCTCGCGCCGGTCAACGGCCCGCTCGACCGGGCGCTGGCGCCGGCCGGCAGCGTGCTCGACTGGACGCTGGCGCCGGTCACCAGGTCGCTCGACCCGCTCCTCGGACCGCTCGCCTGGCAGGTCGGGCCCGTGCTACCGGACGGCCTGCTCCCGGTCGAGCTGCCCCTGCCGGACGGCCTGCTCACGCCCCGTACGGCCCCATCGACCTCCCGTGCCGGCCCGGTCGCCGACCTCCTCACCGATCCCGCCAGCGCCGGGCCGGCGCTCATCGTCCCGCCGGCGGGCCCGCGCGCCTCGCCGGCGGCCGCCCGATCCCGGACGCCGGTCGACCCCGGCGGACGCCACGACCCTGCCTCGCTGGCACTCAGGCTCGCCTCCGGCGTGCCCGTGCCGGCCGAGCTTCCCCTGGGGCAGGACGCCGTCTCGGGTCCGTCGGCGGCCGGCATGGCCCTTGCGGCCCTGGCCGGCGCACTGCTCCTGTTCGGCCTGCGGCGCCACGGACGCGCCCTCGCCGTGCGGTCGGGTACCCGCACCCGCTCCTGTCTGCCCCTCGTTGCTCCCGCCTAGCGGGCTCCGTCGACGTCCTGGAACGTCCCGGAACCTCGCTGGAAGGAGACAACGAGTGAACTCGTGGACCAAGCGCGCGATTGGCGTAGCTGCGCTTGCCGGGGGCCTGCTGGCCCTCGGCGCCGGCACCGCCAGCGCGGACGAGGCATCGACCAGTGCGTCGGTGCGCATCGGCTCCGCGCCCACCGCGGAGGTGCGCCTCTGCGGCGGCGGCGCGGCGCTGTCCGGACTGCTCGGCCGTTGCGGCGGCCAGGCCGGCTCGGACAGCGGCAGCACCACCGTCCAGGCGGGCGACAACCGCGTCCGCGTCCAGGTGCCCGGCGTCGGGTCGGCTGGCGGCTCGCTGGCGACGCGGCCACAGGCGACCGTCTCGGGCCGGGCGACCGTCGACCTGGCCCCTTCGACCACCGCCGAGGTGGCGGCCGACACCAGCCCACGGGTCCGCGCCACGGCCGACGTGGGCGTGCCCGACGTCGCCGGCCCGTCTGCCACCGCGAAGGTGGCCATCATGCTCGCCCGCGAAGGCACGGCCGACGGCGTGGACGCAGCCGCGACGGTCGACCTCATCGCTCCGCCCGCCAGTGCGGACGCGACCCTCGCGGTGGGCCTTCCCGGCCTGGCCGAACGGGCGGCGGCCGATGCGGACGCGGCCGTCGCGGTGGGTGGTGAGGACGCGGCGGCGATCGCCGCGGACGCGACCCTTGCCGTGGGTCTCTCCGGCCTGGCCGTCCCGGCGCTGGACGGGGCCGTGCCGAACCTGCCGGCGCTGGACGGGGCGGTGCCTTCGCCGCCGGCGCCGGTGGGGGGCGTCTCCCTCGACGGCCTGCTGGCCGCGATCGATCCGCCCGTGCTCGGCGTGGGCGACCTGGTGCCGTCGACCCCGGCGACGGTCTGTGTCGGCGACTGCGACCAGGACACCGGCTCTGGCGGCACACCCTCGCCGCCACCGGCAGGGGACGGCTCTGGCGGCCAGGACACCAGCACCGGCGGCATCGTCGCGCCGGACCAGCCGTCCGGGACGGGCCAGACCGGCACCAGCGGCATGCTGGCCGGCACGGCCGGCACGGCCGGCGCGGCCGGGACGGCCGGGGCGACCCTTGCCCGGCTCCGCTCGGCCCTCGGCGCCGGCTCCGGCGGCGCCCTGGCGTTCACCGGCGGCGCGAGCGACCTGCTGGCGATCGTGGCCCTGGGGCTGCTGATGGTCGGCGCACTGCTCCTGCGGGCCTCCCGGCCCGCCTGTCTGGGGGAAAGGAGGTGACGGCCACGTCCGCCGAGGCGGCCGGCAGCAAGCGCTGATGGTCACCGGCCGCTGATCGGCAGTCCGGCGTGGGCCGTACGGCGCGGGGCGTGCGGCCCACGCCACAACCCGGGCGCAGCGATCGTGGCCGGTCTCAGCAGCGGCTGGAGGCAACGATTGCCGCGAGCAGCGCGACGGCCTCGTCGAGCTGGGCGTCGGCGAGGTTGCCGTAGCCGAGCACCAGGCCCTGGCCGGTCGCGTCGTCGCGGCAGCGGTAGGTATCCAGGTTCGCGACCCGCATGCCGCTGGCCGCGGCCCGGCCGACCACCGCGGCGCAGTCCACCGCGCCGTCGAGGTGGACCAGCAGGTGCAGCCCGGCGGCCACGCCGAGGAGGCGGGCATCGGGCAGGCGCTCGGCGAGCGCCTGGACCAGCCGGTCGCGGCGCAGGCGGTAGCGCTTGCGGGCGGCGCGCAGGTGGCGGTCGTAGGAGCCAGCCTGCAGGAAGGCGGCGAAGGCGAGCTGGTCGAGCGTTGACGGCCAGGCCAGGCGCCCTGTCGTGGCGCGCAGCGGGTCGGTCCAGGCCGGCGGCGCCACCACCCAGCCGATGCCCAGCGCCGGCGAGAGCGTCTTGCTCAGCGACCCGAGCAACACCACCCGCGACCGATCGGTGCCCTGCATGGTCCCGACCGGCCGGCGGTCGTAGCGGAACTCCGCGTCGTAGTCGTCCTCGAGGATCACGCCGTCGACACGGCGGGCCCAGTCGAGCAGGGCGCGGCGGCGCTCCGCCGAGAGCACCACCCCGGTCGGGAACTGGTGCGTCGGGCTCACGATGACCGCGCGCACCGCCGGGTCGTCGTCGAGGTCGCCGACCCGCAGCCCGTGCCCGTCGACGCGCGTCGGCACGACCCGCAGCCCTGCGGCGGCGGCGGCCTCGCGCAGCCGATGCCAGCCGGGGTCCTCGACCGCGACGGCGCCGATGCCGGCCGCTCCCAGGGCCTGGCAGACGCGGCCGGTCCCGTCGGCGACGCCGCGGCACACCGTCACGTCGGCCGGGTCGACCACCGCGCCCCGCACCCGCATCAGATACTCGGCCAGGACGTGGCGCAGCCGGGGATGGCCGGCGGTGTCGGGGTAGCCCAGCTCGGTGTAGGGCAGCGTGCTGGCGACCGAGCGGAGCGCCGAGACCCAGCGTCCCAGCGGGAAGGCGCGCAGGTCCGGCAGGCCGGGCGCCAGGTCGATCCGTGGCACCCAGGCCGGCGGGGCCTCGGGCTGCGGGCGGTCGCCGGCCGCCTCGCCGAGGGGCCGCACGCGGGTGCCGGAGCCGACCCGGGCGTCGACGTAGCCCTCGGCGGCCAGCTGTGCGTACGCCTCGGTGACGACCCAGCGCGAGCAGCCGAGGTCCTCGGCGAGCGCGCGGCTGGGCGGCAGCGCGCTGCCCGGGGACAGGCGACCGCCGCGGATCGCCTCGCGAAGGGCGCTCGACAGCCGGGCGTGCAGCGGCCCGTGGCGCCCGTCGCCCAACTCCAGGAACGTGTCCCACGCAAGATTGGTCTGGAATCCTGCCATCTGATCGGACCGTACACCCACACCAATGGTGGGACTAGCCTGAGGCCGTCACCAGCCCGCGCACAACCGAGAGGAGCACCCCGTGCGCCAGCGACAGATCACCGACGGCAGGGTCAGCCTCCAGGTCAGCGAGCTCTGCCTGGGCACGATGTACTTCGGCTACCGGACCGACGAGCGCACCTCGCTCGCCATTCTCGACCGCTTCCTGGAGGCGGGCGGCAACTTCCTCGACACGGCGAACAACTACGGCCAGTGGCACGGCGACGCCGGCGAGAGCGAGCGGCTCCTCGGGCGCTGGCGGCGGTCCCGGGGCGTGACCGACCAGGTCGTGGTGGCGACCAAGGTGGGTGCAAGGACGCTGGTCCCCGGCGACCCGAGCTCCGCGCACTGGCAGGGCCTTGGCGGCAAGACGATCCGGGAGGACGCCGAGACCAGCCTGCGCCAGCTCGGCGTCGAGCGGTTGGACCTCTACTACGCCCACGTCGAGGACCGCTCCACGCCGCTGGAGGAGACCGTGGACGCGTTCGCCGAGCTGGCCGAGGGCGGCAAGGTCGGCCTGCTGGGCGCCAGCAACCACGCCACCTGGCGGATCGAGCGGGCGCGCGCGATCGCGCGCGCCGGCGGCCGCCCGGCGTACCAGTGCGTGCAGCAGCAGCACAGCTACCTGCTGCCGCAGCCGGATCCCGGGCAGCTCAACCTGGTCACCGAGGAGCTGATCGACTACGCCACGGCGGAGGATCTGACCCTGCTGGCGTACTCGCCGCTCTTGAAGGGGGTGTACGCGCGGCCGGGCGAGGCACCGCCGGCGGGCTATGACCATCCGAGCAACCACTCGCGGCTGGCGGTCCTGCGCGAGGTGGCGGCCGAGCTGGGCGCGACCCCGAACCAGGTGGTGCTCGCTTGGCTCATGGGGGGCGAGCCGTCGATGATCCCGGTCGTGGGCGCCAGCACCGTCGCGCAGCTCGACGAGCTGCTCGGCGCGGTGGACCTGCGCCTGGACGAGGATGTCCGGGAGCGCCTGGACGCCGCCGGCCACCGCGCCGACCACTGGGAGGCCCGCACACCGACGCCGACCGGGTAGCGGTGTCAGCGCTCGCCGAAGAAGGCGCGGACCGTCCCGATCACCCGGTCCTGCTGCGCCTCGGTCAGCTCCGGGTAGAGGGGCAGCGACAGGCACTCGGCCGCCCACGCCTCGGTGGCCGGCAGGTCGCCCCGCGCGTAGCCGAGGTGCCGCCATGCGGGCTGCAGGTGCAGGGGCACGGGGTAGTGGACGCCCGCCTCCACCCCGGCGCCGCGGCAGTGGTCCAGCAGCTCGTCCCGACGGCCGCTGCGGACCACATAGAGGTGCCAGGCGCTGGTCCGCCCGTCGACCCGGGGCGGCGGCACCAGGTCGCCGACTCCGGCGAGGGCCTCGTCGTAGCGACCGGCGAGCCGCTCGCGCGCGGCGTTGCCGGCCTCCAGGCGGGCGAGCTTGACCCGAAGCACGGCGGCCTGCAACGCGTCCAGGCGTTCCCCCCAGCCGACCTCGCCGTGCTCGTACTTGGAGACCCGGCCGTGGTCGCGGAGCCGGGCGACCCGGTCGGCCAGCTCGTCGTCGTCGGTGGTGACCGCGCCGGCGTCGCCGAAGGCGCCCAGGTTCTTGCCCGGGTAGAAGCTGAACGCGGCCAGCCGCCCCAGCGTCCCGGTGCGGCTCGGCGGCTGGCCGGGCACGAGCACGGCGGTGGCGCCGTGGGCCTGGGCGGCGTCCTCCACCACCGGCACGCCCGCGTCGCCGGCCACCGCCAGGATGGCGGCCATGTCGACCGGCAGCCCGTACAGGTGGACGGGGAGCACCGCCGCCGCGCCGGCCACCGAGCCGGCGAGCGCCTTGGGGTCCATACCGCCGGTCGCCTCGTCCACGTCCACGAAGCGGGCCCGCGCGCCGGCGTGGGCGACCGCCTCGGCCGAGGCCGTGAAGGTGTGGGCGACCGTCACCACCTCGTCGCCGGGACCGACGCCGAGCGCGGCCAACGCCAGGTGGATGGCGGCGGTTCCCGAGGCGACCCCGACCGCCCGCCTGGCGCCGCAGAACCCGGCGAAGGCGGCCTCGAAGCCGGCCACCTCCGGGCCCATGATGAACCCGCCGGCTTCGACCACCCTGGTGATGGCGGCGTCGAGCTCGCGTTGCTGCGCCCGGTACGCGGCCCGCACGTCGACCAGGGGCACGGTCTCCTCGCTCAAGGTCACCTCCGGCCTCGGCTGGTTCGGTCCGGGCATGGTGGCATCCGCGGGCCGAACCGTCATCCGCCCGCGGGTACGATCCGGCCGGGACGAAGCGGGCGCTGGGAGGCGGCATGGCGGGCGGCGAGACGGTGCGCGTGGAGCACGACGGGCCGGTCACAGTGGTGACCATCGACCGGCCGGAGCGGCGCAACGCGGTCGACGCACCGACCGCCGCGGCGCTTGCCGGCGCCTTCCGCGACTTCGACCGGGACGAGCGGGCGTCGGTCGCCGTGCTCACCGGCGCCGGTGGCGCCTTCTGCGCCGGCGGCGACCTCAAGGCGATCGCGGCGGGGCAGCCGCTGCGGGTGGCCGCCGACGGCGACGGCCCGATGGGCCCGACCCGGCTGCGGCTGTCCAAGCCGGTGATCGCCGCCATCGAGGGTCCCGCGGTCGCCGGCGGCCTGGAGCTCGCCCTCTGGTGCGAATTGCGGGTCGCCGCCGAGGGCGCCACGCTCGGGGTGCTGTGCCGCCGCCTCGGGGTGCCGCTGATCGACCTCGGCACGATCCGCCTGCCCCGGCTGATCGGTCACAGCCGGGCGATGGACCTGCTGCTCACCGGCCGGTCCGTCGGCGCGGCCGAGGCGCTGGCGATGGGGCTGGTCAACCGGGTCGTCCCCGACGGGTCGGCGCGCGCCGCCGCGGTCGCGCTCGCGGCCGAGCTGGCCGCGCTACCCCAGGCGTGTCTGCGCAACGACCGCCTGTCGGCCATCGAGCAGTGGGACCTGCCCGAGCCCGCGGCGACCGCCAACGAGCTCCGCCACGGGCTGGTCACGCTCGGCTCGGGCGAGACGGCTACCGGCGCCGGACGCTTCGCCGCTGGTCAGGGCCGTGGCGGCCGGCCGGTTCCCCAGAATCGGGCTCCCGAAACTCGTTAGTATTCCCGGTCCGGCTGGTTTGTCCACTGCGACGAGCCCTTGTTAGGTTCGGCGCCGTCAAGCCAAGCAGGAGATCTGGAGGGTCCTGCCGGGCCGGCTCCGGGCGCGGACCTCCGGGAAGGGGGGGCAGTGCCGTGACCCGCAGACTCGTCGCCATCTCGACCCTCGTGGCCGCGTTGTTCGCCACCATCATCACGACCGCCACCGCGGACGTCGACGTCACCATCGAGGTCAGGCTTCCGCTGCCGGCGTTGCCGATCGGCCCCGGCCCGCTGTACCCGCTGGACGCCTACGGGCCGAGGGCCGACGACAACGTCGTCCTCCGATGGGACGAGCAGACCCTGGCGGCGATCCGGGGGCTGAAGACCGGCCCGACCATCAACGCGCGCGCCCTCGCGATCGTGCACACGGCCATGTACGACGCTTGGGCCGCCTACGACGCGACCGCGGTCGGCACGCGCCTCGGCGGGTCGCTGCGGCGCCCGGCCGCCGAGCGCACCCTCGCCTACAAGAGCATGGCGATCAGCTATGCCGCCTACCGGGCCCTGCTCGGCGTCTACCCGGCCAAGGCGGCCGACTTCACGGCGTTCATGACCGCGCTCGGCTACGACCCCAACGACACCACGACCGACCCCGCCAGCCCGGCCGGCGTCGGCAACCAGGCGGCCGCCGCGGTGCTGGCCTACCGGGCGAACGACGGCTCCAACCAGGCGGGCGGCTACGCCGACACCTGCAACCCGGCGTGCTATGTGCCGGTCAACACGCCCGACCAGGTCAACGACGTGTTCCACTGGCAGCCGTTGCGCGTGCCCGACGGCAACGGCGGCTTCGTGGTGCAGAAGTTCCTGACCCCCCACTGGCGCAACGTCACCTCGTTCGCGCTGACCTCGCCGGACCAGTTCCTCCCGCCCGGGCCGACCCGCCTGACCCTCGGCCTGCTCGACGAGGAGGTCAACGAGGCCATCCTGCAGAGCGCCGCCCTCACCGACCTGCAGAAGGTCCGGGTGGAGTACTGGGCCGACGGCCCCACCAGCGAGACCCCGCCGGGGCACTGGTGCGTGTTCGCCCAGGCGATCTCCCGCGCGCGCGGCCACACCCTGGACCAGGACGCCAAGCTGTTCTTCGCCCTCGGCAACGCGGAGCTGGACGCCAGCATCGCGGCCTGGAACGCCAAGCGCCGCTGGGACTACGTGCGGCCGATCACCGCGGTGCGGACCCGCAAGGCCGGCCAGCTCATCCTCGCCTGGGGCGGCCCTTACCGGGGCACCAGGCTGATCCGGGGCGAGAACTACCAGCCCTACCAGCCGGCGACGTTCCCGACCCCGCCGTTCCCCGAGTACATGTCCGGGCACAGCACCTTCAGCTCGGCCGGCGCGCGAGTGCTGCTGCGGTTCACCGGCAGCGACCTGTTCGGGGCGCGGGTGACGGTCCGGTCTGGCACCTCGCGCGTCGAGCCGGGCGCGACCCCGCTGCTGCCGCAGGTGCTGACGTGGCCGACGTTCAGCGGCGCCCTCGACGAGGCCGGGCGCTCCCGCCGCCAGGGCGGGATCCACTTCCTGGACGGCGACTACCGCGGCCGCGCGCTCGGCACCTCGGTCGGGCAGAACGCCTGGACCAAGGCGCAGACCTACTTCAACGGCACGGCGGGCGGGTAGGTCGCGCGGGGCGGGCAGGCCACGCGGGGCGGCCCTCTCGATCGCACGGCCGCACGCCGCTGCCGCTCAACCCCCCGGCTGGTGGGTCGGGTGGATCCAGCGCAGGACGCCGTAGCCGACCGGCTGGAAGCCGTTGCCGAGCCAGAACGGCCGTGACAGCGGGTTGGCCGGTTCGAAGTCGACCGAGACCCACCCGTAGCCGTGGGCGTGGGCCCAGCCGAGGGCGGCGTCGACCAGCGCGCGCCCGACGCCGCGCCCGCGCGCGTCGGGATCGGTGGCGGTCGGGCCGATGTACGGCTGGCCGTCGGCGCACAGCCGTGGCGCCGGCGAGGTGAGCTCGATGGTGAGCAGGCCCACGTCGCGCCCGTCGAGGGCGGCGATGAGGTGGGTGGCGCCGCCGTGGTGCAGCGCCCGATGCTGGTCGAGGACCTCCTCGACGGTTCGAAGTTCCAGCGGTGCATAGATCGGTGGCGTGGCACGAAACTGGATCTCGACCATGGCGAGGCGGGCGACGACGCCGAGGTCGTCGACGCCGCCGACACGGACCTGGACGCCGGTCGGGCTCGAACGGGGCGCGGCCGGTTGCATCGCATAGACGTGGTGGCGTCCGAAGCCCAGGTTCGACAGCGCCGCGTCCAGCGGTGGGAGGGGCACGTGGTCCAGGAAGTGCCGCAGCACCCCGGCGGCGAGCAGCCCCGGCGCGAGCTCGCCGTACAGCCGCGCGAGCACCGTGGTGGGGTCCTCCAGGTCAGGGGCGACGGCGAATCCCTCGGCGGGCAGGCGCGCATGGCTGGCGCGTGGGATGCCGGTCATGACGGCCAGCGGGCGGCCCCGCTCGACGGCGACGACGCCGGTGTGGCCGCCGTCCCGGAGGCGTTGCAGCGCGCCGGTGCACGCCTCGGGGCTGTCGAAGGTGGCGGGGAGGCCCTGATGGGTCCGGCGGGCCGCGGCGTGCTCGCGGGCGACCAGCGCGCCGGCGGCTTCGATCGTGGCGTCGTCGAGGGGGTCGACGGTGAGCACGCTCGCCTCAGGCGCCGGGCGTGTCGCCGTCCAGGAACGCCACCGCGCGGCAGAAGGCGGCCTCGCCGCCGACGAACTTCCACGGGAAGCAGCCGAAGTGGATGCGCCGGTCGAGGACCTCGTCGATCTGGCCGCCCAGGTTCTCGATGTGGATGACGTCGTGGGGGAATAGCAGTGTGTGCATGATTTGAAGATCTTGCCTGGGGAACAGCTCGTCCAGGGAGCGCCCGAGGGCCGCCTCGGCGTCCTCGGCCTCGTCGGGGCGGATCGTGCGGATCACGGTGTTCATCGGGTGGTCGGCGCTGCCGGCGTCCACCGCCAGCCAGCGGACCCCGCGGTCCAGCACCCACTCGGCGAGCTCGCGGGTCGGCCCCGGGTGGCGGACGAAGTAGCGGGTCTCGTCGACCTTGCTGCGGTCCACCCAGTTCTCGTTGTAGAAGCGGTGGTAGCCGGTGTGGATGATGAGGATGTCGTCCCGTTCGATGCGCAGTCCGGTGTCGCGCTCCCAGCGCTCGAAATGCTCGGGGCCGTAGAGCTGGTAGTCGCCGACGCCCATCCGCTCCAGGTCCACGACGACCGCGGACCCGACCAGCCAGGGCAGCGGCAGCTCGCCGATCGTCCGGCCGCCCGACCAGAAGTGGACCGGCCCGTCCAGGTGGGTGCCGACGTGCAGGGTCGAGGTGATCTCCTGCCCGCCGACCTTGTCGAACGCGAGCCGCTTGACCCACTTGATCGAGGGCCCGTCGTAGCTCGCGAACGCCGGCGTGTGCATGCTGAAGTCCTGCGACAGGTCGAGCACCCGCATCCCCTCAAACCCCACGTGCCGCCTCCTCTGCCGTCGGTCACCGACGGGACGCTATCCCAACGCCACCGGCGGCCGCGAGCAGCCAGGCGGCCGCCCCGATCCCGGCGGCGTACGCCCGCCCGCTGCCGTGCCCCAGCCGCTCCAGCCGCCGCAGCGCCCCCCGCCAGGTCGCCTCCCCACCCGGTCCCAGGTCCAGCAGCCGCCCGGCCGGCTCGGCGAGCAGGCCCCGCCCCGCGAGCTCCAGCAACGTCGCCGCCAGCCCGGTGGTCCGCCCATCGGCCGCCACCAGCGGCCCGACCAGCCCACCCGACGCCTCGTCCCCGAGCCCGACAACGGGACCGAGCACCGCCAGCGTCCCGGCCACCGCGGCGAGCAGGTCGTCCCCCTCCGGCGTCAACCCCGGCCCCCGACCCAGGAGCACCCCGGCTGCCTCCGCGGCCAGCCCCTCGTCGCGTCCCAGGACCGCCCGCAGAAGCAGCTCGACCCCCGCCGCCCCCTCCGGCTCGGCGGCCGTCGCCAACCCGACCCCCGCCAGCCCCCGAACCAGCCCACCCGGATCCCACGTCGCCTCGACCCCGAGGCCCGCCAGCACCGCCTCCCCCCGCCGCCCCACCGCCACCCGCCCGACGCCAGGGTCCACCCGGACGGCGGGGTCCCAACCCGGCGGGTCGGCGGGGTCCCAGGTGACCGACAGACCACCCAGGTCGACCCGCCCCGGCGCGCAGCGGACGGCACTGCCGGGGAGGCCGGCCCGGCCAAGGGCGCCGGCTCCGGCGGTCAGGGCGACCGCGTTCGGAAGCAGCGGCACCTCGCGGGTGGTGACGGCCAGCACGAACCCGCCGAGGTCGACCCAGGCCGCGGTCGCGCCGGCCCCGAGCAGCGTCCCGCCGGCGCCGACGCGCAGGCGTTCCAGCACGGGCGTGGCGACCCGGTGGGCGGGCAGGACCGCCGCCACCTCCGGGCTCCGGTCCCCATCGGGCAACGTCTACCTCGTTGTCGTCTGGTGTCGGGTCGGTACGGTCGAAGCCGACGGTACCTCAGACGCCGAGGCCGCTGATGAACTCCACGCGGATCTTGTCGCTGCCGGCGAGCACGATGGCGGTGCCGTCGGTCCGGGTCCAGCCCGCGGGGAGCAGGAACAGCCGGCCGCGCGACTCGGTCAGCAGGCGGAGCCCGCTGTACTGGTAGCGGTAGCTGGTGTGCTGCTCGGCCGGCAGCGCCGTCTCCTGGACACCGGGCCCGTGGAGGAACAGCCGGTCGGCGCTGTAGACGACGACGCCGGGGCGGACGGCGAGCTGCCTGGCGTACGCGACGGCCCGGCCCCGTCCATAGGCCCGCGCGTAGTTGGTGGTCGCCCAGAACAGGCTGAGCACCACCAGCAGGGCGACCAACACCAGGTTGACGATGCCGGACCATCTCGGTTGGGTCGGGTTGCCGTCGTGGCCCTGGACCGCTCGCTGCCGCAGCCAAAGCCAGCGGCCGTAGGCGCCCAGGACTGCACCGAGGCCGAGGCAGACCGGGGTGACCAGAAAGTCGTTGAGGGACAGCCGCGGGATGGCGACCCCGGCCACGCCGCGAGCGAACAGCGCCAGCCCGACGGCCGCCAGGACCACAGCCGTCGTCCGCACCGTCGGGAGTCGCCGGTCGCTGCCGAGCCAGTGCGTCAGCAGGCCGTGCGCCCAGAGGCCCGCGAGCCCACCAGGAGCGTCCCGAGCGGGACGTACAGCGTCTCGCTGCTGCGCAAGGAGGTAATCCTGGGTGGTGAACCCGAGCACGGTCGCGTCGACGCCGAAGTACTGGAACAAGGCGTTGGTCCGTATCCAGCCGAAGTAGAACAGCAGCGCGGTGAGGACGGTGGTCGGCGCGACGATCGCGGTGACCAGTTGGACGGTGCGCGAGTGTACCCGTACCACCTTGGCTGGAGGGGTCGTGCCGCCGGAGACGAGGTACGCACGCCTGCAGGGGGACCGGATTGCCTACCAGGTGCTCGGCGAAGGTCCACCCGACCTGGTGCTGGCCCCCGGGAGCTTCGGCCACCTCGACATCGCCTGGGAAGACCCCCGGGAGGTTGCCGCCTCGCGGGGGTCATTTCTTCCTCTTGTTCTACCTTCAAAATTCTAGGCCATGGTTGACAAAAGGGTCCGGCAAGGGGCACGGGAAATATGGTTACGAGTTAGCTTGGCTGCGCAGTCGCTGGCCTCGTACTAAACGACACCTGCCAGTCCTTGCGCGACTTGTTGTCGATGTAGAGCCGCCAGGTATAGCTCGTGTCCGGCTCCAACGGCAGTGGCGCCATGTTGACCGTGAAACGGAGACTGACCGGCCCCTCTGGAGGTGCTGATTTCGGACTCCGAATACGCTGTATCTCACCGTGAACCGCTACGGTCGTTTTCTCCCCATCCGCTAGCAGGAGTGCCGGTTCACCCTTCTGATCGACTAGCACGAGAGACCAAGTATGCTTCCGACGCGCCTGGCTCGGCGGAACCTCCAGTATCACGGCGACCGCCATCGGCGTAGGCCCCGGGCCGCACACATCCTAGCCACCACCGAGGATGTTCAGCTTGCCCTCTGCCACCTGCGCTGCGTCAGCAAGCAGCATGGTCACTCTCATGAAGAGGCAGCCCCCGATAGACGGAGACCGAACGCCGTGCTTTGGCGGCGGACAACCGGAGATCGACCAACATACCGATGGGCCGTCTGGCCCACTAGCCATGGCGAGGGGTCTATGGTCACCCGCCCGTCACTGATCTCGACCGGCTCAGCCTGAGCCAACCTCGACTTGAGGTCGTCCAGCGTCATGTCCGTCTCGTCTGGAGTGCTCATACTCAATCTTCCCACGGCATCGCTGTTCTGCACTGCCAAGTTCCGTCCGCCTCATTGATCGGCTTCAGGTAGGCGATGATGGAGTCGCCCGCGTAGTTGTCACCGATCACGATGAGGCGGCGACCGTAGTCAGGGTGTTCGTCCCAGAACGCCCTTCGGTGCTTCCCGAAGCAGATCGCCTCTCTCACCTCATCGGGCTGATGTTGTGCTTGGTCTGCACCTTGCTTGCAGTCTCGGGGTCGAACTCAACCTGAGCGATCCATACCCGAGCCGGAGCCGCCATCGTAAGGAGACGTTACGGGGCAACCTGCAACCAGGCAAGATCTTGGGGCATGGCTCCGGCCGACCCATCAGATCACGCTCGCTGACCAGCGATGACGACTCTCGCTGGACTCTCCTGGCAGCTCAGCTCTCGGCGGAGGAGGTTGTCGACGGCCGCCCCCGCCGCCCGGGGGGCCGGCTCGGGTTGCAGGTTGGTCATGAGGACCAGCTGGCGGTCGGTGACCTGGCTGCTGAAGGCCGTCGTGTTGTAGCCCGGAAGCGACCCGCCGTGCCCCCAGACCAACCCGCATCCCAGCCTCCGCACCTCCAGCCCAAGCCCGTAGCTCCAGCCCGGCCCGAGCTGGTCCCTGGCGTCCACCGTGGTCTGCATCGCCTTCAGCAGGTCGGGGGCGAGCAGCCGGCCGCCGAGCAGGGCCTGGTAGAAGCGGGCCAGGTCGGCGGCGGTGGACACCATCGCACCGGCCGCCCACGCCCACGACGGGTCGAGCTCGGTGACGTCGATCAGGCGAGCCGGGCCGTCGGTCACCCGCCAGTCCTCGTCGGGTGGCGCATAGCCGTGGGCGTGAGGGCCGGCGATGCCCGGCTGGGTGACTGGCAGCTCGGTGTCGCGCAGGCCCAGGGGCCGGAAGATGCGCTGCTGGAGTTGGGCGGCCAGCCGGTCGCCGGTCGCCTGCTCGACGAGCAGGCCAAGCAGGATGTAGTTGGTGTTGCTGTAGGAGAACCGCGTCCCGGGCGCGAACAGCGGCCGGTGGCGGGTGGCGATGGCCACCAGCGCCTGTGGCCGGAAGCTCCGGGGCGGTTCTGGCAGGTCGTCGGTGTAGTTGTAGAGCCCGCTGGTGTGGTTGAGCAGTTGTCGGACGGTGATCTGCTCGCCGTTGGGCACCAGCCCGGGCAGCCACCGCTCCAGGTTGTCGTCCAGCCCCAGCCGGCCCTCCCCGACCAGTTGCAGCACCACCGTGGCGACGAACGACTTGGTCACGCTGCCGACCCGGAACCGGTCACCGGCGCGGGCGGGCCGCTTGGCGCGCAGGTCACCGACCCCGCTGGCCCCCTGCCAGGTCCGCTGCCCGGTGCGGACCAGCGCGACCACGCCGGGTGCGCCGGCGTCCACCACCCTGTCCAGTTGCCGCTGCAGGGCGGCCGGATCGGCCGGCGGGCGGGTGACCCGTGGTGCCGGGACGCTGCTGGACGGCGCGGTGGAGCGATCCCGCGACCGCACCACGACCGTCCCACCCACCAGCAGCGACGCTGCCGCCAGGCCGCCCGCCAGCAAGGTCAGCGGGCGTCGCCGCACGGCAGGCTCCTCCTCCTCCGGCGGCCGCCAGCCGGCTGCTGATCAGGAACGACGTTCGGTCCGGCGCGCCCGGGACGTCCAGGAGTGGTCGCGGTTCATGTGGCCGATCTCGCCGCTGGCCTCGGTGTCGCGGCCGTGCTCCCAGGCGTCGCGGAAGATGTCGCCGCCGGACCTGAGCTGGTGTCCTCGACGCCGCGCTCGGCGGTCCGCCGCCCCGGCGGCCAGCAGCAAGCGCGACGACCAGCCCGATACCGAGCCAGAACAGTGCAGCCCCCATACGGCCCTCCCTGGTGATGCCGCCGCCAACCACAGCGTACGCGCTCGGCCCGAGCGTGTCGCTGCGCCCCTGTCTACAGGCGTTCGGCCAGGGCCCGGACGGCCGCCGTGAACGCCTCCATCGGCGGTTCGACCAACCCGGCGCCGACCTGGCCGACACCCGCCTCGCGGTGGGCGATGCCGGTGTTGACGACCGGCAGGACGCCGGTATGGACCACCTCGCGGCAGTCGATCCCCAGCGGGCTGCCCCGGAACCCGAGCGCCGGGAGCTGGTAGTGGGCGCTCTCGTCCCAGGTGATCTCGTACATCGACAGGGTCGCGGCCATTGCGTCTCTGGCGCTGCCGCCGACGAAGCGGACCACCGCGGGGGCCGCGGCCATCGCGAAGCCGCCGAGGCCGATGGTCTCGGTGATGGTGGAGTCGCCGATGTCGGGGTTGGCGTCCTCGGGGCCGAATCCCGGCAGGTACAGGCCATCGACCCGCCCGGCCGGGCCGGTGAACCAGCGGTCGCCGGTGCCGGCGAGCCGCACCCCGAGCTCGGTGCCGTTGCGGGCCATGGCGACCACGATCGAGGAGCCGTGCTGTGCCGCGCCGGCGTCGGCGGTCGCCTTGCCGGCGGCCATGACGAGGTTGAGGAAGAAGTGGTCGTTGCCGGAGACGAAGCGGGCGGCCGCCTCCACGTCGGCGGTCGGCTCCTCGACGGTCAGCAGCGCGGGCAGCAGCGCCCGCAGCAGCAGCGAGGTGCCGGCCCGGTTGCGGTTGTGGCCCTCGTCGCCCATCTGGATGGCCTGGGCGATCATCGCCCGCAGGTCCAGCGGCTCATCGAGCCGGTGGAGGACGGCGGCCAGCACCCTGGCGAGCACGTCCCGCATCCACGCCAGGCGGTCCAGCACCTCGGCGTCGTAGGCGCCGTAGCGGAGCACCTTGCCGAGCCCCTCGTTGAGGGTGCAGAAGGCGCGGTTGCCGCCCGGCGCGTTCTCCACGACCCACATCGGCATGGAGGCGCTGACCACGCCGGCCATCGGCCCGACGGCGCCGCGCTCGTGGCAGGGGGCGAAGCGCAGGTCGCCCCGGGCGGCGAGGCTGGCCGCCTCCTCCGGGTCGGCGGCGACGCCCTCGTGGACGGCGGCGCCGATGATCGCGCCCCGCAGCGGCCCGGACATGTCCGCCCAGCCGATCGGCGGGCCGGCGTGCAGGAAGGTGCGCTCGTCCAGGTCGGGCAGCAGGTCGCCGGCGCGGCCGATCCCCACCACCCGCGGCGACGCCGCCTGCCAGCGGTCCAGGACCCGGTCGTTGGCGGCGGCGATCTCCGCCTCGTGCCCGGCGAGCCGCGCCAGGGCGTCCTCGGCGCCTGCCGGGGGCCGCCAGTCGACCCGCTGGACATCGACCTCCTGGCGTTCCAGCTCGGCCGCGAACAGCTCGACCCCGAGGTTCGCGACCCGCAGCGGCCGGCCGAGCAGCCCGCCCGCCTCGCCCCTCACCGTCCGGCCCCCGGGTCGGTCCCGTCCGGCGCAGCCGAGGCCGGCCCTGCCTGTCGACCCAGGCCGGCGGCGGCCAGGGCGAGGCGGGCGGCGTTGGCGCTGGAGCGGGTGACCAGGGCGCCGGCGGCGCGCAGGGTGGCGGCCTGCCGGTCCAGGCCCTGAGGGTCGCCGGCGGCGCCGCACAGCGCCACCACCACCGAGAGGCCGCCGGGGCGGGCGGCCAGCGCCCGCTCGATGTGTCCCTGCAGCTCGCCGGCCGGGTCGGGGTGGGCGCCGTGGCCGAGCACCACGTCCAGGAGCAGCACGCCGGTCTCCGGGTCCTCCGCCTCCCGCCGGATCCGCTCGGCCCGCAGCGACGGGTCGATCATCGGGTGGGCGCGGCCCTCGGTCATGGCGTCGTCGCCGAAGTCCACGAAGGTGTGCCCCTCGCTGCGGGCCGCGTCGGCCAGGCGCCACTCCGGCCGCAGCGGGATGTTGGAGGCGACCCGCCCGGCCACCCCGGCCACCACCGCCATCGCCTCGTAGCAGAGCGTCCCGCCGCTGAACAGCCCGCGGATGGCGCCGGGCGTCACGGCCGGCGGCGCCACTGCCTCGGCGGGCAGCGCGGCGCCCTGGCTCGCGGCCGCCCACGCCGCGGCCGCCTCCAACGACCCGGCGAACGCCACCCCCGCCGGCAGCGGCGGGGGAGCGTCCATGCCGGGGAAGGCGAGCGCCGCGGGCTTGCCGGTGGCGGCCGCCGCGGCCGCGACCCGCTCGGCGACCCGCGGGTCGGGCGGCTTGGAGATCACCAGCATCGCCCTCGTCTGCTCGTCGCCGGCGAGCAGCTCCAGCGCCCGCAGGGTCATGATCCCGCCGACGGTGACCGACAGGTCGCGGCCGCCGACCCCGACCGCGTGGGAGATGCCGACCCCGGCCGCGTCCAGCAGGCAGGTGACCTCCTGGATGCCGGTCCCCGACGCGCCGACCACCCCGACCGGGCCGCGGCGGACGGCGTTGGCGAACCCCAGCCCGACGCCGTCGAGGATCGCCGTTCCGCAGTCGGCCCCCATGAACAGCAGGCCCCGCTCGGCCGCGAGCCGCTTGAACGCCGCCTCCTCGGCCACCTCGAGCCCGTCGGAGAAGCAGAACACGTGCAGGCCGGCCTGGACCGCCTGCGCCGCCTCGTAGGCGAGGTGGCGGCCGGGGACCGACAGCACCGCCAGGTTCAGGTCGGGGTCGCGCCTGGCCGCGGCCCGCAGCGACCGCGGCGGCGCGGCCGCGCGGCCCGTCCCGCCGTCCCCGCCCGCCCGCCCGGCGCCCGCCAGCAGCTCTTCGATCGCCGCCAAGGCCGCCTCGGCCGCCGCCTCGCCGTCGGCGCGCACGCACAGCACCAGGTCGTTCGGTCCGAGCCCTTCGGCGTCGACCGCGAACCCCTGCCTGGCCAGCAGCTCCAGGTTGACGGGGGTGGCGGCAACCGCGGCGGCCGCGGTGACGCCGGGCAGCCCCTCGCCCTGGCGGGACACCTGCATGAGCGTCACCGAGTCGTGGTAGACGCCCCGTCGCACCACCACCCGCTCGGTCATCGCTCCGTCCTCCCCGGCCGTCGTGGGCGTCGAGCGTACTACCTAGGTGACGCCCGCCAGGCGGCGCCGGATGCGCCCCGAATGCCCGCGGCGCTTCGAGCGGTCGCCGCGGGTTGGTCCGAATCCTCCTCGGTAGCGCGACCGCCGCGTCGCGGCCGGCGGACGCCGCCGCTACCTAGCCGGACTGGCGCGCTTTCCCGATTTCTCGGCTCCGGCAAATGCATGAGCCTCTTCCTGCAAATACAGGTTCAACGGCCCTGGAGGGAGATCGCTCGTGAGGAAGCTGCTGGCCATCGCGGTCCTGCTGGGGGTGGTGGCCCTGCCCGCCCAGGCGCTCGCCCAGGTCCGCTGGTACCGGGGGAGCAATGCCGAGGTCACCGTGTACGTCGAGCGGACCCGGGTCGGGGCGACCAACTGGTCCTGGGTCAAGCGCACCGGCGTGCAATGGGGCTACAGCGGCCGGATCCGGGTCGTCTTCGTCGACCGCTGCCCGAGCAGGTGGTACTGCATCAAGGTCTACGACGGCCGCTGGAGCACCAACAGGGCGGGCTGGGCGACCCTCAACTACGACCCGAGGACCGGCTACGCGTGGTACGGCTCGGTGCACCTGAACAACCGCTACCTGACCAGCTCGGCGACCCGCCGCAAGACCGCCTGCCACGAGCTCGGCCACACCCTCGGCCTCGGCCACCGCAGGACCGGCAGGACCTGCATGCGCGACGGCTTCGGCACCATGTTCGGCTACCCGGACGCCACCGACTACGCCAACCTCCGCGCGCTCTACCGCCGTCCCTGACCCGGGTCACGCGTTGGGGGCTCCCAGCTCCGCGACCTTGCGCAGCAACCGCTCGAGCACCTCCTGGTCCACGTCGCCGAGGCGCTTGAAGCGAATGCAGCTCCTGCCGATCGACGCCTTGGGAAGCTGGTCCTTGTACCGCTCGGCCAGGTAGCCGCCGTCGGGGGCCGCCGCCGTGACGTAGAGCGAGATGTAGTTCTTGTTGCTCGCCACCCCGACCAGCATCCAGTCGCCCTCACGACCCGACGGATACCTATAGTGGTATTTGCCGTACCCGAGCATCCCGAAGTCCATCGTCGGCTCGAGCTGTGGCACCTCCCGCCGGATCAGCTCGTGCAGCGCACGGATCTCGCCCCGTCGCGGCTCGGCCAGCCGCTCGATGTACTCCTCGTGGGTCGCGGCGTCCGACTTGCCCTGCATGGCCTATCCCTCCCGCGCTCGGCTGGTAGTGTGCGCACCAGCCCCCGACCGACCGCAGCAAGGATGACGGAGTATGGATTGGAAGCTCGAGCTGGTGGCGATTCCCGTCTCGGACGTGGACCGCGCGAAGGCCTTCTACACCGAGCAGGTCGGCTTCAACGCCGACCATGACCACAAGGTCAGCGACGAGATCCGCTTCGTGCAGCTCACGCCCCCCGGGTCGGCCTGCTCGATCGCCCTGGGCACCGGGATCGTGGACGCGCCGCCGGGTTCCGTCCAGGGCGTGCAGCTGGTCGTCTCGGACATCGACGCCGCGCGCGCGGAGCTCGTCGAGCGCGGCGTCGAGGTCAGCGAGGTCCAGAGCTTCCCCTGGGGCGCGTTCGTGTTCTTCAGCGACCCGGACGGCAACCGCTGGTCCGTGCAGGCGATCCCTCCGCGCACCTGAAGGTCTTCGCCGCGGCTCACCCGGTGGGCGTGACGTCGACGACGACGCTCGTTAGGAGTCCTCGGCCTCGGCCTGGATGTACGGGTTCCTAGACCCGCCGCAGGACGTGCAGCAGGTACTCCTTGCGGTCGAGTGGATTGTGGTCCGTCCGCGGCCGGGTCGGGAT
>Ga0210378_10000502_pt1 | contig 19801 bp, 17 predicted proteins | sample PLM1_60_b1redo_FD_155465 | JGI IMG/M metagenome (GOLD analysis project Ga0210378, IMG submission 155465) | Groundwater sediment microbial communities from an aquifer in East River, Colorado, USA - PLM1_60_b1 redo | ecosystem: Environmental > Terrestrial > Soil > Riparian zone | place: USA: East...
ACGGGCAGGCGGGGCGGCTGGCCGTGCTGCCGTTCCACGACGACATCGTCCGCGGCGTGGCGGACACCGTGCTGCGGGTGATGCACGAGGTGCTCAGCGACCCGCGCACCGACGAGCTGGTGGCCGACCTCCTCAGGGAGAACGTCGAACAGATCCGGATGGCCGCCCGCGGGCGCTACCAGCCGCTGGCGCCGAGCGACTGGCCTACCCAGGCCGGTCCTGGCTTGTCTGGTCCTGGCCCTGGTGGTCCTGCCCGCGCTGGTCCGGGTGGTCCTGGTGCCAGCCGCGGACCACTGCGCTGAGCACCTCGCCGTACAGCCGCGCCGGGTCGCCGGCGTCGGGCGGCAGGAAGCCGCCGATCTCCAGCGACACCAGCCCGTGCGCGGTGGCCCAGCATGCCGCCGCCAGCATCCCCGGGTCGTCCGCCGGCAGCCGGCCGGCCTCGATGCCGCGGTGCACCGCGGCCACCAGCGGTTGGAACGTGGCGGTGGCCCGCTCCTTGGCCTCGGGATCCGGCTCGAAGCCGGGAGCGCGCCGGCCAAACATCACCGCGTACATGTGCGGGTCGTCCAGCGCGCTGGCTCGGTAAGCCTGCGCCAGCCGCCGAAGGTCGTCGTTGACGTCCTCGCTCGGCCGCACGGCGCCCAGGTGCCCGCCGAGCCGCCGGAACGCCTCGTCGTAGACGGCCTGCAGCAGCCCGGGCTTGCCGCCGAACAGCGAGTACACCGCGGTGGTCGAGGTTCCGGCGTCGGCGGCAAGCCGGCGAAGCGACAGCGCGTCCGGCCCCTCGCCGGAGAGCAGCTCGGCGGCCCTGTCCAGCAGGCGGATGCGCAGCGCCTCGTCGTGCAGCTTGGGGCGACCCATCGGCGAAGTGTATCGCAACACTGTTTCAAAACAACGTTCACCGTTCACCGTTCGCCATGGTATCGCCGTGATACCATGGCCCGCATGGCGATGACGCTGCGACTGACCGACGAGGAGAACCGCCGGCTGGACGAGCTGGCGGCGGCCGAGGGCCGATCGAAGCAGGACATCGTGCGGCTGGCGGTGGCCGACCGCTGGGCACGGCACAGCAGGGAGCAGCGGCTGACCGAGGCGCTGGACCGCGCGCTGCCCAGGTACCAGGGCCTGCTCGACCGGCTGGGTACGGCCTGAGCGCGTAGCACGTGACGAACTACCTGGACAGCGCCGACCTGTTGATGATCGCCACCACGGTCGGCACTGGCGATCTCGTCGTGCGTGACGCCGGCCTGCTGGACGCCGCCGCGTACCGGCCGCGCGCCACCATGCTCGGCGCAGAGGCCTACCCGACGCTGTGGCTCAAGGCGGCCGCGCTGCTGGACTCGATCGTGCGCACCCGCCCGCTGAGGGAGGGAAACTGGCGGCTTGGCTGGCTCGCCGTGGTCACCTTCTGCGACCTCAACGGTTGGTGGATAGACGCTGACGACGAGGCGGCGCTCGACGTCATCCGCCAGATCAGCCGCGGCGAGGTCGAGGTGCCCGAGGTCGCGCACTGGCTGGAAACCTGGGCCAAGCGCACCGACTGAGCCCGCGTATCGCGCATCCAGGTGCCCCCTGCCCCGGGTGTTGCCCCGGAAACCGCGATAAGCCCGCGTATCGCGCATCCAGAGGCCTCGAAAACCGCGATAAGCCCGCGTATCGCGCCTCGCGGCCGGGGGTCAGCCGGCGAGGAGGGCTTTGACGGCGGCGCGGAGGGTGGCCAGGCGGGTGCGCGCCCGCTGCTTGGCGGCCGGCAGGGCGGACACGTCGGCGACCGGCTCGACCACCTCGAGGTAGGCCTTGAGCTTGGGCTCCGTGCCGGACGGGCGGACCACCACGCGCAAGCCCTCACCGGACAGCCGCACGCCGTCGGTGCGGGGTTGCAGGTCCTCCGCCCGCACCGGCTGTCCGTCCACAGTGGACGGCAGGCTGGCCCGCACCCGCACCCGCGCCATGGCCGCGGCCCCGGTGCCGGCCAGCGGCACGGTCACCGGCTCGGTGAGGTGCACGCCGTGCCTGACGGCCATGGCGTCCAGCTCGTCGAGCAGGGTGCGGCCGCCGGCCTTCAGTGTGGCGGCGAGGTCGCACGCCAGCACGGACGCGGAGATGCCGTCCTTGTCGCGCACCACGTCTGGGTCGACGCACAGGCCCAGCGCCTCCTCGTAGCCGAACACCAGGCCGGTGCCGTGGCCGTCCCCGGCGCGGACGATCCACTTGAAGCCGGTGAGGGTCTCGTCGTAGCGCGCGCCGTACTCCTTCGCGACCGCGCCGAGCAGCGACGAGGACACGATGGTCGTCGCGATCAGCGGGTCGGGATGCGCCTGCCTGTCCAGTGTGGACAGCACGTGCTGGCCGAGCAGCACGCCGGTCTCGTCGCCGCGCAGCATCCGCCATTCGCCGTTCTCGCCGCGCACACCGAGCGCGCAGCGGTCGGCGTCCGGGTCCAGTGCGATGGCCAGGTCGGCGTCGACCTCGGCCGCGAGCCCGAGCAGCAGGTCGACCGCGCCGGGCTCCTCCGGGTTGGGGAATGGCACGGTGGGGAAGTCGGGGTCGGGTTCGAGCTGGGCCGCCACCTGGTGGACGTCGGTGAAGCCGGCCCGGTGCAGCGCGGCCAGCAGGGTCCGCCCGCCGACGCCGTGCAGCGGCGTGGTGACCACCGTCAGCCCGCGTGCCGCGCCGTGGGGGCCCGGGTACAGGTGTCCCGCACGAACCAGCGCGGCCGCACTGTCCACATAGGACTCGACGAGGTCGTCCCCCAGCGCCGTCCAGGTGTCCCTCGTCGGGATGGCGACGGCGGGTGGCGTGGCGGCCACCTCGGCCTCGATCTGTGCATCCGCCGGTGGCACGAGCTGCGCGCCGGCCTCCAGGTACACCTTGTACCCGTTGTCGCGCGGCGGGTTGTGCGACGCCGTGACCTGCACGCCGGCCACGGCGTTCAGCCGGCGCACCGCGAACGCCGTGATCGGCGTCGGCAGCGGTCCCGGCAGCACCCGCACGTCGAACCCCGCCGCCGCCAGCACTCCGGCCACCGTCGTGCAGAACCCCTCAGACCGGTGCCGCGCATCCCGGCCAACGATCACGGTGCCACCGCCGTGGCCGTGCTTGACCAGCCACGATGCCAGTCCAGCCGTGGTGCGCAGCACCACCGCGGTGTTCATCCCATTCGGCCCGGCCCGCACCACCCCGCGCAGCCCCGCCGTGCCGAAGCTCAGCGGCCCGGCCATCCGCTCGGCCAGCTCGACCGCGGCCTGCGCGTCCCCGGCCATGGCCTGGGCCAGCACCCGCTGCAGCTCCGCCCGGTCCCCGGCGTCCGGGTCGTCCGCGATCCACCGGAACGCTGCGTCCCGCAGCTGCGGAGTCAGTCCCACCACGACCGGCGACCCTAGCGTCACTCGTCAGTCGCCGCGGTACAACCGACATGACGACCAAGCGCGGCATGGCCGACGCGCTGGGCGCGGTCATCGCCTCCGGTGCGAACCCGTACGCACAGAGCCGCGACCGGCTGATCGCCGCGATCACGAACCCTGCTCGACGCGGGCGCCGCCGCCGGGACGCTGCGGTCGGACGTCGAGCCGGGTGACGTGCTCGCGAGCCTGAGCGGTGTGTCCCTCGCGGCCGGCGAGCCGGCGCAACGCGATCAGGCCCGCCGGATGCTCGATCTGCCGATGGACGGCCTGCGCTACCGGAGCTCAAGCTAGGCGTGGCTGACCAGGTCGCGGAGCAGCTGGCCCATGCGGGTCGCGGCGGTGCGGCCGGCCTCGAGGACCTCGTGGTGGTCGAGGGGTTGGCCGGTGATGCCGGCGGCCAGGTTGGTGACCAGGGACAGGCCGAAGACCTCGGCCTCGCCGGCTCTGGCGGCGATCGCCTCCAGGACGGTGGACATGCCGACGAGGTCGGCACCCGCGGTGCGCAGCATGCGGATCTCGGCGGGGGTCTCGAAGTGCGGGCCGTTCAGGCCGGCGTAGACGCCCTCGGTGAGCGTCGGGTCGATCTCGGTGGCGACGGCGCGCAGCCGCGGCGAGTAGAGGTCGGTGAGGTCGACGAAGGTCGGGCCGACCAGCGGGGACAGCCCGGTGAGGTTGAGGTGGTCGCTGATCAGCACCGGCTGGCCGACCTGCATGCCGTCGCGCAGCCCGCCGGCGGCATTCGTGAGCACGATGATGCTTGCGCCGGAGGCGATCGCGGTCCGGACGCCGTGCACGACCGCGGCTACGCCGTGGCCCTCGTAGCCGTGGGTGCGGCCGAGCATCACGAGCACCCGCCGGCCGTTCACCCGCACCGATCGGATGCTGCCGCCGTGGCCGGCGACGGCCGGCGGGGTGAACCCCGGCAGGTCGGCCATCGCCACCTCGGCGGACGCTTCGCCGATCACGTCGGCGGCCGGCCGCCATCCCGAGCCGAGCACGACCGCGATCTCGTGGTTGTCGGTCCTCATGGCGTGGCGCAGCGCCGCGGCCGCCAGTCGCGCGGCGACGTCGGCGATCTCCGCGGCGTTGGGGGTGGTCATGGCGGTGCAGCCTAGGGCTGTGGATAAGTCGTGAGTGGTAAGTGGTGCTCTGGCACCATTTACCACTCACAGCGGAGCGAAGCTCCCCACCACCGCCATGTACAGCGCGTCGGCGGCCTTCTGCTGGTCGGACGGCACCGTGACCTTGATCACCCAGAGGTCGGTGCCGGTGGGCCGCAGGTAGACCAGGGTGGTGCGCAGGAGCTCGCCGCTGGTGCCGCTCGAGCCTCGCTGCACGGTGCGGAAGCTCGTCTCGAACGGCCCCTCCTTGGCGCCGGCCGCGGGCGGCGCCAAGTTGACCGGCTGTGCGACGACGTCGTCGACGGACGCGGCCATGGTGGCCCTCAGCGTCGCCAGGTACGCCGTGACGGTGCCCTTGGGGTAGAAGCCGGGCAGGTGGTCCACCGCGATGGTGCGGTTGCCCTCCGGCGAGACGAACATGGCGATGATCGGGGTGTCGGCGTCGCTGAGCGGCGGCCGGTAGGCGGCCCAGCCGTCGGGCACGCCGATGGCGAACCTGGTGACCACGGGTTCGGCGCTGCCCGGCCGGTCGTTGGTGACCGAGACCTGCTGAACCAGCACGCCATTGCGGCTCTCGCCCAGCGGTCCCTGCGTGCTCCCGGCGGCCGTGGTGCGGGCGGTGGACAGCTGCGGCACGAGTGGCGCGCCGGCGGCCCAGCGGGACAGCCCGAAGCCACCGGCCGCACCGCAGACGAAGAACAGCACGCTGGCCAGCACCAGCGCGGCCGTGGCCGGCCAGGAGCGCCGCCGCCGGCGAGCCGCCGCAACCGCCCCCGCAAACCCACCGGCGCCCGCAACCCGGCCGGCGCCGGCCTGCCCGCCGGCGCCGGCAAACCCAGCGGCGCCCGTGTGCGCACCGCGGCCAGCACGCCCAGCGGCGCCGGCAAACCCACCGGCGCCAGGCGCGCCCGCATGCCCGCCGGCGCCAGCGACGCCGCCAGGCGCGCCCGCATGCCCACCGGCGCCAGCGACGCTGCCAGGCGCGCCCGCATGCCCGCCGGCCCCACCGGCGCCGGCGACGCCGCCAAGCCCGCCGGCCCTCGGTGCGAACGGCAGCGGGCCGGGGTCGGCGGCCAGCGGCGCGTGCGGGCTGGTGCGGGCCGTGGCGTCGGCCGGCGCCGCCCAGGGCAGGCCGACCGTCGGCTCGGCCGAGGACAGCAGCGCGGTGGTGTCCGAGATCTCGTTCAGCACCCTGCCGTCGGGCGGCAGCAGCGGGCGCAGCATGCGGCGGACCTCGGCCAGCGGCGTGCGCCGTGCCGGGTCCTTGACCATCAGCCCGCTGATCACCGGCGCCAGCGGCCCCGCGGTCGGCCGGGGCACTTCCCCGTTGACCACGGCAGCCACGGTGGACAGGGCGTCCCCCGCGTCGTACGGCGGACGGCCGTGCACGGCGGCGAACAGCGTCGCGCCGAGCCCCCACAGGTCCGCGGCCGGACCGACGACGCCGCCCGAGGCGACCTCTGGCGCGATGAACGCCGGCGAGCCGAGCGTCATGCCGGTCACCGTCATGGCGGACTCGGCGACGTTGCGCGCGATGCCGAAGTCGGTGAGCTTGATCCGGCCGTCGTCCGCGCCGATGCCGATGAGCACGTTGCCCGGCTTGACGTCGCGGTGCGTGATGCCGGCGTCGTGCGCCGCCTGCAGCGCGCTGGCCACGGCGTACCCGACCTGCGCCGCGCCGGCCATGTCCAGCGGGCCGCGGTCGCTGAGCACCTTGGCCAGGCTGTACGCCGGCAGCAGCTCCATCACCACGAACGGCTCGCCATCCTGGCTCACCACGTCGAACAGCGTCACCACGTTGGGGTGGGAGAGCACCGCGATGGCGCGGGCCTCGCGCAGGGTGCGCTCGCGCAGCGCCTCGGCCTCGGCCCGCGGCATGCCCGGTGGCGGCGGCACCTCCTTGACGGCGACCCGCCGGCGCAGCACCTCGTCATACGCGGCCCACACCGTGCCGGTCGCGCCGCGCCCGAGCACTTCCTCCAGCCGGTACCTGCCGGCCAGGTAGCGCTGCGGGGGAGTGGTCACCGGCACATTGTCCATCGGTGGGGCTGCTGTGATGCGATGTGTACGCCCGGTCCGGATGTGACGTCGGGTGCGCTGAGCGCACCGAATGCCACATTCGGTGCGGGGCGGCGACGGGAGTGCGACGAACGCGAGGAGGCGGTGAGCTCGATGGACGAGCCAGTGCGGGCCGAGTCCGGGTTCGAGCTGCGGCCGGTGTACCGGCCCGACGATGTGGCGGACGGGCTCGCCGAGCGGCTCGGGGAGCCGGGCGAGTTCCCGTTCACCCGCGGGGTGTACCCGACGATGTACACCCAGCGGCCGTGGACCATGCGGCAGTACGCCGGCTTCGGCACGGCCGCCGAGTCCAACGCGCGCTACCACCACCTGCTGCGCGCCGGCCAGACGGGCCTGTCGGTGGCGTTCGACCTGCCGACCCAGATGGGCTTCGACTCCGACGAGGAGGTCGCCTCCGGGGAGGTCGGCAAGGTCGGGGTGGCGATCGACTCCGTCGAGGACATGCGGACGCTGTTCGACGGCATCCCGCTCGACGAGGTGTCAACGTCGATGACGATCAACTCGCCGGCGGCCGTGCTGCTGCTGCTCTACCAGCTCGTCGCCGAGCAGGCCGGGCTGACCGCCGCGAAGCTCACCGGCACCATCCAGAACGACGTGCTCAAGGAGTACATCGCCCGCGGCACGTACATCTACCCGCCGGCCCAGTCGCTGCGGCTGATCACCGACATCTTCGGCTACTGCAAGGCGGAGCTGCCGCGCTGGAACACCATCTCGATCTCCGGCTACCACATGGCCGAGGCCGGCGCCACACCGGCGCAGGAGATCGCCTTCACGCTGGCCGACGGCATCGAGTACGTGCGGGCGGCCCGCCGTGCCGGGTTGGCCGTCGACGACTTCGCACCGCGGCTGGCGTTCTTCTTCGTCGCCCGCACCGCCCTGCTCGAGGAGGTGGCCAAGTTCCGCGCCGCGCGGCGGATCTGGGCGCGGATCATGCGCGAGGAGTTCGGCGCGGCCAACCCAAGGTCGCAGATGCTGCGCTTCCACACCCAGACCGCCGGCGTGCAGCTCACCGCGCAGCAGCCCGAGGTGAACCTGGTGCGGGTCGCCGTGCAGGCGATGGCCGCCGTGCTCGGCGGCACCCAGTCGCTGCACACCAACGCCTTCGACGAGGCCATCGCGCTGCCCACCGAGAAGGCCGCCCGGCTCGCGCTGCGCACCCAGCAGGTACTCGCCTACGAGACCGACCTGGTGTCCACAGTGGACCCGTTCGCCGGCTCCTACGCCGTTGAGGCGATGACCGACGAGATGGAGGCCGCGGTACTCGGGCTGATGGGCGCCGTCGAAGACCGCGGTGGCGCCGTCGCCGCCATCGAGCAGGGCTTCCAGAAATCCGAGATCGAGAAGACCGCGTACGCCGCCTCGCAGGCCGTCGACCTGGGCGAACGCATCGTTGTCGGCGTCAACCGCTTCGCCATGGACACCGAGGAGCCCTACCAGCCGCTGCGCGTCGACCCAGCCATCGAGGCCGCCCAGTGCGCGCGGCTGGCCGCCCTGCGCTCGGCCCGGTCGTCGGCCGACGTGCGGTCCGCGCTCGACGCGCTGCGCGCCGCGGCCGAGGGCACGGACAACATCATGCCCACCATGAAGGCCGCGCTGGCCGCCCGCGCCACCGTCGGCGAGGTCTGCCACGCCCTGCGCGACGTGTGGGGCACCTACATCCCCCCCGACACCTTCTGACGCTCCAGCAACCAGCGCGCGACTTCCTCGACGTAGCGGCCATATTGCTCGATTGCCATCGGCACAGCCGAAGCTACCTTCTCGACGTCGATATCCAGGTAGTCGTGGATCAGCGCGTTCCTCATTCCGGCCGACGGCCCCAACTCATCGGCGAAATCGAAGCTAATGACATGTGCTCTGGCGAGTTCCTTGAACGACTCCCGATAGCTGTCTGGCGCTCGGTCCAGTTCGGCGGCGACAATGTGCGTGTTGATCGAGTTTGCGATGTCGACGAGCTGAGTCAGGATCCGCTCGACGATATGCCTGGTGAAGCGCTCGCGCTCCAGCCGCGCGACAGTGACCTGGCCCACGTCGCGTAGATCGACGATGAGGTCCTCGAGTAGACGAGGTCGAGACTGGACTGTCGAATAGTCCAAGCGTCGGGGAGTCATCCAGCCAACAGCTCCAAATCGAGACGGCGCATCCAGTCGGTGTCCTGGCGCTCGCCAACGGCCGCAATCTGGGCGCGTGCAAGGGCCCCTGGCTCGCTCTCGTACAGGGCGATAGAGCCCACCAGAGCACGCTCTCTGATGACCGGGCCACCTCGGTTGAGGTGCACGAAGTCCACGGCGTCGATTCTGGTCAGGTCCACGAGATCGGTCACGATGGCAAGGTAGTCAGGGTCGGCGTCGGGCTCGAACATCACGCCGATGTCGAGGTCACGCGCGTTCGGTTCGCCTCGGGCGGCGCTGCCGAAGACGGTGAGGATGCGCACCCGGTGGCGGGCGCACAGCTCGTCGAGCTCGCCCGACTCGGCGGCCGCCTGCAGGGCGGCGAGGCCATCCAGCGGTGTCGGCACGCTCTCATTGTGCCGGTTGGACCATTCGCGACGGCGGAAATTTCGTAGCGACGCGGCGGCGGCAGTAGCAGGGCGACCTGGTCGCGGCCACCACCGCCTTGATCACCGGAACTGTCGACTGCGGTTGCGCCGGTGCGTTCGGCGCCGACAGTAGCGGCGATCATGAAAGTGGGGGCTGCCTCAAGGGCCAGCACCCGAGGTGAACCAAGAGGTGCAGGAGCTGCGGGCGAGCATGCCGGTCTTCCACTCGACGGTGGACTCGGGCTCGGCCGGGGCGCAGGCCGGGCAGACGGCGCAGCAGGTGGCGAAGGCGATGTGCAGCTCCAGCGGGGCGAGCTGGGCGCCGACGCAGTGGTGGGTGCCGTGCCCGAAGGTGAGGTGCGGCACGGGGCCGGCGGGTGACGTCACAGCGGTAGCGGTCGGGGGTGAGGGGCCCCGTCGCGGTCGGCCGAGTCCTACAGCCGTCACGGCTCCGCCCCGTCCGATGGCTGTAGTTAAAGGCCCAACAAGCAGGCAGTGGTGGTACTTGGAGGCCACCCTACTGGCAGGTAAGGGTGCCGGTGAGCAGGGCGCGCAGCTTGTCGATCTGCTCCTTGTTGGTCGCCGCGCCGAGCTGGACGCGCATGTCGTCGACGGTGCTGGCGGCGAGCGTCCAACCCAGCGGTGGCTGAGGGCCGGGCTGGCCGAGCAGGGCGACCTGGAACCACCGGCTGTCGACCGGTTGGTCGCCGAGCATGATCTCGCGGCCGCCGGGGGACACCGGGCCGACGAAGGCGGTGGCGGCCGCGGCGCGGCCGTAGGAGTCCCGGCTGCCGATCTCGCCGAACAGCGCGTCCAGCGGGGCGGCGACCTCGAAGGGCTTGCGGTCGGGGCCGGTGCTGCTGCCGTCGCCGACGCCGTTGTCGATCTGCAGGAAGATCGGTACGACGCAGCCGCCGCCGGCGGTCTCGTCGCGCGCCGCGAGCGGGGTGAGGGCGCGCCACGCCTCGAGCGCGGTGAGCGCGCCGGAGTTGTCGAACAGGCCGCCGTCGGCGTCGAAGCTCACTGCGTGCTCCTCGACGAGCCCCGCCGTGTCGGCGCCGGTGCCGGTGCACGGCTGGCGCTCGACGCGTCCGGTCGGCGAGATGTACGGGAAGCGGGCCGACAGGTGCGCCGCGGTGGACAGCCGCACGTCCTGGTCGGGGCACAGGTAGTCGACGAGCTCGCCGGTGACCGGCAGGGCGTCGGCGAGCGGGCCGTCGTGCTGCGGTGCGGCCGAGCGGCAGCCGGCGTCGCTCGGGTTGTCCAGCGCATCGCCGGGCTGCTCCGCCGCGCCGTCCGGTGCGGTGACCGATCCGTCCGGGGTGGCGCTGTCGGCGCGGGTGATCCCGAAGTCGACCGGGCTGGACAGGAAGCGGCAGCCGTCCTCGACGCCGGCGCCGTTGAAGGCGAGCACCGGGAGCTGCCAGCGGCTGTCGCCGTCGGCTGCCTCGTAGCTGGCGCGCAGGCCGCGGGTCAGCCCGGTGCCGTCCTCGCCCCATGGCCGCTCCCACGCCTGTTCCAGCACGGCGGCACGGTCCGGCCAGTGGTGGGCGAGGAAGGCGTAGCTGAGGTCGCCGACGAACCAGCGGGCCATGTTGGGCGCGAGGAAGTCCATGCCGAGCGCGTTCTCCACGGTGGCCGGCGTGCGCTCGGCGGTGGCGCCGCCGGCGGCAAGGTCGATCCGCCGCGCCGACCAGGCGGCCAGCCCGACGCTGCCACCGGACGCGCCGCTGGCCAGGAACACCGGCAGCGGCTCGTCCCGTACCCGCTTGCCGGCCCGGCCGCGGTCCAGCGGGTCGTTGCCGCCGGCGCACGGCGCGTCGGCCCCCACCGGGCCCGGGCCGAACACGCACTCCATGACCAGGGCCGTCCACACGGCGGCCCTGATCCCGCCGCCCTGCGCCGCCACGATCACCAGCGGGCGGGCCGTGCTCGCGGTGTCGACCTGCTGCCACGAGCGGAACGCCTGCTCCAGCGTCGGCGCCGGGTGGCCGCCGCCGGCGGCCGGGATGCGGCGGATGTCGTGGTAGCCGCCCTTGTCGATGACGGACAGCGCGACGAACCACACCAGCAGGAAGATCAGCACGGGGAACCGGCTGAAGCCGACCGCGCGCACCGAGGGCACCAGCCAGTACCGGTGGAACGGCCGGCCGCGGACGCTGCCGACGAGCAAGCCGGTGCCGCCGACCAGCAGGGCGACGAACGCGAGGACGACGGCGACCGAGCCGCCGTGCGCCGGCATGGTGATCTGCATGCTCGGCACCATGGTGGCCACGCCGAGCCCGAGCGCCACCACCGTGATGGCGCGCCACCCGGTGCGGCGGGTGATCCTCGGCAGGCTGACCAGTGCCGCGCCGGCCGCGGTCAGCAGCACGCCGACCGCGATGACCAGCTCGGCCCAGCCCCAGCGCGGCACCCCTGCGCGCACGAACAGGTCGAACGCGCTGGACCGGGCGATCACCCAGATGAGCACGGCGAGCACGCCGGCGCCAAGGGTGATGGCGAGCACCTTGCCGGCGGCGGCCACGGCGCGCTCGTCGCCGGTCGCGCCGCTCTCCAGGCACGGGTCCGGCCAGTCCTGCTGGGACGGCGTCGACGGCGCTTTCATGCCGGCCAGCGGCAGGCCGAGCAGCCACAGCAGCAGCAGCATCGCGCCGGGCACCATCAGACCCCAGCCGGCGCCGAGCAGGTCCATCACAAAGCCGGCGAGCAGCGCGGTCACCCCGGTGCCGAGCACGAGCGGCTGCGGGTCCTCGGTGCCGGTGTCCGGGGCCGGCCGGTCGACGGCCTCGTCGGTGAGGTGCGCCGTCACCCCGGTGACCACCAGCGCGGCCGCCAGCCCGGCCACCAGAGCGAGCAGCCCCTGCAGGGGACCCCAGGCCCGCACCACGTCGTCGGCCTGGTTCTTGCCCATCCCGAAGACCAGCAGCACGGCGACCAGCAGGCCAAGCTCGACCAGCACGGCGCGGGCCGATACCGCGGCCCTGCGCACCGGCGCCCGGCCGGCGAGCGAGGCGAGCGCCGTGAGCACGATCGGCACCGCGACCAGCACCGCGAACAGCAGCTTGGCGACGCTGACGTACGGCCCGATCGTGGCGGCGGTGTCCGAGCCGGCGCTGGCCTTGCCGCCGGCGCCGAACGCAAGCAGCAATAGCGCGTCCTCGGCGACGTCGACCAGCACGAGCAGGGCCAGCGCGAACCCCGCGGCGACCAGCCACCGCCGGCGGGCCGCGACGAACCGGTCGGCCAGCGTGCCGTTGACGGTGATCAGCTGCAGCAGCAACCCGATCAGCAGCACGCCGTACACCGCAACGAAGATCAGGTCGATGACCACGAGGTGGCGCACCAGGGTCTGCGGTGCGGCCAGCGGCCTCGCCGCCGGCACGGTGGCCTGGTAGTCCAGCCAGGTCTGGCGCAGCGTCCGCGCCGCGTTGCGTGCGTGCCCGTCGCCGAACCACAGCGGGAAACCCAGCGCCCCGCCACCGGGCTGGCCAGGCAGGTGCATCTGGCGCAGCGCCTTGTCTATCTGGCGCAGCACCAGCAGCAGGGCACCGGCCGACACGGTCAGGACGAAGTAGCCGGGCCGGCGCGCCCACGGCGGCACGGCGCCGCGGATGCGGTGCAGCCTGCTGCGCAGCGCCTCCCAGGCCTTCCTGGCCGGTCCGCCGAGCCGACCCCGTACGGCGCCGACCAGGACGGACAGCAGCCACTGCAGCAGGTCGCCAAGACCCTGCGCGACCAGGACAACGAGCCGCGACATCGCCGACCTCCACCCCTGGCGGGCCCGCCGGCCGGTGGGCGCCGCATCAAGACGGATGCGACGGGCGTCGCGGTGATACCGCTGGTACCCGCCGCTGTCGAGATCGTCGTTACGGACCGTGCGTGGCGTTACAGCTCGTCACCGATCGTGTTCGCTAACGACCCATTACCGTGTCCCGATCACTACGTTGAGTGCGTACTGTGCCCCTGTCGGCAAGGCGGCTCGCGGTCGGCTCGACGGGTGGTTCGACCGGACGAGTGGGGAGCATGATCGGTATGAGTAATGCCATCGGTGTCTGGTTCATCGGGGCACGCGGCTCGGTCGCCAGCACCGCCGTCGTCGGCGCGCTGGCCATCAGGGCGGGGCTGGCCGACCCGACCGGCTGCGTCGCCGAGCTGCCAGAACTGGCCGCCGCCGGCGTGCCGGGGCTGGACCGGCTCGTCTTCGGCGGCCACGACGTGGTGGACGTGCCACTGGCCAAGCGGGCCGAGCTGCTGGCGGCCGCCGGGGTGATCCCGGCGCACCTGCCGTCCGCGCTGGCCTCCGAGCTGGCCGGGGTGGACACCGAGCTGCGGCCGGGCGTGCGGGCAGGCGACGGCGACCAGCGGGCCCAGGTGCGGCGGCTGGCCGGCGACCTCGAGGCGTTCCGGGCGCGCAACGGGCTGTCCACCGTCGTCGTGGTCGACACCTCCTCGACCGAGCCGCCGGCGGGGTTCACCGGGGACCTGGCCGCGCTGGAGGCCGTGCTGGACCGTGCTTGCGAAACTGGCGAGCAGCCGCTGCCGCCGTCCTCCCGTTACGCCTACGCGTCCTTCCGGGCCGGCTGCCCGCTGGTCGCGTTCACCCCGAGCCCCGGCCCCCGCCTTCCCGCGCTGGCCGAGCTGGCCCTCGAGTGCGGCCTGCCGTGGGCCGGCAGCGACGGCAAGACCGGCGAGACGCTGCTCAAGACCGTGCTCGCGCCGATGTTCGCCCAGCGGGCGCTGCGGGTGCTCTCCTGGTCGGGGGTGAACCTGCTCGGCGGCGGCGACGGCGCCACCCTCAGCGAGGCGGCCAACGTCACCAGCAAGATCGGGTCGAAGGCCCGCGGGCTCGAGCGGATCCTCGGGCACCCGGTGACCGGGCCGCTGCACATCGACAACGTGCCCGACCTCGGCGAGTGGAAGACGGCCTGGGACCACGTGCACTTCGCCGGCTTCCTCGGCACCAGGATGACCATGCAGTTCACCTGGGCCGGCTGCGACTCGACGCTCGCCGCGCCGCTGGTCCTCGACCTCGCCCGGCTGCTGGCCCGCGCGCACCAGGCGGGGTGCCGCGGCCCGGTCGGTGAGCTCGGCTTCTTCTTCAAGGACCCTGCCGGCTCCGACGAGCACCGCCTCGCGGCCCAGTTCGACGCGCTGGTGGCCTGGGCGTCGGCGCTGGGGACGGCAACGTGACGCGGCTCGGCGCGTTCGCGTCGCTGGTACGGGCTCCGGCCGCGCTCACGGTGCCCGGCGACACGCTGGCCGGCGCCGCGGCGGCCGGGCTGCGGCTGCGCGGCCGCCGGCTGGTGCTGCCGCTGGCGTCAGCGTGCCTGTACTGGGCGGGTATGGCGCTCAACGACTACGCGGACCGTTCTTTGGACGCCGTCGAACGGCCGGAGCGGCCACTGCCGTCCGGGCGGGTGCGGCCGGGCGAGGCCTTCGGGCTGGCCGTCGGGCTGACCGGCGCCGGGGTGGCGCTGGCGGCCGTCGGCGGCGGCCGGCGTGCCGTGCGGGTCGCCGTGCCGCTGGCCGGCGCCGTGTGGGGCTACGACCTGCTGCTGAAGAGCGGTCCGCTCGGGCCGCTCGCCATGGGCGCCTGCCGCGGCCTGGACGTGCTGCTCGGCGCCTCGGGTGCGCGGGCCGCGCTGCCGGCCGCGGCCGCGCTCGCCGGCCACACCGTCGGGGTGACGGCGCTGGCCCGCGGCGAGGTGCACGGCTCGTCCGCCGCGGTGGCCAGGCTGGTGTGCGCTGGCACGGCGCTGGTCGCGGCGTCGGCGGCCCTCGGCGGCGCCCCGGCGGCGCGGCGGCACCGGCTGCTCGCCATGGTCGCGGCCGCCGGCTACGCGGCGCAGGTCGGACGCGCGCAGTGGTCGGCGGCCCGCGACCCGTCGGCGGCCACCGTGCGCAGCGCCACCGTCGCCGGCATCCACGGCATGGTGCCGCTGCAGGCCGCGCTCGCGGCGCGGGCCGGCTCCGTGCTCGGCGCCGGCTCCGTGCTCGCCGCCGTCCCCGCCGCCCGCGCCCTTGCCAAGGCGGTGAGCCCGACATGACCACCCCCCACCCGCGCGCCGCATACCGCCATACGCCCGCGTATGCCGCGTTCGGTGGCGCCGCAAACCGCGATAAGCCCGCGTATGGCGGTTTGGGCGGGGCCAAACACCGCGATACGCACGCTTATCGCGGTTGTGGTGGCGTGGGCGCGCGCGATACGCCGACTTGTCGCGCGGCGGGGGGTGCGGCGTGACCGGCTTGCGGTTCGGGTACGGCAGCAACGGGTTCGCCAACCACCGGCTCGGCGACGCGCTCGCGGTGATCGCGGACCTCGGCTACTCGGGCGTGGCGCTCACGCTCGATCACGCGCACCTCGACCCGTTCGCGGACGACCTGCCGCGCCAGCTCGACGCCGTCCGCACCGAGCTCGCCGCGCGCAACCTGGCCGTCGTCGTCGAGACCGGGGCGCGCTACCTGCTGGACCCGCGCCGCAAGCACCACCCGACGCTGGTGTCCGACGACGGCCGCGACCGGCGCGTCGACCTGCTGCGGCGGGCCGTGCGGATCGCCGCCGAGCTGGGCGCCGAGTGCGTGTCGTTCTGGTCGGGCATCCTGCCGCCCGGCGCCGACGCGGACACCGGCTGGCGGCGGCTGGCCCAAGGCGTCGGCGAGGTGCTGGACGAGGCGCAGCGGCACGGCGTGCCGCTTGGCCTCGAGCCGGAGCCCGGGATGTTCGTCGAGCGCCTCGACGACGCGTTCGAGCTGCGCAAACGGCTCGGTGACCCGGAGCTGCTCGGCATCACGCTGGACGTCGGGCACTGCGTCGCCGTCGAGCCGTCCTCCGCGGCCGAGTGCGTGCGGCTGGCGGGCGAGCTGCTGGTGAACGTGCAGCTGGACGACATGCGCCCGAACGTGCACGAGCACCTCGAGTTCGGCGAGGGCAACCTCGACCTGCCGGCCACCCTCGGCGCCCTCGTCGAGGTCGGCTACCGCGGGCTGGCCGCGGTCGAGCTGCCAAGGCACAGCCACGCCGCGCCGGAGGTGGCCGCGCGGGCGGCGACCGCGCTGCGGGCAGCGGAATGGCTGGCCGGCGCGACCCGGCGCATCCGCACCACCCCGGACGCCGTGCGGACGCTGTTCCCGGCGGCCGGGCGGCACTGCGGCCGCGGGCCACTGCACCCGGCCGGCGACCCCAACGGGCTGGTGCACGGCACCGTTGACGACGCGGCGAGGGTGGCCATGCTGGCGGCGCTGCGCGACGCCAGCACCTCGCCGGAGGTCACTGCCGAAGTCGGCGACCTGTACCGGTACGGCGACGACGCGGAGAAGCGCGGCGTGCTCCGCGGGCTGCCCGCGGTGGACGGTGCGCTGCCGGTGGACGCCGGCCTCGAGCTGGTCAGGGACGCGCTGCGCAGCAACGACACCCGCCTGGTCGCCGCGGCGCTCGGGCCGTACGCGGCCGCGCACCTCGACCAGCACGGCTGGCGGCACGGCGTGCTCAAGTGCCTTTTCGTCGGCGTACCACTGGCCGCGGTCGCCGGGCTGGACAGGCGGGCCGACGCCGAGTTGCACCGGATGGTCGCCGACTTCGCGGCCGAGCGGCTGGCCGCCGGCCGGGTGGTGCCGCCTGATGGGCTCGCGTTGCTCGCGTTGCTCGCCCGTGAGTGGCAAGGGGCGTCAGAACGCCCTTTGCCACTCACGACCCCGGTGCCGGCCGGGCATCACGACACGGAAGGGACGAGCTGATGCGGATCTTCGACCCGCACATCCACATGACCTCGCGCACCACCGACGACTACGAGCGGATGCACGCCGCCGGCGTGCGGGCGCTGGTCGAGCCGGCGTTCTGGCTCGGCCAGCCGCGCACCAACGTCGGCTCGTTCACCGACTACTTCGACGGCCTGATCGGCTGGGAGCGGTTCAGGGCCGCGCAGTTCGGCATCAGGCACCACTGCACGATCGCGCTCAACCCCAAGGAGGCCAACGACTCGCGCTGCGCCGAGGTGCTCGACGTGCTGCCGCGCTACCTTGCCAAGGACGGCGTGGTCGCGGTCGGCGAGATCGGCTACGACTCGATGACCCCGGCCGAGGACGACGCGTTCGCCGCACAGCTGGCGCTGGCCGTCGAGCACGAGCTGCCGGCGCTGGTGCACACACCGCACCGCGACAAGATCACCGGAACCAGGCGCAGCCTCGACCTGGTGCGTTCGTCCGGCATCGACCCAGGCCGCGTGATCATCGACCACCTCAACGAGGTGACGGTCGAGCTGGTGCTCGAATCGGGCTGCTGGATGGCGTTCTCCATCTACCCGGACACCAAGATGGACCCGGACCGCATGGTCAAGATCCTGCAGCGGTACGGGCTCGACCGGATGCTGGTCAACTCGGCGGCCGACTGGGGCCGCTCCGACCCGCTGCGCACACTGCGCACCGGCGAGACCATGCTCGCCGCCGGCTTCACGGCGGACGACGTGGACGCCGTGCTGTGGCGCAACCCCGTCGCGTTCTACGGGCAGAGCGGGCGGCTGGTGCTCGACGGGCTGCCCGGGTTCGGCGGTTCGTCGGCGGCCGACACGTTCGCCGGCAACTCGGTCCTGCGCGGGGCGCGCGTCTGATGGGCGCGCGTCTGATGGGGCTCCGGTGAGCCTGCGGCATCCCGACGGCACGGCGGTGCAGCTGTCGTACGGCACCAACGTGCACCCGGCCGAGTCGCTGGACGGGGTGCTCGCGCAGCTCGACCGCTACGCCGAGCCTGTGCGGCGGCTGCTTGGCTGGGACCGGCTCGGGCTGGGGCTGTGGCTGGCCGCCGGCGTGGCCGCCGGGCTCGCGGCCGACGGCGCGGCGCTGCGGCGGCTGCGGGCCGAACTGGACGCGCGCGGGCTGGAGGTGGTCACCCTCAACGCCTTCCCGTACCGGGGTTTCCACGACGCCGTCGTCAAGCACGCAGTCTACAACCCGCCGTGGACCGACCCGTTGCGGACCAGGTACACCCTGGACTGCGCGACCGTGCTGTGCGGGCTGTTGCCCGACCACGCCGCCGGCGGCAGCATCTCCACGCTGCCGCTCGGCTGGCGCCAGCCGTGGACCTGGCACGACGATCTTGCCGCCGCGGCGGCGTTGACCGCAACGGTGGACGGGCTGCGCCGGCTGCCACGGCCGGTCCGCCTCGCTGTGGAGCCGGAACCCGGGTGCGTGCTGGACACCATGGCCGACGCCGTGCGGTGGCTCGCCCCGCGCGTCGACCCCGAGTTCGTCGGCGTGTGCCTCGACACCTGCCACCTCGCCGTGTCCTTCGCCGACCCGGCCGAGACGGTGCACGCCGTACAAGCCGCCGGCCTGCCCATCGTCAAGGTGCAGGCCTCCGCCGCCCTGCACGCCGCCGACCCGGTGGCGTGCCGCCACGCCCTGGCGCGGTTCGCCGAGCCGCGCTACCTCCACCAGGTCCGCGCCGAACAATGGTGTGCCTCCAAGTACCGCCATTGCGTGGAAGATGGGCCTTTAACTACAGCCATCACGGGGCCCGCCGCCGCTGGGCCCGCCGCCGCCGACGACCTGCCGGAGGCGTTCGACACGCTGCCCACCGACCGGCCGTGGCGGGTGCACTTCCACGTCCCGCTGCACGCCACGCCGCAGCCGCCGCTGGCGGCCACCACCGACGTGCTGGCCACCGCGCTGCACGCGCTGTACGGCGGCGCCACCTGCGCCAGCCCGCACGTCGAGGTGGAGACCTACACCTGGGCAGTGCTGCCGGAGCACGCCCGGCCGGCCGACGACGCCGGCCTGGTCGCGGGCATAGCGGCCGAGCTGCGGTACGCATACGACCTGCTCGTCCACAGTGGACTGTCCAAGGGAGACGCTGCGTGAGCCGTCCGCTCGTCGTGCTCGACGTCGTCGGGATGACGCCGAAGCTGCTCGCCGACATGCCGCGGCTACGGGCGCTCGCCGACAGCGGCTGGCAGGCCGAGCTGAGCACCGTGCTGCCGGCCGTCACCTGCTCGGCCCAGTCCACGTTCCTCACCGGGCTGATGCCGAGCGAGCACGGCATCGTCGGCAACGGCTGGTACTTCCGTGAGCTCGGCGAGGTGTTCCTGTGGCGCCAGCACAACAAGCTGGTGCACGGCGAGAAGGTCTGGGAGGCGGCCCGCGGCGCCGAGCCCGGCTTCACCTCGGCCAACGTGTGCTGGTGGTACGCCATGGGCGCCTCGACCGACCTCACCGTCACGCCGCGGCCGATCTACCACGCCGACGGCCGCAAGTCGCCGGACTGCTACACCCGGCCGCCCGGGCTGCACGACGAGCTGACCCGCGAGCTGGGCGCGTTCCCGCTGTTCCAGTACTGGGGGCCGACGGCGTCCATCGCGTCGTCGGTCTGGGTGCTGGCGGCGTCCAGGCAGATCCTGGCCAGGTACGGGCCCGACCTGCTGCTGGTGTACGTGCCGCACCTCGACTACGACCTGCAACGCTTCGGCCCGGACTCGCCGCAGGCCGCCGCCGCGGCCAGGGCCGTGGACGCCGCGGTCGCGCCGCTGCTCGACGACGTGGCCGAGCGCGGTGGCACGGTCGTCGCGCTCAGCGAGTACGGCATCACGCCGGCGAGGCGCCCGGTGGACGTCAACCGCGCGCTGCGGCGCTGCGGCCTGCTGCAGGTGTACACCCAGGCCGGCATG
>Ga0210378_10000503_pt1 | contig 19776 bp, 17 predicted proteins | sample PLM1_60_b1redo_FD_155465 | JGI IMG/M metagenome (GOLD analysis project Ga0210378, IMG submission 155465) | Groundwater sediment microbial communities from an aquifer in East River, Colorado, USA - PLM1_60_b1 redo | ecosystem: Environmental > Terrestrial > Soil > Riparian zone | place: USA: East...
GAAAAGTCGGATCGGCTGCTTCCGAAGACCCCAGGTGATCGGGGGATGACCCCCCAGACCCCCGCTCGTTCCGCGGGGAGTGAATCCCGCTCCGCTCGCGGCTTATACTGCGGGACCGTACCATGAAGGACATCGTCACCGCCGAGGACGTGCGCGAAGTACCTCCCGGTGGCGAGATCTCGGCCTCTCCGGGCGCGATCGTCACCGAATGGGCGCGGGAGGTGGCCGCGAGCCGCGGCGTACGCATCGTCCAGGGGCCCGCCGCCGAGTCCAGCCTCCTCGTCGCCGTGGGCAGCGACCACGGCGGCCTCGAGTTGAAGGAGCAGGTCAAGGCCCACCTCACCCGCCTGGGTTACCGGTTCCACGACTTCGGCACCCACTCCGCCGAGCCGGTGGACTATCCCGACATCGCGCTGGCGGTGGCCACGGCCGTGCGGGCGGGCGACGCGCGGATCGGCATCCTCGTCGACGGCGCCGGCATCGGCTCCGCCATGGCCGCCAACAAGGTGCCGGGGGTCCGGGCCGCCCTCTGCGTGGACGCCGCCGCCGCCCGCAACGCGCGCGAGCACAACGACGCCAACGTCCTCACCCTCGGCGCGAAGTTCGTTGATCCCCCCCGCATGCGCGAGATCGTGGAGACGTTTCTCGCGTCGGCCTGCACGGAGGAGCGGCACGCGCGCCGGGTCAAGAAGATCAAGGCCATCGAAGAGACCTACTCCAAGTGACCGACTCCCACCTCGTCGACGCGGTGGTGCGTGCGGTGCTGGCCCAACTCGTCCGCGAGGAGGAGCCGCCCTGCGCCTGCCACTCCGCTCCCCGTGGCTGCTGCCCGGACCGCATGGGGCGGATGCTGGGCCAGGGGGCCGCGCGCTTCGGCCTCCAGGCGGGGACCAACCTCTACCCGCGCGACATCGCCCGGCGGATCGACCACACGCTGCTCAAGCCGGAGGCGACCCGCGAGCAGATCGAAGCCCTGTGCCGAGAGGCGCGCGAGCACGGCTTCGCCACGGTCTGCGTGAACCCTACCTGGGTCTCCCTCTGCGCCGACCTCCTCCGCGGCTCCGAGACCGCGGTCTGTACGGTGGTGGGCTTCCCGCTCGGGGCCACGCTGGCGGAGGTCAAGGCCGACGAAGCCGCGCGGGTGGTCGAGCGGGGGGCGTGCGAGGTCGACATGGTGATGAACGTGGGCGCCCTCAAGTCACGCGACTACCGGCTGAGCGAGCGCGACATCGCGGGCGTGGTGGCGGCGAGCCGCGCGGGGGGCGCGATCGTGAAGGTGATCATCGAGGCCGCGCTCCTGACCGACGACGAGAAGGTCAAGGCGTGCGTGATTGCCCGCGCCGCCGGAGCGGACTTCGTCAAGACGTCCACCGGCTTCGGCCCCGGGGGCGCCACCGCGGCCGACGTGGCCCTGATGCGCCGCGTGGTCGGTCCCGAGATGGGGGTCAAGGCGGCCGGGGGCGTGCGCGACCTCAAGTCGGCGCAGGCCATGCTCGAAGCGGGCGCCGATCGCATCGGGGCCAGCGTCGGGGTGAAGATCGTCCAGGAGAGCCGCGGCACGACTCCTGCGGCCGGCGCGCCCCCGAGCGGCTACTAGTCGTCCTTCGGCCGCCGGATACGCGACATGTAGGCCTCGGCGGTGCGGAGCGGCTCGAGGCCCGTGGCGCGCGCGTACTCGAGAAGGAAGCCCCGCAGGTAGACGGCCGCCGGCAGCTGCGCGTGGCGGTCCGCCTCGATGTACTCGAGATAGCGCACGCCGATCTTGGTGCGCGCCGCGATGTCCTTCAAGTTGATCCCTCGCTGCTCGCGAAAGCGCCGCAGCGCGGCGCCGTCGACGGGTCCTTCCAGCACCTGGGGAGCCGGCGGTCGGGGCGGGGGCGGAGGCGGCGTCCGCACGGGCACGGGGCCGCTTGCCGGCCGGGGCAGGACGGACATCGGCCCTCCCGGCCGGGCGAACCCCTGGCTCACGTCGTACTCGTGCCGGCGGAACGGGTCGCGCAGGACCTCGTAGGCCTCCTGCACGCGGGAGCGGGCCCGGCGCTGCTCCTCGGGATCGAGCAGCGAGTAGAGCGCGACCGACGAGTCGCCGTACATCTCCAGGCAGAACCGGTACGCCTTCTCGACCTGCTCCGGCGTCGCGCGGGCGTCGATCCCGAGCACCTCGTAGTGGTTGCCCGTCAGCACCGCTACCATGTGAGGGCCAGGCTCTCCCCCTGCATCAGGCCGCGCGCCAGCTCGCGGACCTTCTGCGCCGCGGGACTGTCGGGCACCGCCGAGGCAAAGAGCCGGCGCTGGCGCACGCAGCGCCACACCGCGTCGTCGAAGGGCACGTAGCCGGCGTAGGTGGCCTTGACCCCGAGGTGGCGGGAGCAGGCGGTCACGAGCTGGTGGCCGATGGCCACGTCGGACGGGTCGCGCACCTGGTTCACCACGAAGCGGGGATGGAAGGCCGCCATCTGCTGCTTCAGGATGGCGACCGACGACGGGTCCTCGCGCTCCACCGCCGCCAGCAGGTCCAGCGGGGTGCGGATCCCGAGGGGATTCTTCGGGTCGAGCGCGGAGTCCACGATCGATCGCACGGCCTCCGTGGGCGCGGCCCCCCGCAGCTTCCGGTAGAGGGCGCTCTTGATGAAGCGGTAGCCGTTCTCGATGGAGGTGGGCTCCGGGACGACGGTCAGGATCCCGACGTCCGAGATCAGGAAGAAGTCGATGATGTTGAAGGAGGTTCCCGCCCCCAGGTCCATGAGGATGATGTCGACGTCGAGCGCACGGATGCGGTTCAGGACCCGGACCTTCTGCGCGTACTTGATGTTGGCGGCCCCGAGGAAATCGGCCGAGCCGCTGATGAGGCGCAGGCCCGGCACGCCCGTCTCCACCAGCACGTCCTCGATGCGCTCGACCCGGCGGCAGATGAAGTCGCCGAGGGTCAGGGGCGGCCCCGCGAGTCCGAGGCAGGTGTGAAGGTTGGCCCCGCCGAGGTCGGCGTCGACGAGCACGACCTTGCGGCCGACGCGCGCGAGCTGTACGCCAAGGGCCGCGGTGAGCAGGGACTTGCCGATCCCTCCCTTGCCGCCGCCCACGGACCAGACCTGGCGCCGGGCACGGGACGACGCCGCAGGCATGACCGCTGGCAGCGCCTCCATCATGGGCGGCGGAACGTCACGCTGCCGAGGACGGACTCGACCAGGGCGCGGGAGGGCCGCGAGGACTTCCAGAGCTGGCGCGGCACGTAGGTGATGACGCACAACGAGTCGCCCTGTCCCACGACCGTCACCGTGCGCTGCCGCCACTCGCGATGGCCGTGGCGCGGCTGGTCGTAGCGAACGACGTACGCCGAGTCGAGGGCGCGGCGGTTGCCGACGACGCCGCCCACGAACTCGTACTCGTACTTGATGCGCGGCTCGGTGTCCATCGGCCCGGCCAGCCACTCCAGCATGCAGTCGGCGTGCAGGGCGTCGTAGCCCGCCTCCCCGGCGCGGTAGACGAAACGCAGGCCGAGATCGCCTCCCCACGCCTCCATCGCATCCGGTTTGGCAAGCGAGGGTTGGACCTTCCAACCCTGCGGCGTGCGAAACGCGAACGCACCCGAGGCATGCTGATGCTCCACGCTGAGAGGCGGCGGCGGTTCGGGGGCCTTGCGACCGGCGAGAAGGATTCCCGGGCAGAGCGCGACCATGAAAACCGCCCTGACGAGCTCCACCCTCGTCTTCATTCGCCGACTTTGTCGTTGAAGATAGCCTATTTCCGGACTTCCCTTCAAGGAGGGACTGAGGCGACCACCCTGGCGCGGGCGATCAGCAGCGCTTCGAGCACGCCCGCGGCAATCACGCGGCCCTTGTCGGAGACGCGTGCCGGATCCACGTCGCGCCCGCGGGGGTCGATGTCGCCGACCTTCATCCCGGCTCCGGCGACGACGCCGTCGGCGAGCAGCCCCCGCAGCAGTCCCGCAATAGCGGCGTTCACCGCGGTCCCATCCACATCTCCAACCGTCTCAGCCACTTGAACGATGTCGCCGATGCGCCGCCGGCCGCGGAAGATGCCGGCGCGCGGGGCCCTCAGCACCCGGCTCTCGGTATGCCCGGCCACGGGGCTGGGGATGGACGTATCGGCCTCGGCCGCGCCGCTCCAGATCACCCGGCCGAGGCGGGGGCCGCGCTGCGTCTCGACCACGGCATGGACGTGCCGCCCGGCCACGAATCCGGGACCTAGCCCGACCACGAGGGCGGCCTGGTCCATCCGCGTGTCGAGGGGACTCTTGGCCATCCGCCCGTCCACCAGCGCTTCGGGCCCCAGCTCCGCCGCGCACGAGCCGTCCGGATCGACCACCACGGGAACGAACCCACCCTTTTCCAATGCGGCACGGATGCCGGAGACCGGGACGAGCCGGCCGGTCGTCTCCTCGACCTCGGCGGCGCCGCGGAAGACCGCCTCCGCGAAGCACACGCGGCGGCGGACGGCGAGGGGCGCCTCGCGCTCGAGCACCACGACCTGGAAGCCGGAGAGGAACAGGAGGCGGGCGGCGGCGGATGCAAGCTCGCCCCCACCTCGGACCAGGACCGGCCCCGCCGGTCTCATGGATGGGGCGCCTAGCGGCCGACCTTCAGCCGGCCGGGCAGCTCCATCTTCATGGGAGCGATCGCGGAGGGGGCCACCGCGTGGCGGACGGCGATCATCTCGGCGAGCACGCTGACCGCGATCTCCTCCGGGCTCACGGCGCCGATCTCGATGCCGAGCGGGCAGCGGATCTCGGCCACGTCCTGCGGGACGACGCCGCCCTCCTCGAGGGCGGTCACGAGATGGACGAGCTTGGGACGGCTCCCGAGCAGGCCCACGAAGCGCAGCCCCTTTCCCACCACCGCCCGCAACGCCTCGGCGTCGCCCTTGTGGCCCCGGGTCACGACCACCGCGTACGTGTTGGGGCCGAGGGTCATCTGCCGGGCGGCCGCGGCGAAGTCGTCGACCACGAGCAGGTCCACATCCGGAAAGCGCTCGCGGTTGGCGAACTTGATGCGGTCGTCGGCCACCTGCACGCGGAAGCCCGCCGCCTTCGCCATGCGCGCCAGCGGCTGGGCGACGTGTCCGGCCCCGAAGAGGCACAACGTCGGCGTGCCTTCGATGGGCTCGATGAAGACCTGCATCCGGCCCCCGCACACGAGCCCGTCTTCCCCGGCCTGGTCGGGCGTCAGGTCGTAGGAGGCCACTTGGGGCTTGCGGGACTCGATCGCCTGGCGGGCGCGCCAGGTCATCTCCGCCTCGACGCAGCCGCCGCCGATCGTCCCGACGATGCGCCCGTCGGGGTAGACGACCATCTTCGCCCCCGCCTTCTGGGGGGTCGATCCTTCGGTGGCGATGACGGTCACGAGGGCGGCGGGAGAGCCGCTCTCCTCGGCGCGCAACGCGGCCTCGAGGACGTCCTTCACGGGCTCAAAGAATAGCAGGAACCGACGGGGAGAGGGCGAACCCCTACTGCGGGTTGACCCTGTCCGAGCGCTGCCGGATCCACTCCATGGTGAAGGTGCCGAAGAAGTAGCCTATGACGAAGCTGCGCATGTCGGCCCACTGGATGGGCGTCGGGCTCGTGTACATGTCCCAGAACCAGATGGCGGTGGCGACAAACAGCACCACCATGATCAGCTTCAGCGGCACCCGGCTCCGGCTGCGTCGCTCCATACGACCTCCCTTCGTCCACTGGCGGCCTCTTTGAAGGCGCACGTTCTTCTTCAAGTTCGGGGGGGTGCAAGACATTGAGCACCCCCCCGCGCGCATTCGCGCTCCCCCCCATGTCGCTCGCTCGGGAGTGAATCCCTCGCTCGCTGCTACGGGCTGCTAGGTCAGCTTTGTTCCCCGCGGGCCACGAGGTGCCTTTCCCCGCGCGTGGTCGTCGTAGTCGGCGGGGTGTCGAGATCTCTCCAATCCCCGTTGACGACGACACGCAGCCTCGGGTCGTCGGGCAGGCCCGCGCCCCGACGGACGGCCTCCGCCTCAGGTCCGAGGACCACCACCACGCGCCCGATGCCGGCGGCCAGATGCGGCGTCACCGCCGAGGCCAGCAGCGTCGAGCCGGCGACCGGAAGGAGCATCTTCGGCCGCCCCATCCGCGTGGAGGCCCCTGCGGCCAGAATAACCGACGCAATCGCGTCCGTCCGGGCCGTCACGAGAAGGCTTGCGCGAAGCAGGCGCGGGCCGAGCCCGCCACCACGAAGTGATATGGAGGCACGAGCCGGCGCGCGATGCGGGCGGCGGCGCCGAGGGCGGCTTCGTCCTCGGCCTTGTTGAGGAACACGGCCGCCCGCGCGCGCGGAGGCACGCGGGAGGGATAACCGGACGGGTCGCCCAGAGCGGACACGATCACGTCCTCATCCACCTCCGATCCCAGCGCCCGGCGGGCGGCCGCGGCCACTCGATCGACGCGATGTACGTGACCGTGGGCCAGGGGCTGGCCGAGGACGTCGAGGGCGGCGAGAACGAGCATCAGGGTCGTCGAGCCGGGGACGACCGGCTCATGATCGGCGGGAGATTTGAGCGACCGTCCCCGCGCCCCGTCCGCCTCGACCAGCACGAGGTCGGCGTGCCGAGCCAGCTCGTCGACGCGCTCGGGCGTCACTCCTTCGAGCTTGTCGGGCCGAATCCGCCGGCCGAGCAGGGTGGCAAGCCCCCCTTGCGACAGCGCCTGCTCCAGACCCGGCTGCGCGTTCCCGTCGGCCTCGACGAAGAGAGGGCCGGTCGTAGCCTCGGGCAAGGTCCCCATGTGTGTCGTCGTGGTGACGAGGACCCGGAGGCCCCGGGCTCTTGCCTCGGCGGCGAGACGGTAGACGAGCGTGGTCTTGCCGCCGGCGCCCGCCACCGCCACCACGTCGCCGGGGCCGATGCGCAGGGCCGCGAGCAGGCCGCTCACCGGGGCGTGTAGCTGTTCAAGAAACGCGGGGAGCCCGGTTGATGGCCTCCAGCGCCTCGGACAAGACATTTGCATCGAGCGGCTTCGGTACGTAGCCGGCGAACAGGTGAGAGCGCTCTCCGAGGTCGGCCTGCGCCGCCAAAGCGAAGAGGGGCACCGCCTCGGTGGCCGCGTTCTCCTTGAGCCGCTCCGCGACCTCACCCGCTCCCAGACGGGGCAGGATGCGGTCCAGGACGATGGCGGCCGGGACCAGCCGCATGGCCGCTTCCACCGCCTCCACGCCGTCGCTGACTTCATGCGTCGAGTAACCGCAGCTCTCCGCCACCCGGCGCACCTCGCGGCGGGTCCACTCGTCCCCCGCCGCGACCAGCACCAACGGGGCGCGCGTCTGGGCGGCCACCCCGAAGACGGGCAGCGTGAAAGAGAACGCGGACCCCTGGGCCGGCCGGCTCTCGACCCACAGCCGGCCGCCGTGGGCCTTGACGATGCGGTCGCAGATGTAGAGGCCGAGACCGGAGCCTTCGATCGCGGCCGTGCGACGGCTGCGCACGCGCGAGAACGGACGGAACAGCCGGTCCATGTCCTTGGCGTCGATTCCCATCCCCACGTCCACGACGGTCAGGGTGGCGGCGTCGGTATCGCGCTTCAGCTCCACCCGCACCGGTCCCCCGTCGGGCGAGTACTTGACGGCGTTGGAGACGAGGTTCTCCACCACCTCCGCCATGCGGTCCTGGTCGGCCCAGCAGGGCACGGGGTCGTCCGGCGTCTCGACGAAGATCGGATGGCGCGGGTCGTCGGGGAGGCGCGACGCCACCGCCTGCACCACCGCCCCCAGGTCCACCACCCCGAACTCGAAGGGGAAGTGTCCCGTCTCCAGGCGGGTCGTCTTCAGCGTCTTGTCCACCAGGTTGGCCATGTGGGTGGCGGCACGAATGATGGCCCGCGCCTGGTCCACCCGCTCCTCGCGGCTGGCGTCCGGCTTCCACTCCAGCAGCTCCGCGTGTCCGAGGACGCCGGCCAGCGGCGACCGGAAGTCGTGGGCGACGATGTTCACGAGCTCGCTCTTCATCCGGTCGATCTCGACCAGCTTGGCGTTGGTTCGCTCGAGGGCCTGGTACAGGTCGGCGTTCCTCAGGATGATCCCGATCCCGTCCGCCAGCGTCTCCAGCGTGATCACCTGCCCGCGGTCCAGGCCGCGCCGGACGTCGCTGCCCACGGTGAGGACGGCCACCACCTCGTCTCCCGAAAAGATGGGTATCGAGACCATGCTGCGGGTGGACTGGAACAGCGGCAGGTAGTCCGGGTCTTCGGCAACGTCGGGGACCAGCACCGTGCGCTTCTCGAGGATGGCGCGGCCCGAGATGCCGCCGCGGAGCGGCTCGGCTCCTCCCTCCTGCGCCCGCGGCTCCCGGCTCGCGGCGGCCACGATGAGATGGCTGTCGCTCGCCTGGTCCGGCACTCCGATGCACACGACCGGGTAGTTGAAGGCCTCGTGGATCCGCCGCACCGAGGTTTTCATGATCGCTTCGCGGGAGAGGTTGCCCGCGATCTCCCGGATCAGGGTGTTGACGAGCGCGAGCTGCTCGCTGCGCTCCCGCTCCGCCGCGAACGCCATCGAGTTCGCCACCGCGATGGAGAGCTGGCTGGCGAAGCGGGTGAGGTACTCGAGGTCGTCGCTGGTGAAGGCCGGCGCGCCGGGCTTCCGGCTGGCGTTGAGGACGCCGAACAGCTTGGGTGTGTTGTCGCGCTCGTAATGGACGAGCGGCACGCAGATGAGCCGTGCGATCGGGTTGCCGAGGGCGACGAAGTGCGGCCGGTCTTCGGGGTCGTTGACGAGCGCCGGGACGCGGTCCCGGGCCACCTGGCCGGCGACACCCTCGCCCAGGCGGAATTCCGGGCGCCCGTAGCTCTCGATCGCGGCGTCGCGCGTCCAGGCGGCGAAGAAGCGCAGCACGTCGTCGGCCGGGTCGAGCCGGAGCACGGAGCTGTGGTCGGCCTTGGTGAGCCGCCCGACCTCCTCGGTGGCCTTGGCGAAGAGCGGCCGCAGGTCCTGCAGCGCGGTCGTCTGCAGGCCGAGGTCATAGAGGGTGGCCATCTGGGCGGCCAGCCGCTCCGTCTTGGCCACGCTCTCGGTCTTCTGAAGGGCGAGGGCCAGGTGGCCGGCGACGGTGGAGAGCAGGTTGCTCTCCTCCTCCGAGACGATCCCCATCGAGCGCCGCCGCACGTGCAGCACGCCCAGGGCCTGGTCACCCGCTCTCACCGGCACCGCGAGCTCCGCGGGCCCCGCGGAGAGCGGCGTCGTGCCCCGCTGCGCCCAGCGGAGCATCGCGGGGTCCGGCGGCGGCTCGGCGGAGCGGCGCGAGCCCGCCTCCGCCTCCAGCCGTCCGCCCCCGGCGGCGTCCAGCACGTGGAAGGTGACGCGCTCGTAGCCCAGGTCCGCCTGGAGGCGCGAGACCGCGAGGTTGAGCAGCGACGTGCGGCCGAGGCTGGCCGCCATCTCCCCCATCAGGGCGGAGAGCCGCTCCATGCTGTAGGCGTGGCGTCGCTGGCGGTCGAAGATCTGACGGCTCCGGATGAACGTCGCCGCGGGACCCGCGAAGATGGTCATGAGCTGGACGTCGGCCTCGGTGAAGCCTCCCGGCTTGTTGAGCGCCACCAGCAGGCCGAGGACCACGCCCTCGGACACCATCGGCACCAGCACCACCGCGTCCACTCCCGCCAGCTCGACGATCTCGCGGATGAGGCGCGTGTCGGTTCGGGCGTGGTTGCTCAGGTAGGGCCGGCCGGTGCGGAAGTTCCACATGCCGCGGTGCTCGGGCTTCACCTCGTAGCGCACCCGGCGGGCGACCTCGTCGGGCAGGCCGTACACGGGAAGCGAGGCCGCGAGCGTTCGCGTGGCCGAGTCGTAATGGGCGATGAGGCAGACGGGGGCGCCGATGAGGCTCGCCAGCCGCTCGGTCACCATCCGGTTGAACTCCTCCGGCTCGGCGATGAGCGACCAGTCGCGGCCGATCTCGTGGAGCAGGGCGAGATCGCGCACCCGGGCCTGGGCCTCCTCCCGGTTGCGCACGGTCTCGTCGTGGAGGGACTTCATGCGGAGGAAGGCCCGGACCTTGTACAGCATCGCCGGCGTGTCCACCGGCTTGGTCAGGAAGTCGTCCGCGCCCGCGTCGTAGCCTTCGCGCACGGAAGCGGGGTCGCCCAGGGCCGTGAGGATGATGACGGGCAGCGACGGCCCGATCTTCTCGCGGATGCGCAGGCAGGTCGCGAAGCCGTTCATGCCCGGCAGGCGCACGTCGAGGAGGACGAGGTCGAAGGGCTCCCGCAGCAGGAGCTCCAGGGCCTTCTCGCCGGACTCCGCGCGCTCGGCCTTGTACTCGTGAAGGGCGAGAAGGTCCACGAGCGTGCGGGCGACGTGAGGATCGTCGTCGACGACGAGGATGCGCGGCATGGGCTCCGGGGGCGCAACCCTGCGCCCGGGAATTGGACGCAGTATACCGGCTAGGGCGCTCTCACACCACGCCCCCCTGGCGCAGATCACCCACCGCCTCCGCCGAGAGGCCGAGCCACTCGCCCAGGACCTCCTCCGTGTGCTGGCCGAGCAGCGGAGGCGGCCGGCGCGAGCCGCGGCCGGCGCCGTCGAGGGCGATCGGGCTGCCCACGTACCGTCCCCGCCCCGCCCGCGGGTGATCCACCTCCAGCAGCAGCCCGCGGGCCTCGACCTGGGGGTTGACGAGCGCCTCGGCCACGGTGCGCACGCGCCCGCAAGGGATGCCCGCCTCCCCGAGGGCCGTCATCCAGTCGCCAACCGTGCGGGAGAGCAGGATCGGCGCGAGCACCGCGCGCAACGCGTCGTAGTTGGCGACGCGGCGGGCGTTCATGTCGAAGCGCCGGTCGGCGGCGAGATCGTGCCGGCCGAGGACGCCGCAAAACGAGCGCCACAGCGGCTCGCTGCCGACGCCGACGATGACGTGGCCGTCGCTCGCCTCGAAGGTCTCGTACGGGGCCAGGCTCGGGTGGCGGTTGCCGAGGCGGGCCGGGACCTGCCCGGCGAGCAACCACGTGGAGGCGTGGTAGGTGAGGGTCGGGAGCAGGCTCTCCAGCAGCGACGCTTCGACGCGCCCTCCCTTGCCCGTCGACTGCCGCCGGAGCAGCGCGAGCAGGATCCCCTGGAAGGCGCTCATCCCGGCAAGAACGTCCACCAGCGAGGCCCCGACCTTGAAGGGAGGGCCGTCGGCGGCGCCGGTGATGCTCATGAGGCCCCCCTCGCCCTGCACGACCGCGTCATAGCCGGGCCGGCCGCCCCACGGACCGTCCGCGCCGTAGCCGGAGATCGAGGCATAGACGACCCGCGGCCGGCGCGCGCGCACCGCGTCATGGGAGAAGCCGAGGCGGTCGAGTGTGCCCGGACGGTAGTTCTCGACAAGGACGTCGGCGTGGTCGAGCAGGCGCCACAGCAGGTCCTGCCCCCGCGGATCCTTCAGGTTCAACGTGATTCCGCGCTTGCCCCGGTTCACGGAGAGGAAGTAGGTGCTCTCCCCTTCCACAAACGGCGGGCCCCAGCCGCGGGTGTCGTCGCCTCTCGCCGGCTCCTCGACCTTCACGACATCCGCCCCCGCGTCCGCCAGGGCCTGCGTACAGTACGGACCGGCAAGGATGCGCGTGAGGTCGACGACTCGTATTCCAGCCAGAGGCTCAGCCATCAGCAACAGCTGCGAGCGAGGCCGGATTCACTCCGGCTGAGCGAGCGGGGGTTCAAGGGGGCGCGCCGCAGCGCCCCCTTGCTCAATGACGACCTGGCCGTACTTGCTGTAGAAGCTCAGCTGCCGGCGGTAGCAGCGGCGCTGCTCCAGATCGAAGGCCACGCAGGAGTCGATCGGCCGGCTGTAGACGTGCAGGGAGATGACGGGCTCCTTTCCCTGCACCACGACCTGGTGGATCGTCTGGATCTTGTCCACCGTGTTCACGGGCCCGTCCGGATAACACTCCTGGACCTCGCGCCGGTCCAGGTCGAGCTCGGTCGCGCCGGCGAGGCAGTCCATGCCCGCCACGTTCTGGTTGTCGGCCGCGTTGCAGCCGAGCCACTTGTAGTTGACGACGGCGAGCGCGCCCTGCTCGACACTCATCCAGCCGAGCTGGCCGTTGTGGGTGTGGATCACCGTCCGGTGCCCCGGCTGCCAGCAGACCACCATCAGCTCGACGAGGCCGTCGCGGTAGATGAGGTTCCGCGTGTACATGTCGGGCCGGAAGTGCGCGTAGGGGGCGAGCGACGAGCGCTCGACCGCGGTCTCCAGGAAATAGGTCTGCAGCCGCTCGCGGGTGATCGGCTCCGATTCGAAAGCCCGCAGCGTGTCGACGAGGTGGGACACGGAGACCGTCCTACGCGCCATGCTCCTCGCCAGTGTCCCCCCGCGCAGGGACGCGAGTCAACAGGACACGAGTCAACCCTTGAGTCGGGGAGGGAAATCCCGTACCCTGATCCCGCAGTCGAGGTCCGGGGCGCCGCGCCCTGACCGTCCCACGGCGACCCCGGGCGAGGGAGAAAAGACCCATGGGCGTCGCCGGAGCGGACACGCTGCTCAGCCTCATCAAGCAGAAGCAGGACCTCCAGAGCTATCGCGAACGGCACTGGAACGGGACCGTCCAGGACTACATGGAGATCGTGATGGCGAGCCCGCGGGTGGCGCGCAACGCCTGCCAGCGGCTCTACGACATGATCCTGTCCTACGGCTTCACCGAGTACACCCGGCATCACGAGCGGTACGTCCACTACCGGCTGTTCGACGATCCCATCGACCACGGCCGCGACGCAGTGTTCGGGCTGGACGCGTCCCTGACGCGGCTCGTGCACAACATCAAGTCGGCCGCCTTCGGCTACGGGACCGAGAAGCGCATCCTCCTCCTGCACGGGCCCGTGGGCTCCTCGAAATCCACGATCGCCCGGCTCCTCAAGAAGGGTCTCGAGATCTACTCCAACACTGCCGAGGGAGCGCTCTACACCTACGGCTGGCGGCGGGACCTCGGGGCCTCCGACTCGGACGCCGTGCAGTGGTGCCCCATGCACGAGGATCCGCTGCACCTCATCCCCCTCGAGAGCCAGGAAGCGGTGTACGCCGAGCTGAACCGGCGGATGGGGCCCAAGGATTACCGCATCGTCCACACCGGGGCGCTGTGCCCGTTCTGCCGGAAGACGTACCAGGACCTCATGACCACGTATGACGGGGACTGGGAGAAGGTCATCCGGCACGTCGTCGTGAAGCGCCTCGTCCTGTCCGAGAAGGACCGGATCGGCGTCGGCACGTTCCAGCCGAAGGACGAGAAGAACCAGGACTCCACCGAGCTCACCGGCGACCTCAACTACCGCAAGATCGCCGAGTACGGCTCCGACTCCGACCCGCGGGCCTTCAACTTCGACGGCGAGCTGAACATCGCCAACCGCGGCCTCATCGAGTTCATCGAGATCCTGAAGCTGGACGTCGCGTTCCTGTACGACCTCCTCGGCGCTTCGCAAGAGCACAAGATCAAGCCCAAGAAATTCCCGCAAACCGACATAGATGAAGTCATCCTCGGCCATAGCGTCGCCGGGACGGAGCCGATCCTCTACAGGTTCCGCGGCGTCGTCGGCTGGGCGACGATGGAACGCCTTCACGAGCGATTCTCCCCTGGCTGCGCAGGCCTCGAGGTCCTGGCGCACGAGTTCGAGACGAACGTGACGCGGTGGACGCCGGTGCGCTCGGTTCTTCGCCATCGCTTCACGGGCGAGATGCTCACCACAGATCAGAAGTGGGGCGTCGTCGAAACCACGCCGAACCACTCGATCTACGACCGCTCAGGCTCGACCTTCTATCCTGAAGAGCGTCACGAGGTCCTGGCCGCTCGTCGCATGGAGGCGTTTGTGCCCTCGGGCGCGCTGGTCATCGACGTCACGGGAGCGATTCCAGGCTTCGTCACCTGCGAAACACGTATCGCTGCCGGCGGCGGCCCCATGACCCGGCCGAGCCGGCCGGGATGGGCGCGGCTCGACCTGCCCCGCCACGCCACCGAGATCCGGTCGATCTACGACACGACGACCGACGCCCAGGCACTGAAGGATCTGATCGCGGCCCTGGCCTGGTATGCGACAGAAGGGCACGTGAACGGTTACGGCGGCGGAAGCTTCGCCGAGGCAGCCTGCGGCAACGAGCCGACCACCCGACGGCTGCCGGATTTCGTCTTCGCTTTGCCGCTAGAGTTCCTGCAGCACGCATTTGATGAGTTGCTCCTCGCGGCGAGGAACCGCAGCCGAAGTCGCGACCCCGGAGCGCCCGCAGCGGAGGCTTCCCTTCCGCCGAGCCGGGATTCATTCCCGGCGAGGCGGAACTCGATGAAGCGCCGAAGCGAGGACGCGGAGTTCAGGAGCGACGCCGGGCGGACAGCCGGTGGCGTCGCGACGCGTTTGAGTGACGACTACAAGACCATCTCCTCCATGCTGGCGGCACAGGTTGGAACGCTGGCAAGCATGCTCGGTCACGACTACAGCGTTTACCGGGCGCCGCGGCCAGGCCGAACGCCCGCCTATCGCGTCCGCTTCTGTTCGGAAGAGGGAAAGCGAGGCGGACGGCGCAAGAGCTTCAACGCTCGCCTCCATCGCCGACCAGTCTTCGCCGAGTGGGTCTATGACATCGAGTGCGAGGGGCTGCACAACTTCGTCTGCGGCGTGGGCAACGTCGTTTGCCATAACACGAACGAACCTGAATACCGGAAGCTCCAGAACAACGAGTTGATGGAAGCGTTCCGGGATCGCACGGTCAAGATTGATATCCCCTACAACACGGTCTGGCAGGAGGAAGTCAAGATCTACGCGCGGGATTTCAACGCCCGCCAGATCACGGGCAAGCACATCGCCCCCCACACGATCGAGATGTCGGCCATGTGGGCGGTGCTGACGCGGCTCGAGGAGCCCAAGAAGGCGCAGATCACGCTCCTCCAGAAGATGAAGCTCTACGGGGGCAAGACGCTGCCCGGCTTCACCGAGGACAACATCAAGGAGTTCCACGAGGAGGCGCTGCGGGAGGGCATGGAAGGCATCTCCCCCCGCTACATCCAGGACAAGATCTCCAACGCCCTCGTGCGCGACGACAGCGGCGTCTGCGTCAACCCCTTCATGGTCCTGAACGAGCTGGAGTCGGGGCTCCAGCACCACAGCCTCATCACCCGCGAGGAGGTGCGCAAGCGCTACCGCGAGCTCCTGGCCATGGTGAAGCAGGAGTACGAGGACGTGGTGAAGAACGAGGTCCAGAAGGCGATCTCGGCCGACGAGGAGGCGATCGCGCGCCTGTGCGGGAACTACGTGGACAACATCAAGGCCTACACGTTCCGGGAGAAGGTCCGCAACAAGTTCACCGGGCAGGAAGAGGACCCCGACGAGCGGCTCATGCGCTCGATCGAGGAGAAGATCGACATCTCCGAGAGCCGCAAGGACGACTTCCGCCGCGAGATCATGAACTACATCGCGGCGCTCGCCCTCGAGGGCAAGCAGTTCGACTACAAGACCAACGAGCGGCTGCAGAAGGCGCTGGAGCTGAAGCTGTTCGAGGACCAGAAGGACTCGATCAAGCTCACGAGCCTCGTCTCCACGGTGGTGGACCGCGACACCCAGGAGAAGATCGACATCGTCAAGGGGCGCCTCATCAAGAACTACGGCTACTGCGACGTGTGCGCCACGGACGTGCTGAACTACGTGGCGTCGATCTTCGCCCGGGGGGACACGAAGCAGCGCTGATCCGGCCGGGAGCCGTGTATCATCGGGGCCTGCTCGCGTTCGGCGCGCGCAGCAGAGCGTTTCCTCGGTCGTCTGGCGTCGGATTCACTCCGGCGGCAGACGCTTGACGAGGACATGCGCGTCGCGGAGCGCGCCGCATTCCTTGATACGAGGAGGCCATGATCCACGACAGCATTCTCGGCACCATCGGAAACACCCCCGTCGTCCGGATCAACCAGATCGCTCCGCGGCACGTCACCATCTACGTGAAATGCGAGGCGTTCAACCCGATGAGCTCGGTGAAGGACCGCCTGGCCATCGCCATGATCGAGGACGCGGAGCGGCGCGGGACCCTCAAACCCGGCCAGACCGTCGTCGAGCCGACGTCGGGCAACACCGGCATCGCCCTGGCCATGGTGTGCGCGGCCAAGGGCTACCCGTTCGTGGCCATCATGTCGGACAGCTTCAGCGTCGAGCGGCGCAAGCTCATGAAGGCGCTGGGGGCCAAGGTGATCCTCACCCCGGCCGCCGAGCGGGGCTCGGGCATGGTCCGGAAGGCGGAGCAGCTCGCCAAGGAGCGCGGCTGGTTCCTGCCCCAGCAGTTCGAGAACCCCTCCAACCCCGAGTACCACCGCAACACGACCGGTCCCGAGATCCTGCGCGATTTCGCCGGAAAGCGGCTGGACTACTTCGTGAGCGGCATCGGGACCGGCGGCACCATCACCGGCGCCGGCGAGATGCTGAAGAAGGCGCGTCCCGACATCAAGATCATCTACACCGAGCCCGAGACCGCGCCCATCGTCACCAAAGGGCAGTGGGTGCCGCACAAGATCCAGGGCTGGAACCCGGACTTCGTCCCCGCGGTCTTCAACCGGTCGATCTACGACGAGGCGGTGCTGGTGGGCGAGGTCGAAGCGCGCGACGCGGCTCGTGCTCTGGCGCAGAAGGAAGGCATCTTCTGCGGCATCTCGTCCGGAGCGACCTTCGCGGCCGCGGTCAAGGTGGCGGACAAGGCCAAGGAAGGCTCGGTCCTGCTGGCGATGCTGCCCGACACCGGCGAGCGCTACCTGACCACGTTCCTGTTCGAGGGGATCACCGAAGCCTCGGACGAATAGGCTACCGGCGCGCGGCGGCGCCCGCCGCGTTCGCCCTTCTCGCCCGCAGCTCGTCGGCATCCGGCATGAACGTCTTGAGCCCCTTGTTGGGCGTGTTCTTGGAGTAGCCGGCCACCAGCTGGTCGTTGTAGTGCTCGAGGTTGAAGTCGAACGGGTCCTTGGGGTCCTGGTCGATGAGGGCCAGGTCGGCGCCGGCCATGGTGAGCTTTCCGAAACGGAGGTTTCCGCCGCGGAAGTACATGTAGTTGCGGTAGCGTGAGTAGGGACAGAGCCGCCGTCCTGGGGCCGGGCCCGCTCCGAAGACCTGGACGACCTGGTCGCCCTCGATGCGCACGGAGGTCACGTTGCCGCGGATGCGCGGCGGGGGCAGCATCTGCTGCGGATCGAGGATGAAGTCGTTGTCTTCGACCGCGATGCCCCGCCCGGCCTGCATCTTGACCATGTCGTCCATCTCGATCCCGAGCAGCCCCATGAGACCCTTCACGGGCAGGCCCGCCGCCTTGATCGACCGGGCGCGCACGCGTATGCGGCCGTCAGGCGTGGGCAGCAGCTCGGCCTTGACCTTGAACGGGACGTCCACGCCCTTGTCGAGCACGCCCTCCTGCTCGAGGCGGCCCTTCTCGTCCGTCGTGATCTCCAGCTCCTTGATCGGGGCCTTGCGATAGTTGAACACGTAATCGTTCATGAGCGCCGTGAGCGAAGCGGTGCTCATGGCGATCTCGCCCGCGTCGATCCTCATCACGAACGACTCCTTGTCATCGAAGACCGGCGGGCGGTTCTTGGCGGTCCGGAGGAGCGCTCCGCGCAGGCTGTGGATCATGAGGACCACCCGGTCGGTCACGTGCAGGTGGACGTTCTTCATCTCGACACGTACGGATCCCCCGGCGACGACAGGGACGGGGGCCGGGCGAGGCGACTCCGTGGGCGGACCCACCGCCGAGGGCCCGGGCGAAGCGGCGGCCGAGGGCTCGGGCAGAGGCACCGGCCCTTCGGGCGCGGCGGCCGCCGGTGCGGGAGGCGCTGTGGCAGCGGTATCGCCTGGTGGCGAGCCGACCCCGACGGGCTCGGGGGGAACGGGCGTCCGCGCGGCGTGCCGGAAGCACGCACCGAGACCCCCCGCCATCAACGCCACGACAATCGTCGCGCGGCGATACGACACCGGATTGAGCCGGAGCATCAATCGTGCCAATCCCGACGCGGCGCCAAGATATTGAGCCTCGGGCGCATCGCTGTCGCGCAGTTACCCTGAGGGTAAGCACTTACACAGAACGTCGACCTTGTCAGCCCCATCGAAATCCCGTACCCTCGTTCGAGCCCGCCCGCGGGCCACCGATGACCCCGATGCTCCGGAAGATCGACCGTGACGTCAAGCGCGTCCTCATCAAGCGGGGGGGCACTTCCGGAGCGCGGGATACGAGAGACGCTCCTCCGCGCCCCCCCGAACCCCCCGACGCTCGCGCCGGAGTGAATCCGTCGCTCGCTAGGGAAGCCGGAAGCGCCGTCCTTTGACCCCGATGCTCCGGAAGATCGACCGTGACGTCAAGCGCTTCCGGCAGATCGTCCGCGGCGTCATCAAGAAGGAGTTCCGGAAGTACCTCACGCAGGGCGAGCTCATCGGCCGGCAGGGCAAGCACATCGTTTCCATTCCCCTGCCCCAGGTCGAGATCCCGCGCTTCCGTTTCGGCCAGAAGGAAATGGGCGGCCTGGGCCAGGGGGAAGGCGAGGCCGGCGAGGCCTTCGAGCCCCAGCCCGGCACCGAGCCCGGGCAGCACATCCTCGAGGTCGAGGTCACCCTCGAGGAGCTGGCCGCCATCCTCGGCGAAGAGCTGGAGCTGCCGCGGATCATGCCTCGCGGCCGGCGCACCGTCCCCGTCGAGAAGCTCAAGTACTCGAACATCCGGAAGGTGGGCCCGGAGACGCTGCGCCACTTCAAGCGCACGTTCCGCGAGGCCCTGAAGCGCCAGGTCGCGACCGGCCAGTACAACCCGACGAACCCCGTGATCGTCCCCATCCGCGAGGACCGCCGCTACCGCTCGTGGCACGTGCGAGAGGTGCCGGAGTCGAACGCGGTGATCATCCTGTGCATGGACGTGAGCGGGAGCATGGGCGACCAGCAGAAGGAGATCGTCCGCATCGCCTCCTTCTGGATCGACACCTGGCTGCGCAGCCAGTACAAGAACCTCGACAACGTCTACGTGATCCACGAGGCGTTCGCCAAGGAGGTGGACCCGCACACCTTCTACCACCTGCGCGAGAGCGGGGGGACCAAGATCTCCACCGCCTACGAGCTGATCAACCAGGTCGTGGACACGCGGTTCAGCCCGGAGTCGTGGAACGTGTACCTCTTCCACTTTTCCGACGGCGAGAACGGCGACAGCCGCGACACCGAGCGCTGCATGGAGATCCTGCGCGACGACCTGCTGCCCAAGCTCAACCTCTTCTGCTTCGGCCAGGTCCGCTCCTCCTACGGCGGCGGCCGCTTCAAGACGGACGTGGAGGAGGCATTCCCCGGCGAATCCAAGATCGTCACCTGCGAGATCCGCGACAAGGACGAGATCTACGACGCCATAAAGAGGTTCCTGGGCAAGGGACTGTGAACCTCCCCCCCGAAATAGAGAAGGCCCGCCGGCAGATCGAGACCCACGCCCGCGAGTACGGCCTCGACTTCTACGACGTCGTCTTCGAGGTCCTCGACTACGACCAGCTCAATGAGGTCGCGGCGTACGGCGGCTTCCCCACCCGCTACCCGCACTGGCGCTTCGGGATGGAGTACGAGGAGCTCTCGAAGACGTACTCGTACGGGCTCTCCAAGATCTACGAGCTCGTCATCAACACCAACCCCGTCTACGCCTACTTGATGAAGGCCAACGCGCCCGTGGAGCAGAAGCTCGTCATGGCCCACGTGTTCGGCCACGCCGACTTCTTCAAGAACAACCTGTGGTACAGCAAGACCAACCGCCGGATGATCGACATCATGGCCAACCACGCCACGCGGGTGCGCCAACACATCGACCGTCACGGTGTCG
>Ga0210378_10000504_pt1 | contig 19773 bp, 18 predicted proteins | sample PLM1_60_b1redo_FD_155465 | JGI IMG/M metagenome (GOLD analysis project Ga0210378, IMG submission 155465) | Groundwater sediment microbial communities from an aquifer in East River, Colorado, USA - PLM1_60_b1 redo | ecosystem: Environmental > Terrestrial > Soil > Riparian zone | place: USA: East...
TGCAGCAACGGCGACTTCATCGAGGTGTTCGGCGAGGCCCGGCAACCCGTTGGCCGGTTCGTGGTCGTTGGATTCTTCGGCATCTTCGACGTGGGCACCTGCGACGGCACATCGCACTCGTGGTCGGCCACGGTGTTCCCCGACAACGGCAAGTTCGCTGGCGGCAAGGCGTTGACGGTGACCTTCGCGTTCAGCTGTGGCGCATTCCAGTGCGCCGAGGACTTCGTGGAGCAGTCCGTCAGGCTGCGCGGCGGCAAGCTGTAGATCCGAACACCCCGAGGGGCGGGATCCTGGTCCCGCCCCTCGACGCGCCCGGCCCCGCTCGGCCGTACGCACCTCTGGTCAACTCATCCTGGCAGGTTAGCCGACACGCGCCAGCATTCCCGGGCCGAACACGGGCGTCGTGACGTAGACCGCCCCGTCCTTGCCAACATCGACACCGCCCGGAAGCACGAGCTCGCCGCGCGCCAGCTCCACCCGTGAACCCCGACCGGGCGGGATGCGGAACAGCCCACCCAGCGGCGGGTCGACCAGGCCCAGCTCCCACTGCAGCCAACTCCGCTTGACCAGCTCCACGACGTAGATGCTGCCGTCACGGCCGGCGCCGAGGTCGACGATCGAGGTGAACCCATCCGCGTACCGCCGGCAGGCACCGGCGTGCGGGGCCTTGGGGTCGCAGACCGCGTTCACCGAGCCCGGGGCGATCCGCCACACCTGCGAGGTTCCCGGCGTGGCCGGGAAGCCACGCAGTTCACCCACGTAGTAGTGGCCGTCGGCTCCCACCGTCACCGAGGTCGCGACCGCCTCAGACGGCACCTTTGTTCCAGCCGGCGGCGACTCCTCGTCGGGCAGCGCCGCAGGCACCTTGACCACCCGCGGCTTCAGGCGGGCCACGGTGACGATGCGCCCGTTGGGGTAGACCCGCAGCAGGTCGTTGCCGGCCGCGTCCGCCACCAGGGCGCTACCATCAGGCAGGGCCGCGACACCGAAGGGGTTGGACTCCTCAGGGGCCCCCTCAAGGTCGTAGGGGTCCGGGTCGGTCTGCTGGTAGGCCGCGATATCGGCGACCGCCCGCACACCATTGGCGCGAGTCCAGCGGTACAGGGTGGCCGCCCCGGTGCCGGGCTCCCCACCCACCGTGAGCACAAAGGTCTGTCCCCGGCCGCCCACATCGACCGCCGGGGCGAGGAACTGCTGCGGAACCGTACCGAGCTGGGTGACCGACCCGGCATGCTTGCCCCTGGTGATGAGCTGGCTGAACGACCCGTCGCTCTCGGCGTACACCACCCGCCCGGCCGGGCCGACGGCAACACCGCGCGGTCCGTCGAGCCCTTCGACCACCGGCACCAGCCTGCTGGCCCCGACCGCCGCCGACGCGACGCCAGCGATCAGCACCCCGGCGGTGACCACCAGCACCACCAGCCGCGTCGTAGTCCTGCCTAGCCCGTGCCTAGCCCCCGTCGAGCTGGTACCATTCGCCGCCCCCCTCCCGTGTGGCGCGTGGGTCGTTCCCCCGCGCGCATCCACGCCAACATTTTCAGTTTCGGCGGTCAATACCGAGTTCGGACGATGACGCACCTCCAGCCATGTGCTACCCGGCCTGAACCAAGGCTGCTACGTGGCGAGGCTGCTCTGTCTGTCTCGGGCTTGCCGCGAACCTGGAGCAGCACGATGGCCCGGGCATCGCCCGGGCCATCGCCCCATCGGTGGCGGTTACGGGTCGACCACGACCGTGCAGGTGTAGGTACCCGGCACCAGGTCCTCGAAGGTCTCCGAGAGATCGTCGAAGGCGTTCGGGGTCTCATCGGCCGGGGTAGCGGTCAGGCCGGTGCATTCGATCGTGGCTGCCGTGCCCCCTGACACCTGGGACTCGAAGGAGACCGTGATGTTCGACAGGGGCGTGTTGGAGAAGCTCACCGTCTCCCCCACATAGGGGTCGTCGCCGCAGCTGGCCTTGTTGTCCACGGTGACGGTCTTGTCGGCCTCGCCCTCGTACCCGGGAGGGGTGTCCTCGTGGACGGTGTAGTCATCGAACAGCAGGCCATCGAAGCAGGCCTCGCCGTTGCTGTCGGTCGCCTTGGTGGCCCCGTTGACGGTGAAGTTGACGCCTTGGTGCGGGTGGTCCCCGAACCCGTCGGCGGCGTGCTTGCGGGTCTTCTTCACCAGGATCGCGCCGAGATGACGCTGGTCCACCAAGGTGACCGAGACCTGCTCGTTTGCGGTGACCGTCACGTGCTCGTCGGCGGCGGTGTCATGGTTGGGGGGCGTGACCGTCTCGACCACCCAGTACTCGCCCGGAAGCACGTCGAGGATCTCGCAGGTGCCGTCGGCGCCCGTGGTGCACGTCTTGTTGGTCGCGATGTCCTCGGCGCCACGGGTCCCGTCGGTGGGCGGGTTGTCCTCGTAGAGGGTGAACTCCGCACCCTCCAGCGGGTTGCCCGGGGTGGCGTCGTCGAGCTTGGTGATCTTGACCGAACCAAGCTGCCGGGGGTTGACGAAGGTGACCGATACCTGCTCGTTTGCCTTGACCGTCACGTGCTGGTCGGCGGCGGTGTCATGGCCGGGGGGCGTGACCGTCTCCACCACCCAGTACTCGCCCGGAGGCACGTCGAGGATCTCGCAGGTGCCGTCGGCCCCGGTGGTGCAGGTCTGGGTCGTGACGGTGTCCTCGGCGCCGCGGGTGCCGCCGGTCGGGTCGTTGTCCTTGTAGAGGGTGAACTCCGCACCCTCCAGCGGGTTGCCTGGGGTGGCGTCGTCGAGCTTGGTGATCTTGACCGAACCAGGCTGCCGGGGGTTGACGAACGTGAGTGAGACCTGCTCGGTGGCCACGACCGTGAGGTGCTGGTCGGCGGCGGTGTCATGGTTGGGCGGGGTCTTGGTCTCGACCACCCAGTACTGGCCCTGGAGCACGTTGAGGATTTCGCAGGTGCCGTCGGCCCCGGTGGTGCATGTTTGGGTCGTGATGGTGTCCTCGGGGCCGCGGGTGCCGCCGGTCGGGTCGTTGTCCTTGTAGAGGGTGAACTCCGCACCCTCCAGCGGGTTGCCCGGGCTGGCGTCGTCGGTCTTCTTGATCTTGACCGAGCCACAGTTGCTGAGGGCGATCTCCTGCGGCGGCACGAAGTCCTTCAGCGCCGCGGTGAAGGAGTCCGAGGACCGGCTCTTGAGGTAGGCCGAGCCGAAGGACTCACACACATTGGGGTCGAAGATGGCCGACAGGTCCAGCTGGGCCTCGCCGAAGGTCCGGGCGCTGTGCGCTCCCAGGCCGTCGCTGTCCGCGTCCGGGATCGGGGAGGTGTTGATCGACCCCGCGGCCTTGCCCGAATCCGACAGGTTGGTGGCCGGACCCCAGGCACTGCCGGTCCACTCCCGGATCGACAGGACCGGGCGGGTGCCGCCCTGGGCCAGATCGTAGATGATCAGCAGGTCCCCGGCCGTGCGCAGCGGGGTCACCCCGTTGCCCTGGCCGGCGGCCGCTCGCTTCTGGTTGAACTCGAAGTCCATGTTGGTGGTGCCCTGCGGCTCCTGGACCCGCGACCAGAACAGGTTGAGGAAGCCGCCGGTGCCGCCGCCCTCCTGGTAGACCCCGAAGAACTTCAGGTCGCTCTTGTTGGGCGGGATGCTGCCGTCGACCACGGTCGGGACGGCGGTGTCCTCCTTGGCGCCCTGCCCGAACGACTCGTCGGTCGGCCCGCTGGTGGTGTCCTGCTTCCGGATCTCGGTGACGTTCGCCCAGTCCTGCGACGGCGCCGGGTCATCCACCTTGAGGTTGGCGTCGGTGTCGATCTCGAAGTTGCTACCCGGCAGGCTCACCTCAGGGTGACTGGCGGCCGCTGGCACGATATAGGCCAGCGCCAACCCGAGCACAACAGTCACCAACAGCAGCGCGCGGATCCTCGATCGGCGCGATATGGCCAACTCCATCAATTCCCCCTCGGTGTGGACCGGTTCCACCGGGAAGAAGCGCCAAGGCATGCCCTCGCGTTACAGACAGTGAGGTCATAAACACGCTCAACTACCTGAACGCGCTGTCGGCCGTGCTGCCGTGGGTGGTCGACCAGACGATGCAGCCCACCACCGCATCCGTGTGGCTCCAGCCATCGGCCCAGTCCAGCCCCGGCGGCAACCGACACCCAACCAGCCGAACCGCAGCCGGACCGGCGTCACATCGCGACCTACGCTCCAGCCGGCCGCTGACCTGCCTGGTCACGGGTGAGGTGACCGAGAGGACTCCACCCCCGACCTTTGGGACGACAATCTGATCGGCAGGCTGGTCGCTCGGGCGAGCAGCGGGTTAGCTGGTCAAAGCGTCCGGGTGGCCGTTCACGGGCTGGATTGACGAGGCCAGGGCGCTCTCGCGCCGGTGCTCATCGGGCGCCGTCGCTGACTTCTCTGGTGTCACCGGTCCGCGCTAGTCTTCCAGAGTTCACCACTGTCACAACAAGGAGTGTCTGATGGCCTCTCGACTCAACCCGTACATCAGCTTCGACGGCAACGCGCGGCAAGCCATGGAGTTCTACAAGGGGGTCTTCGGCGGCAGCTTGGCCTTCAACACCTTCGGCGAGTCTGGGGCGCAAGACTCGCCCGACGCCGACAAGATCATGCACGGCATGCTCGAGACCGACGGCGGATTCACACTTATGGGTGCCGACACCCCGGCCGGGATGCAGCACAACCCCGGAGACAACATCGCGATCAGCCTCAGCGGAGACGACGCCGATGAGCTGCGCGGCTACTGGCAGAAGCTGTCGGACGGCGGCACCGTGTCGGTCCCGCTGGAGAAGCAGATGTGGGGCGATGAGTTCGGCATGTGCGAGGACCAGTTTGGCATCCCTTGGATGGTCAACATCGGCCAGCCGCAGGCCTGACGCAGCCTCGCTAGATACCGGATCGACCGGCCGGGCACGGCAAGGCTCGAATTCCGCGACGGGCTGCTGGAGCACCTGGGTCGTGTGCACGGCGACATCAGCAACCCTCTCGAGCGGACCCGCAAGCACGAGGACCAGGAATCACCGGCGACCGGAGCCCCGGCCAGCCCAAAGGCCGATCCTTGACCAACCTCGTGGTTGAGGCGTCCGACTTCGAGGAGCTCCCTCGTGTCGAGGCACCGACCGACGCCCGCGGCCAGCAGGGCCCTGCGCTGACGCGGGCGGCGGATCCGTCGCGGACAGCGTAGGGGCGAGGCTGTCACGTGCCCCGCTTCCCGCTGCTGGACAATCGCTACCGCAGCTGAAGACGCCCGGCCCTGTCATCTTCCAGGGTGGGGCATTCAGGCGGGCCAGCAGGCCCCCGAGATGTCCTGGACCGAGGTGACCAGCGCCCAACGGACGTCGACCTCGAAGCACTGGACGGGCCTGGACGGCGGCCGCCTCGGCTTGTTCACGGCGATCGACTGCCCCGCTCCGGCCCGGACTTGCCAGCGGGGTTAGCATTCCCCCCTCGGTTTCCCCGCCACCCTCAGGGAGGTCCCCCATGCGCGCCTCAGAGGTGAGTGCCTTCGACCCGCAGCCACTCACCGAGCCCAAGCTCGACATGCCGGAGTTCGTGGTCGTGCGGCGTGGCGTTGACCGCCGACAAGTCGAGGAATGGGGCCACAAGCTGACCAGCCTGATCGAGCAGGAGCGGCGGCGCGCCGACCAGGCCGAGAAGGCGCTGTACCGGATGCAGATCGAGGCCAAGGGCACCCCGTCGTTCAGCCACCTCGGCTCACATGTGGCCGACATCATCGAGGAGGCCGGCCGGTCGGCCGAGAAGATGCTGCTGGACGCGGCCGAGCGGGCCCAGGAAGCAATCGATGGGGCCGAGGCCGAGGGGGCCGAGATCATCACCGCGGCCGAGGCGCAGGCCGGCGAGATCGAGGGTGCCGCCCGCCAGGAAGCCGAGCAGGTTCGCGTCGAGGGAGTCCGAATCTCGGAGGAGACCCGCCAGGCGGCCGAGGCATTCCGCGCGCAGACCGAGGAGGAGGCCCGCAGCCTGCTCGAGGAGGCTAGGGAGGCAACCGACCAGCTCCGGGACGAGACGGAGCAGGAGTGTGCGGCGGTCGAGGCCGAAACCCGGCGCCTGGAGGGGCTGCGGCAGCGGACCCACCAGCGGCTTGGGCGGATGTACGGTCATCTGGAGTCGGTCCTGGAGGATATCCGCCTCGGCATTGATGGCGCCGAGGCCGCTGACGAGGAGGCCGCGGTCGAGGCAGCTGCACCGGCCGAACCGGCCACCGGCGGGCGGCAGGCCAGGCCCGCCAACGCCAAGCCCCAGGCGGAGGCGGAGGCGGAGGCGGAGGCGGAGGCGACCACCGTAGACGTGGCGACGCCCGCCGCAGCACGCGGGTCGCATGAGGCCACCCAGCCGCAGGAGTCGGAGCCGGCCGCCGGCACGCAGGGCAAGGACTGACGCACGGCCAAGGACTGACGCTCGGCCATAGGATGTGCCTGGCACCGCCCACGATGTCGTTCTCGATGCACGGCTGGCATCGCGGGCTGCTCGCACGAGGAGAGCGGCCTGATGACCGCTCTCCTCGTAGTTGCTGCAGTCTCCTGTGGTCTACAGGAGGCTCTCAATCCAACGGCCACCTGTGAAGGCAGGGAACCCGCGAACGTCATGGTCACTGTGGTGTGACACGCTGGTAGCGCAGCTCGCCGATAATGGCTTTGGCACAGGGCGGCGCCGTTGCCGCGGCTCGGGACCCAGCGGCCATTGACGCCCGGTCCCCATGCCTCGACCATACTCCCCGGGATCCGCAGCACCGAGGAGACATGACCGAAGGCGAGCAGCCGAGGTGGGTACCGCCCGGCACGGGCCAGCCGGCGGAGCAGGACACCCAGCGCTTCCCGCCTGGCTACGGCGGATCGCCCTGGGGCCCGCCGCCGTACCCTGCGGGGCAACCGCGGACCGAAGGCTGGCCGTTGGGCTGCACGCCGGCAGGGGTCCGGGGCGCGCCGTGACGCTGACCTGCGGGTTCGCTGTGGTGGAGCTGGGGATTTGAGCCCCTGACCGCTTGCATGCCATCTACGGCACGACGCCTCGATCGTGGCCGATACGGCTGTCGAGCTGACAATCTGCTGACAGCAGTCTCTCAGAGAGTTCGTGGAGGCGTTTGTGGGTGGGCGTGACAGGGATTGAACCTGTGACTTCTGCCGTGTGAAGACTTCGCCCCACCCATCTGTCCCACGGCTCAGCCACCTATTCCGCTACGTCGCCGCAGGCAAGCGTTCGTATCCACGAAGGCTTGACCATCGAGCGCGAGGCTGGTTGCTGGCAGATTGCTGGCAGCAGAACCGACCGCCTGAATATGGAACGGACGGGGATGGTTGACACTCCGGGTCTCTGTACAGGATGGAGGCCCCATGAGCGAACCGCAGCTGCCGCGCGAGGTGAAGCGCCGGCTGGCGATCATTCGCCACGCCGAGGAGGTCACCGGCAACGTCGCCCTGACCTGCCGCTACTACGGCATCAGCCGCCAGTGCCACTAGCACGGCATGTGCCCTCGGCTCGAATACCTGCGCTCAACCAGAGACCATCGCTTCGGATGGGCATTACCTGTGCAGACGATCGAGCAGGTACCTGTGCCGCTTGTGGACGCTTTGGTGGCGATCGTTCGGGTGAGGTCGGTTCAGGGACCGGGTGGGGCCGGGCCGCTTCGGGCGCCCGAGTCGAGTCGTCCTTACGTCTCTGCGAATGACAAGTTTGTCATGGGAGTTGGCGGCGTAGCTGTTCGGCCGCGCCGCGCCCGTGGCGGAGCATTACAGTGCTGTCATGTCCTTCTCGCTGCCGGACATGCCACCTAGCGTAGCCATCCCACGACGAAGGTGGGGTCTGCGGCGAGGAGGTCGCGATGAGCTGGCAACCGGGGAACGACGGGTGGCGGCCACGTCCTGGGTGGCTCGTACTGTGGATCGCGGTGGTGGCGTTGACGCTGGCCGGGTGCAGCAAGGGGGAGGCGCAGGGGCAGGCGGCCAGCCCGGCCGGATTGCCCGTGTACAAACTGTCGGTGCAGAAGTTCAAGTACAGCGGCATGCCCGCTAGCATCAAGTCCGGCGAGTCGATCATCACCATAACGAACCGTGAGGCGGGCGAGATCACCCACGAGTTCGTGCTGCTCGCCCTACCCTCGGGCAAGGCGGCCGCCGACATCGCGGCCGATGCCAAGAAGAGGGGCGCCGACGCCGAGGAGGACTTCCTGAGCTTCGGTGAGGTCGCCGACGTGAACACCGGGTCGACCCACGCGGGGGTGTTCTCGCTGCCGCCGGGCACCTACGCCCTGGCGTGCTTCGAGGACGGCAAGATCGGCGGCGGCAAGGGGCAGGTGCATGCCACCATCGGCATGACCTACCAGTTCACCGTCACTTAGCCGGATGCGCGCCGCGAGGGTCTCCCGGATCGGGCTGGCGGGCCTGGCCGGCGCGCTGCTGGCCGGCTGCGCCAAGCAGGGCGCCACCGTGCAGGGCCAGCAGATCCACGACCTGTACGTGCTGATCATCATCCTGGCCGCGCCGGTGTTCGTCGGTATCGAGGGCGCGCTGCTCTGGTGCGTCCTCAGATACCGCCGGCGGCGGGGCAGCGACGGCCGGCCGGTGCCCCAGGGGGCGGGCGGCCCACGCTCGCTGGCGGTGTTCTTTGCGATCCCGACCGTGCTCGTGGCCGTCCTGTTCCTCGCCGGCGAGCGGACCCTGGCCGACGTGCAGCGCCCGGAGCCGAACCCGGCCGTCGAGCTGCGCATCGACAGCTTCCAGTGGCAGTGGACCTTCTACTACCTCAACGAGGGCTTCTTCGTGACGGGCAGGACGCTCACCAAGGAGCCGGTCATCGCGCTGCCGGTCGGCGCGCCGGTCCACGCCCGCCTCGAGGCCCGCGACGTGGTGCACGAGTTCTACGTCCCCGACTTCCTGTTCATGCGCAACGCCCTGCCGGGCCGCCCCAACGAGTTCACCTTCACCCCGACCCGGATCGGCACCTTCCGCGGGCAATGCGCGGAGTTCTGCGGCCTGCACCACGACCAGATGCGGTTCGTGCTCAAGGTGGTAAGCCAGGCCGACTACGTCGCCTGGGTGGACCAGGCCCGCAAGGCGGCCCAGAACGTCGACTGCAACCCGAGCGGGCCGCTTCGGCTGGTCTCCAAGGACAACGCCTGGAACACCGGCTGCCTAGCCGTGGCCGCCGGCAGCCCGTTCTCGGTCTCGGTCAGCAACCTGGACCCCGGCATCGAGCACAACTTCGCGGTCTACCCCAAGGCGGCCGCCAAGCGACCCTTGTTCCAAGGCCCCCGCTTCGTCGGCGTCGCCGAGCAGACCTTCCAGCTCCGGCCCCTGCCAAAGGGCCGCTACTACTTCCAGTGCGACGTGCACGGCCCGGCCATGTCCGGGGCGCTGATCGTCAAGTAGAGGAGAGTCAGATGGCGATCACGGAGCCGAGGACCACCGAGCGGGCCCCCGAGCCGCAGCGGCACTGGCTGGTCCAGTGGCTCACCACCACCGACCACAAGCGGATCGGCATCCTGTACCTGCTCAACTCGTTCGCGTTCTTCTTCGTCGCCGGCCTGTTCGCCCTACTCATGCGCGCCGAGCTGGCGGCGCCGGGCCGCCAGCTTGTGACCACCAACGGGTACAACCAGCTGTTCACGCTGCACGGCACGCTGATGATCTTCCTGTTCATCCTTCCGGTGCTGGTCGGCTTCGGCAACTACCTGGTGCCGCTGCAGATCGGCGCCCTGGACATGGCTTTCCCGCGTATCAACGCGCTGTCGTTCTGGCTGCTGCCGGTGGGTGGGCTCACGATCCTGTCCGGCCTGGTCGCCAAGGGAGGCGCCGCCGCGGCCGGCTGGACCAGCTACGCTCCAGTCTCCGAGCAGGGCGGCCCTGGCCAAGACCTCTGGATCGTTGGGCTGGTCGTGGTCGGGACCGCCTCGATCCTGAGCGGCATCAACTTCATCGTGACCATCCTGCGCCTGCGCGCGCCCGGCATGACCATGACCCGGCTGCCGATCTTCGTCTGGAGCATGCTCGCCACCTCCCTGCTGATGGTGCTGGCCACCCCCGTGCTGACCGCCGGGCTGATCATGCTGTTCGCCGACCGCCGCCTTGGCGCCTTCTTCTTCAACCCGACCCACGGCGGCGACGTGCTGCTGTGGCAGCACGTGTTCTGGTTCTTCGGCCATCCCGAGGTCTACATGCTGATCCTGGGCGCCTGGGGAATTGTGAGCGAGATCCTGCCGGTCTTCTCGGGTCGGCCGCTGTTCGGCTATCCAGGGGTGATCCTCGCCTTCGTGTTGATCACCGCGCTGTCGTTCAGCGTCTGGGCCCACCACATGTTCGTCACCGGCCAGGTCGAATTCCCCTTCTTCAGCGCCACCACCGAGCTCATCTCGATCCCCACCGGGGTGCTGTTCTTCAACTGGCTCGCCACCTTGTGGCGAGGCCGGCTCCGCTTCGAGCCGCCGATGCTGTTCGCGCTCGGCTTCATCGCGTTGTTTCTGGTCGGCGGGGTCGACGGCGTGTGGATGGCCTCGCCGGCGATGGACTTCGCCATCCACGACACTTACTGGGTAGTCGCCCACATCCACTATGTGCTGTTCGGCGGCACCGTGTTCGGGATCATGGCCGCCACCTACTACTGGTTCCCGAAGATCACCGGGCGCCTGCTGTCCAGGAAGCTGGGCCAGTGGCATTTCTGGCTCATGTTCCTCGGCTTCAACCTCGCGTTCTTCCCGATGCACGAGCTCGGGCTGCGGGGCATGCCCCGCCGGGTCGCCGACTACCTGCCCGACCTGGGCTGGAGCTTCCTGAACCAGCTCGCCACGGCCGGCTCGTTCGTGATCGCCGTCTCGCTGGCGGTGTTCCTCGTCAACGTCATGGTCACCCTGCGGCGGCCGCGCAGCGCGCCGGCCGACCCGTGGGAGGGCAACACCCTGGAGTGGGCCACCAGCTCGCCGCCGCCCGCCTACAACTTCGACCGGCTGCCCGAGGTGCGCTCCAACCGGCCGCTGTGGGATGCCCGCGAGCGGGCCCGCGTCGAGGCGGCGGAGGGCCGGACATGAGCACCCGGAGCGGGAACCCCAAAGGGATGGCCTGATGAGCACCGTCGATCTGACCCGCGACGAGCGCGCCGTCCGCCAGACCAGCGGGCCCGTGCTCGGCATGGTGCTGTTCGTCGCCTCCGAGGCGATGTTCTTCGCCACCTTCTTCGGCGCCTACTTCACCATCTACTCGGTCAACCCGGTGTGGCCGCCGGCCGGCTTCCCGCACCTCGAGCCCGGGCTGGCCACCGTCCTCACCGCTGTACTGGTCACCTCCAGCGGCACCCTGCAGCTCGGCGTCCGCGCGATCCGCCGCGACCGGAGCCGCGCCCTGCTCGGCTGGCTCGGGCTGACCATCCTGCTCGGGGTCGCCTTCCTCGGCTTGCAGCTGTACGACTACTCGCTGCTCGGCTTCAGCATGCGCGACGGCATCTTCGGCTCGCTCTTCTATGTGATGACCGGGCTGCACATGGCCCACGTGTTCGGCGGGGTGGTGTTCCTCGCGCTGGTGCTGCTGCAGGGCATCGGCGGGCAACTGTCGGACACAAGCCACGACTCGCTGGAGGCCGGCACGATCTACTGGCACTTCGTGGACGTGGTGTGGATCTGTCTGTTCACCACCTTCTACCTGGTGGGGTTGCGCTGACATGCGGCTGGCCACCCGGATTCTGTTCGGCCTCAGCGGCTTCCTGGCCCTAGCCGCCGCCGTCTACTGGGTGATGAGCTACCAAGGCGCCAGTCGCGACCCGGCCGGCCCGGCCCTGATGGGGATCGCCGCGGTCGCCTTCGGCTACACCGGCCTGGTGCTGTGGGCAGCGGCTCGGCGGGCTGACCGGGAAGCGGCCGCCGAGCACGCCACCCCCGGCCCCAAGGGGGCGACCCTTGCTCACGTCCCGCCGACCATCTGGCCGTTCGCGTTCTCGATCGCCGCCCTCGCGCTGATCGTCGGCGCGGTCGTCGCCACCGGCATCCTGGTCCCGCTGGGGCTGGCGCTGTTCGTGGTGGCGGCCGTCGGCTGGTTCGCCGACGTGCGTCGCGCCCACCACCACTGAGCCGGGGCGCCTGCGGCTGGGCTCGAGCGGTCAGCGCCCGCTCAGCAGCAGGAGCAGCACCAGCACGGCCACCCCGGCCAGGACCGCCAGCATCACCGTGCCGTGGTACTGGGACGGGCTCGGAGTGGGCAGGCCGGCCGGGTTACAACGCCGGCACACCGACTGGCCCCAGGCCACCCTGATGCCGCAGCGCAGGCAACGGTCGTAACGGGTCCTCATGACGGGTCACCTCCGAGGCTGAGGGCGCGATCCAGGCGGGCGTCGGCCCGGATGGCCGCCCGCTCCTCCCTGGCCCACCAGTCCAGCAGCAGCACGCCGACGGCCGGCACGACCAGCAGCACGCCACTGCCCCCCATCAGCGCGCCGGCCAAGCGCTGATCGGCAAGCACGACCGGCCCGGCGCCGTACGCGGGGTAGAGCACGTGCCGGGCGCTGTAGATGGCCAGCCCGAGGAAGGTCATCTGGGGCATGGCCAGAAACAGATAGAGGATGCGGGCCGGGTGCGACAGGCGGGCCGGGCTCGGGTCGACCCCGGCCACCACCGACCAGAACAGCAACGCCGAGCCCAGGTAGGCGAGATGCTCCAGGGCATGCAGGCCCGGGTTGGCCAGGGCCGCCGCGTACAGCGGCGAAAAGTGGCTGGCCCACATCACCAGGGCGAAGCCACACCAGGCGAGGGGCGGGGAGGTGATCGCCGCCAGCGGGCGGCTTCGCAACGCCGGGAGGAGTAGCCGCCTCCGGGTCGCCGGTTTGCTCGCCTGCAGCGTCAGGGTGACCGGCCTGGCCAACACCAGCAGTGGCGCGGCGACCAGGGTGAGCAGCAGGTGCTGGACCATGTGGACCGAGAAGCGGGTGGTCGCCACGGCGTCGATCGGCGACTCCAGCGCAACGGCGATCGCGCCCAGGCCGCCCAGGAACAGGGCGGTTCGGCGCCAGGAAACCGCCCAAGGCCCGCGGGCCGTCCGCACCCGGCGCGCGGCCACCAGCCACAACAGGGCGGCGGCAACCAGCAGACTAACCATGCAGCAAGTCCGCCTCCAGGCGTCGGGCGGGGGCGCCCGGGCCGGCGACGGCCGGGTCTAGGCCGGTCTCGAGCGGCAGCAGGAGTTGGAAGACGCTGCCGCCGCCTGGCGTGCTCTGCACTGCGACCGTGCCGCCGTGCGCGTGCGCGATCGCCTTCACGATCGCAAGACCGAGGCCGACCCCGCCCAGGTCGCGGCTGCGGGCTTGGTCGAGCCGGGCGAAGCGCTCGAAGATCCCCTTGAGCTGGTCAGCCGGCATGCCGGTGCCCGAGTCGGCCACAACGATCGCCACCAGGTCGCCCTGCCGCTGGGCGCCCAGCCGGATCTCGTCGCCCGGGCCGGTGTGCTTGACCGCGTTCTCGACCAGCGCATCCAGGGCAAGCCCAAGGCGGTCAGCGTCGCCGACCACGCTGGCCGGCTCGATGGGGTCCAGCCGCCAACGACGGGCGATCGGGGCCCAGCGTTGCAGGATCGCGGCCAGAAGCTGCTCGACCTGCACCGGGGATCGCGACAGGAAGTCGGGGTCCTCGCTGGTGGCCAGCAGCAACAGGCGGTCGGCCAAGCGGCGCAGGCGCTGCAGCTCGTCGACCACGATGCGGGCGTCCTCGGCCCGCTCGGGCTCGCGGCTGGCCCGCTCGACCAGCTCGGCGTGGCCGAGGGCGACCGTGATCGGGGTGCGCAGCTCGTGCGAGGCATCCTGGATGAACTGGCGCTCGCGGTGGAGCAGGCGCAGGTTCGCATCGGAGACCCGGCGCAGCTCCTCCATGGCACTGCGCCGGCGCTGAGCATGCCAGACCATGGCCAGGAACATGGCCCCCATCAGCGGGACCTCGGTGAGCTCGTCGGCGAGCTGGGCATGGTCGACGACGTCGTGGACCAGCAGCGCGCCGGTCGACAGCACCACGGCGGTGAGCAGCCCTGCGGTCACTCGCGGCCCCCACACCCGATAGCCGTAGAGCACCGTCAGGCTAACCCAGATGAAGTGAAACGGCACCGTCTCCCACTCGGGCGCCAGCGCCATGGCGACCAGGTTGGCCAGCGCGAAGCCGACCCAGACCAGGTCGAGCCAACGGCGGCGCAGCGGCCAGCCGAAGCGGTCAGTGCGCGGCGATTCGATACCCCTCACCTCGCATGGTCGTGATCGTGTCGGCGCCCAGCTTGGCCCGGAGCCGGCCCACATAGACGTCGACCACGTTGGAGCCGGGATCGAAGTAGTACTTCCAGACCGCCGCCAGCAGCCGCTGCTTGGATACGGTATTGCCGGTGTGCTGCATGAGCTCGCGCAGCAGCAGGAACTCGCGTTCGGCCAGCGGGACCGGCCCGGAGCCGCTGTCGGCCTCCCGCCGGATCAGATCCAGCCGCAGGCGGCCGGCGACCAGGCTGGTGGCGGAGCGGCCGGCGGCGGCCCGCAGCCGGGCCCGGACCCGGGCCAGCAGCTCCTCGAGGGAGAACGGCTTGGCCAGATAGTCCTCGGCCCCCGCCTCCAGGCAGCGGACCTTGGTCGCGGTCGCGGTCAGGCAGGACAGGACCAGCACAGCCTGGGCCGGACGCTTGGCCACCAGCCGACCCAGCACCGAAGCGCCGTCCATTCCCGGCATGAGCAGATCGAGGATGACCAGGTCGTAGCCGCCCTCCAGCGCCATGCGGAGGCCGTCGGCGCCGTTGTCGGCCGAATCGACCGCCAAGCCCTCGGCGTGCAACCCTCGCACCACGAACCGGAGGATCCGCTGTTCGTCATCGACCACCAGGATCTTGCCGGGAAGCGCCGCTGGTGTGCGTTGGTCGGCTTCAGCCAGCATGGGCAGCTCCTTGCCGCCAGTGTATGGCGCGCGACCCCGCGCGGGCCAGAACCGCCCGGCGGCATGACAACTCTGTAATCCTCGGCCCTTCCGGGTAGGGCGGTGGTGGATGGCACGCGAACTCCTCGAGGGCTGCTGCTCAGCCAGTCAGGTGGCCACCGGATCGGGGCAACTTCAGGAGGGCAACGATGACCATGCCCGCGCCAAGTCCCAAGCTGCCGGCGACGGTGGCGCGGGTGAGGTCGACCGGCAGGGCGGTCGAGACCTGCGAGCGTCCCAGCGCGGTCACATCGGCCAGGCCACCCGCAAACGCGATGAAGAATCCCGCCGCCAACAGGTAAAACGGGCCGGACTCGGCATCGGGCCGCCGCAGCAGCCGGTGAATGGCAAGCCCCCCCAGCACCCATCCCGCCACCGAGGGACTCGACGCGTATACCCTGACCAGCACGGGCACGACCGAGGCCAGCAGGGCGCCGACGGTATGCAGGACGTCCAGGGTGACCGCGACCGTCACCGCCACGATCACCACCAGGCGCCAGCTTCGCGTCCGCCCGCCAACCCCGACCACGCCCGCAAGAGCGGCCACCACGGCCAGCCACGGCCACCACGACGACCCCGGGACCCAGACGACCTCACCGGTGATCACGGCGGTCTGGCCGCCGACGCGCAGCGGCACCTGCCAGCGGGAAATCACCACCTGGCGACGTTTGGGCGCCCGACGGACCTGAGGCGGGTCAGGGCCGGTCCAGTGGGCCCGGTGGTCGTGCCAGACCACACGCACCCCCCTGCTGAGCCGGTGCCAGTCGGGTGGTGCCGCCGAATCCACGCTAGGCGACCGCGGCGGGGGGCTGCCGGGCGGCCGGCTGGCGAGCCAGGTCGGCGAACGACGGTTCTCGTCCACCCCGCCGTCGGCTTCGACCCGCAGGTAGGGCTCGGACCGTGCACCAAGCACGATGACCTGCCGGCCGGTCCGGTTGATCAGCTCCAGCGCCCCACCGATCTCCGCCGCCCGCACCTCCAGTCCCTGGATGGGTGGGCTGACCGCCAGGACGCGGGTTCGGTAGTTGGTGGGCATGGTGTTGGTGCCGATCAGGTGCGCCTCGGCGGGTGCGGCACCGATGACCAGCAGGACCGCCACGGCGCATACCGCACAGCCCAACCGCATCCGCAACCGCCGCCCCACTGACCGTGCACGAACTCGTGCGGTCACGCGAGGGCCTGGTCCACCTGCTAGCGTGATCCTTGAGCCTCCGGGGATGGGTGCGATGGACGAAGGGCGGGTTCCCGTCAGCGCATCCGAGGGGACCAGACCATTCGTTTGGTGCTCGCGAGATATCGTCGAAATCTGTGGATGAGCCCCTGGCATGAGAACGCGGCGTACCTTCCACCCTGACCGTGTTGGAAGGACGCCGGCGCACCACCGCCGGCGAGGAAGGAACGCCGCGATGTTGAGTGTAGTCGCAGACGATGCTGCCCAGGCCGAGTTGCGCCTGGACTTGGACGAGCTGTTCCGGGAGGGCGCGAGGCGGATGCTGGCGGTGGCGCTGGAGGCCGAGGTCGACGCCTACATCACCTGCTTGGCCGCGCTGACCGACGAGCGCGGCCAGCGCCTGGTGCGCCGCAACGGCCACGCCCCAGCCCGCTGGATCGCCACCGGCACAGGGCGGATCGAGGTCACCCGTCCCCGGGTCGATGACCGCCGGGTGGACCCCGCCACGGGAGCGCGTCGGCAGTTCCAGAGCGTGATCCTGCCGCGCTGGGTCAGGCGCAGCCCGAAGGTCGCCGAGGTGCTGCCGCTGTTGTACCTGCACGGGCTGTCCAGCGCCGACTTCGTCCCCGCATTGGAGGGGCTGTTGGGCTCGGCTGCGGGGCTGTCGGCCTCGGTGATCACCCGGCTGGCCACCCAGTGGCAGGCCGAACGCGAGGCGTTCCAGCAGCGGGATCTGTCCGAGGTGGACTACGTGTACTGCGTTGCGGACGGGGTCCACTTCAGCATCCGCCTGGGCGAGCAGGGGCGGCTGTGCTGCCTGGTGATCGTGGGCGTGCGTGCCGACGGCACCAAAGAGTTGGTCGCGGTGGCCGACGGGACCAGGGAGTCGACCGAGGACTGGGCCGAGCTGCTGCGCGATCTTCGCCGCCGCGGCATGGGTGCGCCGGTGGTGATGGTCGGCGACGGGGCGCTGGGGCTGTGGCGGGCGCTGCGGGAGGTGTTCCCCGCCACCCGCGAGCAGAAATGCTGGGTCCATAAGGTCCGGAATGTTCTAAATGCGCTGCCAAAGAGTGTCCACGCCGGCGCCCGCAAGGCGCTGAACGAGATCATCATGGCCGAGGATCGGGCCCACGCCGAGCGGGCGATCCAGGGGTTCGCGGCCGACTACGGCGTCAAGTGGCCCAAGGCCGTCGCCAAGGTCACCGACGACGCTGAGACGCTGCTCACCTTCTTCGACTATCCCGCCGAGCACTGGATCCACCTGCGCACCACCAACCCCATCGAGAGTGCCTTCTCCCCGGTCAGGGCCAGGACCAGGGTCACCAAGGGGCCGGGCACCAGGGACACCGGGCTGGCCATGGTGTTCAAGCTGCTGCAGGCCGCCGAGGGCCGCTGGCGGGCAGTCAACGGCCCGCACCTGGTCGCCCTGGTCCGAGCTGGAGCGCGGTTCGAGGCTGGCAAGCTGATCGAACGACCCGACCAGACACCAGACAAGGAGGCCAGCGAGGACGTCAACAAGGTCGCCGCGTGATCATGCTCTCACCGGCGATCCACAGAATTTGACGATTCCTCGGTGCTCGCCTGCTTGGGCCACTGTCAATCCCACTGTCAGAGTCTGCCCCACAGCCGACTCGCCCCATTAGTCCACCAGGTCACCAGATGCAACGGCTGGTTTCTGGCTGGACTGGGGTGGCTAGCGTGAGGTGCACAAACAGCACCGGACGGCGTGAGCCCCTGAGCACGGCGACGGATCTGGCGGTCGGGGTTCGAATCCCTCGGGGTGCGCGGGACCGGCATGACTGCGAGGACCGCGGCAAGCTTGGCGTCAGGCATACTTGAGCACGATGCTCTCCACGGTGTGGGTGACGTGGTCCAGGCTGTCCAGCGCCTCCTCCAGCTGCTCGACGATGTCCTTCCAGACCAGCACGTAGCGGGCCGGGTGCTCGCCGGTGAACGTATACAGCTCGGCCCGGGCGCGCCGGTAGACGTGGTCGCCCTCCTCCTCAAGCTCGGTCACCGCCACCTGATAGGCCCGCAGCCGCTCTTGGTCGAGCTTGCGCAGATGGCGCAGCCCGCGGGCGGTTTCCTCGGCTGCCTGCAGGATCTGGGCCTGCTCGCGGACCGGCTCGATGGGCTCGACGACCTTGTGCAGGACGAGCATGTCGGCGGCCTCCTCCACTGCGTCGACGACATCGTCCAGCTGGGAGGCGAGCGTGTAGATGTCCTCACGGTCAAACGGGGTGATGAAGGTCCGAGGGCGGCCTTGAAGTGGCAGAGAAAGTTCTAACGACCTCGTCAATGAGGCCTCGTCAATGAGGCCTTGATAGGCCGTTGGATCGGCGCAGCGACCGAGCAGCGTCACCTCAACGGCGTTGCGGTCAGACGTACGTCTGGGCCGATGCGCACGACGTCGTCAAGTTGGAAGCGCTTGGCATCGGCGATGTTGAGGGCGCCAGGCCCGGCCAGCGCCGGCTTGCCCCCACCTGGGCTCGGGGGCTGACGGTGTTCAAGGACCGGGTGCGGGAGCTGCGGCCGGTCTATCTGCCGCCGGACCCGGCGTCGCGGACCGCGTATGTGGCTGGGGAGATCGCCCAGTGCGACCTGTGGTTCCCGGAGATCACGCTGCCGGTCGGGTTCGGGCAGACGCGGACGGCCACGCGGCTGCCGGTGCTGGTGATGGTGACCGGGTATGCCCGCTGGCTGGGCGCGCGGCTGCTGCCGTCTCGCTGCTGGGAGGATCTGTTGGCTGGCTGGTGGCAGCTCATCAGCCAGCTTGGTGGGGTGCCGCGGGTGCTGGTGTGGGATGGGGAGGGCGCGGTCGGCCAGCGCCGCGGTCGGGTGACGGTCTTGACCGAGCAGGCGCATGGGTTCGGTGGGGTGCTGGGCGCCAAGATCGTCATCTGCAACCCTGGCGATCCGGAGGCCAAGGGGCTGGTGGAGCGGGCCAACGGGTATCTGGAGACCTCGTTTCTGCCTGGCCGCATGTTCACCAGCCCGGCGGACTTCAACGCCCAGCTGGGCGCGTGGACCGTGCTGGTCAACCAGCGGCGCCGGCGGGTGTTGGGCTGCGCCCCGGCCGAGCGGATCGGCGCGGACCGTGCCGCGATGCTGCCGCTGCCGCCGGTCGCGCCGGTCACCGGGTGGCGCGCATCGCTGCGGCTGCCGCGCGACTACTGGGTGCGGCTGGACGCCAACGACTATTCGGTGGATCCCTGGGTGGTTGGCCGCCGGGTCGAGGTGGCCGCCGACCTGGACCGGGTGTGGGCCCACTGCGACGGGCGGCTGGTCGCCGACCACCAGCGCTGCTGGGCGCGGCACCAGACGATCAGCGACCCCGCCCATGTCCAGGCCGCGGCCGCGCTGCGCCGCGGCCGGGCAGCGGCCGGCCGCCCAGACGCCGACACCGACCAGGTCCAGCTGCGCCGCCTGGCCGATTACGACCAGGCCTTCGGCCTGGACGACGCCCACGGGGTCGCCTGATGGCCGCGGCCACCACCACCACGCGGGACCTGACCGCCGAGCTCGCCTACCTCACCAGAGCGCTGAAGGCGCCGAGCTTGCGGGAGGCGGCCGGTCGGCTCGCCGACCGGGCCCGCGCCGAGGGCTGGTCGCATCAGGAGTTCCTGGCCGCGTGCCTGCAACGCGAGGTCGCCGCCCGGGAGTCCCACGGCGGCGAGGGCCGCAT
>Ga0210378_10000505_pt1 | contig 19770 bp, 14 predicted proteins | sample PLM1_60_b1redo_FD_155465 | JGI IMG/M metagenome (GOLD analysis project Ga0210378, IMG submission 155465) | Groundwater sediment microbial communities from an aquifer in East River, Colorado, USA - PLM1_60_b1 redo | ecosystem: Environmental > Terrestrial > Soil > Riparian zone | place: USA: East...
GACACCGAGATCCACGCCAGCGGCGGGGAGCCGGGCCGGGCGCAACGGCTCGGCCCGACCATCCCGATGGGCCGCGCCGGGCGGGCCGAGGAGGTGGCCGAGGCGATCCTGTGGCTGCTCTCCCCGGCGGCCTCCTACGTCACCGGTGCGCTGCTCGACGTCAGCGGCGGCCGCTGAACGTCCGCACCACGGCTGCCCAGTCGCGTCCCGGCACTCGAGCCGCGTTCCGGCATTTAGAGCACTCGGTGCCCGTACATCTCGCCGAGCGGGTCGGCGATGAGCTCGAGGCGAGCGCCGTCCGGGTCGCGGAAGTAGATCGAGGTGCCGCTCTCCCGCTGGTAGGGGACGCCGGCGGCATCCAGGTTGGCCCGCAGCCGCTCCCACCGCTCCGGCTCGACCGAGATGGCGATGTGGTGCAGGCCGCCGAGCACCTCCGCGTACGGGCCGAGGTCGAGGCCCGGGAAGTCGAAGAACGCGAGCAGGTTCCCGTGCCCGAGGTCGAAGAAGAAGTGGTTGGAGCCCTTGTAGTCGCGGTTCTCGAAGATGTCCGTCAGCGGGAACTCGAGTATCTCCTGGTAGAAGCGGACGGTGCGCTCCACGTCGCCGGACAGCAGCGCGACGTGGTGCACACCTCGGGCGGACGAGGCCGGGCGGTCTGCGGATGTGCGCAGGTAGGCAGAGCGGATCCGGTCCCGCTCGGCCTCGATCGCGCCGAGGTCGATGTCAGTCATGGACCGACACTAGGGGGGTGTCCCTAGACGCGGAAGAACAGGTTGAGGTATCGGTCGGCCGTCCGCACGTCGCCGCGGACCGCCCCGGCGTTGCAGCGCCCGAACGCGGTCAGCACGAAGCTGCCGGGGTCGAACTCGATGACCGTCCGCATCCCATCGAGATCGGCGGGTCCGTAGTTCATCCCCGCGGAGGTCACCCGCACCTTGATGTCGCAGGCGTTGTGCCCACTCGTAACCCGAATGCCGATCTCGAACGGCTCGGTGTCCGGGCCGACCTCGGCGGTGAGCCGCCAGAGCCCGAGCATGAACGGCACCAGCAGGTCGGCCGCGTCGCCGGAGATGCCGTGCGCCCGCCCGGTGCCCTGCCGGATGTCCCAGGCGTGCACGGAGTAGTCCATCAACTGGAACACCGGGTAGAAGAACGCGGGCAGCGAGCCCATGTACGTGTGCGACACCTGCAGCCCGGCCCATTCGTCCGGTCCCAGCGCCTCGAACATCTCGGTCGCCTTGGCGAAGTCCACCCGCAGCCGCTCGACCAACTCGGCCTGGCCGAGGGACCGGTTGGCCAGGGCGCGCTCGTTCAGCCCCTCGGCCATCGCGCGCATTCCCAGCGCCGGCTCGACCGGGCTGCCGCTTCGTGCCGCGTCGAACGCCGCGAAGTAGCTTTCGGTGAGGTCGACCAGGTGCCCGACGGTGTCCCGCACCTGCCACCCGGTGCAGGCGGTAGGCGCCTCCCACTCGCCGGGCTGCGCGACGAGCGAGAAAAAGCCCTCGGCCTCCTGCCGCAGCACGCGGAGCAGCGTGTCGCGCCCTTCGTAGGTCATCGCGTTCCAGCCGCTCATGAAACCCTTCCTCCTCCGGTCGGGGGTCGCGCCGGCACCGAAGAGGGCGTCATCGACGGTGGCGCCCACTCCTCCGCCGGAATGTCAGTGCCGGCAACGCTACGCCGGGTTCGTCCCGCCCGCCTCTCGAGCGTCCCTCCACGGGAACCTCGACCGGGGCCGGCGACTGGGGCCTCTACTGGGGCCCCGATTGGGGCCGGCTGAGCGACAATCGAGGCATGGGTTACCAGCACTTGCTCGTGAAGCGGGACGGCGACATCGTCACGATCACGCTCAACCGCCCGGAGAAGCGCAACGCGCTGGCGCTGGCGGTGATGCGTGAGCTGATCGCGGCGTTCCGGGAGGTGGGAGGCTCGGACGCGCTGGGGGTGGTGCTGGCGGCGAACGGGCCGGTGTTCTCGGCCGGGCACAACTTCGGGGACATGGCCGGCGCCACGCTGGACGACGCTCGCCAGCTGTTCGAGGTCTGCACCGAGATGATGGACACCATCCAGGCGATCGGCCAGCCGGTGTGCGCCAAGGTGCACGCGCTGGCCACCGCGGCTGGCTGTCAACTGGTGGCCAGCTGCGACCTCGCGGTCGCAGCGGAGGAGGCCGCGTTCGCCATCCCCGGCGGCAGGGGCGGGCTGTTCTGCCACACCCCGCTGGTCGCGGTCGCCCGCAACGTCGGCCGCAAGCGGGCGCTGGAGATGGCGCTGACCGGCGACCCGGTCGACGCCCACACCGCGGCCGACTGGGGCCTGGTCAACCGGGTGGTGCCGGCCGCGCAGCTGGACGAGGCGACCTGGGACCTCATTACCCGGGCGACCCGCGGCTCGGCCGACTCGAAGGCGCTCGGCAAGCAGGGGTTCTACGCCCAGATCGGGCTCGACCAGCCCAACGCGTACCGGTACGCGGTCACCCTGATGGGCGCCGCCGCGGTCACCCCCGACGCGCAGGAGGGCATCGCCGCGTTCCTGGAGAAGCGGCAGCCGAAGTTCGCCCGCTGATCCGGGCGGTCCCGGAGGCAACCGCGGGCCGGTCGGGCTGCGTCACAGGGTCATGCGACGGTCGGTGCTGAGCACCCTGGCGATCACGGCTGGTCTGACGTTGGCGGGCTGCACGGGCGGCGGCGGACCGGGGCCGGGTGGCCGTCCCGGGCCGGATCCGGCCCTCGGGCCGTTCCGGCTGGTCGCGTACGACTCATGCCGGCAGGCGATGGCCGGGCTGCGCCGGGCCGCGCAGGACGTCGTCGGTGCGTACGGGTTCGCCGGCGCCGGCTACCGCGGCGGGCCGGTGAGCACCGGCGCGGTGCCGATGCCGGCCGACGCGGCGGCGGCCGGCTCCCGGGCCCAGGCCGCGTCGCCGCCGGAGCACTCGACCACGAACGTCCAGGAGCCGGGCGTCGACGAGCCGGACCTGGTCAAGACCGACGGCCGGCGGATCGTCACCGTGGCGCGCCGGACACCGCAAGGGTTACCGGCGGGTGAGCGCAGCGGAGCGAGCCCAGGAGCCGAGCCATGGACATTGCGCGTCATCGACGCCGCCTCCCGGCAGGTAACGGGCACGCTGCCGCTGCCGGCCGGCGATCCGGCTCCGCGCTGGCCCTACCGCGGCGGTGTCGAACTGCTGCTGTCCGGCGACCGCGCGCTGCTCCTGCTCGCCGAGCCGGCGTACCCGTACCCGCTGCCAGCCGAGGACGTGGCGGTCGGCGCCCCGGCCGGGGCACCGGCCGAGCTCCGCGGTCTGCGGCTGCTGCTGGTCGACCTCGCCGGCCCGCCCCGGCTGCTGAGCCAGCTCACCGTAGACGGGCAGTACGTCGATGCCCGGCAGGTCGGCGCGACCGTCCGGGTGGTCGTGCGGTCCGGCCCGCGGCTGCGGTTCGTCTACCCCGACGGCCGCCGGTCGGAGTCGGCCGCGGCGGCGGAGAACCGCCGGGTGGTTGCCCGGTCCACGCCGGCGGACTGGCTACCGCCGTACGAGCTCGATCGTGCCGGCCGCACCGAGCGCGGGCAGGTGCCGTGTGAGCGGCTCAGTCACCCGGCCGCGTTCACCGGCTCGTCGTTGCTGACCGTCTACACGTTCGACCTGGCCTCGGCCGCCGACCGCGCCCTCGACAGCGGCGACCCGGTGAGCGTCGTCGCGGACGGGGACACCGTGTACGGCACTGCCACCGCACTGTACGTGGCGACCGACATGGCCTGGCACGGCGGCAGCCAGCGCACCGAGGTGCACCGGTTCGACCTGTCCGGGCCGGGCCGGCCCCGGTACGTCGCGTCCGGCGAGGTGCCGGGCAGCCTGCTCGGCCGGTACGCGCTGTCGGAGTACGGCGGTCGGCTGCGGGTCGCGACGACGACGACCGAGGCTGCCACGCCCGGCCCGTGCTGCGACCGCGTCCCGCCCACGCAGAGCGCGGTGCGGGTGCTGGAGCAGCGCGGCGGCACACTCGCTGAGGTCGGCCGGGTCGACGGGCTGGGCAAGGGTGAGCGCATCTACGCGGTCCGGTTCGTCGGACCGGTCGGCTATGTGGTCACGTTCCGGCAGGTCGACCCGCTCTACACGGTGGACCTGCGCGATCCGCGGCACCCCCGGGTGGTCGGCGAACTGAAGATCCGTGGCTACTCCGCCTACCTGCACCCGGCCGGGGACGGGCGGCTGATCGGCGTCGGCCAGGATGCGACCGAGCAGGGTCAGCGGGAAGGGGCGCAGGTGTCCCTGTTCGACGTGCGCGACCCGGCCCGGCCCAGCCGGCTGGCCGCGCACCGGGTGCCCGGCGGGTTCTCGACCGCGGAGGTCGACCCGCACGCGTTCCTCTACTGGCCGGACACCGGGCTGGTGGTCGTGCCGGTCGTCGCGCCGGGCACCAGCCCGACCGGCGGCTACGCCGCCGGCGCACTCGCGCTGTCCCTGCGGGCCGATGCGTTCGCTGTACTGGGCACGGTCCACCACCCGGCCGCCGCCGGCGGCACCGGGCTCGGCTCAGTCAGCCGCGCCCTGGTCGTCGGCGACACGCTCTGGACCCTCTCCGACGGCGGGCTGCAGGCCAACAACGTGCAGACGCTCACCCGCCGGGCCTGGCTCCCGTTCACCTGACCGGAGTACGGCCGCCCCCTCAGCGGGCGGTGGTCTGCCGGTCGGAGGAGCCGACCAGGACGGAGGACCCGTCCGGGTTCGGGGGGTAGTTCTCCGGGAAGTGGCAGGCGACCTTGTGGCCGGGGGCGAGCTCGGCGAGCGGCGGCTCGACCGTGCGGCACACGTCCTGGACCTTCCAGCAGCGGGTGTGGAACGGGCAGGCCGGCGGCGGGTTGAGCGGGCTCGGCACGTCGCCGGACAGCCGGATCCGGTCCCGCTGCTCGCGCCGGTCCGGGTCGGGGACCGGCACGGCCGACAGCAGCGCGACGGTGTACGGGTGCATCGGGGACTCGTAGACGCTCGCCTTGTCGCCCAGCTCGACGATCTTGCCGAGGTACATCACGGCGACCCGGTCGGACATGTGCCGGACCACGGACAGGTCGTGTGCGATCACGACGTAGGTCAGGTCCAGCTCGTCCTGCAGGTCCTCCAGCAGGTTGATGACCTGGGCCTGGATGGACACGTCCAGCGCGGACACCGGCTCGTCGGCGACGATGAGCTTCGGGCGCAGCGCCAGCGTCCGGGCGATGCCGATCCGCTGCCGCTGGCCGCCGGAGAACTCGTGCGGGTACCGGTTGTAGTGCTCCGGGTTCAGGCCGACCAGCTTGAGCAGGTCCTGGACCGCGCGCTTGACCCCATGGTCGGTGCTGACGTTCTGCAGCCGGTACGGCGCGCCGACGATGGTGCCGACGGTGTGCCGCGGGTTCAGCGACGAGTACGGGTCCTGGAAGATCATCTGGATCTCCCGGCGGAGCGGGCGCATCTGGCCGGTGGACAGGTGCGTGATGTCCCGGTCGTCGAAGACGATCCGGCCCGCGGTGGGCTCCAGCAGCCGGGTGAGCAGCCGGCCGGTGGTGGTCTTGCCGCACCCCGACTCGCCCACCAGGGCGAGCGTCTCGCCCTGTGCGACGGAGAAGTCCAGCCCGTCCACCGCCTTCACCGCGCCGACCTTCCGGGCGATGATCGCGCCGCGGCGGACCGGGAAGTGCTTGCGCAGCCCGGACACCGACAGCAGCGCCGCACCGGGCGGAGCGGCTGCCGCCGGCCGTTCGTCCAGCGTCTCGCGCTCGCTCATCTCCCGCTCCTCGGCCAGCCCGGCCCTCGTCCCTCGGGCCGGGCAGCCCTCGTCTCTCCCCGCTCGCGCTGCGCGCCCTCGCGCTCGCTCATCTCCCGCTCCTCGCTCACAGGTTCGGCGTGATCTCGGTTTCCCAGATCCGGTGCCGGACGTGCCGCGGCAGGTGACACGCGACCTGGTGTCCCGGCGCGGTCTCGACCATCTGCGGCACCACGGTCTGCGAGGCTCCGTCGTTCAAATCGGCATAGCGGCACCGGGGATGGAACGGGCAGCCCGGCGGCACGTTGATCAGGCTGGGCGGAGTGCCGGGGATCGGGATCAGGCGCTCGGCACCGGCCCGGTCCAGCCGTGGCATCGAGCCGAGCAGGCCCCAGGTGTATGGGTGCTCGGGCCGGTGGAAGATGTCCTCCGCCTTGCCGTACTCGGCGGCCCTGCCGCCGTACATGACGAGGATGTCCTCGGCGAGCTCGGCGACTACGCCGAGGTCGTGGGTGATGAGGATGATCGCGGAGTTGAACTCCGCCTGCAGGTCCCGGAGCAGGTCGAGGATTTGTGCCTGGACGGTGACGTCCAGGGCGGTCGTCGGCTCGTCGGCGATCAGCAGGTCCGGGTCGCAGGACAGGGCCATTGCGATCATCGCCCGCTGCCGCATCCCGCCGGAGAACTGGTGCGGGTAGTCGTCCACGCGCGAGGCCGGCTGCGGGATGCCGACCCGGCGGAGCATCTCGATGGCGTGCTTGCGGGCCACGGTCTTGCTGACGTCGTTGTGGATCCGGTACGCCTCGATGATCTGGGCGCCCACGGTGTAGAGCGGGTGCATCGAGGAGAGCGGGTCCTGGAAGATCATCGCCATCTTCTTGCCGCGCAGCCGGCGGACCCGGTCCGGCGTCATGCCGATGAGTTCGGCGCCGTCCAGCCAGATTTCCCCGGAGATCCTGGCCGAGCCTCCGCCGTGTAGGCCCATGATCGACAAGCTGGTCACACTCTTGCCGGAACCGGACTCGCCCACGATGCCGAGCGTGTGGCCGCGCTCCAGGTGGAACGACAACCCGTCGACCGACTTGACCAGGCCGTCCTGGGTGGGGAAGTGCACCCGCAGGTCGCGCACCTCGAGGAACTGGGTGGGCTGCCGCGCGCTGGCGACCGCCACCGAGGCGACCGCGTCCCGCAGCTCCTCGCGCTGCGAGCCCTCGCGCTCCCTCATCTCCCGCTCCTCCGGTTGTCCGGCCGTCGTCCCTCTGGCCGCACAACCTCCCTCGCTACCCGCTCGCGCTGCGAGCCCTCGCGCTCCCTCATCGTCCGCTCCTCCCCGCGCCGGTCACGAGACCCGCACCCGGGGGTCGATGACGGCGTAGAGGATATCCACCATGAGGTTGGCGAAGATGATGAAGAAGGCCGCGATGATCGTGACGCCCATGACCTTGGGCAGGTCGTTGTTCACGATCGCGTCCACGGCGTACTTGCCGATGCCCGGCAGCGAGAAGGTGCTCTCGGTGAGCACCGCGCCACCGAGCAGTAGTCCGAGGTCCAGCCCGAAGATCGTCAGGATCGGGGTGAGCGCCGGGCGCAGCCCGTGCTTGAGCACGACGGTGCGCTCGGGCAAGCCCTTCGCCCGGGCGGTGCGGATGTAGTCCTCGTTCATCGTCTCCAGCATCCCCGCCCGGGTGAGCCGCGCATACAGCGCCGCGTAGAGGAAGGCCAGCGTGACCCACGGCAGGATCAGGTCGTAGGCCCACTCGGCGGGGTTCGTCGTCAGCGACGTGTAGCTGCCGCCCGGGGCGGTCAGGCGCAGCTTGTAGCTGAAGATGGTCAGCGCGAGAAGGCCGGTGAAGAAGATCGGCATGGAGACCCCGCCCAGCGCGATACCCATCGCCGCGCGGTCGAAGAAGCTGCCTTTCCGCAACGCCGAGATCACGCCGGTGGCCACGCCGGTCAGCAGCCAGATGATCGCGGCGCCGGCCGCCAGCGACATGGTCACCGGCAGGCGGTCGAGCAACTCCGGCCAGACCGGGTTCTGGGTGATGAAGGAGTAACCGAAGCAGGGCGCCGGGCAGTGCTCGGTTGTGGGTCCGGTGCTGTAGTCGGCGCCGGCCACCAGCGCCTTGGCGAACCGGGCGTACTGCACCGGCAGCGGATCGGTGAAGCCGAGCTTGTCGGCCATCTGATGGATCTGCGCCGCGCCGGCGGTCCTTCCGACGTAGCGCGAGGCGAGGTCATCCGCGGACGCCCCGGCCAGGCGCGGCACCAGGAAAAAGATCGAGAAGGTGACCACGCTCACGACGAAGAGCAGCAACACGGCCGCGATGAGGCGCCGGATGATGAATGCGACCACAGTGCTCGGCTGCGGTGGCCGGCGAGGGTCTCTCGCCGGCCACCGGGTGCCTTCACCTGCCTTCGAGTGTGCGGGACTACTACTACTTCTTCACGCCCATCGAGATGTGGTCGTAGTACCCACCCAGGCCCTCGCTGACGTAGACGTTGGTCACCGTCGACGGACGGTAGAGCAGAACGCGGGCCCAGACGCCGGGCAGGATGACCGCCTCTTCCATGACCCGCTTGTCGATCTGCGCCCAGATCTTCTCGCGCGCCGGAGTGTCGACGGTCAGCAGTGCCTTGTCGAGCAGCTTGTCGACCTCGGGGATCTTGACGGTCAGGTTCGTGTTTCCGCCCGAGGCCCGGATGACCCGGCTGTCCACGATCTGCTGCAGGAAGCCGAAACCGTCCGGCCAGTCGGCGCCCCAGCCGTGCGCCATCAGACCGAGCCCGTTCTTCTTGGCGAAGTCGGGCTTGCCGGCGTACAGCTTGAAGTAGTCACCCTGCGGGTAGGGCTTCAGCGCCAGCTTGATGCCGACCTTGGCGAGCGACTGCTGCATGGACTCGGCCTCGGCCTTCTCCTTCGGGCGCTCGGGCCGGTAGGACATGTTCGTCGAGAAGCCGTTCGGCTGGTTGCACTGCTGGAGTTCCTGCTTGGCCGTGTCGACGTCGCCGCCCGGCTTCGAGTTGAAGTTGTACAGGTCGAACTTCTCCGCGCCCGGGATCAGCGGCGGCATCAGGTTCGTCGCGATGTCGCCACCGGGCGGGCCGCCGAAGGCGTTCTGGAAGCCGGTGTGGTCGGCGGCGTACATGACTGCCTTCCGGCAGTGGATGTTGTCGAACGGCGCCACGTCCGGGTTGATCGCGGTGAACCACAGCCGGGCGAGCGGGGCCGAGTCGGCGTTCTTCTTCAGGTTCGGGTCGCCGAGGATCCGGCCCTGGGTGGCGGGCTGCACGCCCGTGCCCGCGACGTCGAGGTCCAGGTCACCGGCGATGAGCCGGTTGTCGATGTCGTCGGGGTTGACGTTGAGCGAAACCTCGATGCGGTCCGGCAGCGCCTTGCGGTTCGGGTCGCTGGCCGGATCCCAGTTGGTGTTGCGGACCAGCGTGAACTTCTTGCCCAGCTGGTTGCTCTCGAACTTGTACGGGCCGGTGGAGACGACGTGCTCCTTGTACTTCGTACCGTTGTCCTTTGCCTGCGGCACCGGGATGCTCGCCGGGAGCATCGCGAAGTAGTCGAAGCCACTGAACGGCCTGATCAGGTGGAAGATGATCGTCTGGTCGTCCGGCGTCTCGATCGCCTTCAGGCCGAGCTTGTCCGGGGTGGGGTCCTTGTACGGGCTGGTGTAGCCCTTCAAGTCGAGGAAGTCGTTGAAGTACGTCGGCCCGTTCGGGAACGTGTCCTTGTCCAGAGACCGCTCGACGCCGTACTTGACGTTTTTGGACGTGACCGGGGACCCGTCCTCGAACTTGATGCCCGTCCGGATCTTGTAGGTCCAGGTCTTGGCGTTGTCACTGGGCTCACCCAGGGACTCGGCCAGGTCAGGAATGAGCTTCAAGCCTTCCGCGCCGGGCGCCGGGGCGAACATCACCAACGACCGTCCGTAGAGCCGGATGAAGTCCCACCCGTAACCATAGTAGCCGTCGGCCGGGTCGAGTGAGTCCCAGTCGCCGGAGTTGGCCACCCTGAGCGTGCCGCCCTTGGCGGTGGAGGGGTTGAACACCTTGCCGATGGCCGCGTTGTACACCGGCGTGGCGGCGCCCCCTCCCCCTCCTCCTCCGGGTGAGGTCTTTTCACCGCCGCAGGCCGCGAGGGCCAGCGCGAGCGCGGTGCCGGCGGCGGCAGCGGCGACGGCCGGTCTTTTCTTCATCTGATGCACCCTTTCCTGGTGGGTTGGAGCCAGTCACGTGGGCGGGGTCGGAGAGTTCATCGGGTCCGCGGGTCGAGTGCGTCCCGTAGACCGTCACCGAGCAGGTTGAACGCAAGCACGGTGACGAAGATGGCCACGCCCGGGACGATCACGAAGTAGGGCGCGACCGTGTACCACCGAACGGCCTCCGACAGCATCCCACCCCAGGTCGGCGTCGGTGACCGGACCCCGACGCCGAGGAACGACAGCGCGGCCTCGAACAGAATGTTCGTCGGGATCAGCAGTGTGGAGTAGACAAGGATCGGCGCGATCAGGTTCGGCAGCAACTCGCGGGCGATGATATACGACCCGCGGGCGCCGAGGCTGCGCGCGGCATCGACGAACTCGCGCTCGCGCAGCGACAGCGTCTGCCCGCGAATGATCCGGCCGATGTACGGCCAGCTGAAGAAGCCGATGATGAAGATCAACAGGCCGATTCGCAGCGTGTTACCGGACAGGCCGAAGGCGTGGTCGGGGACGACACCGCCAAGCGCGATGGCGAACACCAGCAACGGGAACGCCAGGAACACGTCCATGGTGCGGCTGATGACGGTGTCGACCCAGCCGCCGAAGTAGCCGGAGATGACGCCGAAGACCGTGCCGATCACCACCGCCAACACGGTGGCGAGGAACGCGACTAGCAGCGATATCCTGGCCCCGTAGACGATCCGGCTGAAGAGGTCCCGGCCGTTCTGGGGCTCGACGCCGAACAGGAAGTCCCGGTTGATTCCTCCCCACTTGCCCTTCGGGATCTGCAGCGACGGGTCGATCAGGTCCTGGTGGAACTCGTTCGGCGGGTGTCCGAAGAGCTTCACCAGCAGCGGCGCGGCGAGCGCCATGATGACCAGCACGATGACGACCACCGCGCCGGCAATCGCCACCTTGTCCCGGCGAAGCCGGAGCCAGGCGATCTGCCCGAGCGACCGTCCCTCGATCGCCTTGACGCCGAGGCCAGCCAGCCCGGCCTCGGGCTGGGCCTGGGTAGCGGTGCCGGTGACGTCAAGCGGTGCCGTCATCACGTCCTCACTCGGGTCCGCGGGTGCCCCGTGTAACACGGCTGCGACAGCAGCGCGCGACCGCCGCATCCCGGCCGACTTTCCACCGACCGGGCGATCCGCGCCAGCGGATCGGCCAGCCTGTGGCGGGATTGTGATCGAACCGGTGACCGGCGGGCAGCGGATGATAGCCCGCCGCTGATGCTGGCGTGCACCCCCACACCCTCCCACATGGTGAGAGGGCGCTCGGAACGGCTACCGTGCGTCAGGCCCCCGGCCGCCGCACGGCCGGCCTGCCCTCCGCCAGCGCCGGGGCGGGCGCGGTGAGGGCGTGGCAGAGCAGCAGCACACCGGGGATCTGGGCCAGGTGCTGCAGGGAGCGGGCGTCCAGGCCGGTGTGGGCGCGGATCGCCTGTTGGGCGGGGAGCACCATGGCGAGTGCGGACAGCGCGCTCACCGCGATGCCTACCAGCATCCGGCGGGCCCGCGGATGTCCTTTGTAGAGCCCGTACAGCCACAGCGCGACGATGCTCGCCATCGTCACGCTCTCGCTGAGCACGAGCGGCATGGTGCGGCCCACGCCCAGCGTGCTGATCACTACCAGGTACGCGAGCAGACCGCCGACGCGCAGCCAGATGAATACCCGGGCGGTGCGCGGGTCGACGAGCTCGGTCGCGGTCGCGGCGAGCAGGTAGGAGATCGCGACCGCGACCAGCACGCCGACCACCACCCAGCTCAGGTCGGAGGCCAACGGCGGGGAGTGGAACACCAGGTGGTGCACCGTGCCGGCGAACGCTCCGGCGCCGGCCGTCCAGAACATCAGCGCCCAGTACCGGTGCACCCCGGGCGCCAACCGCAGCCGCAGCGCGCACCCGAGCAGCACCGCACCGAGCACCAGGTCGGTTACGCCCGCAGCGACCTCGTCCACCGGCGGACCGGCTTAGCGCCAGCGCCGGCGGGCGGCCGGCGAGGCGAGCGCGGGCGGCACCCAGCCGGAGTCGGCCCGGTTGAGCGTGCTGCCCGGCGGCACGATCTCGTCGATGCGGTCGAGCTGCTTCTCCTCGAGCACCACGTCGGCCGCCCCGAGCTGGCTCTCCAGCTGCTCCATCGTCCGCGGGCCGATGATGGCGGCGGTCACCGCCGGGTGCTCGATGACGAACGCGATGGCCAGGTGCACCAGCGACAGGCCCGCCTCGTCGGCGAGCTGCGCCAGTTGCTCCACCGCGTCGAGCTTGGCCTGGTTGGCCGGCAGCGACGGGTCGTAGCGCTGCGGGAGCCGCTCGGCTCGGGTGCTGGCCGGCAGGTCGCGCCCCTTCCGGTACCGCCCGGACAGCCAGCCGCCGGCCAGCGGGCTCCACGGGATCACCGCCATGCCGTACTGCTGGCACACCGGCAGCACGTCCGCCTCCACGCCGCGGGCGAGCAGCGAGTACGGCGGCTGCTCGCAGCCGAACCGCTCCCGGCCGCGCCGCTGCGCCACCCACTGCGCCGCCACGATGTGGTGCGCGGGGAACGTCGAACTTCCCAGGTAGCGGACCTTGCCGGCGTGCACCAGGTCGGTTAGCACCCCCAGGGTCTCGTCCAGGTCGGTGTCCGGGTCGGGGCGGTGGATCTGGTAGAGGTCGATCCAGTCCGTCCGCAGCCGGCGCAGGCTGTCGTCCACCGCGCGCATGATCCAGCGCCGCGAGCTGCCCTGGGCGTTCACGTCCTCGCCCATCGCCCCGAACGCCTTGGTGGCCAGCACCACGTCGTCGCGCCGGCCGGCGAGCGCCTTGCCGAGGATCTCCTCCGACTCGCCGGCCGAGTACACGTCCGCGGTGTCGATGATGTTGACGCCCGCGTCCAGTGCCCGATGAATGATCCTGATCGACTCGTCGTGGTCGCGGTTGCCCCAGCCGCCGAACATCATCGTGCCCAGGCACAGCGGGCTGACCCTGATGCCGGTCCGGCCGAAGTTCCGGTACTCCATGAGTGCCGATCCTAGGTCCTGACCGGAAAGAGAACCGGCGGCCAGCGGCAGTGGTCACTCGTAGACGAACTTCTGCGGACCGGGGTAGATCCAGGACAGCGCGTCGCGCAGCCGGTCCCGCCAGTTCTCCCAGCTGTGGCCGTCGCGTGCCTCGGCGTAGCGGACGGTCATCCCGGCGGATTCGAACGTGTGCACCATCGACCGGTTGCGGACGATGAGCGGCTCGTAGACGCCGCAGCCGACGAAGACCCGGTCGGCGACTCGGCGGGGGCGGGCCCGGTACCGGTTGACGAACTTGACCACCTCGTCGAACACCGGCCCGCCGCCGTGGTCGGTGCCGATGTCGGTGAACACGAACGAGCCGGACAGCAGCAGCAGCGACCCGTACGTCCGCGGCGCCCGGTAGGCCGCGGACAGCGCGGCAACCGCGCCGAAGCTCGAGCCCATCAGGCAGCGGCCGGCCGGGTCGCCGGCCAGCGGCAGCTCCGCCTCCAGCCGCGGCACCAGCTCGTTGGTCACGAAACGGGCGTGCGCGGTCGAGTTGGCGTACTCCACCAGCCGCTCGCCGGGGTGCAGGAACGCGGCGACCAGGTCGGCGACGTCCAGCCGGTGGATGAGGTTGTCCAGCACCACCTTGGCGGCGGAGTACTGCAGGAAGTCGCCACCGTCGTGCACGACCAGCAGCGGGTAGCTGGCGGTCCGCCGGAACCGGGCCGGCAGGTAGACCGTGACCCGGCAGTCGCGGCGCAGCGCCCGGCTCGGCACGACGATGTCGGCCAGCGACCCCGGCCGCGCCTCCGGGTCCGGGTGCGTCCATTCCGGGGTGACGTAGCCCTGCCCGAAGCAGACCGACGAGCTGCCGACCGGGCTGTGCGACCGGTGCGGGTTCCGCGGGTCGTTGAACCGGTCGTGCCGGCCGCCGTGGGTGACCTCGAGCTGGTACTCCACCCGGGAGCCCTCGGGCAGCTCCAGCGCGAGGTACCACAGGTCGGTGCCGCGCAGCCGGCGCAGCGGGAGCCGGTCGGGCAGCCCGACGATGCGCTGAACCAGGTGCACCTCGTCGGCCTCGCCGCGGTGCAGGAACGTGCAGCGGCGGCCCTCCACGATCGGCACCTGGTGGCGGGCCAGGAACCGGTCCACGGCGGCGGCGTCGAGGTCCCGCCGCTCCCGCAGCCGGTTGATCGCCAGCTTGCCCGTGCCGGGGGCGGGCCCAGTGGCCGGGGCGGGCCCGGTGCCGGGGGCGGGCCCGGTGCCGGAGGTGGGCATACCGGTGCTCAGGATGCCGCCAGCTGCACGATCCGGCCGTCGCCGGCCAGCACCCGCGCGCCGGGCGGCAGCGCCCCGCCCGGGCCAAGGTCGACCCGGACGCCGTCGTCCAGCACCACGCACCGGGCCGGCGCGAACCGGCGGGCCAGCACGCCCATCCGCGCCCGGTCGTCGACCCGCAGCCGGCGCCGCGCGTGCGGCAGCAGGACGGCGTGCGGGACCAGGCCGAGGCCGTCGTCGTACACCTCGGCGTGCGTCGGTCCCTGGGTGGCACGGTCGTGGAACAGCACGATCCGGTCGGTGAGCGCCATCGCGCCGGCCGACCACGCCACCACCACCGCCGGGAGGTGCGGCCGGATGCCGAACAGCCGCAGCACCCGGACCAGCTCGCCGACGTGCCCGCCGGCGACGATGAGCGTGTCGGCGGCGTCGAGCAGCGCGGCCACGGTCGCCCGGTGCTCGGCGATGACCGGTCGTTCGTCCGGCGGCCAGCCGGCCAGGAAGTCGGCGTGCGCGCTGCGTACGCGCTCGGCGTGCCGAAGGTCGACCAGCCGTACCGCCGCTTCGGCGTCGGCGAGCGCCGCCGTTCTGGCCCGCGGCCGGGCCGAGCGGGCCGCCACGGCGTATACCGCGCGCACCGCATAGTCCAGCTGCACCAGGTAGAGCTCCTGCAGCTCGTCCAGCACCGCCCGGTGGTCGAGCTGGGCGGTGCCGAACTCGCCGTCGCGGTCCAGCACGTCCAGCCACCGGCCGTACAGCCGAAGGTTCACGCACCGTCCGCCCAGCAGCGCCGCCAGCTCCGCGTCGTCCGGCTCGCGCTCCTGCCAGCCCGCCGTCACGATGGCGAACGACGCCTCCGGCCCCAGCTCCCGGACGACCGCGTCGACCGTGGGCCGGCGCTGCGGCCCGAGGACAACGAACCTAGGCGGCATGCACATGCACGGTGCGGCCGACATCGTCGAGCATGCCGCGCAGCGCGTCGTAGTCGGGGTGGCGCAGCCGGGCGTAGGCGTTGGCCATGAACCCGGCAGCCACCGGCTGGGTCGGCGTGCCGGGCGGCGGCAGGTGCGCGTCCAGCACCCACTCGCCGTACCGGGCCTGCGCCTCCTCCACCCCGGAGTAGCCGGTGATGTGCCCGTCCTGGTCCGGCCGCAGCGCCACGATTCCGCTGGCGTACCGCCGGGAGGGTGCCGCACCGACCGAGCCGTGCACGATCGCGTTCGCCCATTCCCGGTAGAGATCGAGGTCGTTGCCGGCCGAGTAGAGATCCCAGGCGCCGACCCCCGGCGGCCGGCAGCCGATCTCGGAGAACCGCAGCCCTTTCGGCCCGAAGAACCACTCCATGTGGGTGGCCGAGGTCCCGATCCCGAGCGCGGCGATGACCCGGTGTCCCAGCTCGCGCAGCTGCACGTAGTCGCCGACCGTGTCGATCCGGTTCGTCGAGACGAACTGGGGCGAGATCCACCTGGTCCGCATGGCCTCCAGGACGGTCGGGAAGTAGTGCGAAACGAAATCCAGAGCGACCCGGCCATCGATGGCCACCGTGTCGTAGAAGCCCTCGTGCCCCTCCACGAACTCCTCGACCGCGATCGAGTCCACGCCCTGCCCGCCGAACGTGCCGAGCGCCCCCTCCAGCTCGGCCGGGCCGTCCACCCGCATGGTGTCCAGCGCGCCGGCGCCGCTGCGCGGCTTGAGGATCAGCGGGAAGCCGACCCGTTCGGCGAACGCCTGCACCTCGCCGGCGGTGCTCGCGGCGGTGGACGCCGCGGTCGGCACCCCGGCATCGCGCAGCGCCTGCTTCATCGACGGCTTGTCCCGGCACAGCCACGCGGTGCGCACCGAGGTGCCCGGGATCGTGCACGCCTCCCGTACCTGCGCGACCGGCAGCGTATGCGCCTCGATGGTGGCCTCGAGCCGGTCGACCCACAGGCTGTCCTGGACCCAGCGGACCGTGTCGGTCAGCGCGCCGACGTCCACTACCGACTGAACCTGGTGGTAGTGCGTCATCCAGCCCCGAAGCTGGTCGTCCATCGCGTCGGCCGGGTACTCGCCGATCCCGATGACGGTCGCGCCGGCCTCGGCCAGCCCTCGGACGAAGTTGCGCTGAGTGGGCGGGAAGAACGGTTCCACGAAGACCACGTTCACCCCGGCATGGTAGAGCCCACCGGCACCAGGCAGGCCGGCCGGTGACCGGCCGGGCGGTCAGCCGGGGGCGGCGCGGGCGCCGTGCGGTGAGCCGGGCCTGCAGCCGGGCGGTCAGCCGGGGGCGGCCTCGGCGGGGAGTGCGGCGAGCTGGGTCTGCAGCCCGGTGGTCAGCTGGGGGCGGCGCGGGCGCCGGATGTGGCGAGCCGGGCCTGCAGCCGGGCGGTCAGCCGGGGGCGGCGTCGGCGCGAGTGCGGCGAGCTGGGTCTGCACCCGGGTGGTCAGCTGGGGGCGGCGCGGGCGCCGGGTGCGGCGAGCCGGGCCCGCAGCCGGCCGGCCTCCGGGACGCCGAGGTCGGTGTAGATCGCCAGCGCGTCCTGCCAGTGCCGCTGCGCGCTGTCCCCCTCGCCGGCGGCGTGCAGCAGGGCGGCGATGCCGTCCAGCGCGCGGGCCTGCTCGTAGCGGTCGCCGAGCTCGCGGGCCAGCGCCAGCGCGGACCGGTGCCGGACCAGCGCCGGGTCCGGCTGCCCGGCCGCACGGAGGGTCTCGCCGAGCGCGTTGAAGACGGCGGTCTCCAGGATACGGTCGCCGACGTCCCGGGCGACCGCCAGTGCCTGCCGGTAGTGGTCGAGCGCTTCGCGGTGGCGTCCCAGTGCGGCGTAGGTGGAGCCGAGGTTGGACAGCGCCTCGCCCTCGCCCGGCCGGTGGGTGATCGCCCGGCAGATGGCCAGCGCCCGCTGGTGGTGGTCGAGCGCCTCGTCGTACCGGCCGCGCCGGTGGTGGATCGCGCCGAGGTTGGTCAGCGCGGTGCCCTCCCCGGCCCGGTCGCCGATCTCGGCGAGAATGGCCAGCGCCTGCCGGTGGTGGTCGAGCGCGCCGTCGTACCGGCCGCGCCGCTCGTGCAGCAGGCCGAGGTTGTTCAGGGCGGCCCCCTCCCCGGCCCGGTCGCCGATCTCGCTGAAGATGCCCAGCGCCTGCTGGTAGTGGTCGAGCGAGTCGTCGTACCGCCCGTACAGCCAGTAGATGTTGCCGAGGTTGCTCAGCGTGTTGGCCTCGTTCGCCTGGTTGCCGACCTCGCGGTCGATGGCCAACGCCCGGCGCAGGTGGTCGGCCGCCTGCTCGTACCGGCCCTGCAGCCCGTACGTGGTGCCGAGGTTGGTCAGCGTGATGGCTTCCTGGCCGCGGTTTCCGACCTCGCGGCTGGCGGCGAGCGCCTGCCGGAAGTGTTCGAGCGCCTCGTCGTACCGCCCGAGCCGCCGGTAGGCGCTGCCCAGGTGGTCCAGCGCGATCCCCTCACCCTCCCGGTCGCCCTGGTCTCGGGCGGCCCGCAGCGCGTGCCCGTGCAGCGTCAGCGCGTCGGCGTAGTGCGCGCTGGTGATCAGGTACCGCCAGAGCGTCGCCTCCAGGTCCCGGGCGTGGGCCGACCAGCCGTGGCCGACGGCGTACGCGGCGGCGGCGGTCAGGTTGGCCCGCTCGGCGTCCAGCCAGGCCCTGGCCAGGGTCGGCACGCCGACCGCCGGGATCGCGCTGGCCGGTGCCGGCACCTGGGGGCGGCGGTGCCGCTCGTGCGGGAAGAGCGTGTCCACCGCGGCCGCGGCCGTGTAGAGCTGGTGGTCCAGCAGCCGGGTGAGCGCGGCCCGCTGGTCCGCGGCGGTGTCCTCGATGGTCGCCAGCGTCGCGGCGTAGGCCCGCATCAGGTCGTGGAAGCGGTACCGGCCCACGCTCTCCTGGGCGAGCAGGTGTGCGTCGAGCAGCTCCTCCAGCAGCCGCCCGGCGTCGCCGACGCTGGCCTGGACGAGGGCGGCGGCCGCATGGGCGTCGCTGTCCCGGCCGGGGACGAGGCCGAGCAGCCGGAACATCCGCCGCTGCTCGGGGCCCAGGTCCCGGTAGGACAGGGTGAAGGCAGCGGCGATGCTGCGCTCGCCGTCGTCCAGCTCCCCCAGCTGGTCGCAGGCGTCGGCCAGCCGGTCGGCCAGGTGCCCGACCGTCCACACCGGATGGTTGCGCAGCCGGGCGGCGGCGATCCGGATCGCCAGCGGCAGCCGGCCGCACAGCTCGACGATGCGCTCCACCACGTCGTGCGCACCGGCGACCCGGCCGGCGCCGGCGACCTTGCCGAACAGGGCGACGGCATCCGGCACGGGCAGCGTGTCCAGCGGCAGCGGGAGGGCGTCGTCCAGCGCGGTCAGCCGGCGCCGGCTGGTCACCAGCACCAGGCAGCCGGCCGCCGGCAGCAGCGGGCGAACCTGGTCGGCGCTGCGGGCGTTGTCCAGCAGGATCAGCATCCGCCGGCCGGCCAGCCGGTCCCGGTAGAGCGCGGCCCGGTCGTCGAGGTGCCGCGGGATCAGGTCGCCGGGCACGCCTATCGCCCGCAGCAGCCGGTCGAGCGCCTCGCCCGGTTCGACCGGCGGGATGTGGTCGGTGTAGCCGTGCAGGTCCAGGAACAGCTGCCCGTCCGGGAACCAGGAGGTCATCCGGCGCGCGGCATGCACCGCGAGCGCGGTCTTGCCGACACCTGCCATGCCGTCGACCGCGCAGATGACCCCCTGCCGCGGCGTCCGGCCGTCGGTGTCCGGTGGATCGGCTGCCACCAGCCCGAGGAGTTGGTCGAGCTCGCCGGTCCGGCCGGTGAAGTTCGAGGTGTCCAGCGGCAGCTGGGCTGGTGGACCGGGCGGTCCGGCCGCCTGCCCGAACGCCCGGTGCGCGGCGGCCGGCTGCCCGCTCAGCAGCGCCCGGTAGGCCTCCTCGAGCACGTCGGTTGGGTCCAGGCCGAGTTGGTCGGCCAGCTGCCGGCGGGTGCGCTGGTAGACCGCGACCGCCTCGTCCCGCCGACCGGTGGCCTGCAGCGCCCGGATCAGCAGCGCGGCCAGCCGTTCCCGGGTCGGCTGGCGCGCGGCCAGCTCGGCCAGCAGCTGCACCACCCGGTCGGCGCCGTCCCGGCCGAGCTCGACCGTGCCCAGCTCCTCGGCCGCGGCCAGCCGCCGCTCCTCCATCTGCGCCCGGATCGGGTCGAGCGAGCTGCCGGCCAGGTCGGCCAGCGCCGGCCCGCGCCACAGCGCGAGTGCCCGGTGCAGCAGCCGAGCCGCATCGGCGGTGTCCGCGGTGTCGTGCGCCGTGCGCGCCTGGCTGACCAGGCGGCGGAAGCGGTGCCAGTCCACCGCCTCCTCGGCCACCTCGATCGCGTAGCCCGGCGCACGAGCGGTCAGCCGCACCTCGTCTGCGGCGCCGGCGTTCTTGAAGGCGGTCCGCAGCCGGGACACGTAGTCCGCGACGAGATCCGAGACGGTTCGCGGCGTGTCCCCGGCCTGGCCCCCCCACGCGAGCCTGATGATCTCGGAGCGTGCGACCACCGCGTTCGCCTGGTGCAGCAGGACGGCGAGCACCGCCCGCTGCTTGCCACCGAGTGGCAGCTGGCT
>Ga0210378_10000506_pt1 | contig 19766 bp, 16 predicted proteins | sample PLM1_60_b1redo_FD_155465 | JGI IMG/M metagenome (GOLD analysis project Ga0210378, IMG submission 155465) | Groundwater sediment microbial communities from an aquifer in East River, Colorado, USA - PLM1_60_b1 redo | ecosystem: Environmental > Terrestrial > Soil > Riparian zone | place: USA: East...
GATGGACCCGTGCGGGTCCGTGACGCGCCCGCCGATCGAGGCGGTGCCCGACTGAGCCCATGCGGAGCCGACGCTGAGCCCGACGACGGCCGCCGCCAGGGCGGCAGCATGACTGGCCTTGCGGATGAAGAGCCTCACTTTGATCCTCCTCGTTCCTGATTCTGGAGGTGCGACGGCGAGGTTAAGCGCCGGGAGGGGAGGAGCGTTCGCAGCACGGCCCCACCGCGCTTCCCGCACATGCATCTTCTAGATCCTTAAGGAAGTTACGACACATTACTCCTTGAGGACCCCGCAGTCAATATTTTGGATGTTATTCTGGGTCTCTTGTCCGGCGGCCCGCGGCCCCCTCAGCCGACGTCGCGGAGCCGCAGGACGCGCTGGACGCGCGGGTCCGTGACCTTGTGCCGCCGGCGGGCGTCGATGAGCCCCTTGGGGCCGCAGACGGCGGTGAAGTCGCACCAGTCGCACGCGGTGGGCTCCTGGACGAAGGAGCCCTCGGCGATGGCGTCGACGAGGCCGCGCAGCAGGTCCGTGAACTCCGGGCCCCGCACGCGCTCCGGGTCGAAGCTCACTTGCCGGCCGCCGTCCACGAAGTCGAGGAAGGCCTCCACCACCGGCTGGTCGGGGAAGATCCGCGCCGCGGCAAGGACGTAGAACGGGATCTGGAGCTGGCGGCCGCCGCGGAAGAGCCCGCCCTCGTCCCGCGGGGCCCGGCCCGTCTTGTAATCGCGCAGGACGAGGGTTCCGTCGGGCTTCCGGTCGATGCGATCGATTCTTCCCGATACGCGCAGCGTGCGGCCGTCGCCGAGGTCCACGACGAGAGGATCCGCCAGATGCGGCTCCTCGCTGCCCACGGCGCGGGAGAGCCCGAAGGCGACCTCGAAATGGGCCGGGGTCGCGCGGTGGCTGCCCGCCACCTCCCGTTCGAGCCACGCGGCCAGGCCGTCGCGGAAGCGCGCGCGCTCCCGCTCCCACAGCAGCGTGAAGCGGGGCGGGCTGCCCGCGACCAGCGAGGCGAGCGCCTCGTCGGCCATCTCCATCAATCGGCGCTGCATCTCGGGGCTGTCGCGCAGCGGCAGCTCGCCCGTCTGCCGCCGCTCGCGCAGGAAGCGCTCGGCGACGTCGTGGAACAGGCTGCCGCGCTCGAGTGGCTCCAGCCGCCGGCGCTCCTCCGGCTCGAGGACGGCGTCGAGGCCGATCACGTGCTGAAGCAGGTAACGGAAGCCGCACTGGGCGAACGTCGCCAGGCGGCTCGCCGACAGCGGCCAGTCGGAGCTGACCGGGTCGAGGCGGGGCCGGATCTCGGCCGCGAAGCGCGCCGCCTCCGGGTGGTCCGAGGGATAGGCCACGAGGCCGTCGTAGGGCGTCAGCCGCGGCGACCAGCGCGCCTTCAGGGCCTGGCGCGCGCCCCGGAAGAAGGTCGAGCCGGCCGCGATAGCTTCCGCGGCTTCGTCGCCGCCCCGGCGGACGCGCACGCGGTCACGCTCGGAGGCGTCGAGCGTGTCTTCGAGCGGGACGGCGTCGAGGTCGTCCTCGCCGACGAGCGCGTCGAGGTCGGCCGCCCCCACCGGCCGGCCCTCGAGCGCGGAGGCGGCGGCCACGAAGAAGAGCGAGGGCAGCCGCTCGCGTCCCGTCCGCGGATCCGCGCGGGGATAGGAGAGGACGAGGCGCTCCGTGGCCTGGCGCAGGGCACGGTGGAACATGCGCCGTGCCTCGAGGAGGCGGTCCTGCGTCGTGGGAAGGCGGTCGGCGAGGCGGGACGCGGCCGGTGCCGCCTCATGCTGATCGAAGAGCGAGAGCTGTCGCGCCGCGCCGGCCTTCCCCCGAGGGTCAGGCGGCGTCGCGCCGGCGGCCAGCGCCTCCCGCTCGTCGTCGAGCAGGAACGGGTCGGGCCGGAGCACGCCGGGATAGCCGCCCTCGACGAGGCCGGGAATGGCCAGGACGCGGAAGGTCAGGCCCGCCATCGCGTCGAGGGCCCCGACGTGGATGCCGCCGGTCGTGAGCGGCTCCACCGGCAGTCGCTCCCACTCGAAGCGCGCTTCGAGGACGGACTCCACCTCGCGCCACGGAGCACGGGGGCTCACCGAGCCCAGCCCCCCGAGATCGGCGAGCACGTCGGCCACCGCGGCGCGGTCCCGCTCGCGCCCGACCCAGGCGTCGAACACGGCCTCCAGCCGCCGCGACCATTCCGGCCAGGAGGCTTCGCCGGAGAGGCCGTCCAGCGTCTGGGCGAGCGCTTCCACCACGCGCAGCAGGTCGTCGGCCTCGCCGGCGCCGCGACGGCGGCGCTCCGCGCGATCGTTCGCTCGCGCAGAGTGAATCCGCGCTCGCTCTTCGAGCCGGGCGGACTCTCCGGTCCCCCCGGAACCCCCCGCGGTCTCGGCCTCGGCGGCCTGGCGCTCCGCCTCTGCGTGCGCGCGCAGGCCCACGCGCCAGCGGTCGAGGCCGGAGACGATGCCGGCGTCGCGGCTGAGGGCGTCCCACCGCGACGGGCGCCCTTGCTCATCAAGGATGCGCTCGAACGGGATGGGGGCGAAGGTCAGGAACTCCATCACCGCCGAGCGCGCCAGGCCGCGGCAGCGGAAGAGCAGCAGCAGCGAGCGCGCCGAGCGCCCGCAACGCAGCGGGAGCGACGGATGGAGGCGATGGGGGATGGCCAGCCGCTCGAGCAGGTCCGTCACCAGCGGGGCGTACTCCTGCGGCCGCGGCAGGACGACGCCCATCTCCTCGAAGGGAACGCCGCGGGCGGCCTCGCGGAGGAGCCGGCGCACGATGCCGCGGACCTCGGCCGCCTCTCCGGGGGCGGTGACCAGCTCCACCGCGCCGTCACGGATCGCGTCCCCTTGCGGCGGCTCGAACAGCGCCGTGCGCAGCCGCCGCAGTGATTCCGGGACCGCCGGCGGCGCCAGCGCGGCCAGGACCGTCTGCTCCAGGGGAACCTCGGGGATGCCGTGGGAGGCCGCCCACGCCGCGAAGGACGACAGGCCCAGGCCGGGAGGACGCTCGCGGGCGACGAGGCGGACCGGGCAGGCGCGGGCGAGGACCTCGACGAACTCGCGCTCGCGCCTCTCCAGCTCCAGCCCGTCCACGATCACGACCTCCGCTCCTTCGAGCCAGCGCGCCCGGGCCAGGTTGTCCCGCGCGGCCTGGAGGAGTGTCGCCGGGTCGGCCAGGCGCCCTTCCACTTCGGCCACGAAGCGGCGGTAGAGGCGGGCGACGAGGCGAAGGCGCCCGCCGTCTTCATCGTCGATTGCGCCCCGGGCCGCACTCTCCACCTGCGATGGATCCACCGCTCCCAGGCGCAGGACGGAGAGGGTACGCGCCAGCGCCGCCGCCACCGGCGCGCGGGGCACGTCGGCGGGAACCAGTGGCGAGGGGTCCTCGTCGAGGAGCCGGGCGGCGAGCAGGGCGTCGTGTCCGGCGTCCCAGGCCTTGAGGCCCCGGCCGAGCAGGGCGGGCTCGGCGATGGCCCGGGCCAGGTCGAGGACCTTGAAGGGATAGAGGCCGGTCAGCCCCGGGCCGGCGGCGGCCAGGCGCCGCGGCAGCTCGACCGCCGCGGCGAGCGATGGGACGAGCAGGACGACCGGCCGGATCCCCACCGCAGCATCATAGGCCCGGCGGGGGCACGGCAAGGTCGAACCCACCGGTGCTAACCTTGCGCCGATGAAACTGAACCGGCGGGGATTCCTCAAGGCCGCCGGCGCCACGGCGGCGGCGAGCACGGTGGCGACGGCGGCCCCGGCCGCGCCCGCGCAATCCGCCGCCGAGCTCTGCTTCATGAGCGGACGCGAGCTGGCGCGCCAGATCCGCGCCCGCAAGCTCTCGGCGCGCGAGGTGATGGCGGCGCATCTGGAGCAGATCCGCCGGGTCAACCCGAAGGTCAACGCCATCGTCGCGAAGCTGGACGACGACAAGTGCCTCGCTCTGGCCGACGAGGCCGACCGGCGCCTGGCCAGCGGCGAGGCGGTCGGCCCGTTGCACGGCCTTCCCATCGCCTTCAAGGACCTGGTGGCCGCCGTCGGGTTTCCCTTCACCCGGGGCTCCCCAATCTTCAAGGACGACATGCCGACCGAGGACGCCGTCCTCGTCGAGCGGCTGCGCAAGGCGGGCGTGGTTCCCATCGGCAAGACGAACGTGCCCGAGTTCGGGATGGGCTCGCACACCTACAACAAGGTGTACGGCACGACGCTGAATCCCTACGACCTGACCAAGAGCGCGGGCGGGTCGAGCGGCGGCGCCGGGGCGGCGCTGGCCACCGGGATGCTGCCGCTCGCCGACGGGAGCGACCTCGGCGGCTCCCTGCGGAACCCCGCCAACTTCAACAACATCGTCGCCCTGCGGCCCACGGTCGGGCTCGTGCCCGTGGCTCCCACGCTCCTGCCGTTCATCGGGTTCTCGGTGAAGGGTCCCATGGCGCGGTCCGTCTCCGACACGGCTTTTCTGCTGAGCGTGATGGCCGGCTCCGATCCGCGCGACCCGGGCGTCTATCCCTCCGACCCTGCCGTGTTCGCGGGACCGCTCGATCGCGACCTCAAGGGCGTGCGCGTCGCCTGGTGCCCCGACCTCGGCGGCCTACCCCTCGATCGGCGCGTGCGCTCGGTCCTGCAGGCGCAGCGCAAGACCTTCGAGGACCTCGGCTGCATCGTGGAGGACGCCTGTCCGGACCTGAGCGGAGCGGACAAGGTGTTCCTCGACCTCCGCCTGTGGATGTCCTGGTATGCGATGGCTCCCGTGCTCGAGAAGCATCGGGACCAGATGAAGCCGGAGGCGATCTGGCAGATCGAGTCGGGCGGCCGGGTCACGAGCTCCGACGTCGCCCAGGCGATGGCGAAGCACGGCGAGATCCTGGAGCGCATGCGGCGGTTCCAGGACAAGTACGAGTTCCTGGCATGCGCGGTGAACCAGGTGCCTCCCTTCGACGCCACCCTCGACTGGCCGCACGAGATCGAAGGCGTGAAGATGGAGAACTACGTGGCGTGGATGAAGTCGGCCTACTGGATCACGACGACGTTCCGCCCCGCGGCATCGGTGCCGGCGGGGTTCACGGCTGAAGGTCTACCGGCCGGGATCCAGATCGTGGGGCGTTACCGCGACGACCTCGGCGTGCTGCAGATGGCCCACGCGTTCGAGCAGGCGACCGGCTTCGGCCGCAAACGACCCGCGATCGCGCTATGAGTGGCCTAGGTAGTTTCTGCTCGCGAAACGCCCGATGGGATTTGCCCTTGACAGGCCCATAAGCACCGAGTGTAGTGTGCACTGGTCGGAGTCTGTGTCAAGCGTCGGAGTCGACGTCTTGGCGGGTCTGAGAACGGGCGTTCTGTTGCCGACGACAGGTCCCTAATCCGGCCTATCGTCCCTCACCGCGGGGGGAGATCGCACCATGGGACACAACGCAGGCAAGCCTGAAGACGGTATCTCGCGTGCCTTCGGCAGGAGGACGTTCCTGACGGGCGCCGGAGCCAGTCTCATCGTCGGCGCCAGCGGCCTTGGTTCGCTGGTCAGGGCGGCGCCAAGACGGGGTACGTGGGGCGAGGGCGCGCCTGGGTTCGAGGCTAGCATCCCCGAGCTCCAGGCGCTTATGGCTTCCGGCCAGATCACCAGCCGGGAACTCACCAAAGCGTATCTGCGCCGCATCGCTGAGCTGAACCCGCTCCTCGGGGCGGTCATCGAGACCAATCCGCAGGCGGTGGACCTCGCCGCACGCCTCGACGGTGAGCGACGCGCCGGACGCGTGCGCGGTCCGCTGCACGGGATCCCGATCCTGCTCAAGGACAACGTCGCCACCGACGACGCGATGCAGACGACGGCCGGATCGCTGGCCCTGGTCGGCTCGCGCGTCCCGGTCGATGCGCCCCTCGTGCGCAACCTGCGTGCCGCGGGCGCGGTGATCCTGGGCAAGACCAACCTGTCCGAGTGGGCCAACTTCCGTGGCTTCCCGCCGGCCGACTTCCCGTTCGAGACGAACTACCTGAACGGCTGGAGCGCGCGCGGCGGCTTCACGCGCGATCCCTACCTGCTGAGTTTCGATCCATGTGGCTCGAGCTCAGGCTCGGCGGTCGCGCCGGCCGCGAACCTGTGCGCGGCCGCCATCGGCACCGAGACCGACGGGTCGATCGTCTGCCCGGCCGGCAACAACCTCATCGTGGGACTGAAGCCGACCATCGGCCTCATCAGCCAGTCCGGCATCATCCCCATCGCTCACAGCCAGGACAGCGCGGGACCGATGGCGCGGACGGTGACCGACGTGGCCATCCTGATGAACGTGCTGAAGTCACCCTGGGGTCCCGTGGCCGGTCAGGCGCTGCCCGAGGATTACACCGCCTTCCTGGATGCCAACGTGCTCCGCGGCGCGCGGATCGGCATCGAGCGTCGCCAGTTTCTGCCGGAGTATTTCGCGCTGCCAGAGATCAACGCGGTCGTCGAAGAGGCGATCGCGGCCATGGCCGCCGCCGGTGCCGAGATCATCGACCCGGTCGACACGGGCGACACGTACGCCTGGTTCGACGCCGAGTTCACGGTCCTGCTCTACGAGTTCAAGGGCGACGTCGAGCGGTACCTGTCGAGCCTGCGCTTCACCCGGCGGGAGACCCGGATGCGGAGCCTGGCCGATCTGATCCGCTTCAACATCGAGCACTGCCACGAGGAGATGGAGTACTTCGGGCAGGAGATCTTCGAGATCGCCGAGTCGCTTTCGGGCAACCTGAGCGATCCCGCGTACGCCGCCGCCCGAGATCTCTGCCTGGAGTTGACGCGCGCGCAGGGCATCGACCGCGTGATGGCCGAACACGACCTCGACGCCGTGCTCTCGCCCTCGTATGCCTTCGGCTCTTCGGCGCCGGCGGCAGCGGGTTATCCGATCATCTCGGTGCCGGTCGGCGTGGCGGCAGACGGCAAGCCGGCAGGCGCCTGGCTCTACGCAGGCTTCCTCCAGGAACCGAAGTTGATCTCGATCGCCTACGCCATGGAGCAGCTCCTCCAGCCGCGCTCACAGCCGACGTACCTCGGCAGCGTGCCGCCGGAGCCGCCGGACGCCGGCATCTGCGATGCCCTGGAGGCCGCTTCCAGCCGTCAGCAAGCCCGCGGTCGCGTGCGACGCGGGCTGGCGATGCACCCGGCCACCGGACGGCGCGTCGCTGGACGGCACTGACCCTCGGGCCATCGGGATCCCGCACAGGCCGCCGCGTGCCCGTTCGTGGTGGCCTCAGTTTTCGTCGCGCGCGTCCGTGAGTTTCGCGACGAAAACTGGTCAGGCCGGGCGCGAAACGACGGGCAAAGTCACCGCGCTGGGGCTCTTCCAGCCGCTCATCTGCTCCTCGCTGCACAGCAGGTCGCGCAGGCTGAGCCGGCCCAGCACCTGGTCGACGGCGCCCTGAACGAGCCGCCACACCGAGCGGATGGAGCAATCGGGCATGTGGGTGCAGAGGCGCTCGACGCCGGAGTGGCGCCCGCAGAAGGCGGGGTCGTAGAGCCGGCCGCCGAGGACGGCCAGGGCCTCGCCGAGGTTGATCTCCTCGGCGGGTCGGGCGAGCGTGTAGCCCCCCTCCTTCCCGCGGGTGCTGAGCACGTAGCCGGCCCGGCGGAGGACCCGCATCAGCTTGGCCACGTTGGGGGCGGTGATGCCCTCGCGCTGGCTGAGCTCGGAGATGGTCAGGCTCGCGCCTTCACCCTCGCGTCCGAGGCGGAGCAGGCACCGCAGGCCGTATTCCTCTTGAGCGCTCAGCTTCATATCGTAAACTCCGGGGGGGTCCCGGTGGGGAGGTACCCCCCCGCGCGCATTCGCGCTCCCCCCCAAGTCGCTCGCTCGCGAATGAATCGCTCGCTCGCTGCTCGCGTCATTACATCAGCCCCAACTGGAGACGGGCGGCGTCCGACATCCGGGTCTGGTCCCACGGCGGGTCGAGCTGCACCTGCACGTCGGCTTCCTTCACGTTGGGCAGCGACAGCACCTTCCGCTCGATGTCCTGGCGCAGCACGTCGCCCATGCCGCAGCCGGGGGCGGTCAGGGTGAAGCGCACCGACACCTTCTGGCCGCCCTCGTCGAGCGGCACCGCCTCGGCGGAGTGCACCAGGCCCAGCTCCACGATATTCACGGGGATCTCGGGGTCGTAGCAGGTGCGAAGCTGGTCCCACACGAGGTCGACCAGGGGCCGGCCGGCCACCTCCTCGGCGGTGGGGGCGGCGGCGACCTCCTTGCCGATGGCGTCGGCGTCCGCCCCGTCGATGCGGACCATGTAACCCTGCATCGTCACGACGGTGTAAGAGCCGCCCAGGGCCTGCGTGATGATCACGGGGCTGCCCTTGGTCAGCGGGATCTTGTCGCCGTAGGGAATCGCGGTGGCCTCGATGTCGCGCAAGAGGAGGGTCTCTTCCCTCATGCCGGTCCCTCCGGACGCGTCTTGCCTTCGGCGTCGCCGCGGCTGGCCTCGGTCTCCTCGGTGGAGACGCGGGTCGCCTCGCCGTCGAGAGCGGAGCGCAGCGTGTGCCACGGCAACGACGCGCACTTGACGCGCACCGGGAACTCGCACACGCCGGAGAACGCGGCCAGTTTGCCCAGCTCGGGGGCGGCGTTCTCCGCCGCCCGCGAGGGGTCGCTGGTGATGAGACGGTGGAAGCGGTCGAAGAGCGCGTCCGCCTCCGCGCGCGTCTTCCCCTTGAGCGCCTCGGTCATCATCGAGGCCGAGGCGGTGGAGATCGAGCAGCCGGCGCCCTTGAAGCTGACGTCCTTGACGCGGTCGCCCTCCAGCTCGACGAAGACGGTGGCCCGGTCGCCGCACAGCGGGTTGTAGCCCTCGGCGCGGCCGGTGGCGGCGGGCAGCTCGCGGAAGTTCCGCGGCCGCTTGCTGTGGTCGAGGATGACCTCCTGGTACAACTCGCGAAGCTCCGAGCTCATGCGAACATCCTCATTGAGCTGGGGGGTGCTAGCGGCGCACCCCCCAGACCCCCCGCTCGCTCCGCGGGAATGAATCCCGCTTCGCTCGCGACTGTGGTCTGTGGCCTCATGCGAACATCTCCCTGGCCTTGTCGATCCCGCGCACGAGCACGTCGATTTCTTCCTTCGTGTTGTAGACGGCGAGCGACGCGCGCGTGGTGGCGGGAACGCCGAAGCGCTCCATCACCGGCTGGGCGCAGTGGTGGCCGGTGCGCACGGCGACACCCTCGTAGTCGAGCACGGTGCCCATGTCGTGGGGATGGACGCCTTCCATCACGAACGAGAGCACCGCCGCCTTGTCGCGAGCGGTGCCGATGATGCGGAGCCCGGGGATCTCGAGCAGGCGCGCGGTCCCGTATTCGAGCAGGGCGTGCTCGTGCGCGGCGATGCGATCGAGACCGATGCCGCTCACCCAGTCGAGGGCCGCGCCGAGCCCGATCACCCCCGCGATGTTGGGCGTGCCGGCCTCGAACTTGTAGGGCAGCTCGTTGTAGGTCGTCTTCTCGAAGCTGACGGAGAGGATCATGTCCCCTCCGCCCTGGTACGGAGGCATCTTGTCGAGGAGCGATGCCTTGCCGTACAGCACGCCGATCCCCGTCGGGCCGTAAATCTTGTGGGAGGAGAGCGCGTAGAAGTCGCACCCGAGGGCCTGCACGTCCACCGCCACGTGGGGGACGGCCTGGGCGCCGTCGAGGAGCACGGGGACGCCGCGGGCGTGGGCCATCTCGATGATCGGGGCCACCGGGTTGATCGTGCCGAGCGCGTTGGAGACGTGGGCCATGCCGAGGAGGCGCGTCCGCGACGTCAGGAGCCGCTCCAGCTCCTCGAGGATGACCTCGCCGTCGTCATTGATGGGAACGGAGCGCAGCCGGGCCCCCTTCTCCTCGCACAGCATCTGCCAGGGCACGATGTTCGAGTGATGCTCGAGGCCGGAAACGAGGATCTCGTCCCCCGCCTTCACCTGCGCGCGCCCGAACGTGGCCGCGACCAGGTTGATGGCCTCGGTGGTGCCGCGAGTGAAGATGATCTCCCGCGGCGAGGCGGCGTTCAGGAACGCCTGCGTCGTGGCCCGGGCCGCCTCGTAGGCGTCGGTCGACTGCATGGAGAGCGAGTGCACACCGCGGTGGACGTTGGCGTAGTACTCCTCGTACAGGATGCGCTCGGCGTCGATGACCGTCCGGGGCTTCTGGCTGCTGGCCGCGTTGTCCAGGTAGACCAGCGGCTTGCCGTGGACCTGCCGCGAGAGGATCGGGAAGTCGCGGCGCACGGCAGCGACGTCGATGCCGACCGCGGAAGAGGGGTGGATGCCGGGCTCGCGCCGGACGCCGGGGGACGTGCTCATAGGACCGCCTCCTGGATCTCCCGGTCGCGGATGCCGGGCAGTCGCTCCCGCAGGTTTCGCTCGAGGCCGCGGCGCAGCGCGGGCACTCCGACGCGGCCCACGACCTCGCCGGCGAAGGCGCACACGAGAAGGCTGCGGGCCGCCGCTTCCGTGATGCCGCGCGAGCGGAGGTAGAAGAGGGCGGCGGGGTCGAGCTGGCCGGTCGTGGACCCGTGCTTGCACTTGACGTCGCTGGCGAGGATCTCGAGCTGGGGGACGCTGTCGACCAGCGCCTCCCGCGACAGGAGCAGGTTCTTGTTCGTCTGGTGGGCGTCGGTCTTGCTGGCGCCCGCGCGCACGAGGATGCGGCCCACGAAGACGCCACGGGCCTTCCCGTCCAGGATGCCCTTGTAGAGCTCTCGGCTCGTGCAGTGGGGATGGGCGTGGTCGATGACGGTGTGCGTGTCGGTGTGTTGCGCGCCGGACGCCACGAAGAGCCCGTCGAGCACGCACTCGCCCCCTTCGGCGGCGAAGAGCTGGCGCACGTCGTTGCGCACGAGCCCCCCGCCGAGGGAGAACGAATGGGATGTGAAGCGGCTGGCGCGTCCCTGGACGACCGCCATGAGGCCGACGTGGAACGCGGCCTCGCTCTCGCGCTGGATCTTGTAATGGTCGACCACGGCCCCGGCTTCGAGGGCGATCTCGGTCACCGCGTTGGTGAAGTACACGGCGCCGGGAACCCCCCCGTAGCTCTCCACCACCCGGGCCTGGCTGTTGCGGCCGGCCAGCACCAGGGTGCGCGGGTGGCTGAGCGTGGGCGTACCCGCCGCGCGGGAAGAAAGGTAGACGAGGTGGATGGGCTGCTCGACGACGAGACCGGCGGGGATGAAGACGCAGGCCCCGTCTTCGAGGAACGCGGCGTTCAGGTCCGCGAAGGAGGGCGAGTGCTTGGCGCCACCGAGGAGCCGGCCCAGGTCCCCCGCGATCCGCTCCGGCTCCCGGGAGAGCACGTCGGCCAGGCTGCAGATCTGCAGCCCTCCGGCGGGCCCGATCGACGAGAGCGCCGGCGCGAGACGGCCGTCGACGAAGACGATCTCGTGGCCGTCGAAGGCGTGGTCGAAGCCGAGAGCGGCCACGTCGGCCGCCCGCACCCCCGCGGCCTCTCCCGGCCCCGAGCGGCGGAAGGCCGTGCGCGCCAGGGGCGCGACGTTCGTGAAGCGCCAGTCTTCCTCGGCCGTGGTCGGAAAGCCCCGCTCCTGGAACCGCGCGATGGCTTCCTCACGGCTCCGCCGAAGCCACGCCGGCTCGCTCGCGCGCCGAGACGCGGAGAAAGCCTCGAACTCGCCCCGGTACAGCTCGGTCTTCTCGGCGACGGGGGTCAACGTGCTGCCGGGGCCTCGAGCCACTCGTAGCCCCGGGCCTCCAGCTCGCGCGCCAGCTCCTTGTCGCCCGACTTGACGATGCGGCCGTCGAGGAGCACGTGGACGACGTCGGGGACGATGTAGTCGAGCAGCCGCTGGTAGTGGGTGACGAGGACCATGGCCCGCTCCGGCGAGCGAAGCTGGTTCACACCCGCGGCGACGACGCGGAGGGCGTCGATGTCGAGGCCCGAGTCCGTCTCGTCGAGCACCGCGAGCTGCGGGTCCAGGATCGCCATCTGGAAGATCTCGTTGCGCTTCTTCTCGCCGCCCGAGAAGCCCTCGTTCACCGGCCGCTTGACGAGGCTCTCGTCGATGTCCACGAGCTTCGCCTTCTCCTTCACGAGGGCGAGGAAGTCCATCGCGTCCAGCTCGCTCTGGCCGCGGTGCTTTCGGATGGCGTTGAGGGCCGCCTTCAGGAAATAGACGTTGCTGACCCCCGGGATCTCCACCGGGTACTGGAAGGCCAGGAACACGCCCTCGCGGGCGCGCAGCTCCGGGGTCATCGCCAGGAGGTCCTGGCCCTTGTAGAGGACGCTCCCGGCGGTGATGTCGTAGCCGGGCCGTCCGGCGATCACGTGGGCGAGCGTGCTCTTGCCGGAGCCGTTGGGGCCCATGATCGCGTGGACCTCGCCCGGCTTCACCGACAGGTCGACGCCCTTGAGGATCTGCTGCCCCTTGACGCTCGCGTGAAGGCCCTTGATCTCGAGCATCAGCCCACCGACCCTTCGAGGCTCACGCCGAGCAGCTTCTGGGCCTCCACCGCGAACTCCATCGGCAGCTCCTTGAAGACCTCCTTGCAGAACCCGTTGACGATCATGCTCACCGCGTCCTCGGGGGAGACGCCCCGCTGCTGGAAGTAGAAGAGCTGGTCCTCGCCGATCTTGGAGGTGGAGGCCTCGTGCTCCATCTGGGCGGTGGAGTTCAGCACCTCGATGTAGGGGAAGGTGTGGGCCCCGCACTGATCGCCGAGCAGCAGCGAGTCGCACTGCGAGTAGTTGCGGGAGTTGTCGGCCGCCTTGCCGATCCTCACCAGGCCCCGGTACGTGTTCTGGCCGTGACCGGCGGAGATGCCCTTGGAATGATCGTGGACCGTGTGTTCTTGCCGATGTGGATCATCTTGGTGCCGGTGTCGGCCTGCTGGTAGTTGTTGGCCAGCGCCACGGAGTAGAACTCGCCTACCGAATCGTCGCCCTGGAGGATGCAGCTCGGGTACTTCCAGGTGATGGCGGAGCCGGTCTCGACCTGGGTCCAGGAGATCTTCGAGCCCCGACCCAGGCACTTGCCGCGCTTGGTCACGAAGTTGTAGATGCCGCCCTTGCCTTCCTTGTCGCCCGGGTACCAGTTCTGCACGGTCGAGTACTTGATCTGGGCGTGGTCGAGGGCCACGAGCTCCACGACCGCCGCGTGGAGCTGGTTCTCGTCGCGGATGGGCGCAGTACAACCTTCGAGATATGAAACGTATGCGCCTTCCTCCGCGATGATCAGCGTCCGCTCGAACTGGCCGGTGTTGGCGGCGTTGATGCGGAAGTAGGTGCTCAGCTCCATCGGACAGCGCACGCCCTTGGGGATGTAGCAGAAGCTGCCGTCGGTGAAGACGGCCGAGTTGAGGGTGGCGAAGAAGTTGTCGGTGTAAGGCACGACCGTGCCCAGCCACTTCCGCACCAGCTCGGGGTGCTTCTGCACCGCCTCGGAGAAGGAGCAGAAGATGACCCCCACCTCCTCGAGCTTTGCCCGGAAGGTGGTGGCGACCGACACGCTGTCGAAGACGGCATCCACCGCCACCCCGGCCAGCTTCGCCCGCTCGTGCAGGGGCACGCCGAGCTTCTCGTAGGTCTCGAGCAGCTTGGGGTCCACGTCGGCCAGGCTCTTCGGCCCGTCCTTCTTCTGCTTGGGGGCGGAGTAGTAGGCGATCGACTGGTAGTCGATGGGGGGATGGTGGACGTTCGCCCACGTCGGCTCCTTCATCGTCAGCCAGTGCCGATAGGCCTTGAGCCGCCACTCGAGCAGCCACTCCGGCTCGCCCTTCTTTCCGGAGATCAGGCGGATGACGTCCTCGCTCAGACCTACGGGGACGGTCTCCGACTCGATGTCGGTGACGAAGCCGGCGCGGTACTCGCGCTGGGCGATGTCGTGGGCGAGGGAATCCGAGCTCATCGGGGTTTCAGGGTCCTCCAAACATGAGCTTATTGAATCTGTACGAAAAAGTCAATGATCGCCCGGAGAAGATTTCTAGCAACCAAACGTGTACGAGTGTCGTCGTATTAGCATCGCTCAATGGGCGTACTGCAGACGTCCAATATCTTGATTTTGCTGATGATAGGAGGGCCCGCGCTCTGGGCCGCGGAGGCCGAATCACCCTCTATCGGGATCCATCGCGCGGCCGGGCCCATCAGGATCGACGGCGACCTCTCCGACGAGGGCTGGAAGGGAGCCGTGCGCGTCGACACGTGGTACGAGACCAACCCCGGCGACAACACGCCGCCGAAGATGAAGAACGTCGGCTACCTCACGTACGACGACAAGTTCTTCTACGCCGGCTTCGAGTTCCAGGACCCGAACCCGGCCGCAATCCGCGCGCCCCTGGGCGACCGCGACAACACACCGTCGTCGACGGACTACGCCGGCGTCCTTCTCGACACCCGGAACGACGGCAAGACCGGCATCCTCTTCGTCGCGAACCCGCGGGGCATCCTCTACGACGCGGTGATGGACGACGTCGGGGGCAACGAAGACTCCTCTCCCGATTTCTACTGGGACGCCAAGGGCCGCATCACCAGCGACGGCTGGGTGCTGGAGCTGAAGATCCCTTTCTCGTCGCTGCGCTACCCGAAGGGCGATCCCCGCACGTGGCGGATCATGCTGTACCGCAACTACCCCCGGGACTATCGTTACCAGTTCTTCAACGTGAAGCTGCCCCGGGGCGGGAGCTGCTTCGTGTGCCGCAGCGGCCCCCTCACCGGCCTCGAAGGCCTGCCCTCGGGCGGCCACGTGGTGCTCGCTCCCTACGTCACCGGGCGCCAGGCCGGCGCGGCCGAGGACGGTCCCGGCACCCCGTGGTCCAACGAGAAGGTCAAGGGTGACGGCGGCCTCGACGTGAAGTGGACGCCGACGGCGAGCACGGCGGTCGACGCCACCCTCAACCCCGACTTCTCGCAGATCGAGTCCGACGTGGCCCAGATCGGCGTGAACGAGCGCTTCGCCCTGTTCTTTCCCGAGAAGCGGCCCTTCTTCCTGGAGGGAGTGGAGCTGCTCTCGACACCCATCCAAGCGGTCTACACCCGCACGATCACGGCCCCGCGCGGGGGGGTGCGGGGCACCGGCAAGTTCGGAGCCACTGCCTACACGGCGCTCTTTGCCCAGGACGACGGCGGCGGCAGCGTGACCCTTCCCGGCCCGAACAGCTCCGACCTCGCCGACCAGGAGTTCCGCTCGTTCGTGGCGGTGGGGCGGCTGCGGCGCGACCTGGGCCGGTCTTCGGTGAGCGTGCTCGGCACCGACCGCGAGGTCCGGGGCGGCGGGTACAACCGCGTCGTGGGTCCGGACTTCCAGTGGCGGCCGTCGGACAAGGACACCGTCACCGGCCAGGTGCTCTACAGCGACAGCCGGACGCCGGTGCGGCCGGACCTGGCCGACGAATGGGATGGCCGGTCGCTCAAGGGGCATGGGGCCATCGGCTGGTGGTCCCATTCCACGAAGACGGTCGACTGGTTCGGGCAGTACAAGGACTTCGCCGACGATTTCCGGGCCGACGTCGGCTTCGTGCCCCAGGTCGGGTATCGCCAGACCTACGCGGAAGGCGGGTACACGTTCCGTCCGGAGGGCTTCGTGCGGCGGCTCCGGACGTTCGTCACCGCCGACCGCTCCACGGACCGCGAGGGGCGCCTGTTGAACCGTCAGCTCTCGTTCGGCACCGGCATGGACGGGAAGTGGAGCTCGTTCTTCCGCTTCTGGTACGCCTTCGACCGCGTCCGGGCTGGCGACGCGACCCTGCCGCGGCAGCAGCTCCTCTACATCGCGCAGTTGAGCCCGTCGCTCGTGTTCAACCAGATCGGCATCGACGGCAACGTCGGCGAGCAGATCGATTTCGACGGCGCCCGCACCGGCTTCGGGGCGAGCATCAACCTGAACGCGACGTTCCGCCCCACGAACCACCTCGAGCTGCGCTTCAACGAGGCGCGGCGGTGGCTGAACGTGGACCTCCCGACGGGCGGCCGCTCCCGCCTGTTCAGCGCCAGCGTCGACCGCTTGCGCGCGACGTACACGTTCACGCCGCGCGCGTTCCTCCGCGTCATCGGCCAGTACGTCACCACCCGCCGCGATCCCAGCCTCTACACCGACGAGGTCGCGCGCAAGGACGCCAGCTTCGGCGGCTCGGCGCTGTTCGCCTACAAGCTCAACTGGCAGACGGTGCTGTTCGTGGGCTACGGCGACAACCGCGAGCTGGACGACGCCACCGAGCACCTCGGCCGCGTGGACCGCCAGTTCTTCGTGAAGCTCTCCTACGCTTTCCAGCGGTAGCCAGCGCGGGGCGGCTATCCGCCGGAGTCGGCCGCTTCGGCTCCGATCCCCGGCGGCGTGTCGTCTTCGAGGTCGTCCAGGTAGCCTTCCGGCAGCGCCACCTTCTGCCGCCCCGCGCTCTTGCCGCGCGGCACGCGCATCGCCTCGGGCGGGAACGGCTGCGAGCGTTCGATCTCCGCGAGCACCGCGCGCAGCTCGTCGAGGCTCGTCACCCGCATGAGCCGCTGCCGCAGGGGCGCGCCGCCGCGGAACCCCTTCGTGTACCACGAGCTGTGCTTGCGGAAGGAGCGCATGGCCGAGGCCTCGTCTCCCAGCCACTCGGCGAGCAGGCGGGCGTGCTCCAGCATGACGTCCACGACGCCGCCGAAGGCGGGCGGGTCGGCCGGCTCGCGGCCCTCGAACACGTCGGCGAGGTCGCGGAAGAGCCACGGACGGCCCAGGCACCCCCGCCCGACGATCACGCCGTCGCAGCGCGTCGTGCGCATCATGCGCAGGGCGTCCTCGGCCTCCCAGATGTCACCGTTGCCCAGCACCGGGATGCTTCTCACCGCCTGCTTGAGCGTGGCGATCGCGTCCCAGCAGGCCTCGCCGTCGTAGAGCTGGGCCGCGGTGCGCGCGTGGAGCCCGACCGCGGCGCAGCCCTCATCCTCGCCGATGCGTCCCGCCTCCAGGTAGGTCAGGATCTGGTCGTCGATCCCCATGCGGAACTTGATCGTGACGGGGACGTCTCCCGCGGCCGCCACCGCGGCGCGCACGATGCTGCGGAGCAGGCGGGGCTTCACGGGGATCGCGGCCCCGCCGCCCCGGCTCGTCACCTTGCGCACCGGGCACCCGAAGTTGAGGTCGAGGTGGTCGACGCGATCCTCGCCCACGAGCAGCCGCACCGCCTCCCCGACGTAGAACGGATCGACACCGTAGAGCTGCAGGCTGCGGGTCGTCTCTTCAGCGCCGAAGCTCGCCATGAGGAGGGTCTTGCGGTTGCTTTCGACCAGCGCGCGGGCGGTGATCATCTCGCTCACGTAGAGGCCGGCCCCAAACCGGCGGGAGAGCGTGCGGAAGGGCGGGTCGGTGACGCCGGCCATGGGCGCCAGCACCACCGGCGGCCACACCGGAATCGCGCCGATGCGCAGCGGCGCGAACTCGCCCGGGCGCGCCGGCGGCACGTCGCGGTTCAGCGGACTGCGGTAGATCGGGTCCATGCCTCCGGCCCATGATAGCGTGGGCGGCCGTGGACGCTGAGAAACCCGTGCTGGAGGCGCTCGCGCGTCTGGGGATCGACTACGAGCGGCTCGAATGCGACCCCAACGTCGCCGACACCGCCGTCTTCTGCGCCCGCTACGGCATCCCTCCGGAGCGCTCCGCCAACACGATCCTCGTGGCCTCGAAGAAGGAGCCGAAGCTCTACGCGGCGTGTGTGGTGCTGGCGACCACCTCCCTGGACGTCAACCACGCCGTACGCAACCTCCTCGGCGTTTCGCGGCTCTCGTTTGCCTCCGCCGAGGAGACGGCCGCGGTGACGGGGATGCTCGCCGGAGGGGTGACGCCGTTCGGTCTCCCCGAAGGCCTTCCCGTCTATGTCGACGAGGCGGTGATGGCTCCGGAGTGGGTGATCCTCGGCGGCGGCGGCCGGTCCTCGAAGATCAAGGTGCAACCCGAGGCGCTGCGCCGCGTGCCCGGGGTAAAGGTGGTGCCGTCCCTCGCGCGCCCGCGGGCCTAGGGCGCGGTCGGCATCACGACCTCGCCGTTCAGGCAGCCCCGGCGCTCCTTGACCACCGCGCAGAACGTGAAGTGGCCGAGCGAGAGCCCGACGAGGCTCTTGTTGAAGGGCTGGTCGGGATAATCGATCTGCTGGACGTACTTGCCATCCTGCTCGAGGGTCCACGCGATCTGCGTGCCGTGGATGCGGGGATCCACGTCGCCCCCGTCTTTATTCTTTGGCGTCGCCGTGAGGTTGCCCTGGCAACCGATGGGAAGCTTGCCCTCGGCGTTGCGGGGCTCGGCGACGCCGTCGGGGCAACGGAAGCCGAAGAAGGCCACCCGAACGCTGTCGATGATCTGCGTGACGTCGAGCGGAAAGTTGGCCGGCTGGCACGTCTGGCGATAGGTGCTGGCCCCCCGCCGGACGTGGCCGGTAGAGAGGAGGATGTCGTAGTCCTCGCTGAACGAATTGCTGTTCTTGACCTGCACGTTCTGGAGGTCGAAGCCCGCGCAGTAGTCCTTGGCCTGGAGGTTGGTGATCACCCCGGCGATGAAACGCTCGGTGTCGAGCACGCGCCACTGGCCCGTGCCCGCGGTGTCGTTGATGTTGAAGATCTCGGGCCGCTGCTGGCCGAGGAGGTTGATGGCGGTGTCCACGTCTTCGAGGAAGACCGGGTTGTGTCGCGCGCACGACGTGTCCACCGTCCCCATGCCGTATCGGCACGATGTGGCCCCCGGCGTGGGGCTGGCGCTCGGCGAAGGCGTGGGAGTGGCCGCGGGGGTGGGCGAGGCGCTGGGGGTGGTCACCGGCGGCTGGGTTGGCGACGAGCCCCCGCCGCAGCCGCCCACGAGGGCCAGCGCCACGGCCAGGACCACCGGCTTCGGCTCGAGCATCGTTCGCGACCCCTTCACCCCTCGAACAAACCCCTAGGCTAGCGCCGGTAAGGGCTTTGATCAAATCGATCGGCGCAGCTACGGCTGGGGACTTTCCGTCGGGCCGCTCAGTACTCTCGCGATCTTCGCCAGCAGCTTCGAGGGGTCGATCGGCTTGGTCACGTAGTCGCGAGCGCCGCGGCGGAAGGCCTGCTGACGATCGCTGAACGAGAGGTGTCCGGTGACGATGATCACGGGACAGGCACAGGTTCCGGGATCGGCGCGCAGCGCTTCGATGACGGCGTAGCCGTCCATGAACGGCATCGAGATGTCGGCCAGGACGAGGGCCGGCTTCTCACGGCGAACGAGCTCGAGCGCTGTCCGGGGGTCCGAGGTGACCACCGGCGTATAGCCCGCCCCGGCGAGAATGTCGGCCACGAGGGCACACATGCCGACCTCGTCATCCACGACCACGATCGTCGGCCCGCGCTTCTCGGATTCGACGCATCCGCCCCCGTCACGCGGGTCCGGCTCGACGGTTCGGCTCCCCATGGGCACCTCTGGGAGGGCACCGATTCGTACACGATTTATACACGAGCAGTCTAACATCACCGGCTCAGCGGCGCGTAGTGTGGTCTGATAGATGTGCGGCACTACAAAATGATTTTGCGGCGAACTTATTGATTTGGTTGAGCTTACGTGAGGCTCCGGCTTCCGGGTACGTACACTTACGGATTGACAAGTGGCTAATGTCGTGCATCATCCACATACGCGGCGGTTGCGCGATTCGCTTAAAACGTAGTCGCCGCCCCGGGGGTGCTGCTGGGGATTTCCGCCAACGTCGCACCACGTTTCCTGCTCGTGGGTCCCTGGGATCCCGATTGCGGTGAGTACACCTTCCTCGCACCCCCTCTCGGTGTCTGGCGGCTGGCAGGAGTGCTCGAGAACGCGGGCTTCCTCGCCGAGGTGTTCGACCCGAACTGCGTGGCGGGCGCCCCGGAGACGA
>Ga0210378_10000507_pt1 | contig 19757 bp, 16 predicted proteins | sample PLM1_60_b1redo_FD_155465 | JGI IMG/M metagenome (GOLD analysis project Ga0210378, IMG submission 155465) | Groundwater sediment microbial communities from an aquifer in East River, Colorado, USA - PLM1_60_b1 redo | ecosystem: Environmental > Terrestrial > Soil > Riparian zone | place: USA: East...
CAGGTGCCCCCAGTTCTCGCCGCGATGGAGGTAGTGCGTCACGTGGAAGTGCTTGTGACCGTGCTCCGCGGCCTCGTGATGGTGACTCGCCCGCTTGTCGAGCTCCTCGATCCCCTCCATGTACTCCATCGCAGCCTCCTCGCGCCTCGGGACGGACCCTTCGAACGTACCCCTGCCGGGGGAGGTCACGCCAGCCGTACTCGGTACCATGAATGCCATGCGCGTCGCGATCGTGGGTGCCACCGGTGCGGTCGGTCGGACGATGCTCGGGATCCTCGAGGAACGCGCCTTCCCGGTCGAGGTCGACGAGCTGACCCTGCTCGCCTCGGAGCGGACGGCTGGCACGCGGCTGCGGTTCCGAGACACGGAGCACACGGTCAGCGTGCTCTCGCTCGAAGCCCTCGAGGGCGTGGATCTCGCGCTGGCGAGCTGCGGGAGCGCCATCGCGCAGACGTGGGTACCGCAGGCCGCCGAGGCCGGCACGATCTGCGTGGACAACTCGAGCGCGTTCCGGATGGAGCCGTGGGCCGAGCTCGTGATCCCCGAGGTGAACCCGGAGGCCCTCGAACGAGGCGCGGCGAAGGTCTACGCCGTGCCGAACTGCACGATCATCACCGCGCTGATGGCGCTCGCTCCCCTGCACCGCGCGGCCGGCCTGAAGGCGGTGAGCCTGTCCTCGTACCAATCGGTCTCCGGCGCCGGCGCGAAGGGCGTCCGAGAGCTCGCCGAGCAGGTCGAGAAGCTCCACGGGATGGAGGACGACCTCGCGAACCCGGATCCGGCCGCGCTGCCGGTGGGCGAGGTGTTCGGCAAGACGATCGCCTACAACGTGGTCGCCAAGATCGATGCGTTCGACGAGGAGACCGGGTTCACGTTCGAGGAGATCAAGGTCCAGCGCGAGGGGCGCAGGATCCTGTCATTGCCGTCGCTCGACATCTCGGCGACCTGCGTGCGGGTGCCGGTCCCGGTCGGTCACAGCGTGAGCCTGCAAGCGACGTTCCAGCAGCCTCTGTCCGTGATCGAGGCACGTGAGCTGCTCTCGCGTGCTGAGGGCGTCCAGCTCCGCGACGACCCGGCCAACGATGTGTACCCGAGCCCCCTCGAGGCGGCCGGGATCGACGATGTATTGGTCGGACGGATCCGCCAGCCGGAGGGCCACGACGACTCGCTGTTGCTGTTCGCGTGCGGCGACAACCTCCGCAAGGGCGCGGCGTTGAACGCCGTTCAGATCGCCGAGCGCGTGATCGCGCGTTGACGGCAGGATCTCGCGACGGTGCGCGCGAGGCGGCGGCCCGTGCGCCTCCAGGGTTCGTCCAGTCCCACATCAGGCCCTTCCGGCATCGTGGCGTGGCATCGTGCGGGACGCCACTCGGTCGGTTGAGGAGGTGCTCGAGCTGAGGTTGGTGCGAGCTACCGGCGCACAGTTCACCTGCGCCGCGCCGGTTCCACGCCTACCGTTCCCGGTGTCGAGGGAGTACCGTCGCCGCGTGGCGGGGTCTCGGAGCCCATCGGCGGCCGGCCCGGCAAGCTCGGCTTGCGCCACTTCTCTCCGCCTCCTCGAGGCCCAGGACGCCGGCATCGGAAGCCCAACGTGTACGTGACCCGCGGCCCGACTCCGATCCACCTCGCCAGCTATCGCGTGGAGCGGCTGCTCGGACGCGGCGGGATGGGCGAGGTCTACCTCGCAGAGGATCTCCGCCTCAAGCGTAAGGTCGCCCTGAAGATCCTGTCCGCGCCCTTCGCCGCCAGCGGATCCTTCCGCGAACGCTTCCTGACCGAGTCCGAACTCGCAGCGTCGATCGACCATCCCAACATCGTTCCGATCTACGAGGCGGGCGAGGCCGACGGGTACCTGTTCATCGCCATGCGCTACGTCGAAGGAACCGACCTGAGGGCCCGGTTCCGCCAGGGCCCCCTGTCGGCCACGCAGGCGATCGATCTGGTTTCCCAGGTCGCGAGCGCGCTGGATCTCGCCCATGAGCGTGGGCTCGTCCACCGAGACGTCAAGCCTTCGAACATCCTGGTCGCTCCCGGCGCCGGCCACGAGGGCGTGGATCACGCCTACCTGGCCGACTTCGGTTTGACCAAGCGCCTATCGGAGGGAGGGGGCCTCTCGGAGGACGGGCAGCTCATCGGAACCGTCGACTACGTTGCCCCGGAGCAGATCACGGGCGAGGAGATCGATGGTCGAGCCGACGTCTACTCGCTCGGCTGCCTGCTGTTCGAATGCCTGAGCGGCCATCCGCCGTTCCGGCACGACTCGGATATCGCCGTGCTCTTCGCGCACCTCGAGGAGCCGCCGCCGCGCCTCTCCGATCGGCGGCCCGAGCTTCCTCAGGCACTCGATCCGGTGATCGACAGGGCGCTCGCCAAAGAGCCGGACTCCCGGTACCAGACGTGCCATGACCTGGTGTCGGACGCTCGGGACGCGCTTGGGCTCGCCGCGCCCGCCGAGCGGAGAACGCGCTGGCCCACACTAGCCGCGATGGTCGCCCTCGGTCTGCCCGCCTCCTGGCTTATCGCGCTCCTCGTCGGCGGGACCGAGACCCCGACCGACACGCTCCTGCGCATCGACCCGGTATCGAACGAGGTCGTTGGATCCGTCGACGTCGGCGACCGGGCAAGCGCCGTTGCCGTCGGCGATGGGTACATCTGGGTCACGAGCATCGCCGGACGGTCACTCTGGCGCGTGGACCCCGAGACCGGCGAGACACGGGCGACTCCGGTGCAGGGCACACCGCTGGACGTTGTGGTCCGGGACGGACTGGCCGTCGTGGCGAACGGACCCTTCGAGGTAAGCGTGGACAGGATCGACGCGGCGACCGGGGCGCTCATCGAGAGCATCCCGATGCCTAGCGCCGAGGGCTCGGCGTCCGCGGTCGCGGAAGGCGACGAAGGGATCTGGGTAGTGGCCTGTGGCTACGGCGGTGGCAACGTCGCCCGCGTGAGCGAGGCGAACACGCTTGGGGGCGCAACGACCCTCGACCGGGTCAGCATCTTGTCGCTGAACCCGAATTTCGTCTTCGGTCACACGCCGGATGCCTCTCACTACACGGACGTGGCTGTGGGGGAGGGTGCCGTCTGGCTGACCCTCGAGACCGGCCCCGCTCTGCGCCGCGTGGATCCCACCGGTCCCGTTGAAGTCATCGACCTCCCCTTCATGCCGCTGTCCGTGGCTGCCGGCGAGGGATCGGTTTGGATCACGGGCCTCGTAGCGGACGTGGTGGCACGGCTCGATCCTCAGACCGAGGAGATCACGATGGCCGTCCCGGTGGGACGCGGGTCGGATGGCGTGGCGGTCGGCCTCGGCGATGTTTGGGTCACCAGTTCGATCGACGGTACCGTGACGCGGATCGATCCGAAGACCGGCGAGATCCTTGCCACGATCGACGTCGTGGGTCGGCCCGAGGACCTCGCCGTCGGGGCCGGCGGCGTCTGGGTGACGACCCACACGTCGTGAACAGCCGGATGCTCTTGCTGCCGGTCGCGCTCTTCATGCTGGGTACCGCAGCGTGCGAGAACCCTAAGGTGGACGGCATTCGCATCGGAATCCTTTCGGACTGCGAGGGGTTCGCTGCTCCCTTCTACGACGTCACGCTGGCAGGAGCCGAGTTGCCGCTGCTGCGGCGCGGCGGGTCGTTAGCGGGACAAGGCCCGTCGAGTGGCGTGAACGGCGTCTCCGTCAACGGGCACCCCGTGAAGCTGGTCTTCGGCTGTGCCGGCGATGCGGTCGGCAGCATGATCGAGACCCGGCGCCTGGTCGAGCAGGAAGGGGTCGACGTCGTGATCGGCCCGAACGTCATCCCCGACACGTTCGGGTTGATCGAGTACGCACGGCGACACACCCGGACGGCGTTCGTCATCGCGACGATGGAGCACGCAGCCGGCCTGGACTTCGGCCCTAACATCTACCGCTTCACCGCGGACTCGGTCCAGACGGCAGCCGGACTCGGCGGCTACGCCTTCAACGATCTCGGATGGCGAACGGCGAAGACGGTGGCCCCTCCCGATCTCTGGCAGTGGGGGCTCTCCGCCGGCTTCGTGGCGGAGTTCTGCTCGCTTGGCGGGAGTGTGGTGGATCGCGTGTGGCTGGACGTCGTCCCGGAGGAGGTGCCCGCTCTGCTCCGCGAGGTTCCTTTGGAGGGGATGGACGGCTTCTTTGTCGCCGCGGACACGGAGAGCGTAGCAAAGTTCCTCGAGCGGTACGCCAAGCGTAATCCGCCGCTCGCCGAGCACGTCGTATCCGGGGCGTTCACAGCGCTTCCGGTGCTGCTCGATCCGAGCGTCGTCGAGAGGCTCGGCGACGACCTGCTCGGGGTCGTCACGGCTACGTTCGTGCCGCTCGACGCGTCCCGACCCGAGTGGAACGCGTACGTGAACGAGTTCCGAGCTGCGTTCCCCGACCTGGCGGAGACGGCGGTCTCCGCGTATCACATGCTGGACATCGATTACGAGAACGCGATGGAGGCGGTCATGCGAGCCCTGGAGGCGGTGGATGGGGATCTGTCCGACGGGGGCCAGTCGTTCCGAGGGGCGCTGGCGGAGGTGCATCTCGACGCGCCGAACGGCCCGATCCGACTGGACGGTCGTCGGCAGGCGATCCTGCCGATCTACCTCTCTCGCGTCGAGAAGGACGGAAAGGGCGACCTCGTCTACCGCACGTTCAGGGTCGTCGACGACGTGGACCAGACCTACGGTGGGGCCCTGGACCTGAACACCACGCCCGATCGAACACTGCCGACATGCCGGGCGGGGGACCCCCCGCCGTGGGCAACCTCCGCCTAACCCAAGGTGGGCGCAACCGACCACGTGAACCGGGTCAGCTGCTCGCGCGGCGCCAGCCCGCCCGGACGCGGCCCGCGGCGGACGAGCAGCGTCGGAGGCCCCGCCTCCATCGCCAGCGCCAGCCTCGCCGGGCCCAGCCCTTCCCGGTGCCACCGATCCGACAGACCGACGACGAGCAGGCCTGCATCCTTGCTCGCCGCGAGGATCCCCTCGTGACCCGGTGAGGTGAGCAGGGGCTCGGCGGCCACGCCGACGGCTCGCTGAGCCGCCAACGACACGTGGAACAGGAGCCGGCTCGCGTCTCGCTTGCCCGCGTCGGGGACGGCGGCAGCTCCGACGAGCCGCAACGGCGCGCCTCGAGCCCTCGCGAGCCAGGCACCGAGCTCGACCGCAGCCCAGTCGTGATCCGCGCCTCCGAAGGGAACGACCACCGGACCGTCGGCGTTGGGTGGCTTGGTCACGAGCAACGCCACGTCGCACGGAGCCTGAGCCAGGACGACGGTCAGGTCCCGGTCGGGAACACCTTCCTGCAGGAGCGAGGGCGGTGCCTCGACGATCGTGAGCGCGACGTCCTGCTCCGATGCGAGCCGGACGACATCATCCCCGAGGCGCGTCGAGATGAACGCGGCCGCTCGAACGGCGATCCCCCGATCGGCGAGCGTGGCTCGCGTTGCGTTCAGGCGTGTGGTCTCGGTTGCCAGGTCGGCCTCGGCAGGAACGAGGCTCGCGACGATCAGCTCGTAGCCCGGTTGTCGGACGAGGGCCTCGCCAAGATCCGCGAGAGCCGTGATAGCCGATCCTGCGAGGGTGACGAGGAGCACGATCCGTTGCGGCGACTGCCGCTCGACGAACCCATGGTGTCCGGCCTCGGGGAGGTCGAGGGAGGGATCCTGCGCGAGGATCGCCTGCTCGAGCCGCTGGAGCGCCGGGCCCGGATCGATCCCGAGCTCGTCGGCGAGGATCCCGCGGGCCGTCCGGAAACTGTCGAGGGCGTCCGCCTGTCGGCCGGAGCGGTACAGGGCCAGCATGTGTTGTGCCCGGAACCACTCGCGGAGCGGATGCTCGGCGACCAGGGCCGCGAGCTCGGCGACGACCTCCGCGTGACGACCGCACGCGAGATCGCTGTCGATCCTCCTTTCCAGGACGCCCAGCCGGAGTTCCTCCAGGCGCCCGACGGCGGGGCTCACGAACGACTCGTCGACCAGGTCTGCCAGCGCGGGTCCTCGCCACAGCTCGAGGGCTTCGCGCAAGATCCCGCTCGCCTCGCGTGGCCGGTCGTCGTCGAGCGCTTCGGTCCCCGCCTCGACGAGCCGCTCGAAGCGGCGGAGGTCGAGATGTCCAGGCTCCACGTAGATCGCGTAGCCGCGACCGCGCGTCGCGATCGCCTCGCGTCCCAGCACGTGGCGCAGGTCGGACACGTAGCCCTGGACGATGTTCGTCGCGGTCTCCGGCGGTTCTTCGCCCCAGACGTCGTCGATCAGCCGGCTCGCGGGAACGACCTCGTTGGGGTGCAGGAGCAGCACCGCGAGCAGCACGCGTTGCCTCGGCCCTCCCAGCGAGAGCTGTCGGCCTTCCTCGAGCGCTTCGAGCGATCCGAGGATCCGGTACTCGATGGCCACGTGCCGACCGTAACACCGGGCGGCTCGGCGCTCCGCCCGCTGGTGAGCGGGCCGTGAGCTTCCAGCCGCCGTCCAGTCCACCTTCAGCGCGGTGCTGCATCGTTGCTTCCAGGCGTTCGAAGGGAGGTGGAAGCCATGGGTGTTCCACCCGTGCCCGTGCCACTGGTCTCTGGAGCTGCAGGAGGAGGTCTCTCGATCCTGCTCGGGCTGGCGATCGGTTTCGGGATCTCGGTTGCTGGGTGGTTGGCGGTGCGACGGATCGGCGCGCAGCCATCCTCCGCGAGCCCGATGCCGTATGGGTCGCGCGATCCACTGGACGAGATGCGGCCCGAAGCCCCGCCGGTACTTGCCCCGTAGATCCGGGTTCGGTTGAGGACAACGAGCGCCACTCACCGTGAGCAGCGCTCGCCGAGGAAGGGAGAGGATACGGATGACGAAGCGACTGATCGCGCTGGTCACGCTGGTGGCGGCCGCCCTGCTCGTCGCGGCGCCGGCGAGCGGCGCCCGTGCCGGGCAGGTGGCGGGGAACCAAACGCCGGTCGCCACCTGCGACGGTGACACGAGCGCCTTCGGCACGTATGCGATGGACGGGAGCTTGATCGGGTGTTGGTTCGCCGATTCGTTCGAGGTCGTGCGCGAGCACGCGAGCGGGACCGTCCAGATCACGGGGACGGAGCACTTCGATGGGTGCCTGGACCTCGGCGGTGACGGCTCCTGTAGCGGCGATCCGCAGGGAACGCTCTCATTCTCGTTCCAGTTCTCCGGCAAGTTCGACGTCGTGACCAGCGCCGAGATCCGCGGACGCTGCCAGCACCCCATCGTCTCGGGCACCGGCGGGTTCGCCACGGCATCCGGGGTCATCACGTTCAAGGACGACGTCACGACCGGGATCGCCCCGTACCGAGGCAACGTCAGGCTGTAACCCGAACGAAAGGCCTACTCACGAGGGAGTGAACGATGGCACGCAGAGAAGGAGGGATGAACGGCACGGCGAGCCACAGCTGCGCTCTCACCGTTGGGAGCGTGACGTCCGCCAAGCGGATCCTCGCCCTCCTCGCGGTCACCACCACCATGCTGTCAGTCGTCGTCGTTTCTGGCGGAGGCTCTGCCCGGGCCACCATGCCCGGCGCGAATGGCCTCATCGCGTTCTCTCTCGACAAGGGATCGGGCGGGGAGATCTACACGATCGAAGCCGACGGCTCCGACCTCAAACGGCTCACGCACGTGGATGGCAACGCGATCGCACCCGATTGGTCACCAGACGGCAGTCGGATCGCATTCTGGCTCGAAGATCAAGCGCTGTACACGATGGATGCGGACGGCAGCGACCTGCAGGAGGTGACCACCCCCGGTGGCCAGGCGGCATTCACACCAGACGGCGAACACCTCGTCTACGTCCCCGGTCACTCCGACGTCGGACAGGGGGTCTTCCTCGTGCGCGCGGACGGATCGGACGCTCCGGGTCAGCTGCTGGCGAACCCGTTCCCCGAGTCCGGCTATGCGAACCCGGAGATGTCTCCGGACGGCCAGACCGTGACGTTCAGCCGAGACAACGGCATCTTCGCCGTCGACGTCGACGGCACCGACGCCCGTCGGCTCGTGTCGGACCACCTGAAGGTCGTGGTCAAGCACGACTGGGCTCCCGACGGGAGCGGAATCGTGTTCACCCCGTTCTACGACTACGAGCAGAACCCGAACGTGTGGACGATGGGGACCGACGGCACGGGAGTCGACAAGCTGACGCACGCGACGGGCGCCCGCGGAGCGTTCGCCGGTGGATTCTCGCCGGACGGAGCGTGGATCGTGTTCCGCGTGGAGAACCTCGATCGAGGCAGGTTCCGGATCTTCAAGATGGATGCAGACGGCGGTGAGAAGACGCTGATCGCGAGTCTGCCGTTCTCGCCGCGCTTCCTCGACTGGGGTGCGCAGCCTGGATCGTAACTGCGCCTCCGGACCAGGTGCGACCCGAACTGCTTCGGTATCGGTAACAGGATCGGGCTCTATCCCATCCCGACACCGAGCTCCAGAAGAAGTCGTACATCCACGGCGCCGCCCCGCCGAACAGCCGAGCCAACCCAGGGGCTGCCGCCTCATCCACCAACCCGAGCGCGACGGCATCCGCCGCCGCGAGGAACCCGCTGTACAACGACGACAGCGTTCCGATTGAGATCGGCCGCACCCGATCGCCACCCGAATCACCCGACTCGGCCGGCGTCACCGACACCGCTCCGCCTTCCGCGACCACCCGCCACGGCCCGCGGTTCTCGGGGAACAACGCGTCCTCCACTTCCAGCACCATCTCGACCGAGACCGGTGGGTACCCGCGTCCCTCGAGGGCAGCAACAACGTCCAGCAACCGCAGCATCCATTGGAACGACCACGCGGGCCGAACGCGCTGCTCCTCGACCCACAACGCGATGGGGTGAGCCGGGGGCCCGGTGGACTTGAGCGTTCGTCCCAGACCTGGGAACCCGCGCAGGTACGACAGCAACGAGGCGAGAGCCTCGACCGACGTCGCCACCAGGTGCCGGCAGTTGATCGAGTACTCGAAATCGAGCGGACCGTGATCCGAGCCGAACGTGAACGACGCGTATCCCTCGATGCCCGAAACGCCCCGCGCCACCACCACCCGCTGCACGTCGTCGCTGAACCATCGCCCGAGGATCTTCTGGGGCCACCAATCCGGATCGTCCGAGTCGATCGGCCCCCTGGTGCCCCGATACGGAGGCCCGGTAGCACGCGCGAACGCCGTCCAGATCTCGCGCCGCGTCGTACTCCTCCACCGTCAACGGCCCCGCGGGACCTCGTGGCAGGTCGTCGAGCGCCACCGCGTGCCGCGTCATCGTCCCGGCGAGCTCGTACCCCATTCCTCTATATGGGCGCTGCGTCGCGGGGTACAGGACGCTGAGCGGCTGGCCCTTCGCGCGTGCCTCCTCGAGCAGCTCCGTGACGGCGCGCGTCGCGAGTCCGCCGCCTCGATGTTCGGGGAGCGTGACCACGCCCCAGATCCCGCTCATCCCAAGCTCGCGCCCGCCGAACCATTGCCGGAAGTCGCGCGCCGCGGCCGCCGCGCCGATGCGATCGCCCTCGACCACGCACCGCATCTTCTCCACCGGCAGCCACGCGGCGCGTTCGGCCAACCATGCCGAGCCGAGGTTGAACGCGACGCGCATCAGCCCGACGATCTCCTCGCGGTGCTCGTCGCCCGGCGTGACGAGTTCGGAGGTCATCGAACGAACGCGCACCCGCACGGGATCGCGCCGCACTTCGGACAGCCGTTCGCGTACCTCGCGGCCGCCTCCTCGAGGTCGACACCCGCGAGGTTCGCGAGCGAGCCGAGCCACGAGAGCACGTCGCCGAACTCGTGCACCAGGTCACCGTCGCCGCGCAGCGCTCGTGCGACCTCGCCGACCTCCTCCGTCAACCACCGGAACGTGCCGTCGACGCCCCGCTCCGCATCGCGTTCGACGAAGGTACGCCTCAAGACGTCCTGGAACGCTGCGATCTCCATCGAGGGGCGAGTCTATCGAGCGTCGAGCTGGGTCTCGGTGTCCGTCGTCTCCAGATCCGGGATCTTCTCGGTGTCGAGATCGGGGATGACGAACTCCGGGTCGGTCTCGGCTCGTTGCTCGAGCGCGTGCAGCCGGTTGTACACGGCCTGTCGCGTGATGCCGAGCGCCTCGCCGATGTCCGCGGACGAGGCCCCCAGCTGGCGGGCCTTCAGGATGCACGCGGCCTCCAGCTCGTCGAGGTAACGCCGCAGACGGCGGATCGACTCGAGCGCCTCGAGGGGGAGATCCGGCGTTTCGAGATGCCGGATGAGCCGACGGGGGAACTTCAAGACCCGCATCTACACACCGTACCTGGCTTTGAAGACCTGTCGGTATAGCCGAAACGGTTGAATGCTTCCCCCTTTACCGCAGGTAAGCCGTCTGCCCGAGGGTCCCGAAGGGCCACATTCTGTTCCCTTGCAGGCCCTTTTGTCAACGAGATGGACAGAAGCGCAACTGTCATTCGCAGGGTGAGAAATCCCCAACCCCCAGGTGCTGAGCACAAAATAGGTCGTCGGGAGGTGTCAAGAGATTTGACACGGGGGTTGCATCCGGCGTAGGTTCGCCGTATTGGCAGGTCGCCCGAATGGCCGACTGCCTGGTCCGTAGCTCGGAGGATGGGAGGGGGCCCCAGCAGGCGACGTCGTTCGGAACCGGATCCATAGGTCCGCCGGCGAGTTCACGTGTTCGAACGCGGGATAGGTGTGTACCTGAGTCAGACCGTCCGAAAGCAGGCACGTCAGCATTCATCGATCCGAACGAGGGTCAGGGCGGATATCCGCTTCAGTAAGCAGGGGGTTAGGAAGGAGATTGCTCTTGGAACGTGCTGTCCAAAATCGGTTCGAGTAAGGAGAAAGTGGATGAGTAAGGGAAAACGCAAGACATCGGTAGTAGCGATGATGGCCGTGCTGGCCTCGTTGCTGCTCCCGGTGCTGGCGACGACGCCAGCTCAAGCCGCAGCCCCGATCAACGTGAACATCAATCTCAACGGGTGCGACCTGGGCACGTTCCAGCCAGCAACGAACACGTGTCTCGACACGGACTATAAGAATGGCAACCTGGGTAAGAACTGGAACGAGCTGGACTTGGTCCCGTATCGCATCTTCGCGGCCGCGGGCAACCAGGGTGGAACTCCCGCAGTCCAGACCTACACGGGTGCCATCGTGCTGGACGCGGTGGACGGCGATCCTGACCGCAAGGGCTACGACGTAATCTCGGCGCCGGTAAAGAACACGGCACTGAGCACCGGCGGGCCCACGAACTGCGCGGTCACGTCCACGAACCAGCTCGTCACGACTGGGTTCGGAGGGGTCGAACAATCGATCTACCGCCTGGTCACCATCACGCAGGCGAAGAACACTCTCTGCGTGTTCGACTGGTACGGTCGACTCGCCCTGGGGTCGCACCTCTTCCCAGGGTCCTCGTTGCACGCCAACCTCGCCAGCGAGACGCTACAGTCGGCGGGCGGCGCGGAGGAGCAGTCGATCCCGGTGGGCGAGCTGACACCTCCGGGTCTACGCAAGACGATGACCGCGGTCACCGAGGACTCGGACAACGACTGGCAAATCACGAAGACTGCGACTCCGGCGACGCTGCCGTTCGGCAACGTCTGTGACCCGGAGTTCCAGGTGACGAGGCAGACGAGCATCACCATCGAATGGACAAAGACGCCAATCGCTGGCGACGAGGTCTTGGTGACGACGCAGATCTACGCCAAGAACAACGCCGCTCGTGAGCTGTCTGTGGCCGTGACGGACGACATTAGGTCCGGCACGACCGTGCTGAACACCGCAACGACCGCAGGGTTCCCGAACGCCGGAGTAGCGGTGCCCGCGAACACTGAGGTCCTGGTGCTCACGCACTCGTTCACGGTTCCCGTCGCTCAGGCGAACAGCCTGAACGACATCGCTCAGGCTAGCTTCATCGACACGGTGACGGGCGTTCCCATTCCTGGGGTCGTTCTGGCCACCGCGTCGGCGCCCGTGCAGGGTTCCGCGAATGACAACAACGCCACGGCGTCGATTCAGGACATCGAGACACTGAGCGCCGGCGCGACCGGACTGCAGTTCTCGGTGGCCGCTCCATCGGTTGGCACGTTCGCGGCGCCATACACGGCCGGCGACAAGCTCGGCCCGGGTGGATCCGTGACGTGGAACTCCGGAACGTTGGACGCGAGTGGGTCGGTCACGTTCGTGAAGACCGTCTACCTCGACACAACGGTCGGAGCCACGTCGGGAACGCTGTCCGACACGGCTACTCTGACGACCTCGGGGAACGTGACGGCTCAGGCTAGCGCCTCGGTCGCCATCGACGCCGACCCGTCGTCGGGAACGCTGACCATCCACAAGACAACGCAGGCTCCGGCCGACGGAGACACGGTGTTCACGTTCAACGTCAAGGGTGGGGCTCTCCCCGCTGCCGGCGCTGACGTGTTCGTCACGGTCCCCGACGGTACGTTCGCGAGTGTTGTTGACGGAACCCTGAACGGTCTTGGTGCTGGCACTTACAGCATCGAGGAGACCGGCTCAGCCGGCTATGCTCCCGCGACAATCCCTGACGTGACGTTCGCTGAAGGGGACTGCGCGAAGTCGATCACCGTTGACAACACGTTCGGACCTGCGACGGCAACGGCACTCAAGGTCACTGACCCGGTCGGCGGCGAGGAGAACTGGACGTTCCAGCTCTTCACGGACAACGACCCGGTCGGCACGGTCGGCGCGGAGGACACGCTATACGCGTTCGACCTGACTGACGCCACCGGTCTGGCCGACTTCGGCCAAATCGCGGACGAGGGTGCGTACTACATCAGCGAAGTGAATCAGGCGGGCTACGTCAGCGACGGTGGAAAGGGCACGGAGTGCTTCTTCACCATCGACTACCCGACTGACGCCGACAGGCAGGTCTCGGACTGCACCTTCACGAACACCCAGAACGGCAGCATCACCCTCGCGAAGGTGACATCTCCGAGCCCTGACGCTTCGAACACGCAGTTCCCGTTCACGCGCAACTTCGGAACATCGCCCGTGAGTCTCGGGGACGGCGACACTGACACGGTGAGCGACCTCGCTCCTGGGACCTACTCGGCCGCGGAGAACGTCCCGGCCGGTTGGACCCTGACCAGCTTCACTTGTAGTGACGGGTCAACCCCGGACAAGATTGAGCTGGGCGCGGGCGAGAACATCACCTGCATGGCAGTGAACACGGAGCAGAACGGGACCATCACCGTCGTGAAGGTGACGGACCCGGCTTCGGACACGACGACGGAGTTCGAGTTCACCACTGACTACAAGGGTACCTTCAAGCTGAAGAACGGAGATTCTGATATCTCCGACCCGCTGACGGTCAACGGTGGCCCGTACTCGGTGGCTGAGACGGGAATCCCGGCAGGTTGGGACCTGAAGTCGCTAGCGTGCGACGGCAACAACCCTGACCCGGCGGACATTCATCTCGAGGCCAACGAGAACGTCGTCTGCACGGCGACGAACGTGCAACGTGGCACGATCATCGTCAAGAAGGTCACGGACCCGGCGAGCTCGAACGCGACGTTCGACTTCACCGGTGACGCGTCCGGCACCATCGACAACACCCAGGAAATCAAGGTCGAAAACCTCGTGGCGGGGACTTACACCTCGACTGAGGCAGCCAAGACTGGCTGGACCTTGAAGTCCATCGGCTGCTCCGACCTGAACAGCTCGGGCGCGGGCTCCACAGCCACCTTCCGTTTGGAGGCCGGCGAGACCGTGACCTGCACGTTCACGAACGAGCAGAAGGGCACCATCGAGGTTAGGAAGACCGTCTCCGGCGGTACATCGGCTCAGACGTTCGTGTTCGAACTGCGTCAAGGCGCGAGCGACTCTGACCCCGGCACCGGCGACGACAACGGTGGCACGCTGCTCAACCCACCCACTGGGACAATCGTCACGGCAAACAACCAGTTCGTGCAACTGAACGGGTTCCTGACGCCGGGCGTGTACCAGGTGTGTGAGCTACTGCCGTCGGCTGGCTGGGCCAGCAACCTCGGTGGCGGTCCACCTCCGGGAGGCACTCAGTTCACGCTGACTCTCAATCAGAGCAATGAGAGGGTCTGCACGGACGTCACGGTGTCTGCCGGCGAGAATGAGCAGATCACGGTGGACAACACGCCACCTCCGGGCGGCGGACAGCTGACCATCGGGTTCTGGAAGAACCACGCCTCATGCAAGACCTCAAGCGGGAAGCAGGCCCCGGTGCTCGACACGACCCTGGCCCAGTTCCCAATCGAGTCAGGTCAGACGAAGCCTGGGTTCTTCGTTGGAACCCTATACGTAGACACCTGCACGGAGGCCGTGAGGCTTCTGGACAAGTCCACGGTGACATCGAACAAGAAGATGGCAAGCGACCCGGCGTTCAACGCGGCCGCGCAGTTCGTGGCGGCCAAGCTGAACATCAAGGCAGGAGCTGACACCTGCGGTGGTCAGGCGAACACCCTGATCCAGCAGACGCAGACCCTACTGGTCGCCGTCAACTTCAACGGTGTCACGGCGACGTACGCGAGTGGTGCGGCGGGCGCGACGCAGAAGTCTCAGCTAAACGCGCTGGCAGCACAGCTCGACCTGTACAACAACGGCCTGCTCTGCTAGAGCTGAGCAGTACCGAGGAGGGGCGGGGCCTTCGGGCCCCGCCCCTTCTCTTTCCCTTCGCTTGACTCAGTGCTCACCGGGCCCGCCCTTTCGGCCGAGTTTTTGAGGAGACTGCCAGCCTATGGAGGTAGACCGATTGAGACGCGTGCCGCGATGGGTTTCCGTAGCGGTGATCGGTGTAGTTCTTGCAGTCGTCGTGAGCCTTGCGATCGCCGCAGCCGCTTCCTTCGCTAGGATTGGCCGGTCGCAGAGAATTCGACATCGGCGAGCACTCCGGACTTCTTGCCGCCCTTCGATTCGTAACCTAGGTAACGGCCTTGCACTCGGCGCCGTCCTCGTTCCACAGCCACTCGGAGCCGGGCTCCACCGAGGACGACTGTTCATCCGGGCCGGCGTCGTTCGGCCAGTCGTGGATCCCGTCGCCATGGAGATCCCGGGAACACCCGGCTGCAACCATCGATTACTCGTTGCCAGCCAGGCCGGAGGCTGTGGTGTCGACACCGACCGTGCCGCCGATCCAGAGCTCGCTGTAGTCCTCGATCTCGCAGCTCGAGGTCGCGGTCGCCCCTGCTGCCCTTGCTGACGCCGTTGCCGTTCCCGACGAACGCTGGGGACATGGGCGGGCGCAGATTGCAACCGTGGCGGTTGTCACGAAGAGCTTCCTCATCCGATCCCTCCATTGCCGTCCCGGTCGGCCCGATCGTGGGCGTGGGAAGCCGGGACCCAACTGAAGCGAATCGCAGGTTGGTGACTAGGAACTTGATTTCAAGCCTGTGGGGCGGATGGGAGATTCCCTCTCATGTTCGTCTTGCGCGTAACGGCCTCAGGCACGTGCCGCGCGTCTGGGAGGCGGCGGCCGACGAGGGCGAGGACGACCGCGAACCCGACCCCGAGCCCGAACGCGCCGGCCAGACCGGCCTCGAGCGAGATGGTGCCGGAGTCGGCGAGGGCGATAAAGACGCCGCCGAGGCCGGCACCGATGCCGACGCCGAGGTAGTCCATCAGGATGGTCGAGGAGAGCTCGGCCGCCTCGCGGCCTTCGGTGGCCTCGCCCATGACCGAGAGGGGGATCGTCGGCCACACGATCCCCATGCCGATGCTCCCGATCGCCCAGCCCACGTACGGCACCACGAGCGGCACATCCAGGAGCCCGACCGCGAGGACGGCTCCTCCCGAGGCGATCAGCAGCGCGCCGAACGTGGTCAGCCACCGTGTGCCGAGACGTCCCGCCACCCGGGACTGCCACCAGGAGCCCGCCGCCCACGCGAGCGCCGAGCAGGTCAGCACGATCCCGGCGACGCCGACCGAGAGCCCGCGGACCTGCGTCAGCATGAGCGTGACGAAGCCGTCGATGCTGAAGAACGCCGCCGAGGCGAGGAACGCCCCCGCGGACGCCGCCGGCAGACCTCGGCGGGCGACGAGGGTTCCACGCGGCGTGATCCTGCGGAGCGCCGGGATCGCGATGGCGAGACCGAGCAAGACGAGCGGGCCGCTCCAGATCGATGGCTCGGTCAGCCCGGCGAGGAGCGCTCCGACGCCGACCATCAGGACGAGCGAGGCGGCGATCGGGAGGCTCGAGCGTTCCTCGCTCGCCTGCACGTACCGCAGGGCCGGCATCACGAGCGCCGCCGCGAGCACGATCAGCGGCAGGGGAGCCACGAACACCCACCGCCAGCCCACGGCGGCGTTGATCAGCGCGCCGATCGGGGGTCCGATCAGCCCCGGCAGGATCCACATCGAGGCAAGCAGCGCCATCACCCGCGGCCGGATGTCCTGCGGGTAGGTCTTCGCGACGGTGCCTAGCGAGACGGTGTACATCCCGCCCCCGCCGATCCCCTGCACAAATCGCGCGACGACCAGGATGAACATGGTGGGCGCCGTGGCGGCCAGGACCAGCCCACCGATGTAGAAGGCGATCGAGATCCCGAGGATCGGGCGCGGGCCCAGCCGGTCGGTCAGGTGGCCCGCGATCGGCACGGTGCCGAGCGACGCGAGCGTGAGCGAGGCGTAGATCCACCCGTACAGCTTCAGCCCGTGCAGGTCCGCCTGGACGGCGGGAAGGATCGTCGCCACGACCATGATCTCGATGGCGACGAGCGCCTCGAGGATCAGCAGCCCGATCGTGAGCCGCCCGCGCGCGCCGGCGAAGACCGCTCGCCAGGGGGGTGGCTGTTGCAGTTCAGTTGCCATCGACCGAAAGCCTAGGGATGTCGGTGGGTCGTTGTAGGTTTCGCGAACACCTGTTCGGGAGGGATGGGGTTTGAGCGAACTGCGTTCGACGGTGGACGCGCTTCGGTCCGAGACGCTGGCGGAGCTGCCGGATGCGCGGATCGAGGACGACTTCGCGGAGCTGCATCGGGCGGTCGAGCAGCTCGAGGTCGAACGCCTACGCCGGCTCGCTGAGATCGAACGTCGAGGCTTGCACGAGCGCGACGGGTTCCTCTCGGCCGCGGCGTGGCTCGTAAGCCGGTTCAAGGTCGCGTGGGGCCTCGCGCGCGAGCACGTTCGGATCGCCCGCGCACTGGACCAGATGCCCGAGACGCGGCGCGCCCTCGAGGAGGGCGAGGTCTCGATGTCGGCGGTCCGGGTGCTGGTCGCGGCTCGCGAAGCTTCGGCCGACGCGCTCGAGCGGTGCGAGTCGCAGCTCGTCGAGGCCGCGCGGATCCACTCGGTGAGCGACCTCCAGCGCGTCGCGGCGTTCTGGCGTGAGGCCGTCGAACGCGAGGGCGAGCTCGACGGCGAGGGCCGGCTCCGGGCTCGGCGACGGCTGCACGCTGGTCTCGCTGCTCGGGATGGTTCGGGTGGACGGCGATCTCGATCCCGAGACCGGCGAGCGGTTGATGACCGCGCTCCGAGCAGTGCTCGACGCCGAGTCACGTTCGGGCGTGACGGACGACCGGACGCCGGCCCAACGCCGAGCCGACGCGCTCGGCGAGATCTGCCGTCAGTGGCTCGACCTGGCCGAGCGGCCGACCGTGGCCAGCGAACGCCCACACGTCACGGTGACGGTGGACGCGGATGCACTCGCAGCCCCCCGCGGAGCCGGCGAGCTCGACCACGCGGGGCCGGCGGGGGTGGAGATTCGCCGGCTCGCCTGCGACGCCTCGGTCATGCGCGTTGTGCTGGCCGGGCGTTCGGAGCCGCTCGACGTCGGACGCCGGACGCCGGTCGTGTCGCCCTCGATGCGCCGGGCCGTGATCGCTCGAGATCGCCGGTGCCGGTTCCCCGGCTGCGACCGCCCGCACACCTGGTGCGACGCGCACCACGTGGTGCACTGGGCCGACGGCGGGCCGACCGCGCTGGCGAACCTGTTGCTGCTCTGCCGCCGCCACCACCGGATGGTGCACTGGGGACGCTTCCGCCTGGAGCTCTCGAACGGCCGTCCCGTGTTCCGAAGACACGATGGCTCCGCCCTGGTCGAGAGAGCGTCTCCGTAACCCCGGCGGTCCCCGACGAACCCCTTGTCTACCACTCGGTAGATAGGGCATAATCTGCCATGTGGTAGACGAACCCGCTGCCCCGCGGAAGCCTCGGAGCTCGGGCACGCGCGCGACCTCGATCGTGCGCAGGCTCGCCGGCAAGAACGTCTTCGTCACGGGCGTGACCGGCTTCCTCGGGCAGGCCGTGTTCGAACGCCTCCTGCTCGACTTCCCGGAGACGCGGATCACGCTGCTGGTGCGCCCGCAGCTCGGCTCGAGCGGCCGTCAGCGGGTCGAGTCCCTGATGGGCCGCCCCACGTTCACCGCCCTCCGGGACAAGGTGGGCACCGAGGGGATCGCGGCGATGCTGGCCGAACGGGTTGACGTCGTCGACGGCGACTTCTCGGCCGCCGAGCTCGAGATCCCCGGCGGCCTCGACGTCGTAATCCACTGCGCCGCCACGGTGGCGTTCGACCCGCCCATCGACGAGGGGTTCCTCACCAACCTGGTCGGCGCGGTCCGGCTCTACGAGGCCGCGCTCGCGAACAACTCGTCGCCGCACCTGCTCCACGTCTCGACCGCGTACGTGGCGGGGGTCCGCAAAGGCGTGATCCCCGAGGCAACGCTCGACCACCGCGTGGATTGGCAGAGGGAGTCCGACCTCGCGATCGGCGCGAGGGCCGACGTCGAGGCCGCGAGCCGCAAGCCCGAGATCCTCGACGCGTTCCTGCGCAAGGCGCGTGCCGAGCACGGACGCGCCGGCCCGAAGTCGGTCGCCGCCGACGCCGAGGAGCGGCGCAAGACCTGGGTGACCAAGCGCCTGGTCCAGTACGGGCGAGCGCGAGCGCAGACGCTCGGCTGGCCCGACAACTACACGTTCACCAAGGCGATGGGCGAGCGCGCGGTCGAGGAGCTCGCGGCGTCGCATGGCGCACCGCTATCGATCGTGCGGCCCTCGATCATCGAGTCGTCGTACGCTCACCCGTTCCCCGGATGGATCGAGGGCTTCAAGATGGCCGAGCCGATCATCCTCGCGTACGGCCGTGGGACGATCCCCGACTTCCCCGGCATCCCCGAGGGCATCATCGACATCATCCCGGCCGACTTCGTCGTGAACGCGATGCTGGCCGCCGCGGCTCGGCCGCCGGAGCCCGGGTCGCCCGCCTACTACCACGTGTCGTCGGGATCTCGGAACCCCTTGCAGTACAAGGGTCTGTACGAGAACGTGAAGGAGTACTTCGAGCGCGACCCCCTGCCGCAGCAGGGGCGCGGCGCGGTCAAGGTGCCCGAGTGGACCTTCCCCGGCAACCTCCGCGTCGAACGGCTCCTGCGGACGGCCGAGCGGGCGGTCGACGTGGCCGACCGCGTCGTCACGCACCTGCCGAAGTCGAAGAAGATGCGCGATCTCGTCGCTCGGGTCGACCGGGACAGGGGGCGGGTGGACTTCGTGCGCCGGTACTCCGACCTGTACGGCGCGTACACCGAGGCCGAGGTGATCTACACGGACGACCGGACGCTCGAGCTGTTCGGCTCGCTGACGCCGGCCGATCGCAAGCGGTTCCCGTTCGACTCGGCTGCCGTCGACTGGCGGTACTACCTCCAGGACGTGCACTGCCCGGCGGTGACGGCGGGTCTGCGTGCGCTCTCGGGCAAGCGGGTGAAGCCGCAGGTTCGGATCCGCGAGCGCGAACAGCTGGTGCTCGCGCTGTTCGACATGGAGGGGACGATCCTGCCGTCCAACGTCGTCGAGTCCTACGTGTGGTC
>Ga0210378_10000508_pt1 | contig 19744 bp, 18 predicted proteins | sample PLM1_60_b1redo_FD_155465 | JGI IMG/M metagenome (GOLD analysis project Ga0210378, IMG submission 155465) | Groundwater sediment microbial communities from an aquifer in East River, Colorado, USA - PLM1_60_b1 redo | ecosystem: Environmental > Terrestrial > Soil > Riparian zone | place: USA: East...
CCTGGCGGCGGTCCCGATCGGATCGTCGCAATGAGCCATGTGAAGTCCCTCTGCGCGAGCGCTCTTCTTCGTCGTTCAGCCAAGCGGCCCCACGTACCGGGCAGGACAAGCCCGGGGCCAGCGAGGTGGTCCCGCTCGCGCAGGACGAGGTGCGCGGCGAGATCGCGGGTCGTCCACGGCGCGAGGAGAGTCGGTGCCTCGGGACCGAGTTCGTCGAACAGGTCGCTGAGCTGTGCTCGCTCGACGGTGTCGAAGAGCGGATCGGCCATATCGCCGGAGTGTAAGGCCGTCCGACTCCGCAGCCCGCAACTTCGAGCGCCCGGACTGCGATGGCCGAGCAGCTCCATCGTGCACACACCGACGCGACGAAGCAGCGCAAACTCCACCCGAGGCGCGGCAGCTCGGGTTGCTCGATCAAGTTCGGGTACGGCTGCGGCAAGCGAGTCTTCGAGTCGTGGGCTTGGGGGCAGCGGCGGCCCGGTGCACCGGCGAGCAGGTCAGGTCCCTGGGGGAGGTTGTCCCGGGAGTCGTCGAAGTTGAGGTGGCGGTCCCCCGCCTGAGTCCTGCCGTCTGGTAGGTCTCGGGTGATCGGCCAAGAGGTGCTCGAAGCGATGGCGATGGAACGGATGCTGGCCGGGCTGTCGGCCCGCCGGTACCGGACCGGGCTGGAGCCGGTCGGTCAGGCGGTCGACGACGTCGCTGACCTGGCCGACGCGCCCGAGCGGAGGAAGCCGGTCACCGAGCTCCTCGTAGCTGTCCGCCGGGTGCATCGGCGTCTGGATGATGCCCGGCGAGACGGCGTTGACCCGGATGCCGCGGGAGGCGTACTCGACAGCGAGTGACCGGGTGGCCGAGGCCAGGCCGCCCTTGGTCAGCGCGGCCAGGACCGAGGGCACGCTGGAGTTCGCGAAGTCCGCGATGGTGGCCGAGATGTTGACGCTCCAGCCTTGCCGGCGGTAGGCCGTGACCAGGCTGGCGCCGATGCCCTGGGAGCCGCCGGTGATGATGGCGACCTTCTGGCCCTTACCGCTCATGGCGTTCCCGTCGGCGCTGTGGTCGGCGGGTACATGATCGCCGGGTCGCTGGGGTGCGGCGACAGCGGCGTGGTGTCCACGGTCATCCAGGGGGCCAGCGGCAGCGCCTCCAGGATCGCCTGCATCTGGGCGGCGTCGCGGGCTTGGTACAGGCCCAGCGCGCGCCCGTCTGGCAGGGTCCACAGCCGGAGCAGGTGTCCCTGGCCGGCCAGGTCATGCGCGGCCTGCGCCTCACGGGCCTTGGTGTCCTCCACCATCTGGTCGGCCGTGCCCGGCGGAACGGCCAGGGTGAAGGTCACCAGGAACTCCGTGGCCGTGACGGCGGTGCTCGTGGGCGTGAGGGGCGGGTCGTTCGGGTGCGGCCAGAGTGGGGTGACCTCATCGGTGCGCCACACCCGCAGCGGCATCGAGGCGAGGACCTCCTCGAGCCGGTCGCTGTCGAGGGCGGCGAACAGCCCGAGGGTGCGCCATTCGCCTGGTTGCAGCGGCGGGCGCCACAGGCGCAGCAGGTGTCCCTGGGCCGCGAGCTCGCGCGAGTGTGCGGCCTCGCGGGCGCGGATGTGCTGGACCGCTTCTTCCGGCGTTCCGTCCGGAACGTGGGTGGTCATGCTGACGAGGTATTCCATGGTCAGGCACCTCCTGGATTGTTGTAGACGCTGTAGATGACCAGCCCCGGCTTGAGCACGAGCGTGTACGGGATCATCGCGTCGATCCCCTGCAGTTCGCTCAGCCAGCGGGCGGCTCGCGGACCATGCCGCCGTGCCACCGGGCAGCACCCGCGTCGTCGTCACCTTCATCGAAGAGAACGGCGGCACCCGCGTCGTGCTCAGCCACTACGACCTGCCCACCGACCAGCAGCGCGACCACCACCGTGCCGGCTGGCAGACCTACCTCGACCGGCTGGCAACCCGTGCCGCCGGCGGCGACCCGGGCCCCGACCCGAACACCCAGGCAGCCAACGATCACCCCGGCCTCGCCGAAAACGCCGGGACCGGGCCGGCCACGCCGCAGCTCCGCGTCCAACCGTGACCGTGCAGTCCCGCGCAGCCTGCACGGCGTCCTCGCACATGTCGGTCGAGTGTGGACGGCCCGCGGGGCGCTACGACACCTGGGTGGTCAGGCCGCTGAAAGCGACCTGCTCGGCTGACGGTCGACGACCGAGCCGACAGTCACCCGAGATCAGCACCCGCAGACACGCGGCCGGAACCACGGAGAATCGAGACGTATCACCGCTGGATCGGCCGGCGCCCGTCCAGCCGTCCCGCGAACTCGGGCCGGCTGGACCAGGCGGCCGGCGCACTCACGGTCGGCCCGGCCGGTCACCGTCCTGGCAGCGGGATCGCGGGGCACTCGAACTGCTTGACGACACCGCGGTCGACCGCGCCGCCGACCGCCAGGGCAGCGGACACCTCTGCGACGGAGTCGATCACACCGTCGCCGTCCACGTCACCGTCGGCGACCGCGGCGGCGTAGCCGGCCGGGAAGGCCAGCGCGTGGACCTGCCACCGGCCGCCGTTGTAGCCAACATCCCCGGGTGCCGCCGCGGCGACGTTGGGCTGCGCCCCACCGAAGTCGTAGATGAGATCCCAGGACTGCGCCGGCGCACTGGTACCGGACAGGTCCGTCGGCGTGCCGACCGTGCGGTAGAACGCCCCGTCCACGTAGAAGGCGGGCCCGCTCACACCGGCCGATGCCGGCCCGGCCGGCCCGAGGCCCGCCGCGGCGACCGCCACCGCCAGTACACCGGGCACCCGCCACCGCATGTCCACCCTGCGCATCTCCCGTCCTCCTACTGGTCTACCGCCGACACCCAGCGCGTCGGCCCGGGTCAAGCCAACACCGAGGCGGCCCCGAACGGCCCTTACAGACTGGTGACCGATCCCGCGGCTCGGGAGCGGGCGCTGGGCCGACCGCGACGCCGGTCTGCTGGTGGGTGGCGCCGGGTACACGCATCCGGGCGGGAGCGGGCAGGCATCGCGGCTGACAGTGATCTGTGCGCGGTCTGGCAGCCGGCCGCGGCATCGTCTGCCGTATGAGACATGCCGTTCAGGCCGAGGGCCGGGTGAAGAGATCCGGGCGGACGACCGCGCTGGCCCGGGTGGACCTGGCCGCCGGGGCCGGGTGCTGCCCTGGCGGTGCTCGGGTCGAACGGCGCGGGCACGACGACGGCGGTGCGGATCCTGGCGACGCTGCTGCGGCCGGATGGGGGGGCGCCGCCCGGTGGCGGGCTGGACGTGGTGCGGCAGGCCGCCCGGGTCCGCCGGCTGGCCGGCTTGAGCGGTTGTCGGTCCGACAGGCGGCTGACGGGGGTCGTGCTCGACGCCGAGCACACGTGCATGACCGTGCGGGGTGTGCAGGCGGTCGGCACGCGCACGATCACCTCGGCGCTGCACGGAGTGCTGCGTGAGGACCCGAGGTCGCGTGCAGAGTTCTTCGCCCTGACAGCGGTCCACCACTGAGATTCGGTGAAGTCCCGGAGCGGGCTGGTCGCCGATCCTGCCTGACCGCATCGGGCGCGCCTCCGCTGCTACGGGCAGGGCCGCTGGACAGGTGGTCGGCCGTCCGCCGCGGCCTGCCGACGCGGAGGTTCATACCCCAGCACCGCCGCCGCACGCTCCGGCGCCAGCAGCGCGGCCAGTCCGTTGACCACCGGAAACTCCGTCCGGCAACGGCAACCCCGGCGGCGGCACCCCAACGTCGGCTCGGCCAGCGACGCACTGGCACCCTCAGGGAACGTCCACCCGACCGGGGAGACCGGCCCCCGGCACGACCCCCGCCACCCTGTTCGGCGTCCCCCGCGCCGACGCCGCCGCGGCCGTGGCTCACCTGGGCAGGTGATCAGGCGCTCAGCTCGCGTTCCAGCGGGGTACGGAACCGCGGCGTCACCCGGGTGTCCCCGAGCCAGGCACCGAGCCGGGCGGCGGCAGCCTGCACCGCCGCGGCCGCATCGGTGCCGACGTCCTCCAGCAGCCGGTACGCCACCTCGCCGTCCTTGCGCTGCGCCCAGCCGCCGACGACCCGGCCATCCCACCAGACGGTCGGTCCGGCGTTGCCGGAGCGGTCGAACAGCGCCGGGCCGTGTTCGCCGAGGAACCACCCGCGCCCGGTCCAGCCCATCGCCGTCGAGTCGAGGGCCGGTAGCAGCGCCACCCACGGCTCGGCCGCGGGCACCGGCGCCACGTCGTCGGCGAGCACCAGCCCGGTCCGGCCGTCGTCGAGGTCGACCTCGACCGGCCCGACCTCGCGCAGGGCACGGGTGACCTCCGCGCCGGTCCAGCCCGTCCACCACTTCAGGTCGGCCGCCGTGCCAGGCCCGTACGCGCGCAGCCAGCGGCGGACCAGGTCCACCCGGGCCACCTCGGTCGGCAACTCGGGCAGGCCGCCCGGCAGCCACGACCCGGCCGGCGCCCACCGGTACTGGGTGCTGATCCATGACCCGCGCGGCCGGCCGCGCACAATCTGGCCGTCGGCCGCGAGCAGGAACAGCACCCGGGTGGACGCGTTCACCCGCCCCTCCCACCTGGTGCCGGCCCCGACCAGGATCTGCTCCCGCAACTGCGGCACGTCCGCCGACAGCTCGACGGCCAGCGCCTCGCCGCGGTCGGCGAGCGCGCGCAACGTGGCCTCCTCGGCGCCGCGCAGCCATTCGCTCGCATCCTCGGCGATGCCCGACTCGGCCAGGAACTGGACCAGCTTCTTGCGTTCGGCCACCGCGATCGTCCGGGTGCAGGCGGCCTGGACGACCGGCGCCAGTTCGGCCGGCACGACGAACACCGTCCGGCGCATCCCGAGCATGCGCACCAGCGACCGCTCCTCGTACAGCACCTTCTCGACCGTGCCGACGGCCACCTCGGACATCCGCGCCCAGGCGCCGAGGTAGACCGAGGCCGCGTCGGTAGAGTGCACCGCGACCAGGTCTCGCGCCACCTCGTCCACGCTGCCGGCCCGGGCCTCCGCCGCGAGATGGTGACGCAGCGCCAGCCGCGCCCGCCGCTGCTCGGCCCCGACCCGCCGCACCGCCGCGCCCGTCACCGCCACCCTCCGACCGTAATCGACCTGCGCCGAAACGTATCCGTGACCCTGCTGCTGCGGGTAGCGTCGGGTCCGGAGCTAGGAGACAGGCATGACGTCTACTCCGCCGACCTTGTCCGAATCCGGCTCCCCCGCAAGCGCCGTAGCGCCTCCTGTCACGGGCGGTCGTCGTCGCCGTCCCTCGGGGGAACCGCCGCCGTTGCCGCGTGGGTTGCACGCGTCCGGCAAGTGGTGGCTTGTCCTGGCCGGCGCGGTCGTCGCCATACTGGTCGTGGTCGGCACCATCCAGCGCGCGGACCTGGCGGTCGACGTCGCCGACCACCGGGTGCTGAGCTGGCTCGCCGAGCTGCGAACCCCGTGGCTGACGACCACCATGAAGGTGCTCGGCGTGCTGGCGACCGGGCGGGCGCTGCAGTTGATCTGGCTGGCGAACCTGGTCGTGCTGGTGGTGTTCCGGCGCTGGCGGCACCTGTTCGTGTGGTTCGGCGCCGGCCTGCTGGTCAGCGCCATCGCGGATTCGGCCGCGCAGAGCATCCAGCGGCCCCGGCCGGTCGGGATCGAGATCCTGGGCCAGTGGAAGAGCTTCGCGATGCCGTCGCTGCCGATGGCCATGCTGGCCGCGTTCCTGGTGAGCACGCTGTACGCCCTCGTCCCGGCCGGCCGCGCCCGGGAGGTCGGCAAGCTGGTGGTGGCCGGGCTGCTGGCGATCACCCTGTTCTCCCGGCTGTACCTGGCCCAGGAGGCGCCGACCGACGCGATCCTCGGGCTGGTCATCGGGGTGGCGGTCTCGCTGGCCGCGTTCCGGCTGTTCGCGTCGAACGAGGTCTTCCCGGTCCGGTACCGGCGGGGTCGCACCGCCCACGTCGATGTCGGCGGCGCGCGGCACGACGCGATCGTGCGGGCACTGCAGGACCAGTTGGGCGTCGTCGCGGCCGAGGTGAAGCCGTTCGGCCTGGAGGGCTCGGGCGGGTCGACCCCGCTGCGGGTGAAGGTCAAGGGCGACCCGGAGAGCCACCTGTTCTGCAAGCTCTACACAGCAACGCACCTGCGTTCCGACCGCTGGTACAAGCTGGGCCGGACGCTGCTGTACGGGCGGCTGGAGGACGAGAAGCCGTTCAACGCGGTGCGCCGGCTGGTCCAGTACGAGGACTACGTGCTGCGAGTCATGCATGCGGGCGGGCTGCCGGTGCCGGAGCCGTACGGGATCGTCGAGATCACCCCGGAGCGCGAGTACCTGCTGGTGACCGAGTTCGTGGAGGGCGCTCGGGAGCTCGGCGACGTGGAGGTCGACGCGGCGCTGACCGACCAGGGCCTGCTCCTGGTCCGCCACCTCTGGGACGCCGGGCTGGCGCACCGCGACATCAAGCCGGCCAACCTGCTGGTCCGGGACGGGCGGCTGCTGCTCATCGACTCGGCGTTCGGCCAGGTGCGGCCCAGCCCGTGGCGGCAGGCGGTCGACCTCGGCAACATGCTGCTGGTGCTTGCGTTGCGCAGCGACGCCCGCCAGGTGCACGAGAGAGCGCGGAGGTACTTCTCCGACGACGAGATCGCCGAAGCGTTCGCCTGCACCCGCGGCCTGACCATGCCCTCGCAGCTGCGGCACCTGATCCGGCAGCAGGGCCGCGACCTGCACGGCGAGTTCCTGCGGCTGCTGCCCTACCAGCTGCCGCCGGTGAAGATCCAGCGCTGGAGCGTGCGCCGGGTCGCCCTCACCTTCTGCGCCCTCGTCTGTCTCGTCCTGTTCGTCGCGGTCGGCGCCCGGTTCCTGACGAGCCCGCTATGAGCGAGCGCGAGGGCTCGCAGCGCGAGCGGGGAGCGACGAGGGCTGTCCGGCCCGAGGGACGAGGGCCGGACAGCCGGAGGAGCGGGAGATGAGCGCGCGGGGGAGGCGGCGCGGCGGGCTGGTTGCAGTGTTCGGCTGCTTCCTGCTCCTGTCGACCGGCTGCATGAGCAACGTGCAGATCGGCACTCCCACCGGGGAGCCCGACTGCGCGTCGCCGGAAGGCCAGGTCAGTGACGCGGTGGTCCTGGTCGCTCAGTCGGTGCCATCGGCGCAGCTGCTGCCCTGCCTGCGCGCGCTGCCGGTGGGCTGGATCTTCCACATGCTGGACGCGCAGCGCGGGCGGACGCAGGTGCTGCTGAGCTCGGGCGACCGGGACGGCGAGCACAAGCTCACGCTCGTGCTGGCGGGCAGCTGCGACGTCACCGGTGCCCGCGAGGTGCCCAGCGACCAGCCGAACACCCGCCGGTACGACCGGGTCACCCGCGTCGCCCCCGGCTACCTGGCCGACCGGTACTACGTGTTCGCCGGCGGCTGCGTCACCCACCGCTTCGACCTGCGTGGTCGGGCCGGCGCCGAGGCTGCGGCTGCGATCTCGGCGGGCCTGGGCTTCGTCAGCCGAAGCACCGTGGCCGCGGCGGTCAGCGAGCGCAGCCACGGACGGCTCACCCTCGACCCGGAAGGCCAGCGATGACCGAGCCCAGCACTGCAACCGTTGGCACTCCCCGCCGCCCGCCGGCCACCCGGGCCGGCTGGACGAAGCTGGCTCGCCGGGTGCTGCCCCCGCTCGTCTCGCTGGCCATCGTGGCGCTGGTGTTCTGGTACTTCCTGCCGCAGTTCACCAGCATGTCGGCGGTGTGGGCGTCGGCGCGGTCGATGACCTGGCTGGAGCTGACCACGCTGGCCCTGCTGGCGGTGTGGAACCTCGCCACGTACTGGTTCGTGATGGTGGCGACCATGCCCGGGCTGACCTACCCGCAGGCCGCGGTGGCCACCGAGTCGAGCACCGCCGTGTCGAACACCGTGCCGGGTGGCGGAGCGATCGGCATCGCCATGAACTACGCCATGTTCAGCTCCTGGGGGTTCTCCCGCTCGCGCTCGTCGGTGGCGCTGCTGGTGTCCGGGGTGTGGAACAACTTCGCCAAGCTGGGGATGCCGGTCGTCGCGCTGGCGCTGCTCGCCCTGGTCGGCAACCCGAGCGGCGGCCGGCTGGTCGCCGGCGTGCTCGGAGTCGTCGGCCTCGTCGGGGCGGTCGTCCTGTTCGGGATGCTGCTGCACAGCCACGAGGCGGCCACCCGGCTGGGCCTGGCGGCGGGGCGGGCCGCCAGCGCGCTGCTCCGGCTCTTCCGGCGGCCCCCGGTGCACGGCTGGGAGAAGGCCACGACGAAGTTCCGCACCAGGACGGTGCGGCTGCTCAAGGCCCGCTGGCACTGGATCACGCTGTCCACTGTGGTCAGCCATGTGTCGCTGTACCTGATCCTGCTGCTCGCCCTGCGGCACGTGGGCGTCTCCAACAGCCAGCTCGGCTGGGCCGAGGTGCTCGCGGTGTTCGCCTTCGCCCGGCTGCTCACGGCGATCCCGTTCACTCCCGGCGGGCTCGGCGTGGTGGAGTTGGCGCTGATCGTCGGCCTGTCCGAGGCCGGCGGGCCGCGGGCGGCGGTTGCCGCGGCGGTGCTGATCTTCCGGGTGCTCACCTACGTGCTGCCGATCCCGCTCGGCCTGGCCACGTACGTCTTCTGGCGGCGCAACCAGTCCTGGCGGCGTGCGCCGGGCACGGCGCCCCGGACCGAGCTGGTCGCCGAGGAGGCCGAGCCCGTGCCAGCGCCGATGCCGGTGCGGTCGCCGGTGTCAGGCGGCTGACCGTGCTACCGACCCGGCCGGTGCAGCAGGCCGGCCCCGAGCCTCCCGCCGCTCGCCGCCGGGCGGTCCGTCCACTGTGGGCGGTGTGGGCTGCGGTCGGCGGGCTGCTGCTGGTCGCCGGCTGCTGCCTGGTCGCCCGCACCGGTCAGGTGCCCGGCTGGGAGCGGCAGGTCTTCCGGGCGGTCAACGGCCTGCCCGGCTGGCTGTACCGGCCGATGTGGCTGATGCAGCTCGCCGGCGTGCTCGCCACCCCGCTGCTGGTGGCGTTCGGCGCGGTGCTGTGGCGCAGGTGGCGGCTGGCCGCGGCGCTGGTGCTGCTGGCCCCACTGAAACTGGTCGTCGAGATGCGCATCCTCAAGGTGCTCGTCGAGCGCGGGCGGCCCGGACAGAACGAGCCGGGCGCGATCCTGCGCAATGTGCCGCCGGCGGGGCTGTCATTCCCGTCCGGGCACGCGATCGTCGCGTTCGGAATCGCCACCCTGCTGGCGCCGTACCTGAGCCGCCCGTGGCGAATCGTCGCGTTCGGACTGGCCGTGCTGGTCTGCGTGGCACGGGTGTACCTCGGCGCGCACAACCCGCTCGACGTCGTCGCCGGCGCCGGCGCCGGCCTGGTGCTCGGCGGCCTGCTCACCCTGCTGGTCGGCGTGCGTACCGGGTCGCGGCGCGGACGGTGAGCGCCCGCGCCGCGCCGAGCGGGTTTGCCTCCGCCTGCTAGCCGCCCGCCATCGCCCCCACGATCAGGAAGGGCTCGGCGCCGGTCGCGACCGCGTCGGGCAGCGGAGCGTCCGGCGGCTCGTGGGACAGATCCTGGTCGCAGGCGAAGAACCGGACGAACGCCCGGCGCTGCTGCTTGGCCTGGTCGCGGATCGTCCCGCGCAGCATCGGGTAGCGCGCTTCGAGCGCGTCGAGGACCACCCGCTGCGTGGCTTGGCCCTCGACGGGGAGCGCGACCTCGCCGTCGATGTGCGCCAGCGTCCGGAGATGTGCCGGAAGGACGACGCGAATCATGGCAGCGTCTGGACTTCGACGGACAGCACGGCCGGAAGGTCTCGGACGATGGGCGCCCAGTTGTCTCCGGCATCGGCCGACGCGTACACCTGCCCACCGGTGGTACCGAAGTACACGCCGCACGGGTCGAGCGAGTCGACCGCCATCGCGTCGCGCAGCACGTTGACGTAGCAGTTGCTCTGCGGCAGACCGCTCGTGAGCGCCTCCCACTCGTTTCCGCCGGTCCGGCTGCGGTACACCCGCAGCTTTCCGTCGGGCGGGTAGTGGTGCGAGTCGCTCTTGATCGGAACGACGTAGACGGTGTCCGGCTCGTGCGCGTGAACGTCGATCGTGAACCCGAAGTCGGTCGGCAGGTCACCGCTGATCTCCTGCCACGACTCGCCGGCGTCGTCGCTGCGCATCACGTCCCAGTGCTTCTGCATGAAAAGCACGTTGGGCCGCGACCGGTGCATCGCGATGCGGTGCACGCAGTGGCCGACCTCGGCATTCGCGTCGGGGATGCCTTCGGAGTGCAGACCGCGGTTCGCCGGCCGCCACGTCTTGCCGGCGTCGTCGCTCCGGAACGCGCCTGCGGCCGAGATGGCGGCGAAGATCCGGCCAGGGTCGCTCGGATCCAGGATGATCGTGTGCAGGCACATCCCACCGGCACCTGGCTGCCAGGAGGGCGCCGAGTCGTGGTTGCGCAGCCCGGAAAGCTCCTGCCAGGTCTGGCCGCCGTCGACCGAGCGGAACAGGCCGGCGTCTTCGACTCCGGCATAGACCGTGTCCGGGTCTGTCAGCGAGGGTTCGAGATGCCAGACTCGCGCGAACTCCCAGGGGTGCGGGGTGCCGTCGTACCACTGGTGCGTGCCGGGGACGCCGTCGTACTCGAACTTGTTGCCCATCGGCTCCCACGTCTTGCCACCGTCGTCGGAGCGCTGGATCAGCTGCCCGAACCAGCTGGAGGACTGCGACGCGTACAGCCGAGCCGGGTCAGCGGGAGATCCCTTGAGGTGGTAGATCTCCCAGCCCGCGAAGTGGGGCTCGCTGACGTCCCACCGCTCGCGCCTCGCGTCCGACGTCAGGACGAACGCGCCCTTACGGGTGCCAACCAGAACCCGTACCTCGCTCATCGGCACTCCCTTCCGAGCTTCGCGCCGGTCTGCGCGGCGACGACCCCGCTGGCCTCCGCCCGGCCCGGTGCTGCCTCGACCGTCCTCACGACGTGCCCTCCGCCCTCGTCCGCGGACCCGCCGGTCGCAGGTCACTACGTTATGACCACCGCCGGGCGGAAACTCATCGCTCGCCCACGGCAGAACGCCCAGACTCTAGTGGGACCGCTGGACTCTAGTGGGACCGCTGGCCAGCCCCGCGCTGACCGGCGCGGCACCCGCCCAGGCTCCCCGGCGGGGCTCGGCTCAGTCCGGCGGCTGGGGGCGCTCCGGCTCCGGCGTGGCGTCTGCGTCCGTGGCCGCGTAATCGCCACCTCCAGCGCACCGACACCCTGGTACGGATGGCCGGCATACCGTTGCCGCCGAACGGGGTACGCGTAGCCCCCATCCGGCGGACCCGGTGCCGACGGCGTCCCCACGGCGTCCGGTCCGCGTGCTACCCTTAGGCTGGCTACAACCGTTGAATTCCTCGAACGTTCTCAAACGCCCGCGGGAGTCCGACAGCGGGCGTTTGTCGTGTCTTCGGTGTCTCCGAATCCAGCTGCGACGCCCGGACAACCCCGGGAGCGGCAGCGTGTCGCTTCCCGGAAAGCGCGCCTTCAGGCAAGGAGAAGTGGATGCCCCAAGGCAGTGTGAAGTGGTTCAGCGGCGAGAAGGGCTTCGGCTTCATCGCGCCCGACGGCGGCGGCGCCGACGTCTTCGTGCACCATTCGTCGATCGACGCGGACGGCTACCGCAGCCTCGACGAGAACCAGCGGGTCGAATTCGACATCACCCAGGGCAAGAAGGGACCGCAGGCGGAGCACGTCCGGCGGGTCTGACCCTCGGCTCACGGGGTGCGACGCGGGGTATGGACCCGCCGAGCACCTATCCGACCGTCGCCCGGTCTAGGGACCGGGCGACGGCCTCTGCGAGGCCCGCCCGCTGACGTCGCCGGCAGGGTGGCCGGGTAGGCGAGTGACTACCTTCCGGCACCGAGCCGATTGCGGCGGCGACTCGGAGGCTCGGCGCGGGTGGGGTAGGTTGGCGGTATTGCCATTCTCCGGCGTGGCCGTCACAGTCCGAGAGGAAGGCATCCGTGCGCCCACGGACCTCGCGTCGGGAGCACGGAGTAGTGCGCGAGGCGCGCGCACTACTCAAAACACCAGGGGAGCGGCTGTGGCGCAGGGCTCGGTCAAGTGGTTCAACGCCGAGAAGGGCTTCGGCTTCATCGCGGTGGACGGCGGCGGCCCGGACGTGTTCGTGCACTACTCCTCGATCGAGGGCGGAGACTACAAATCCCTCGACGAGGGTCAGCGAGTAAGTTTTGACGTCGAACAGGGGCAGAAAGGTCCTCGGGCGGCGCGGGTGCATGCCACCCGTTAGCGGGTGTTCCGTGGGTCTTCAGCGGCGCCCGCGGCGCTCAGACACCTACGCCGGCAGTTGGCACCGGCGCAGCACCGGCATCGTCCCCGCCGCGACCGCGTCGTCCCGCCGCGTGGGCCGCACCGGCCCACCGCCGAGACACCCGGGACTCCCGCCGGTGCACCCGTGAAGGGCCGGCGCGTCGGCTCGGAGGGCCGCAGTTCGACCCCGTCCTCGTCCGGCGCCCGCGGCGGGCGGGTGGCCAGCCGGCTCGTGAGCTTCTGGTGTCCGTCGGGCCACACCACGACCGTTCGGCTGGCGGCCGACGTCCGCGTGCCAGAGCAGTGGCCGTGCGGACGGTGCGCCGAGGCAGCCGGCCCGGATCCGGACCGGCCTCCGCCACGCTCGGCCCCCCTGCCGCCCAACGGCGGGCGGACCCCGCTGGAGTACCTGCAGATGCGCCGCAGCCCGGAGGAGGGTGAGCGACTGCTCGCGGAGGCGCTCGACCGGCTGCATGCCTCTCAGGAGACCCACGATCGGCTCCGGATCCCGCAGCAAGGCCGCACAGGTGGCGCCGCGGACAACCGCCGCCGGTAACCGGCTCCCGGCGGGTTCGCCGCCGCCGGGGCGCCGTAGCGCGCCGCCAACCGTGCGCCCGCGGGTGCGACACGATCCCTACGGCGACGCGCTCGACCGGCGCGGCGGGCTGCTCCTCGGGATGGAAGACTGCTCAGGGTGAGCCGACGACGCAGCGGGCGCGGCCGTCGCCGTCGCCGCCGACGATCCGCCGCTGACCCTCCCGGCTCGCCGGCCGGCGGTGCGGGCCGATGCTGACCGTGCTGGGGTGGCTGGCGGTAGCCGGGCTGATCGCCGGGAACGGCCTGTTCGTGGCCGCCGAGTTCGGGCTCACCGCGGTGGATCGGGCGCGGGTCGCCCGGCTGGCCGAGTCCGGGGACCGGCGCGCCCGGGCCGTGCTGCAGGCGCTGCGCGAGCTGTCCTTCCAGCTGTCCGGTGCCCAGCTGGGCATCACGGCCTGCTCGCTGCTGCTGGGATTCGTGGCCGAGCCGGTGGTCGCCGCGGCCCTCGACTCCGGCTTCGCCGCGGCCGGCCTGTCCGGCGGCGCGGTGCGGCCGGTAGCGGTGATGCTGGCGTTGCTGCTGGCCACCGTGGCGCAGATGCTGCTCGGCGAGCTGGTCCCGCAGAACCTGGCGATCTCCCGGCCGCTCCCGGTCGCGCGCGCGGTCGTGCCGCTGCAGCGCGGGTTCTCCCGGGTGTGCCGGCCGGTGATCGGGTTGTTCAACAACACCGCGAACACCATCGTGCGCTGGCTGGGTGCGGTGCCGCGGCAGGCGCTGCGGTCGGCGCGTACCCCGGCCGAACTGGCCTTCCTGATCGGCTCCGCCGCCGAGGAGGGCACGGTGCCGGCGCGGACGGCGGCGCTGCTGCGGCGGGCGCTGCGGTTCGGGGACAAGACCGCCGGTGACGTGATGACTCCCCGGGTGCAGGTGGTCGCGCTGCACACCGAGCACTCGGCGGCCGACCTGCTCGCCCTGGCCCGGGGCAGCGGCCACTCCCGGTTCCCGGTCCACGTCGGCGACCTGGACGACATGGTCGGGGTGGTGCACGTCAAACACGCCTTCGCGGTGCCGGCCGAGCAGCGGGCCGAGACCCCGGTCGGCGCGCTGATGGCCGAGCCGACGCTGGTGCCCGAGTCGCTGCGGGTCGACGCCCTGCTTCCGGCGCTGCGGCAGGGCGGGCTGCAGCTCGCGGTGGTGGTCGACGAGTACGGCGGTACCGCCGGGGTGGTCACCCTAGAGGACCTGGTCGAGGAGCTGGTCGGCCCGGTCCGCGATGAGCACGACACCGCCGAGACCCCCGAGGTGCAGCCGCTGCCGGGCGGCGGCTGGTCGGTGTCCGGGCGGCTGCACCGCGACGAGTTCGCCGAGCAGCTCGGCCTGGACCCGCCCGCCGGCCACTACGACACCCTCGCCGGGCTGGTCCTCGAACGGCTGGGTCGGATGCCCGAGCCCGGCGACAGCGTCCAGGTCAACGGCGCCACCCTGACCGTCGACCGCATCGACGGCCACCGCATCGACCGTGTCCTGCTCCGGCCACCGTCCACGCCGGACGGTCCGAACCACCCTCCGCAGCCGGAGCCCGGATGAGCATCGTCCTGGCCGTGGTGCTGCTGGCCGGAAACGCCTTCTTCGTGGGGGCCCAGTTCGCGTTGATCACCGCTCGGCGCGACCAGATCGAGCCGCTGGCCGACGCCGGCAACCGCGCCGCCCGGGTCACCCTCAACCAGATCCAGCACCTGTCCCGGATGCTGGCCGGCTCCCAGCTCGGCATCGCGGCCTGCTCCCTCGGCCTCGGCGCGGTCGCCGAACCCGCGTTCGCGCACCTGCTGGAGGCAGGCTTCGACGCGGCCGGCCTACCCCGAGGGCTACTGCACCCGGCGGCGTTCATCATCGCGCTGGCGTTCGTGTCCTACCTGCATGTGGTGCTCGGCGAAATGGTCCCCAAGAACCTGGCGCTGGCCGGGCCGGCCCGGGCCGCTCTGCTGCTCGGACCACCCATGGCCGGCTGGGTCCGCGTCACCCGGCCCGTGCTCGTCGCCATCAACGGCCTGGCCAACGGCATCCTGCGGCTGTTCCGGGTCCAGCCCCAAGACCAACTGTCCACCGCCTACACCCCCGACGAGCTCGGTGACCTGTTCGCCGAGTCCGCCGCCGCCGGGCTGCTCGGCCCCGACGAACAGGAACGCCTGACCCGCGCCCTCACCCTCGACCGAGCCACCGCCCGAGACCTGGTACTCCCCATCGCCCACCTGGTCACCATCACCGACACGACCACCGGTCGGGAGCTGGAACACCTTGTCGCCCGCACCGGGTACTCCCGGTTCCCCATCCGCGCCGGCGCCGACCTGACCGGATACGTCCACGTCAAAGACCTACTCGAGCTCGACCCGGGCGCCTACGACCAGCCAGTCCCAGCCCGGCTGCGGCGAGCCCTCGTCACCATCGACGCCGACCTCCCCCTCACCGAAACCGTCACCACCCTCCAGCACGCTGGCAGCCACCTAGGCCGCGTCACCGACGGGCAGACTATCCTTGGCGCTATCACGCTCGAAGACGTCCTCGAAGAGCTTGTCGGTGAGGTCCACGACACCAGCCATCCCAACCCCACCCAACACTGACCGACCGCCCACCCGAGTCCGAGAGCGGTGATGAGCAATGACGTAGGCATCATCGTGCGGCGGCACCTTCGGCAGCGGGCACGTGTCGCCGGACTCCGGCGCCGGGTCCTCGTAGAATCGCCCGGTGGTCGCTCCGGACGTCGATCGTGAGGTGAGCGAGGCGCTGCGGGTGCTGCGCCGCGTCTTCGGTTACGACGGGTTCCGGGGGAGCCAGCGGGAGATCATCGACCACGTCGTCGGCGGCGGTGACGCGCTCGTTCTGATGCCGACCGGCGGCGGCAAGTCCCTGTGCTATCAGATCCCCGCGCTGCTGCGCGTCGGCGTTGGCGTGGTCGTCTCGCCGCTCATCGCGCTGATGCAGGATCAGGTCGATGCCGTGCGGGGCTTCGGCGTGCGGGCCAGCTTCCTCAACTCCACGCAGGGCGCAGACGCCCGCCGCGAGGTCGAGTCGGCCTTCCTCACCGGCGAGCTCGACCTGCTCTACCTGGCGCCGGAGGCACTGCGCGTCGAGTCGACCCTGCGACTCCTGGACCGCGGCAAGATCTCACTCTTCGCCATCGACGAGGCGCACTGCGTCGCTCAGTGGGGGCACGACTTCCGGCCGGACTACCTGACCCTCTCGTTGCTGCACCAGCGCTGGCCGGACGTGCCGCGCATCGCCTTGACCGCGACGGCGACAACCGCCACGCATGCCGAGATCGCGACCCGGTTGAACCTGACCGACGCTCGCCATTTTGTGACCAGCTTCGACCGGCCCAACATCCAGTACCGGATCGTGCCCAAGAACGAGCCCCGACGGCAGTTGCTCGAACTGCTGCGTACCGAGCACGCCGGCGACGCCGGCATCGTCTACTGCCTGTCCCGCGCCTCGGTGGACAAGACCGCCGAGTTCCTGGCGGGGAACGGCAGCACCGCGCTGCCGTACCACGCGGGGCTCGACGCGCGCACCCGGGCCGCGAACCAGTCGCGCTTCCTGCGGGAAGACGGCCTGGTCATGGTCGCGACGATCGCCTTCGGCATGGGCATCGACAAGCCCGACGTACGCTTCGTCGCCCACCTCGACCTGCCCAAGTCGGTCGAGGGCTACTACCAGGAGACCGGTCGGGCCGGACGCGACGGCCTCCCGTCGACCGCATGGCTCGCCTACGGCCTGTCGGACGTCGTGCAGCAGCGGAAGATGATCGACGGTTCGGACGGCGGCCCCGCTCACCGCCGGATGCTCGCCCGCCACCTCGACGCGATGCTCGCGCTGTGCGAGACGACCGAGTGCCGACGCGTCCAGTTGCTCGGCTACTTCGGCGAGCGGAGCGGTCCCTGCGGCAACTGCGACAACTGCCTGACTCCCCCCGAATCGTGGGACGCGACGATCCCGGCCCAGAAACTGCTCTCCACGGTGCTGCGGCTGCGGCGTGAGCGCAACCAGAAGTTCGGCGCCGGCCAGTCGATCGATATCCTGCTCGGCAAGAGGACCGACAAGGTCGTCCAGCACGCCCACGACTCGCTGACCGTCTTCGGAATCGGCACCGAGATGAGCGAGGCCGAGTGGCGGGGCGTGGTGCGCCAGCTGCTGGCGCACGGGCTGTTGGCCGTCGAAGGCGACTACGGCACGCTCGTGCTCACCGAGGCGAGTGCCTCGGTGCTGAGCCGGCAGCGTCGGGTCATGATGCGACGCGAGCCGGAGCGCGCGGCCCGCCGCGGCCGGACGGCCAGGTCGAGCAGCAGCCCCGCGGCCGAGCTGCCGCCGGAGGCCGCGCCCGTGTTCGAGCGCCTCCGGGCCTGGCGCGCGGCCACCGCGAAAGAGCAGGGAGTGCCCGCGTACGTGGTCTTCCACGACGCGACGCTGCGTCAGATCGCCACCGAGGCCCCGGCCACCCTGGCCGCGCTCGGCACGGTGAGCGGCGTCGGGGAGAACAAGCTGGCGAAGTACGGTCAGCAGATCCTGGACACCCTGCACGCCTGACCGACGCCGCGCCGCCCGGCCGCCCGCCCACCGACTGGCCAGGCCCCCAGCCGTGTACCCAACCATTCTGGACGGAACAGCTAGGGCGTTGTCGTAGGCGTCGCCGACGGAGCAGACCGAGGGCAACGCGCCGGCGATGTCCTCGACGGCCGCGACCGACTCAGGCCGCCCAGGGCGCAGCTCGACCGATTGGTCAGAGTCATGGCGGACCCGTTCGCGACCTGACCCGAATGGTACGGCGACCGGTCCGGCGCGGAGACGTCGCGACGTGTTCGATGCAGTCGAGGCAGTGCCAGTCGGCCGCACCAGGTCATCCAACCGGCAGGGTGCCGGTGCCGGGCGCGTCGGCGGGTCCCGACCGCGACCTTCGTCATTTGGGATCGCGGTCGGGACCGCGGCCGTCGGTGCCGGTTCCGCATGCAGTCGGTGCGCCACCTTGTGCAGCCCTCGACGACTGGCGGGGAGGCGCATCCTCAGAACCGCGGCAGGCCGAGCAGGTTGTTGGTCTCTCGGCCGTCTGCCATGGTGGCGATGTAGCGCGTCCCGCGCGTGCTGCGGCGGGTCTCCACCTGCGCCTCGTCACCGGTGCGGTCGTTGTGCGAACGGTACGACTGCCCGGCGTCGATGTCGGCGACGATCTGCCCGCGGGCCGCACCGGACAATGTGCCGGCGATGCTCAGCGAGAAGCGGACCTGGGAGATGTGCTCGTTCGACGTCCCTGGGTACTCGACGTGGACCTGCCGGATGTAGCGCATGGTTGTACCTCCGTGGTGGTGGTGGCCGGATTCGTCGAATCGCCCGACCCGACCGGTGAGCCGGTTCAGCTCGGCGAAGGTAGGCATACTGCTGGCCGACTCGCCTCGTCTTTTCTGAGAAGGGGGGTTATCGACGAAGTACCGTGCTTGGGAGGTTGCCGTAGTAAGATCCACCCCATCCAGTGCGGCGGCGGGAGGCGGCATGACCACGGTGCAGGCACCGCCGCCCGAGCGGCTGATGATCGGCATGACCGACGTCGCCCTGCTGGCGAAGGTCCGCCGGCCTGCTGTCTCCATGTGGCGGACCCGCGCCGCGCGGACCGACGACCCGTTCCCGCAACCGCTGGAATCGGTGCGAGGCCGGGACACCTTCGACGCCGTCGAGGTGGCGCGCTGGCTGGTGAGGACCCGCCGGGGCAACAACCCCGCCGCGCTCGAGGATGTGGCGGCCTTCGCCGCGACCGCCGGTGCGTCGCCGCGCCAGGACCGGACGGCCTTCGCCGCGGTGAGCGCGCTGCTGTGCCTCAAGACGCTCGCGACCGAGCCGCTCGCGGCATTGGGCCGGACCGGGCTGCTGGAGTTGGCCGACGAGGCCGATCCCAACGACGAGTTCCTGTACGCCGAACTGGATGCGGCCGGCGACCGGCTGGCCGACCTCGCCCGGTATAGCGACCTGCTGGCCGACGCTGCCTTCAGCCCGCGGGCCGCGTTCGAACGGCTGATGGCCGACCGGTGGCGGTCCGACCTCGCAGAGCATGCCTCGACCACGATCGCCGCGCCGGCGTTGGCGCTGGCCGCCCGGGTGGCAGTCGACCTCACCGACCGGGACGGCGCACCGGCCACGTACGTCGATCCAATGCCGGGCTCCAGCGACCTGCTCCTCGCCGTCCTCGCCGAGCACGGCGATCGCGGAGCCGTCGAGGTCATCACCGCGCAGGGCGACGACCCCAACGCGCGACTCGTCCGGCGCCGGCTGCGGGTGCACGACGTCTATCGCGCCGGCCTGCGCGTCGAGAAGGACGGCACCTTCACCGTCGACCGCGCAGTGACCCAGGTGGCGCAGTTCCCGACCCCGTCGAGCCCGGTGATGGGTGCCGCATCGATCCTCGCGGCGATCGAGAACATCGCGCTGCAGATGGACGATGGGCAACGCGGCGTCGTGCTCGCCCCGGCGAGCGCCCTCTGCGACGAGATCGTCGACCGCACGGCCGGGGGGATCCGGGCCGGTCTGATCCGAGCGGGCCACGTCCACGCGATCGTCCGGTTGCCCAGGGGCTTGGTGCCCACCAGGCCACGCCAAGCGCTCGGGATGTGGGTGCTAGGCGCGGCAGACCGGAGCACCTCGGCCGAGGATCGGTTCTCCACCGTCGCCGATCTGGCCAACGAGGCACTCACCGCCGACGTTGCCGACGACCTCGTCACCGACCTAGCCGTCGCGACAGCCGGCCACACGCTCCCGCGTGCACGCGCCTTCCGGTTCGCCCGGGCCGTACCCACCCGGGCGCTGCTCACCGCGCGGTCGAGTCTCGTCGAAGTTGGCACGGTGGGTCGCGGCCCGCGGGCCGGCGACCCGGCCCGGGTGATGGTGCGCCTGGAACGGGCCTTGGCGGCCGTCGACGAGCCT
>Ga0210378_10000509_pt1 | contig 19707 bp, 27 predicted proteins | sample PLM1_60_b1redo_FD_155465 | JGI IMG/M metagenome (GOLD analysis project Ga0210378, IMG submission 155465) | Groundwater sediment microbial communities from an aquifer in East River, Colorado, USA - PLM1_60_b1 redo | ecosystem: Environmental > Terrestrial > Soil > Riparian zone | place: USA: East...
CCGGACCGGAAGGCATGGCCACAGTCTTACAAATTTTAATAAGATCGGCTCATGGGCACGCCGATCGGTCCCCGACGTATCACCAGGGTTCGACAGGTCGCCATCCCGGCAAAGCTGATGAAGGAAGCCGACCTCAGCATCGGCGACGACATCTACCTACGCCTCAGCAGGCACCACCCCAACGTGATCGAAATCGTGCCCGCACGCGTGGTCAACGACCTCCTCGATCTTGGACTACAGGCTGACCGCTCACGGTGAGAACGCCGCCGGCGCATGCACGACCCGTCCAAGCCCGGCGGGTAGGTGTGTCACGTCCATCGGAGTCGATTGCGACAACCGAGCACGCCGCCGATCAGCACCGCCATGGACACCAAGTCCGTGCGGTCGTGGCACCACGTGTGGCGCGAAACCTTCGATAAGGGGTGCACCATGGGGCTCTTTGGTGTCCCAGGGCGCCATGTTGGCGGCAAAGTCGCTGGTAGATGCCATTAACGGTCCTGCCGGCTACCCTCCGGAGGCGGGAGCGCAGGTTCGAATCCTGCCGGGTGCACCCTATCTGACCTGCAGTTACTACGTACGGTAGCCTTCAGTTTTCTCTGAATTGGCGCTTGTTATGGAGCCATTCGTGGCACGAGTTGGCTCCAGACGCGCCCATCCTTTGGCTACGCCTGGGCAGCAGGAGGCCAGAGATGGCCTAGTGGAACGCCGCTGAGGCTGCTGAGGCGATCGTTGGGGCGAGGACCGCCTTCGCGGGGCGGTGCATCATCGGCTCAGAGGCTGTCCCCATCAAGCAGCGTGACGTCGGCCTGGCAAACGCAACGCGCAGAGCCGTCACCCAGGCTCAACCCAGTCCGTGATCATCCGATCGCTCATGTGTATACAGGTCATGCGCAGCGGATCACCAGGCGAGGCGGTGAAACCGTGAACCTCCCCGGCCGGCACGACCACGACCGAGCCCCCGGACGCCTCTATCGTCTCGTCGCCGGCCAGGAACGAGCCCGACCCCTCGTGCAACACGAACACCTCTGCATACGGGTGGCGGTGCGGTCCCGGTCCATGGCCCGGCGGGCTCGCCTGGATGAAGAACGAGACAGGCACGCCACCGTGGTCGCGACCGAGGAATGTACGTGAGGCGCTGTCTCCCCGAAGCTCGGTGTTACGGATGTGAAGGGCCACAACGCTCCCCTCGCCTTGGTTCTCGAGCAGATTACCGGTCGGCAAGCCGACGTTAGCGGACGACCAGTACACCGACCAGCGACGAAAACCCGAGGTCTGCCAGCAGCGCCACCCGCGCACCTACACCCTGAACCAGTTGCTGGACCGGCACCTGGAAATGATCGAGGCCGAGGCTCATCGTCAGCCACCGAAGGCCTCGGCGGCCGCCTTGACGACCGCCTCGTGCGGGACGTCCTTGAGGTGCTGCGCAAAGCCCCAGCGGTGGCCGTACGGGTCGATGACCTGGCCGAAGCGCTCGCCCCAGAACGTGTCGGCGAGCGGGTGGAACACCTCGGCGCCGGCCGCCAGCGCCCGTTGCCACATGGCGTCGGCGTCGTCTGTGGCGATCACGAGTGCGCCGTAGGTACCGCCGAGGGTCTTCGGCGAGACGACTCCGATGTCCGGGAATTCGTCGGCGAGCATGACCGTCGAGTCGCCGATCGCGAGCTCGATGGTCATGACCTTGCCACCGGGAAGCGGGATGCGGCTGCGCTCCTGGGCGCCGAAGACCGTCGCGTACCACTGGGCCGCACTGGCCGGGTCGCGGACGACGATGTGCGGGGTGATGGTGTGTGGCATCGGCTCCTCCTTGCCGACAGTCACACGAGCGGGTCGACGAGACCGCGATGGTCGTCGACCAGCTCGAAGGTCTGCCCGTAGGCCAGCCGTCCTGCTCCGAAGTCGTGCGGAAAACCGAGCTCGACGCGGCTGACCTTGTCCAGGCGGTCGACTTCGTCCGCGGTCAGTTCGACGTCGAGCGCGCCGAGGTTGTCCGCGATCTGTGACTGGGTGCGGGCACCGACGATCGGGATCACGCTGGCGCGCGCCTGCTGCGCCAGCACCCAGGCGATGGCCACCTGCGCGGACGTCGCACCGCGGTCGGCCGCGATCTGGTTGACCGTGTCGGCGATGGCGAGGTTGCGGTCGCTCAGCCGGTGGGTCGCGCCGATTCCGGAGATCCTTGTGTTCTCCGGTCGTGGGCGGTCGCTGCCGTACCGGCCGGTGAGCACGCCATCGCCGAGGGGCGACCACGCCGTCACGCCAAGGTCCAGCGCCCGCGCCATGGGCAGCAGCTCGCGTTCGACCGTCCGCTCGACCAGGCTGTAGGGGATCTGCAGCGCGGCGAACCGGGTCCAGCCGCGCAGGTCCGCGAGGCTCACGGCCTGCGCGACCAGCCACGCGGGCGTGTCCGAGATGCCGACGTAGAGTGCCTTACCGGCGCGCACCACGTCGTCGAGGGCCCGCACGACCTCCTCCACCGGGGTGAACGCGTCCCAGATGTGCAGCCAGAACAGGTCGACGTAATCGGTACCCAGCCGCCGCAGGCTGCTCTCGAGCGACCGCACCATGCTCTTGCGGTGACCGCCGCCTGCGTTCGGGTCGGTCGGGTCCAGGCTGCACGCGTACTTCGTGGCGAGCACCCAGCGGTCGCGGTCCGGCGCGACCAGCTCGCCGACGATGCGCTCGCTCTCACCGCCGGCGTAGTAGTTCGCGGTGTCGACGAAGTTGCCGCCGGCCTCGGCGAAACGCTCGACGATGCGGGCCGCCTCCTCCTTGCCCGCACCCCACCCGCCCCGGCGATCCCCGAAGATCATGGCGCCGAGGCACAGCTCGGACACCCGCAGGCCGGTCCGGCCGAGCAGCTTGTAACGCATCGTCATGCCCGCCGGCCATCTGGCACGCAGGGCGGCAGGTGGATGGGCATCGGCGCGACTCCCTTGCCGACGGCTCGACGGGGACATGACCAACCTCGCGCGCCATGCGCGCGACATCCAACACCTGTCCGGTGTGAATTGCCACAGTTAGGGTGTTAATCAGGGCTGGGGTGGGGTGCGGCGCCATGACAGACGAGCTGGACCTGCGGGTTCTCCGGCACTTCGTGACGGTCGCCGAGGAGCTGCACTTCACCCACGCCGCCGCGCGGCTGTACGTGGCGCAGCAGGCCCTCAGCCGCGACATCCGCCGGCTGGAGCAGCGGCTGGGCTTTCCGGTGTTCACGCGGACGACCCGCCGGGTCGCCCTCACACCGGAGGGTGAGCGGCTGCTGGTCCGTGCCCGCGAGATGCTCGCCCTCGCCGACCAGACCGTCCGGGAGCTGCGCGACCTCCACCACGCCCGCCCGTTGCTGGTCGACGTGCTCGCGGAAGGGCACACCGCGGTGCGGGTGCTGGGCGTCGCACGCGAGCGTGCCCCCGGGGCCGAGCTGGTCGCCCGCTTCAACGGCGGCTTCGGTGCCGCGCTCAACCTGCTGCTCGCCGGGCGGCTCGATGTCGCCTTCGGCCGCAGCGAGGGTCTCGGGCGGACGTTCCCCGACACCAGGCTCGCCCGCCGGCTGGTCCGGTGGGAACCGCTCGCGCTGCTGTTGCCCCAGGATCACCCGCTCGCCGCCGAGGAGCCGGTGCCCATGCGTGCGCTGCGCGGCACCGAGGTGGACGTCAGCGCCGGCAACGACGACGCGCCCGAGTGGGTCGACCTCGGAGCTCGCCTGCTCGCGGCGTTCGGGGTCACGCCGTCGCCGCCGCACGCGCCCGCCGCCGGGTTGGACGAGACCGTGCGCCACCTGCGCACCCACGGCCGACCGATCCTCACCCTGGTCGACCGGCCTGTCCCAGCAGGCGCGGTCCTGCGGCCGCTAGCGGACCCGGTACCCCTTTACCCGTGGACCATGGTCTTCCGCCGGGACCTGCGCCATCCCGGTCTGGACGCATTGCACGCGAGCGTCGAGGAACTCGCGCGGCGCGAACGGTGGTGGCAAGTACCACCGCAAAGCTGGATGTGCGAGGCCGACGCCGCGTTCCTACATCTCGACCGCCAGAGCGACCCGGACGCCTCCCCGTCCCGCCGGCAGTGAACCAGCGTGTGCAGCAACCCCCCGCCTGGGTCGCGGCGTCGTGCACTCAGCTCAACCGCAAGAACGCCGCCGTGTCGATGAGACCAGACCGCTCCAATTGCGACAGCAGGTCATCAAGGGTTTCCGATGAGCTGGTCCGCTCGTCGACGATTTGCTGAAGGCAGGCGTATACCGCCCGATGGTTGATGCCGATCAGGTCGAGGACAAAGTCATTGGGACTTTCCGCCTCGATACCCGACTTGTCGGTGGTCGGCGAGCAGGCGTTCCTGGTGCGCAGAGTGCTCGGCGAATCGTTGCCCACCCGCTTGGTGGTAGCGCCTCCGCCGTCGGCGACGATGAGCATCTTGACATCATGCCATCTCGCCAGCCCCGTGTTGTGGATGGCTGAGCAGGGTTGATACCGCTCAAGGGCCAACCGGCAAGCGCTTCGTATAGCTGCTGAACGACCAAGATCAAGCTACGCCTCCACGTTCGGCGAACTTCCTGGTCGCCGCGCCCAGGTCAGGCTGCTCTTGGGGCACCGATCCCATTCAGCGCGACGCCCTCCCTGAACGGGCCGACGCGTGGCACCACATGTGGCGCGAAACCACCGTAGACCGTGCGAACCATGTGTCATTCCGGTAGCCGTGCGAGCGATGTTGGCGGCAAAGTCGCAGGTAGAGGCGGCGTGTGGTGGTGGCGGTTACCCTCCGGAGGCGGGAGCGCAGGTTCGAATCCTGTCGGGGGCACACAATCGGACATATCGACCCGATCTTCAAAAGCCCTGGTCATGCGCCTACAAGCGGCTGCTGGAATTGTCGCAGGTCCTGCCCCGAGCGACTCCCCCAACATCGGACGTGCTCTATATCAGCAGGTCAACGTGGCGGGAGTTCGCGTAGGTTGGTGCCCTACCCCCTGGCCGTTCGGCCGGCCCGGCAGAGCCGTTCGGGTCGCTGCGCAGAGAAGACGACCGGGGCGCAGGCATCGTCCATGTGCGAACCGATCGCCGCGGCGGCGGACAAGGAAGGAATGCGGGCGTGGCGTGGCGAGCACTGTGGCGACTGCGCCTTGTCCCCCGCCGACGGCAACAACTCAGGCCGCGGATGCGGGCCGCGGTGCCCGACGCCTGCCCGCGTTGGGGTCATCTGCCGGGCGCTGGTTCGGGCTCGACCCGCTGTGTGCCCGGGCGGATGGGGTATTGGACTTCGACGATCGGTTCGAGTCCCTTGTTCGGGTCCGGGACCTGGATGAACAGCTCTCGTACCGGCCCGCTGATCTCTGCGTCGTTCGCGGTGAGCCAGCGGCCGAGGCCGGCGTAGAAGGCGGAGGTGAGCTGGGGCAGGCCGAGCCGGATTCCGGTGACGGCCTCCACGCGCGGCAGGGTGGATGCCCGCAGTGATGAGCCGTCGGCGCTTGGTGCGTAGGTCGAACGCTTCGGGTGGTTCGGTGTTCTCGATCCCGTCGATGCGTGATTCGATCAGGCGCAACCGGAGCAGGTCCAGGTCCAGCTGGTGTCTGAGCTGGATGTGCTTGGCGGCGAGCATGTCGCGCAGGTCCGTGGCCGGGACTTCCGCCTCGACGAGATCAGTGATCTCGTCGAGGCGGAAGCCTAGTTCCTTCAGCGCCAGGATGCGGTTGAGCCGGGGTAGCTGGTCCGCCGAGTAGAAGCGGTACCCGGTCGCCCGGTCCACGTGCGCGGGGGTGAGTAGCCCGAGGCGGTCGTAGAACCGCAGCAGCTTGGTGGTCCCCTCGCGATGTGCGAGAACTCCCCGATCCTGAACACGAGCTGACCCTACGGGCCGATCCGCGTGGCCCGCCGGGTGGTCATGAAGCCAGCCTGGACACGATCACGTCGAACTCCGCCGCCAGCACGGGCCGCAGCGCGTCGGCCACGGCGGCCGGTTCGACGTCGGTGATCCAGGTCAGCCGGCTGCCGTCGCCGTCGTCGCTGACGACGAGTGCCGCGTTGTGGTGGGTGATCGGGAACGGCGACTGCGTTGCGGTGTAGGCGACCCGGCGGCGCTCTCCGTCAACCGAGACGATCGTCTCGACGATCTTTCCCTGGTCGGTGGTGCAGGCGCGGACGCCATCACCGATCACCTCCACGGTGTGGATCATGTTGGTGAGTCGCTCGGGTGACCTGATGTCGCTGATCTGCTCCCACACCGCTGCTGCCGGTGCGTTGAGGTAACGCTCAAGGTAGATGGTCGGCACTGGAGTTGAGTCCTTTGCCTCGAAGCGCCGACCGGCGTGTCTGCCGGTCGGTTGCCCGACGCCGCGGCGTCTGCGTTCGACGTTATGGATTGCCCGTACGGCAAGGTCAAGGCCACCGCAGATGCGGCCACCGACCGGCGGCAAGCGCCGAACATCGCCGGTACGGCTGAACGGGCACAGGGGTGCCCGCGTGCTGCTCATTTCGGAGGCGGCTGGCTGGAGTCTGCGGCGGCGGCGCGGATCCCATTGGGGAGTCGCGGTCGCTTCGGGTCTGCACCGGTTCCGGCCCGCGTCGTCCGGCGGCACTCGCGCTGCCCGTGGGCACTGCCCCCGGCCTGGGCGGGAATTGCTGGCCTGGCGTCGGGGCAGACGCCGGTGACGAGCTCGCTGGGCCTGGCGACGAAGGTGTGACCGGTGACGGTTGGCGTGCTGACGCGATCCGCGCGGAAGAGTCGGGCGGCGTTCCTGTCGGTGTCCCAGGCGATCACATACCAGTGCGGTTGGCGCACCAACAGACCGTGGGGTTCGACCCGCCGATTCGTGCTCCGGCCTTGTTGATCACGGTAGGTGAAGGCGAGCAGGCGCGTGGTGGTGAACGCAGTCTCGAACGCCTCCACAAGATACGGGTCGATGTCGGCGAGGCTGGCATCCCTCGACGGTTCGCCGACCAGGATCCGCTCGCGCAGCGCTCGCAACTCGGCGGCTCGTACGGCGGGCAGGGCTTGTTCGATCTTGGCGAGGGCGTGCTCTGCACCGGCGGCGAAGGGGACCGTCTTGGCGGTGCGGGCAATCTCTACGGACACGATGAGCGCGACGACCTCGTTGGCGCGGAGCTGTGAGGTGATCATGACGGACGTCGGGTTGAGTCGGACCCCACCACCGGGCCCGGAGAACGTGTCGAGGTCGAAGCCGGCTTCGCGGAGGGCGCCGAGGTCGCGCAGCACCGTGCGCCGGGAGACGCCGCACTCCCGGGCGAGGTCGGCGACGGTCCAGTCGGTGCGTCGCCGCAACATCCGCAGCAGCTGGTCGTGTCGATCCACGGTGCGCATCGACGCCGATCGTACCGGCGATGAGTGACAGTTCGTGTCACCAATGGCAGATACGTTGCCAGAGAACCGGACGCCAGGAGGTCGAGATGCGTATGCAGGGCACCAAGCAACTGGAACGAGAGACCACGATCAACGCTCCGGTCGGGGTCGTCTACGCGTTGTTCATGGACAACGCGGAGCTGGCCAACTGGGCGCCGGTCGTTGACGCCGTCACCGGCGAACACGGCGGCGACGACACCGGCCTGGGCGCGACCCGCACCTGCGCGGTGACCATGAGCGGCAAGAAAGGAACCATGGTCGAGCGGTGCGTCGAGGCGGTGCCCGAGACCCGCGCGTCGTTCCTAGTCGTGGACGACTCCCTCGGGTTCAACAAGATGCTCACCAATTACGGCTTCACCGCCCACTTCACCCCGACCACAAGGGAGCGGACCACGGTGCGGATCGAAACGTTCTACACGCCGGCGAACCCGACCGCCGCGGTGCTCAACAGGTTGGTCATGCGACGCAATTTCCGCGGCGTCGTAGACGAGCTGCTCGGCGGGCTGCGTGCCCTCGCTGAGCAGCGCCACACCCAGCCCGAATACCTAGGCTGACCCACCCGAGGCGACCACGGGCACTGGCGTGCTCAAGCCGCCCGTGGCGGGTAGGGCGAAGGCGGCGAAGAGCCCGGGGTCGGCGAACCCGGTGATGGCCTGGATGCGGGCGTCGGCGGTGTCGAAGACCATGATCCCGTACGGCTGCAGGGCCGCGGTCTGGTCGGGCAGGTAGGCGGCCAGCGCGAGCTGCCCGTTGGCGCCGGTGGGGCGAAGGCGGATCTGGTCGAGCCGGCCCGCGGCGGGCACCGTGGCGAAGAACTGCGCGATCTGGTCGCGGCCCTGCACGGGGTGCGGCTGCGGGGGCATCCGCAGGACAGCGTCCTCGTGCAGCAGCGCGGCCAGCCCGTCGATGTCGCAGCGGTGCCATGCGTATACGAACCGGTCCAGGACGGCGCGGTCGGTCGGGGTGAGCGGGCGCGGCTGCGCCGGCCACCCGGCCGGGTTGGCGGCCAGCGTGGTGCGGGCGCGTTGCAGGGCGCTGTTGACCGCCGCGACGCTGCTGTCGAGCAGCTCGGCCACCTCCGCGCTGGGCAAGGTGAGCACGTCGCGCAGGATGAGCACCGCTCGCTGGGTGGCCGGCAGCAGTTGCAGCGCGGCGACGAACGCCAGCGCTACGCTCTCCCGTTGGGCCACCACCGCGGCGGGATCTAAACCGTCGGCGGGCAGCTCGTCGAGCTGCCGGTCCGGGAACGGTTCCAGATATCCGATCTCGCCCACCGTCACCGGCCGTCGGGACCGGGTACGGATCATCATCAGGCAGGTGGTGGTCGCGATCCGGTACAGCCAATGCGCCAGCGGCGCCCGCGCCTGGTACGACGGCAGCGACCGCCACGCCCGCAGCATCGTCTCCTGGGTGGCCTCCTCCGCGTCGTGGTACGAGCCGAGCATCCGGTAGCAATGCACCCGCAGCTGGGGCAGGTACCCGGCGATCAGCCGGGCGTAGGCGTCGCCGTCCCCGCCCACCGCCGCGTCCAGCAGCGCCGTGTCCTGCACGTCAGCGCGCCCTGCCTGCCTCATGAGCCACAGGCTAACCCGTGCCGGATCGCGCCGATGAGTTCACCGTGGCGGCGGCATCAAACACGGTGAACGCCGCCGACGCGGCACCGACACACCAGCAGGAGGATGCATGGACCCCACAAAGATCGCCAACCTGTACTACGACGCCTGGATCAACCGGGGCGGCGACATGAGCCAGGTGCCGCTCGCGCCGGACTTCACATTCCGCGGCCCGGTCGCCAACTTCGACGACGCCGACGGCTTCCGGCAGATGGCTGCCCAGGCCGGCGCGGCGGTGCGCAGCTTCCGGGTACGCCACCAGTTCTCCGACGGCGACCTGGTCTGCACCGTGGTGGACTGGGAGATGGCCCCGGTGGACGGGGTGATGACCGCCGCGGAGGTGCTCGAAATCCGCGACGGGCACATCGTCCGTGGTGAGCTGATCTACGACGCGGAGCAGCTCCGCAAAGCGATGCGTGCACCGGCGAGCTGAGCAGACCGGCTGGTTCGACGCCGAACACAGCAAACCCCGGCGGTATCGGCCAGGTCCTGAACCACCCGGGTGGTGCCAGCGGGTGTGTGTTCGACAACGAGCCGGCCGAACACGAGAATCGGCACCCGGCCGGTGCGGACGGTCTCGCGCCGCACCGGGTCGTCCGAGAATGCCGTGCGGGCGGCGCAAGCGAACGGACGTGGTAGATCCAGATCCGCCCGCCACGTCGGCGCCTCAGCTACCGGTGGCGGGCAACCGCAACGGGCGACCGGCAGCACCATGCTCGTCGCCTGGCGGCCTGTACGTCGGGATCACCGACCAGGGTGGCGGACTTGTCGACCATGGTGACCAGCCGGGGCAGCCGCGCGCCGGTACGAGTCCAGTTACGAGGTGTCGGCATGGCACCGCGTTGCCGACGCGTCGGTGCCCGGATCCGCTACGGCTCCCGCCGAGCCCGCCGGGTGAGAAGGACGGCGCCGGCCAGCACCACCGCGAACGTGACGGCGACGACGAGCACGCCGAGGCGGTCCACGCCGCCGGCCAGCCAGCCCTGCACGGTGGCGGCGGTGTCGACCACTGGGTCGGCCGGATGACCACCGCCCAGCAGGCGCAGCTCGTACCAGCCGTAGTAGGCGACATACGCGCCGGCGAGCAGCACAACGGCACCGCCGGCTCGGGACACGACGGGGGCGAGGCGGCGCAGCCGACCGATCATGGTAGTACGCGCCATCGCGACTGCCAGCGCGGCCGTGGCGACCACCAGGCCCATCCCGATCGCGTACGCGAGAAACAAGGCAACCCCGGCCAGCGTCGAGCCGGCCCGGAAGCTGGACACCACGATGGCCAGGAACGGGCCGATCGTGCAGCCGAGGGAGGCGAGCGCATACCCGGCGCCGAAGCCGGCCATCGACGCCACCGAGCGGGTCACCGCCGGCCCGCGCCGCCCGAGCCACCGGGCGATGCCGGGAACCTCCCGGCCGGCCAGCAGCCACCCGCCCAGACCGACCAGCCCCAGCCCGAGGACAATGGTGAACCACGGCAGGTGCTGCTGCACCGCGCCGGCGACCGGCGCCAGAGCGAGGCCGCACACGAGGAACACCGTGGCGAACCCGACGGTGATCGCCGCCGTGCTGACCAGCGCCCGTCCCACGGCCGTCGTACGGGAGACCTGGCCATCCCCGACCACCAGCATGGACAGGTACACCGGCAGCAGGGCGAACCCGCACGGGTTGAGCGCGGCCAGCGTCCCGGCCGCCACGGCCAACACCAACGGCGCGTCGCCCATGTCAGCCCAGTAGCGCGGCGACCCGGTCGGGTACCTCGTCGGCGCTGAGCCGTCCCCGGAACGTGATCTCCCCAGCGGCGTCGATCAGCACGAAGATGCTCTGCGCCGTCACCTCGAACCGTTTCCACACCACGCCTGCCTCGTCGGCGATGTGTGGCATCGTCTCGACCTTGGCCAGCCGCACGAACTCGGGCATCGCCTCGACGCGGTCCAGGCCGGCCACACCCACGATGCTGACCTTGTCGGCGTACCGGTCGACCGCGGTGCGCACGCCGGGTGCCTGCCCGAGGCAGGTCGGACACCACGGCGCCCAAAACCACAACACCGCCGGCTTGCCAGCCAGCGACATGCCATCGAACGGCTTGCCGTCCAGCGTGGTGGCGGTGAACGCCAACAACGGCCCCGTCGCCGGCCGCTCACCCGAGCCGTCGCCGGCACCGCCGCAGCCGGCCAACGCCACCATGACCACGGCGAGCAGCCAATTCATCCGGCGCACGAACAGCCTGGCCCTCCCCACGTACGTGGTCATCGGCACCAACCTATGCCTATCCGCTCCCGGCCTTGCTTACAGATCGCTTACACACACCCACCACCGTCGCATCACCCATGGACGATGACCATCGGTTGGCCGACGCTGGTGCCGGCCGAGGGGCGGGACGAGCGCCGGCCGCGACCGGCACGCCGCACGCCATCGGTGATGACCGTTGTCATGATCGCCACACCCGAGGGCACATTGGGGACTGCCGGCTGCAGCGCATCGGTGGTTCGCCCGACCGCTGAGCGAGAACATACCCGCCGCGACCCTGCCGTTCGCCGCACACGTCACCGGCGCCCGATCGGCTACGACGCAGGGGCGGTACTGTCGCGCTTCGGCTCGGCGGACGCGCTGGCGGTTGTCGTGGACAGTGACCGCCGCCAGCCACGGAAGATCCGGTCCAGGACTGGCGGGAACAGCGCCCGGAACCCGATGACGAACAGCCCGCCGCGTACGGATGGGATGGCCCGGTAGGCGAAGCGCATGGTGACCCGGCTTCCGTAGGGATCGGGATCGACCTGCCACAGGCCGCGCATGAGCGTGATCGGGTACGGGTAGTCGCTGGTGTCGACGTCGACGGCGAACCGCCGCCCGTCCTCCCACAGCGTGCAGGTCTCCTCCCATGCCTGCCCGGCCGTGTTGGTGCATCGTCGGCGCAGCGGCTGGCCGGTCTCGCTGACGACTTCCACTGTGGACAGGTTCGGCGCGATCCGTCCGTACAGGTCGTGGTCGGTCAGCAGGGGCCAGACGTCGGCCGGTGGGGCGGGCCACACTCGGACGGCCTGCACGACCTCGATGTCGGCCAACGGGTCGTCGTGGCGGGCCGCGGCGACGCCGCCCAGCTGCCAGGCCGCCAGCGCCGCCACAACGACCGCCGCCGCGGCGACGGCGACCGCGCCGGGAGCCGTCAGCGGGTACCCGATCAGCAACGCGATACTGGCGGCCACCCAGGCGACGTCGGCGGCGGCTATCCCGACCGACCACCGCCGCAACCGGTCGGCCGGCTGGACGCCGACCCACGCCACCAGCACCCCGAACGAGGCCACGGCCCCACCGACCAGGGGTGCCACGACCGTGGGCCTAACGCCCCAGGGCTCGGCGACGAACCACCCTGCGACCAACAGCACCAGTCCGGACATCAGGGAGAACACCGCGTTGGCGCGCAACGCCGCCCGCAGGCGACGCGTCGTGGGCCACGTTCCCATTGCCGCAACGGGATCGGCGGTGGGGTGTGAGGTGTGGCCGAGTTGGCGCTGTTTACGCGGCGACGGCGTGCCGTGCTCGATGTAGTGCTTCAGGTCGTCCAGCAGGTGCCGGCCGGTGCGGGCGGCCTGTGCCAGCAGCCACCATCGCGCCAGCGCGCCTAGCGGGCCGCGCACGTCCAGCTGAGCGTGGAAGGCGACCCGGGCCCGCGCATCCGCGATGGCGGTGACTTGCCACTGGTTGCGGGCCCGGGTGACGAAGGCCGGCATCCCGTCGGTGGCCTCGTAGGTCAGTGTCCGGGCGGCCTCGTCGTAGCCGACGATCGTCTCGGTCACGGTGGGGACCAGGCGGATGCCGGTGTGGCAGACCCGGCCCGCCACCGGCGCGCCCACCACCGACCGCGCCGGCGGGTGTGCCGTGGACGCGGGGATGGCGGTGGCCCAGTCGCCGATGCGGTCGAACTGGTGCGCGATCACGTGCCACACCGCGTCGGCGGGTGCGTCGATGACGGTGTCTGAGGTCAATGCGGTCATGTGACCAGACTTCCCAGGGCGCGTGGTCGCGTCGATTCCCTGGCAGGGAATGGGTACCGGGCCGACCCGCCTGCGATACTGCCGATCATGGGTGGAGCCTCGGCGCAGATGAGTCCGTTCGGTGCCCGGCTGCGGCGGTGGCGGTCCACTCGTGGCGTGAGCCAGCTGGCGTTGGCGGCGACGGTGGGCTCGACGTCGCGGCATCTGTCCTTCTTGGAGACGGGGCGGTCGCGGCCCAGCCGGCAGATGGTGCTGCGGCTCGGCGAGGCGTTGGGGGTGTCGTTGCGGGAACGCAACCAGCTGTTGCACGCCGCCGGGCTGCCTGCGGCCTATCCCGAGGCCGGCATGCAAAGCCCGGACCTGGCCCCGTTTCGCGCTGCGCTGGACGCACTGCTGCGGGCCCACCTGCCGTACCCGGCGATGGTGCTGGATGGGCACTGGACGGTGGTGCTCGCCAACGCCGCATCCGCCCGGCTGTACGGCGGCGACGTCGTCGGCGCCAACATTGTGCGCCGCTTCATGGGCGACCCGGCCGCCCAGCAGGCGATCGTCAACTGGCCCGAGGTGGCCTGGGCCGGGCTGGACCGGCTGCGCCACCAGCGTGACCGGACACCGTTCGACGAACAGCTGGCCGAGCTGGTCGGGCAGGCTGAGGCGGCGCTGTCGGGTATCGCCCGCCCGGACACACCGTCGCCGGACCTGGTGGTGTGCCCATGGTTTCGGGTCGGCGACCAGGTGGTGAAAACCATCGGTATCGCGGCACGCTTCGACGCCACTGCCGAGGTCACCCTGGACGAGCTGCGCATCGAGCTGGCCTACCCGCTGGACGAGGCCAGCGATAGGTTCTTCCGCCAGCCTGGCTAAGACCCCGGCCATGCTGTCCGCGACCGGCCCGCTCCCGCGCCGGTCGCGCCGCTGCCGGGCGGTACTGCTTGCGTGACCGGCGGGGTAGCCCGGGCCGGCGTGGTCACCGCCGAAGCTGCTCCATCTGTGGCGTCGGCGGTGTGCCGGCCGAGGTGAAGCGGCCTCAGTGGGCGGTGTCCGCGCGTTCGAGGATGCGTTTGATGGTGGCGAGGTCCTTGTGGTTGGCGCGGCGGATGGCGGCGGCCAGGACCGGCGCTGCGATCTTGGAGAAACCGGTGGGTCGACCACGGTTGCGCAAGGTCATCCGGGTGTGGGTGTCGTCCAGTGGAGGTCAGGCAGGGCGACGGCCGCACGGACAAATGCGACTGGCCGCAGGCGATGACGCCAGAGAATGGCGTAGCACCAGGCCGAGCTGTGGTGGCACGCCGGTGCCGATCCCGGTCAGAGCGCTCGGAGCCTATTTGGCCGGTAGGCTGCGGGCGAAGGCGACGCCGCGTTCGACCCAGCGTTGCAGGTCGCTGTCCTCGGCGCAGCCGTCAGCCTGGACCAGCAGCCAGCCTTTCATCGGCCGGCCGGTCAGGTCGAACATCCGGGCGCCCGGTTCGGCCAGCAGCTGCTCCTGACGGGCGGGGTCGGTACGCACGATCAGGTCCTCGCCATGCGCGCCGACGGCCATGTTGCCGTCCAGCAGCATCGCCAGACCGCCGAACATCTTCTTCTCGACCATGCCGCGCTCGCCACCGATCAGCTCCCGCAGGCGGGTCGCCAGCCCTTCGTCGTATGCCACGCCAGCATCGTGGCACAGAGGCAGGACCATCCACGGTGTCCTATCGTCGGTCGGTATCCGAGGCGAGGCGGCGGTGAAACATGGCGGTGTGGCTGGTGATCACCGTGGTGCTGGTCGCGGCCGGTGGCGCGGTCGTGGTTGGCTATCGGGGTCTGGTGTCCGGCGCGTTGACCGTCGACCTCGGCTGGGGGCGGCGGGTGCGTCCGCTGGGTCCGCTGTCGGTGCAGGTCGCCGCTGCGCGCGAGGATGTGTTCGACCTGCTGGCGCAGCCCTACCTCGGCCGCGCGACCCGGGCGTTGCAGGACAAGGTGCAGGTATGGGAGCGCGGCACCGACATGGCCCTGGCCGCGCACCGCACCAAGGTGGGCCGACGGCTCACCGCGGTCACGGTGGAGACGGTCCGGTTCACGCGCCCGCAGCGCATCGACTTCCGACTGCTGCGCGGCCCGGTCCCGTACGTGGTCGAGTCCTTCCAGCTGGCCGCGGAGTCCGGCACCGTGACCCGGCTGGAGTATTCCGGCGAGTTGGGCACCGACGGGTGGGCGTTGGGTGCCTGGTGGGGCCAGCTGGTGGCCCGCCGATGGGAGGCCGCCGTCGAGGCCACCTTCGCCGCGGTTCACGCGGAAGCCGAGCGGCGCGCAGCCAGGCGACAGGCGCCGTAGGCTGCCGCAGCCGAATCATCACGGGCCTGGCGCGGGCAGGTGGCTGGGCAGGGCGAACCGGGTGAACAGTCCGGGCTGGACGAACCCGGTGACACCCGAGACGAGTCCGTTGTGGACGGTGAGCACCTTGACCGCGAACGGCTGGTACGACGCCGAGCCGGCACCGGCCGGGGCGTAGACCGCCAACGCGGGTTGCCGGTTCGCCGCGGTGGGCACCAGCCGCAGACCCCTACCCCACGGGCCGGCGAACAAGTGCGCCAGGTAGACACCGATCTGGTCGCGGCCGTGATACCACGACGGTGTGGGCGGCATCGACATGTCCGCGTCCTCGCGCAGCAACGCGACGAGCGCCGTGACGTCCGCGGCATGCCACGCGCGCACGTATCCGGTCGACCAACTCGTCCCGAACGGCCGCGGGGGTTGTGTCCGGGCCATCGGCGGGTAGCCGGGCAGCCAGCCGGCCGCGGGCGCGCAGCAGCGTGTTGTTGACCGACACCACCGACGCGCCGGTCACCGCGGCGGTGTCCGCCGCCGAGAATCCGAGCACGTCACGCAGCAGCAGCACCGCCCGGTACCGAGGCGGCAGGTACTGAATGGCGGCGATGAACGCCAACTCGATGTGCTCCCGGTCGGGGACGGAACTCGGTCGGCGTTGAGGCTGCGGCAGATCTCGCGGACCGTCGTCCCGCCGGCCCGGTCGGTGAAGATCCGCCGCACTACGGCGGCTTCGGGCTCGTAGATCTCCAGGTGCGCCGGGCCGGTGGCCGCGCTGCGGGCGACGCGGCGGTAGCCGTAGGCGCTCTTCCAGGTGGTGATCTCTCCGGCGCGGGCCCGGAACAGCTTGCCCCGTCGGTAGCGTTCGGCGATCTTCGCCTTCTCGTATTCGGCGATCACGCCCTGCAGCTGGGTGAGCAGTGTGGCCTGCGGATCGTCGGGCGCCAAACCTGGGGAGTCGGTGAAGTGGACCGTCACCCCGAACCGGGCCAGCTCGTCCAGGACGAGGACCTGGTAGGCGTAGGCGCGGGCGAGGCGGTCCGGGGACAGGCACCACACCTGCTCGAACAGCCCACCCTCGGCGGCGTCGCGTAGTGCGTCCAGCGCGGGGCGGTCCAGCCGGGCTCCGGAGTGCCCGTCGTCGACGTACTCGCCGACCAGCTCGTCTCCGGCGCTGGTCAGGTGCGCGCGGAGCACGTCCAGTTGCGAGCCGATGGTGCCGCGCTCGGCTTGGCGTTCGGTGGACACGCGTGCGTAGAGGGCGACCTTCATCGCCGGATCAGCCCTACCGAAGGCGCGGCGGTAGCTGCCGCGCCGAGTTGGACCGGGACGTCGAGGAGGAGCTGGTAACCGGCCGCCAGCGCCGACACCCGCGGATCGAGGTGCGGGGTCTACGGCGGCCGAGCGGCGCCGAGCAACTCAGGTAGGAACGCCGGCTCGGCGGCCGGCCAGGCGATCAGCCCGGCCACACCGCGGCGGGTGAAGCGAGCCGCCGCCAGCCCGTCGGGCAGCCGCTCGTGCTCGAGCATCTCCGCGCGCAACGTTTCGTAGTCGACCTGCGCCGCCTCGCTCGGCGGCCAGAACGACCGGGTGCTCACCGGCCGCGGGCCCGCTCGACGGTCCGCCGGTGCAGCCGCACCCCGAACCGGTCCGCGACCTGCTCGGCGATCTGCGCGCCGGAGCCGCTGGCATCGGCACGGATGAACTCCACGATCTGCGGCGCCAGCTTGACCGGGCCTTCCACGCTCAGCTGGACGTGCGCGGCCCGCTAGCCGAGGCGCGTGTGAAGTTCAGAGCGGTTGAGCCCGAACGCCTTGACCTTGATGAGTACCCATCCGTTGGGAGGGTTAGGCACTGGAAGCTCGCGGATGGCCAGGGCACTGGGCGGGCCAGGGGCGTCGAGAACGACTGCTCGCATGGCGTGATTCATCTAGGCCGTCCTCTCAGTCGCCTCGGGATGGTTGCCAGCCGGATCGAAGCTTCCTCAGGGCCGTGCTGAACTGCTGCAGTGACCGGGCGGAGATCGCTGACCAGAGCCGAGTCTCGCGTTCGTACTCGAATGCTTCGGTGGCATAGACCAGCGCCGTAGCCTGCCCCGCTGGCGTGAGACCGTCGATGCGCGACTTCGTAGTGCTGTACGCGCGACAAGTAGATCGCTGGGGTTCGACACTGCGGTCGCCGACCGCTAATGCCGCGCGCGCCGCTTCTGTCGCGGTCAGGTCCAGGACTCCCCCGCGTCGGCCCAGAGGATGTCCTCAGCGGTGGCTTCGGCGACGTGCTGCGCCTCGGCCGCGTGGCTTGCCCAGCCCGCGTTGGCGGCAATCGCCTCGTCGGAAGCGAGCTCGTGAACCTTGCGCAGCCGGACTTCGGCCCCCGCCTTCTCGGCGCCCTCCACAATGGACTTCGCCAGTTCGTACACGGTGCCGGTCGAGGAGTAGTAGACGACGGCGACCTTGACTTGCTCGGACATGGAGTTGCCTTCTGTGGAGGATGTCTTTCGTTCCCGGCAGGAGCCCGTCAGCTACATCGAAGCTTCCTGCCGGAGGCCAGGTCACCGCGAGGAGTCCCGACTATCGGTTACGGGGGGTGGCGCCGTCGTCCCTGGCGGGCGGGTTGTAGATCATTCCGAGGTTCATTCCGTAGACCCAGTGCCACACGTACACGGCCAGGATCAGCTTCCAGCCGAGGTGGTGGCTGAAGAAGCCGACGTGAGCGTCGGGGAAGTACACCCGTGGAATCATGAAGACACAGCTGATCGTGGCAAGGATGGTGCCGAAGAACAGGCCCTTGAGCGCGTTGCCGAGTGCGGTCGAGCGCCACCTCAAGAGCGGGTAGACCGAGACGGCGAACACGACCGTGAAGACAATCCCGTCGACGTAGTGGAAGACGCCACCGGACAGGAACTGCACGTCCGGCGACGCTCTCGGCGTGTAGATCGTGCCGTTGATGCGGTTCCAGTCCAGCTGCGGGAGTCCGATGCCGGGCATGAAGTAACCGACCACCGTGGCCAGGTGCGTCGCAACGAGGCCCGCCAGCAGTGCGGCACTTACTCGGTGATCGCCCACCCAGGTCCGGTACCTATCGACGACCTTCTCACCCGCCGCGTCACCAGCAGCTTCTTGAACAACCGCAGAGTCGGTGTCCTCGCGCGGGGCAAGCAGGGCGCTACCCGACATGACCATCCTCCTCGTAGACGGGGTGTGCTCCGACTGCGGTGATCGGCCCAACCCAGTCGCTCGCCCACCAGATACACGTTGAAAAGAAGTATCTTCTGCCGTCGTGCGCACGTCAAGCACGAGCAGAACTTCTTTCTGCTTGCGTGCACTGGGGACGGCGCTGAGACATCATCGTCCGGGGGGCTTCAGCCAGTTGTCCACCCTGAGCCGGGTGATATCTCCCGATCTCATAGATCTTGATGCGCACGTGGGAACCAGGGTTCGGTCGGTTTTTCGGCGATCGCCGTGTCGCCGACGCCTCGACCTCCGACGCGGGCCGGCCGCGGACTCCACTTGCTGCAAAGGGGAAGGGACGGCGCGCGTCAGTGACGCGCGGTCGCTCTGCGAGAGCCCGAGCGCCCCTGCGGATGCCCCGCCTGGGTCGCGGTCCTCAGCTCTGCGGCAGCCAGGGATACCGTGCTGTGTCGCGTCCGGCGTAGTCGGGGTCCAGGTAGATGAAGCACCGCTGGATCAGAAAGTCTCGGATCTCGAAGACGTCGCACCACCGGCCGGCGCCCCATTCCGGCACGCCGGCCCGCCAGGGCCCGTCCTTGTGCTCCCCGTGGCTGGTGCCCTCCACGACGAAGACGTCCGAGCCGGAGAAGACGTAGGTGAGTTCGGCGTAGTGGTGGTGGATGGACGACATCGAGCCCCCGATGTCGGCGAACAGCTGACCGATCTGCTCCTTGCCGGTGGCCAGGCCCCACTTGGGGAACATGACCTGCGCGTCGTCGGCGAAGAGGTCCAGGATGCTGCCTCCGGTGGACGTCATCCCGGCGTTGTCGAGTGCTTTGAGGTACTCGAGGGCAACGGACTTGCGCTGCTCGTCAGTCATAGTCTGCGTGGCTACGGCCATGGTCGGTGCTCCTTTGCTGTTGCAGTCAGTCTTTGCTGTGGACGCCGGTCATGAGCGCGGCGAGGTCGTCGGGGGCGAGAAAGGACGGCGGTGGCGGCGGACCCCAGTTGAACAGGCCCTTGGCGCCCTCAAGTGTCTCCGGGGTCCACAGCTGGTCGTCGACGATGCAGTCCAAGTCGGAGTAGTACTCACTGAAGTTGCCGGCTGGGTCCTTGAGGTACCAGAAGAAGTTCGACCCGGCGTGGTGCCGGCCCAGCCCCCAGATGTGCCGCTCGGGATGGTCCTCGAGCATCGCATAGGCGCCGCGGCCAACATCGTCGATGTCGTCGACCTGCCAGGAGGTGTGATGCAGGAAGGCCACCGGCGCCTTGAGAACGAGG
>Ga0210378_10000510_pt1 | contig 19680 bp, 17 predicted proteins | sample PLM1_60_b1redo_FD_155465 | JGI IMG/M metagenome (GOLD analysis project Ga0210378, IMG submission 155465) | Groundwater sediment microbial communities from an aquifer in East River, Colorado, USA - PLM1_60_b1 redo | ecosystem: Environmental > Terrestrial > Soil > Riparian zone | place: USA: East...
CCGCACACGGGGGCTGGCCGACGAAGGGATCGTGTCGCGGGCGGACTACGATCGGGCGGCGGCGGAGCACAAGCAGGCCGAGGCGAGGGTCGGCGAGATCCGCGCCACCATCGAACGCAAGCGGATCCGGGCGCCGTTCTCGGGCGTCCTCGGGATCCGTCAGGTCAACCTCGGGCAGTACCTGACGGCGGGTGAGGCCGTGGTGCCGCTGCAGTCGCTGCATCCGATCTACGTGAACTTCGCGGTGCCCCAGCAGGAGGTCGGACACCTGCACGCGGGCGGCGAAGTCCGCGTCACTGCCGAGGGCCTCGGCGGAGCGTTCCCGGGGCGGATCACGGCCCTCGACTCGATCGTCGACGAGGCGACCCGCAACGTCCAGGTGCAGGCCACGCTCGCCAACCCGGAGGGGCGGCTGCACCCCGGCATGTTCGTGGAGGTGCAGGTCAGCCAAGGCGCCGGCAGCTCCGTGGTCGCGCTTCCGACCTCGGCGATCAACTACGCGCCCTATGGCGACTCGGTCTTCATCGTCGGTGAAGTCGAAGGGGCCGGCGGCGAGAAGTACCGCGGCGTGCGCCAGCAGTTCGTGAAGGTCGGGAGCGCGCGCGGCGATCAGGTCGCCGTCGCCTCGGGCGTCTCTGCCGGCGATGAGGTCGTGACCTCGGGCGTCTTCAAGCTCCGCAACCGCGCCGCCGTCCGCGTCAACAACGAAGTCCAGCCGGGCAACAACCCGGCCCCGAAGCCCGAGGACAACTGATGGCCGAGCAACCCACGGCACCCGTGCTCGAGGACACCACGGCCCCGGCGTCCCTCCACTATCCGATGCCCGCTCTGGACGCGTACTGGATGCGGACCGACCGGATCTATCGCGGGGTGAGCGGCGAGGTCTACGCGCTCGACGTCTATCAGCCCGCGACCGCGCGAGAGCCTCGCGCCGCGGTCGTCCTGGTGCACGGCCAGGCGCGGCCGGACCTGGTCCGCGACGCCAAGAGCTGGCCCGCGCTCCAGGGCCTGGCCCGCGTCCTCGCGGCCACGGGTCGCGTCGCGGTGGTTCCCAACCTCGGCTCGACCGCCCGCGGGCCGGGCCTGGTGGCGGACAACGTGGTCGCAGCGGTCCGGCACGTCGAGGCGCACGCCGCCGAGCTCGGTGTCGATCCGAGCCGCCTCGCGCTGTGGGTGGCGGCGGAGGGAGGCCTCTACGGTCTGGGGCCCGCCCTCGGCGGCGAGCTCGACGGCGCCATCCGCTGCGCGGTGGCGCTGTATCCGCAGCTCTCGGACCGCCCGCTGTTGCGCACCTACCCGCCGTTGTCCGCAGGCGTGCGCGAGCGTTTGGGGCCATCCGGCCATGTCCGCCGGCGCGGCCGGAAGCTGTTTCCCCTCCTGGTCGTGCGCGCGGGGCGGGACCGGGCCGAGGTCAACCAGGCCCTCGACGAGTTCGTGAACCTGTCCCAACAGGTCGGGTTCCCCGTCACGCTCGTCCGGCACGACGAGGGCCACCACGGCTTCGAGGTCGTGGACGCCACCGACGCCACCCGGGCCGTGCTCGATCGGACGTTCGCATTCCTCGAAAGGCACTTGTGAAATTCACCGACATCTTCGTCAAGCGGCCCGTGCTGGCGCTGGTCGTCAACCTGGTCATCCTCCTCGCCGGCCTGCAGGCGATCCGCTCGCTGAGCGTCCGGCAATACCCGCGCAGCGACATCGCGGTCGTCCGGGTGACCACCGCCTACGTGGGCGCCAACGCCGACCTGGTTCGGGGATTCATCACCACGCCCCTCGAGCGCGTGATCGCCAGCGCGGACGGGATCGACTACATGGAGTCCTCGAGCGCCCAGGCCGTCAGCACGATCACCGTGCACCTCAAGCTCAACTACGACACCAACGCCGCCCTCACCCAGATCCAGGCCAAGGTGGCGCAGGTGCGCAACGACCTGCCTCCGGAGGCCGAGGCGCCGGAAATCGAGCTGGAGACGGCCGACAACCAGTTCGCCGCCGTGTACCTCGGGTTCTCCTCGGACGAGCTCGACCAGAACCAGATCACCGACTACCTGACCCGGGTGGTCCAGCCGAAGCTGTCGGCGATCAGCGGGGTCCAGCGGGCCGACATCCTCGGCGACCGCACCTTCGCGATGCGCATCTGGCTCAAGCCGGAGAAGATGGCCGCGCTCTCCATCTCCCCTTCCCAGGTGCGGGAGGCGCTCGCGCGCAACAACTACCTCTCGGCCCTGGGCAAGACCAAGGGCTCGATGGTGTCAGTGAACCTCATCGCCAACACCGACCTTCGTACCGCCGAGGAGTTCCGCCAGCTCGTGGTGAAGGAGGACCACGGGGTCATCGTGCCGCTGGGAGAGATTGCCGACGTGCAGCTCGGCGCCGAGAACTACGACGGGGACGTCCGCTTCAACGGGCAGACCGCCACCTTCATGGGCGTGTGGGTGCTCCCCACCGCCAACTCGCTCGAGGTCATCAAGAAGGTGCGCGCGGCGATGCCGGAGATCCAGGCGCAGCTGCCGGCCGGCATGAAGGCGGGCATCCCGTACGACTCCACGGCCTACATCCAGGACGCCATCGACGAGGTCCTCAAGACGCTGACCGAGACCCTGCTCATCGTCGTCGTCGTCATCTTCCTCTTCCTGGGGTCCGCGCGCTCGGTTCTCATCCCCGTGGTCGCCATCCCCATCTCGCTGGTGGGCGCCGTCTTCCTGATGCTGGCGGCCGGCTTCACCATCAACCTGCTGACCCTGCTCGCCATCGTTCTCTCGGTCGGCCTGGTCGTCGACGACGCGATCGTCATGGTCGAGAACGTCGAGCGGCACCTCCACGGCGGCAAGCCTCCCTTCCAGGCCGCCGTCCACGCCGCCCGGGAGCTCGTCGGCCCGATCATCGCCATGACCATCACGCTGGCCGCGGTGTACACGCCGCTGGGGATCCAGGGTGGCCTGACCGGCGCGCTCTTCCGCGAGTTCGCCTTTACCCTCGCCGGCGCCGTGATCGTCTCCGGCGTGGTGGCGCTGACCCTGTCGCCGATGATGGGATCCCGGCTCCTGCGCACGGGAGACACCGAGCGCGGCTACGCCGGATGGATCAACCGACGGTTCGACGGTGTGCGGCGGGGCTACACGCGCGCGCTCTCCTGGACGCTGCGCGACCGGTCGGTCGTCCTCGCCTTCTGGGCGATCGTGGTCGTGCTGATGGTTCCGTTCTACATGTTCTCGCAGAAGGAGCTGGCGCCCGCCGAGGACCAGGGCGTCGTCTTCGGGATCGTCCAGGCGGCGGCCAACTCGACCCTCGACCAGACCAATCTCTTCGCCGCCGAGATCCACGACGTGTATCGCTCGTTCCCCGAGAGCGACAGCATCTTCCAGATCACGAGCCCCACCGGGGGCTTCGGCGGGATGGTCCTGAAGCCCTGGAGCCAGCGGAAGAAAACCGCCCAGCAGCTCCTGGTCGAGTCGACGGAGCCGCTGTCGAGGATCGCCGGGGTCCGGGTGATCCCGATGACGCCCGCCCCGCTCCCCGGCGCCGGCGACTTCCCGGTCGACTTCGTGATCGCCTCCACCGCCGAGCCCCAGCAGCTCAGCGACCTCGCCAACCAGCTCGTGGCGAAGGCGTTCGCCAGCGGCCTGTTCATCTTCGCCGACGCCGATCTGAAGTTCGACCAGCCGCAGGCGGAGGTCGTCTTCGACCGGGACAAGGTGCGCTCCCTCGGCGTCGACCTGAGCCAGGCGGGACAGGACCTGTCGACGATGCTGGGCGGGGACTACGTGAACCGGTTCAGCATCCAGGGCCGCAGCTACAAGGTCATCCCGCAGGTGAAGCGCAGCGAGAGGTTGACGCCGGAGCAGCTCGGGCAGATCCACGTGACGGGGCCGGACGGCCGGCTCGTTCCGCTCTCGACCTTCGCCACGCTGCGCACCTCCACCGAGCCCCGGGACCTCAAGCGGTTCCAGCAGCTCAACGCGGTGCGCATCCAGGGCGTGATCCCGCCGCCGGTGTCGCTGGACCGGGCGCTGGCCTTCCTCGAGAGCGAAGCGAAGGCCATCCTGCCCCAGGGCTTCACCGTCGACTACGCCGGCGAGTCGCGCCAGCTCCGCACCGAGGGCAGCAAGTTCCTGGGCACGCTCCTGCTCTCGGCCATCCTCATCTATCTGGTGCTGGCGGCACAGTTCGAGAGCTTCCGGGATCCATTCATCATCCTGGCCGGTTCGGTACCGCTGGCCATCTCGGGAGCTCTCCTCTTCTCGTTCCTGGGCCTCACCACCCTCAACATCTACAGCCAGGTGGGGCTGATCACTCTCGTGGGCCTCGTCTCGAAGAACGGCATCCTCATCGTGGAGTTCGCGAACCACCTGCAGGAGACGGGCATGGACAAGCTGCGCGCCATCGTCGAGGCGTCCGGCACGCGCCTGCGGCCGATCCTCATGACGACGGCGGCCACCGTGGTCGGCCACTTCCCGCTGGTGATCGCGAGCGGTCCCGGGGCCGGGGCTCGCAACAGCATCGGCATCATGCTCGTCAGCGGCATGATCATCGGCACCGTGTTCACGCTCTTCGTGGTGCCGTCGATCTACGTGCTGGTGGCGCGGACGCACACGGCGGCCGCGCCCGACACCGGCGAGACGGAGCCGCCCGTCCCGAACCCTGCCGTGCCGGAGCTGGAGGAGCTCACCGTCTAACAGCTACAGTCGGGGCAACGCTGGCACCAGCCCTCCCCTCCCCCTACGTGGGGACTGGAGGGGCTAGTGAAGGGTGGGGGGTCAATGAATGAATAGCTCCGCGAACGTCGACCGCTGGGCCCGGCGCGTCTGGGACTACCACCACGTGAACCACGTCCTGGGGCCGGCGGACGGCATCATCGTCCTCGGCAGCCACGACCCTCGCGTGGCCGAACGCGCGGCCGAGATCTTTCTCGGCGGGTGGGCGCCGGTCGTGGTCTTCTCCGGGAACCTGGGCTCGCTCACGAGCGGCCTCTGGCATCGTCCGGAGGCCGAGATCTTCGCCGACGTGGCCGCGGCCGCCGGCCTGCCCCGCGACCGCATGCTGCTCGAGACGCGCGCCACCAACACCGCCGAGAACGTCGACTTCTCGCGACAGCTGCTCGTCGCGCGCGGCATCCATCCGCGGCGGGCGATCGCGGTCCAGAAGCCCTACATGGAGCGCCGGACCCTCGCCACGTTCCAGCAGCGCTGGCCCGAGCTGGAGGTGATCATCACCTCGCCGCAGATCGCGTTCGACGCCTACCCGAACGAGGCCATCAGCCGCGAGGACGTCATCCACATCATGGTCGGCGACCTGCAGCGCTTGATCGTCTACGCGGAGAGGGGCTGGTCGTCCCCGCAGCCGGTTCCGGCCGAGGTGATGGAGGCGTACGAAGGTTTGATCGGGGCAGGGTACACGAAGCGGCTCATCCGGCACAGGGGATGAAGGGAGCAAGGCTTCTCCGGCAGTCGGCAACGGACGGGAACGGGAACGTGCACGGCCACGTGCACGTGCACACGCCGCGCAATCCCCTCTCCCTGCAAGGGAGAGGGGAAGGGGTGAGGGTTAAAATCGCAGCGCGGGAATCGAGGACGCGATGGCCAAGACCGACTTCAAGTCCGTAGACGAGTACATCGCGACGCACCCCGAAGACGTGCAGGCGACCCTGCAGCGCGTCCGCGGCATCATCCGGAAGGCCGTGCCGGGCGCCGAGGAAGCAATCAGTTACCAGATCCCCACATACAAACTGCACGGCGGCTACGTGGTCTATTTCGCCGGCTGGAAGCAGCACTACTCGCTCTATCCAGCCACCGGACGCCTCGTCGCGGCGTTCAAGGACGAACTGGCACCGTACGAGCTCAGCAAGGGCACGATCCGCTTCCCGCTTTCGCAGCCCGTCCCCGTGAAGCTGATCGAGCGCATCGCGAGGTTCCTCGCGAAGGAAGCGGCCGAGCGTGCGACGGCGAAGCGGGCACGGGCAGGGCGGAAGAAGCGCAGGTGAGCGCGGCGGGCGAGCGACGCCCTAGAGGCCCAGCGGGAAGTAGGCCCTCGCGTTCTCGAAGCAGACATCACGCACCAGGCGCCCCAGCATCTCGCGGTCCGCGGGAATGAGCCCCTTCTCCGCGTCGCGGCCGAGGATGTTGCAGAGCAGCCGGCGGAAGTACTCATGCCGCGGGTAGGACAGGAAGCTGCGGGAGTCGGTCACCATTCCCACGAAGCGTGACAGCAGGCCGACGTTGGAGAGCGCTTCGATCTGCTTCTCCATCCCGTCTACCTGATCCAGGAACCACCAGGCCGCGCCGTACTGCATTTTCCCGGGCACGGAGCCGTCGTTGAAGCTGCCGACGACGGTGGCCATCAGCTCGTTGTCGCGCGGGTTGCTGTTGTAGACGATCGTCCGCGCGAGCTGGTCGGTGCGGTCGAGGCCGTCCAGGAAGCGGCCGAGCGGCCGCGCCTGCTCGAAGTCGCCCATGGAGTCGCCCCCCGTGTTCGGGCCGAGTTGCCGGAGCAGCCGCGTGTTGATGTTGCGGAGCGCCCCCAGGTGGAACTGCTGGACCCAGCCGCGGGCGTGGTCGAGCAGGGCCAGCTCATGGAGCAGGGCCGACTTGAGCTTGCGGGCCGCGCTCCCGTCCGGCCGTCGTCCGGCGCGTACCTGGTCGAAGGCGTCGCGCACCTCCGCCTCGGAATAGTCGTCGGCGTAGGCCTGCTCGAGGCCGTGGTCCGAGGCCCGGCAGCCGGCGTCGTGGAAGAACGTGTGCCGCTTGCGCAGCGCGTCCAGGAAGGAGCCAAGGCTCGCCACGTGCACGTTCGCGGCGGCGGCCAGCCGGTCCACCCATTTATTGAAGGCGGCGGGATCCTCCACGCCCAGCGCCTGGTCGGGCCGCCAGGTGGGGAAGAGGCGGACGGCCGGGCTGCCGGCACGGGCGTGGGCGAGGTGCGGCTCCAGGCTGTCCACGGGATCGTCGGTGGAGCAGACCGCCACGACCTTGAACTGCCGCAGCAGGCCCTGCGTCGTGAAGTCGTCACGCTGCAGCATTTCGTTGCCGCGGTCGTAGACGAAACGGGCGGTCGTGCCGTCGAGCAGCGTGCCCGTGATGCCGAAGGGCCGGCGCAGCTCCATGTGCGTCCAGTGGTAGAGCGGGTTGCGCAGCGTGGCGGGGACGGTGCGGGCCCAGGCCTCGAACTTGTCCCAGTCCGACGCGTCGCCGGTGATCAGCCGCTCGGGCACGCCGCCCGCGCGCATCGCACGCCACTTGTAGTGGTCGCCCTCGAGCCAGATCTCGGTCAGGCTGCGGAAGCGGTGGTTGCCCGCGATCTGGTCCGGAGGCAGGTGGCAGTGGTAATCCAGGATGGGCAGGTCGCGCGCGACTTCATGATAGAGCGCAGCCGCGGTGCGGGTCTCGAGCAGGAAGTCCTCGTCCAGGAAAGGGTTCATCTTGGCGCCCTCGCAGGAAGTGTCTGAGCCGACGGAGACACTACCCCATTTTTCCGTCGTGAGTGGTCGCTCGCCGCCCTGATGCTATCCTGAGCCCGGGGAGCCACCTTGATTCCCATCCGCGACACCGTTCCCACGCGCAGCCCGCCCCTCGCCGTTTGGATATTCGGCGACAACGTCGAGGAGCGCATGGGCCCCTTCCGCTTCGTCTGCTTTACCTCCTGTGCGGGCTGGCGGGCGGGATCGTACATGTTCCTCCCGTTCTTCTTCGAGCTTCCCGCCGTCACCTATCTGGCTTTCTGGGCCATCAGCCAGGCCCTCGGCGGCACGTTGTCGCTGGCCGCGGGCGCCGTGGTCGGCATCGCGTTCTGGGCCCACGTGGGCGGCTTCGTCGCCGGGATCACCCTGCACTTCCTCTTCGTCAAGCAGCGCTTCCTGGAGGCGTCGCGCCAGAGACTGATCGCGAAGATCGAACAGGATCGGGGCTCCCGCGTGATCCTCCTCGTGCACCGCCAGGAGACGATGAGCCTGCTGGGCTTTCCCCTCATGCGGTACATCGACGTGAACGACTCGGAGGCGGTCCTGCGCGCCATCCACCTCACCGACCCCGCGGTTCCGCTCGACATCGTGCTGCACACGCCCGGTGGGCTGGTGCTGGCCTCGCTCCAGATCGCGCGGGCGATCCACAAGCACAAGGGCAAGGTGACCGCGGTCGTACCCCACTACGCGATGTCGGGGGGGACGCTGATCGCTCTCGCCGCCGCCGAGATCGCCATACCGCAGGTGCGAGACAGCGTCCGCGAGCTGCTGGCCGACAAGACCACGCCCGACAAGGCCGACGAGCTCGCCCGCCTGCTCTCCGAGGGTACGTGGACCCACGACCATCCCATCACTTTCGAGACGGCGCGGGCCTTCGGCCTGCCCGTGCGGTCCGACATTCCGCCGGAGTTCATGGACCTGATGGCCCTCTATCCGCAGCCGGTCCGCCGCCAGCCGGGAGTGGAATACCTGCCCCAGCGGCGAAACGCCCAGGGCAGCCCTGCGCCGAGGGCGTGAGGGGGCGCCGTCCGGCGCGAAACGACGGACATGAGGAGGAAACGATGGCCGAACCACTGAAGCCAGGCACGAAGGCCCCCGACTTCTCGCTGAACAGCACGCCGGATCAGAAGCTGGCGTTGCACGAGTTGCAGGGGCGGCGCGTGATCCTCGCCTTCTACCCGGCGGACTGGAGCCCGGTCTGCGGCGACCAGATGTCGCTCTACCAGGCGGTGCTCCCGGAGTTCCACAAGCTGAAGGCCGAGCTGCTCGGGATCTCCGTCGACGGCGCCTGGTGCCACGCCGCGTATGCGCAGCATCGGAACCTCCACTTCCCGCTGCTGTCCGACTTCGAGCCGAAGGGAGAGGTCGCCCGCAAGTACGGCGTCTACGTACAGGACATGGGGGTCGCCGGCCGGGCCCTCTTCGTGCTCGACGAGGCGGGCGTGATCCGTTGGAGCTATCTCTCGCCGATCGGAGTGAACCCGGGCGCCGACGGAATCCTCAATGCGCTGGAATCGATGGAAAAGGAGGCCACCCCCCATGAACACGCATAATCCCGTTCTCGTCCTGCCGGTCGGCGTACGCGACCATATCCGGGGCCCGGTCTCCGCGCCGGTCACGCTTCTGGAGTACGGAGACTACGAGTGCCCGCACTGCGGGGCGGCGCACCCGATCGTGGAGGGGATCCGCCGTCAGATGGGCGACCGGCTTCGGTTCGTCTACCGCCACTTCCCGCTGGCCAACATCCACCCGCACGCCGAGCCGGCCGCCGAGTCGGCGGAGGCCGCGGCGGCCCAGGGCAAGTTCTGGGCGATGCACGACCGGCTCTTCGAGCACCAGGACGCGCTCGACGAGCCGGCCCTGGCGGAGCATGCCGCGCTCGTGGGGCTCGACGTGGCCCGGTTCGTCCGCGAGCTCAGCGCCGGGACTTACGCCCCGCGCGTGCGGGAGGACTTCATGAGCGGGGTCCGCAGTGGCGTCAACGGCACGCCCACCTTCTACGTCAACGGCGTCCGGCACAACGGCGGGTACGACTCCGTGTCGCTGATGGCGGCCATCGAGGAAGCCCTCGTGCTCGGTTAGCCCGCGGGCCGAGCCGAGAGTATCGTTTGCGCATGCGCAAGCCCCGCGTCCGGACCGGACAGGGCAGCGTCGCCCTGACGAAGGAGGAGTTCCGCGCCCGGCTCAGGCCTATCACGAGTATCGGAAGAGCCCTCGCACGCGCAAGGCGGGGAAGGGCTTCGCCGACCCGGCCTTCGACCTGCCCGTCGAGTGGCTGGAGACGCGCCGGCGGGTCCGCCTCGCGGAACAGCGGCAGAAGAGCGCGCGATCGCGTTCACGCATCCTGCTGGTCTGCGGGGGCGGATCGCAGCGACCAGACGCGCCCGGGCGAGATGTCGCCCTCAAGCTGATGATCGACCGCCTGGTGTGCGCCGACGGCGGGAACCCCGATCCGACGTCTACCCGCGGCAAGGACCCCGCGAAGGCCGCGGCTTCTACAAGCCGTACGCCACCAGCCACGACGAGCTGGACGGCGACACCGGGCTCCACGAGGAAGTGCGCAACGCGGCCCGCAGCTTGATCCAGATGGTGCGCATGATCCGGAGCGGGCGCTACGTTCCCCCCGACCGCGACCTGCGCGAGCCCCGGCCGAAGTAGCGCGTCAACGTTCCCTCTCGACGCCCACCACCATCGGCTGCGCGCGCGTGCGAAGAAACACGTCCACGGCCTTCTTCCACGCTTCGGCTCCGGAGGCGAGGGTGCGGACGCGCACCATCAAGTACTCGGGCCGGGCGGCCGGGAGGGGAATCGCGCGGTGCGAGATGCGCGCCACGTCGCCGAGGGGCTGGGCCCGGCCCGTGCCGTTGTCGAGCGCGAACCACTGGTACTCGTAGGCGTCCACCCTGCCCAGCCGCGCATCCTCGCCGTGGTTCGTGAAGACGAGGGTCCCGGCTTCCGCCGGCGCAAGGCGGAAATCCGCGAGGGGGTTCAGGTCCCCGAAATAGCGGGCGAGGATCTTGTCGCGTCGCTGGATGATCACGTCCGCGAGGTGGGCCTCCGCCTCCGGCGCTCGGAAGTCGCCTTCCTTGACGATGGCGCGGATGGCCTCGTCGGAGAACCTCGAGACGATGCGGGCCGCCCAGAAGGCGTCATCCGGAAGCATGTGCTGGAACGCCGCGTTGGGGAACTCGGGCCGCCACTGGTCGGGGTCGAAGCGGACGGCCTCGATGCCGCCCACCTCGGGGAAGATTCGGTACTCGATGCTGTACCAGGGACGCTCCCAGATCCCCAGCGACAATGCGGTCTTCACGATGGCCCCGGCATCGATGAGGTACTCGTTCCCGGCCCGCGGATTCTGGGGCGCGACGTTCCGCCGCCAGTCCGAACCGCTTCCGAGCATGGACGAGAAGTCCTGGAGATAGTGCTTCACGTAGCTCCGGCCCGCCTCGCTCACGTAGCTGTCGAGGGTATTGAGGCTGCGCGAGTCGTCGTGGTTCAGCCACGCGCAGAAGACGCGGTATCCGCGCAGATCGCGCCGGTGCTCGTGGGGGATCACGTCGTTGGAGTCGTCGGGCCGGGTCCCGAAGTACTTGTGCGGTCCGATGGCCTTGCCGGGCACGGCCTTGCTCGCGACGAAGCGTATCCGCCCGTCGGGAAGGGCGGCCACGTCGGTCAGGATCGCGTCCAGGTCCGCCGGCACCATCTTGCGCGGCTTCATCCCGAGGACGCGAACCCTGGCGTCGCTCCCGATCCGGATCTGCTCCTTTCGCAGGTAGACGATCCACATCTCGGGGACGAAGTAGCCGAAGGCGTGGAAGAACTTGCTGCCGATCACGTCCGCGCCCGTGGCAAGCCCGAAATGCTTCGCCGGATCGACCTTGATGAAGTAGACGTCGCCGCGGGCGTCCTGGATCGTGAAGCCCGGCGTGATGCCGCCGGACTTGCCTCGCAGCACCGTCCACGTCCCGTGGAGGTCCGGGCCGTCGCCCTGGTTCGGCCCGCGCACCAGCTCGTCGATCGACATCGGACGCACGCCGATTCGGTTCTCCCACCAGCTCGAGTCGGGCACTTCGCCGAGGGTATTGACGTTCGCGGCCGGCGGGATCTTCCCCTTCTCGGGCCCGTTGCGGACGAAGGTGTTCTCGTAGACGTCCCAGCCGCTGGCGAGCTCGATCTCCCCGGGCGCGCTCGGGATGTGGAGGTCGTCGCGGTCGCGCGCGACGGGATCGTCGGAAAGGAACTTCTGGGCGATCGCCGGGGCGGCGGCGAAGGCCACGAGGGCGCCGGCCAGGAAGAGAGACCGCATCAGAAGGAGGGGCTGAAGCGGAAGAGAGCACGGAAGCCCTCGTCGCCCCAGGCGAAGTCCAGCCGCAGCCACACCGTTTCGTGGCCCTTGAGGCGGAGGCCGATCCCGCCGTCGGTCCGGAACCGGCCCAGGTCTTCGCCCGCCGTGGCGGCCACCGCCCCGGTGTCGGCGAAGAGCGCCAGCTCGATGGCGGGCGCGGCCTCCCAGCGGTACTCCGCCTGCAGGAGCGCGAGCTTTTCGCCGCGGTAGCGCTGGCTCACGTAGCCCCGCAGCGTGTGGCTACCGCCGAGGAAAGGCAGCAGGTAGAAGGGCACCCGGCCTCCGGCGGCGGGATCGCCCTTGGAGGCGTAGGCGCGGAGAGCAAGCACGCGCTGGGGATGACCGAGAGGGACGTAGGCGCGCCCGTCAACCGCGAACCGGTCGAAGGTGGGTGCGCTCGCCTCCCGGCCGTCGTAGCGTAGCCACTGCACCGCCAGCAACCCACCGCGGTGCGGGTTCTCGGCGACGTCGCGGCCGTCGAAGACCGCGGCGGCCCCGTACCGGAGGAAGCGCGGCTGAGCGCCGAAGCCGGGCAGGGCCGCAGGCTCGAAGACGTCTTGGACCTGGGGAAGGTCGTCGTCCTTGCCGGGCCCTATCGCGGCCTTGTAGTAGCCGAACCGCCCGCTCAGGGTGAGCCGGCGCAGGACGCGATAGCCGGCGACCGCTTCCACGAGGGTGTCCCGCTGGCTGAAGCTGGCCCGGTCCTCCCGGCGCGAGTCCGGACCGCTTCCGAAGAAATCGAACTTCGGCGCCCAGCGGTGGGCGACGGCGGCGTACAGCATGAACGGTCGGTTGTCGTCCAGCCGCACGTTGGCCAGATCGAAGACGTCGTGGCCCTTGATGGCGAACGGCGGGAACGACCGGCCGCGGTGAGGAATGACGCCGGCCTGCGCGTCGTAGTACTGGAAGCCCTGGATCGACCAGAAGGCGCTGCCGGCCAGATCGAGAGCGGATGCGCCCACGTCGGGGCGCCATAGCCGCACTCCTGCCGCCGTCTGCGAGCGGTGGTCGATCGTCTGGATCCGCGGGTAGAGGCCGAACAGGTTGATCTGCGTGATCGGCGGGCGCTCCGCTTTCTCGAAAGCCAGGATCTGGCGCTCGATGAAGCCCGGCCTGTAGGCCTTGAGCGCCGCGCACTTCGCGCGTCGCTTCTCGACGAGCGGCGCTTGCCGCGGCCCGACGTCGAGGTCCTCCGCCCATCCGCACGGGCGGTCGTCTTCGGCGAGGGGCGCCGCCCGGAGCAGTCCGCTTGAGCCGGCCAGGAGGGCGAGGAGGAGCGCCGCTCGCATCACAGGACCTTGATCCTACGCGACCTCGGCCAGCCCTGATGTACTCCTGGGGGGTCGCGGTGTCCGCCACGTGCGGGGCTTCACGAGTTTTCACGAACCTGCGGCGCTCGAAGCGTCCGGCCTCAGTCGTATCCCCCCGAGGCTCAATGAGCAACCGTCGCCAGCCGCGTGGGGATTGCGCGGCGGCGGAGAGAGCCGCGGCACGCAGCTTGCACGAGGGCATACGGATTCGAAGGAGGATCAATGCGACATCTAGCGTTCCTGGCCACCGTGCTCCTGGCGGTCATCGTGACGGCCGGCCCGGCACTGGCCGCCAAACCCGTCGAGCACTTCACCGCCTTCGCCGTGGACATGAGCAACACCGCCGGCCGAACGCGCGCGGGAACGGTCGACGTCATCATCAATCGCTGGTCGTCGCCGCAGGAGAAGGACCAGCTCGTGTCCGCCCTGCGGGAGGGCGGCAACGACGCGCTTCTCCGGGCTCTCCAGAAGATCAAGGACCCCGCGGGTTACATCCGCAGCGCGGGCCGCATCGGCTACCCGCTGCGGTTCGCCTGGCAAATCCCTTCGGGCGACGGCCGCCGCATCATCATCGGGACCGACCGCCCCGTTTCCTTCCTCGAGGCCAGTACCCATCCACGCACGATGGACTATCCCTTCATGCTCATCGAGCTGCGGGTGGATGCCCAGGGCAGGGGGCAAGGTAAGCTCCTGCCCCTCGCCAGGATCCAGGCCGACGACGACCACGTCGTCGAGGTCGAGAACTACGCGTCGGAACCGGTGCGGCTCACCGAGGTGCGGAAGCTGAAGTAACGGCCACTGCTCGCGCAGGCGATGCCCAGCGGCGAGCTCAGGTAGCTTGCGGAGGCCCGAGCCTTGGGCCTCCGCAAGCGGAGATGGAATACGTCGTGTTCCGGCCCTACTGGAACCGTTCTGCGGTTCATGGACAATCGCTCCGCGACCGCTTCCTGCTTCATCGGGGCTGCCGAGCGATCCTTGGTTATCGGGTCGCTTGGTCTTAGTGCCTCTCCACAGGCTTCAGTTCCCGGGAACTCCCGGTACAGGGCAGTTTTAGCACACCGATCCGCACGGGCAGGTCCGGCGGAGACCAGAACACGGCCGAGAACATCTACATGCACGGCACGCCCGCCCCGCAGCTCTTCTCGCGGACGCGGCGGGACTTCAGCCACGGCTGCATCCGTCTGGAAGACCCCGCGCGCCTGGCCGAGTGGGTGCTGCGGGACAACCCCGGCTGGACGCGCGAGCGGATCGAGAAGGCCATGTGCACGTCAACTCGGAGGGGGTCGTGCACTTCGTGGTCGACATCTACGGACACGACCGGACCCTGGACCAGGCCCTCGCGCGGGGCTATCCCTACCCCGAAAAGCAATAGCGGTAGTGACCCTCACCCCTACCCCTCTCCCTTCCAGGGAGAGGGGAACTAGCCCGACGGGCGGCTCTGGACCAGCAGGTTCATGACCAGGACCTGGACGGGTTCGCCGTGCTGGTTGATCGTCGTGCTGCGGACCTTCACGTAGCCTTCGCCGGGCCGGCTGCGGGAAGGACGCACCTCCAGCACTTCCGCCTCGACGTGAAGCTCATCGCCCGGCCGGACCGGGCGCGGCCATTTCAGCTCGTCGGCCCGGGTGCCGATGATCCCGCCGGCGGGCTTCATGCCGCTGTCCACGAGAAGGCGCATCGTGAGGGCGGCGGTGTGCCACCCGCTCGCCGCGAGGCCGTCGAAGAGGCTCCCGCGCGCGCGTTCCTCGTCGAGGTGGAACGGCTGCGGGTCGAACTGGGTGGCGAAGGCCTTGATGGCCTCGGCGTCGAGGCGGATCCTGCCGGTCAGGTGCTTCTGCCCGACCGTGAAGTCCTCCAGGTACAGCGGCATGGGAATGCGGCGTCGTCCGCACATTACAGTATTCTTGCCGTCCACGGAACAGGAGGATCGCCATGACGATGCGCCGCGGGCAGTCTCCGTTGAGGGCAACCCTTGCGGCGCTGGTGATGACGCTGGCCGCCCCCCTCGCCGAGGCGCGCCCCCTGCAGGCGGCGGACTATCTCAAGCTGAGATCCGTCGGCGGTGTCGCCCTCTCGCCGGACGGACGCCGCGTCGCGTACGCGCTGGAGAGCAACGATGCCCCCGGCCGGCCGTACCGCCAGCTCTGGGTCATGATCGACGGCCGCGCCACCCGGATCGGCGGTGACGAGGACCGCGGGGGCGAGCCGTTCTGGTCGCCGGACGGCCAGTGGATCGCCTTCAAGGGCAAGGTCGCGGGCAAGGAGGGTCTATACGTCGTCCGGCCGGACGGCCGCGACGCGCGCTTCCTGGCTCCGGTCACCGGCACCAACAGCCCCTTGACCTTCGAGGGCCGCGGCATCGCCTGGTCCCCGGACTCGAAGCGGATCGCCTATGTGTCCGCGACGCCGGGGCCCGAGACCGAAGCGGCGAGCGGCGATCCCATCGTGATCACGCGCTACCTCTACAAGCCCAATGCAGACGAAGGCGACACGCGCTTCAACGACAACCGGCGCCGGCACGTCTTCCTGGTCGACCTCGCGGGCGGCGAGCCGCGCGCGCTGACGTCCGGCCGCTTCGAGGAGCACTCGATCGACTGGTCGCCGGACGGCGCCGAGATCCTCTGCGTGTCCAATCGCGAGCCCGATCCCGACTTCTTCTACAACCCGGACCTGTTCGCCGTGAGCGTCAGCGACGGGAGCCTGCGCCGGCTGACCGCCACCGAGAGCGCGGAGTATCAACCGAGCTGGTCGCCCGACGGCCGGCGCATCGTCTTCCTCGGCACCCGGCGCGGTCTGACCGACCTCGAGACCACGATGGAGGACACGCACGTCTGGGTGATGGACCGGGACGGCGCGAATCGGCGGGAGATCGGCGCCTCGATCGACAACCGCCAGGGCTCGGCCGTCTGGTCGCCCAACGGCGCTTCCATCGACCTTACGGTCCAGGAGCGGGGTGACGTGCGTCTGTACCGGCTGCCGGCGGGGGGTGGCAAGCCGGAGCTCGTCGTGGGGGACGTCGGGCGCGTGGGGAGCTTCGCCCACAGCCGCTCCGGCGTCCTCGCCTATGCGTTCAGCGGCACGAGCGACCTGTCGCAGCTCTTCGTCAAGGACCCCGGCGCGGTCCCGCACAAGCTGACCGACCTGAACGCCGACGCCCTCCGCGGCGTGGAGATCGCGCCGGTCGAGTCGTTCACGTTCGCGAGCGCCGATTTCAAGTTCGCGGTGGAGGCGTTCCTCACGAGGCCGCTGGCGATGACCGCGGAATCCAAGCACCCGATGATCGCGATCATCCACGGGGGTCCCCACGGCGCGCAGGGCGCCGCCTACAACTTCAAGTCGCAGTTCTACGCGGGCCTGGGTTGGGCGACGGTGCAGGTCAACTTCCGCGGATCCACCGGATACGGGCAGAGGTTCGCGGACGCGGTGTTCGCCGATCAGAACGGCCAGGAGGCGCTGGACGTCCTCTATGGCGTGTCCGCCGCGCTCCGCCGGAATCCCTGGATCGACCCGGAGCGGCTCGGAGTGGAAGGCGGCAGCTACGGCGGCCAGCTGAGCTGCTGGCTGATCACGCAGACGCCGATCTTCAAGGCCGCCATTCCGCTGGCGCCGATCACGAACAACATCAGCTACAACTACATGACCTACTACAACCAGTACGAGGAGATGGAGTGGGGTATGCGCCCGCACCAGGGCAACCTGATGGACGTGCTGTGGGAGCGCTCGGCGCTGAAGCACGTGGCGAAGGCCAAGACCCCGACGATGCTCATCCACGGCGAGAACGACAACGACGTGCCGATCGCCGAGTCCGAGCAGTTCTACATTGCGCTGCGGGACGTCGGCGTTCCGGCGGTGATGGTCCGCTATCCCCGCGAGGGACACGGCCTGCGCGAGCCGAAGCACGTCGTCGACCTGATGGAGCGCAGCGCGAAGTGGTACGAGAAGCACTTCTCGCCCTGACGCACGAGGTCATAGCGTCAACGCCGCCTGCAGCATGGCCCTCGTGTAGCCGACATTGTAGATCTCGCCGGCGAGCCCGCCCCCGCCCGGATACTGGTTCCTGATGGAGCCGCGCTCGCGGTCGACGTCGAGCGCGCGCGGGTGCTCGGGGTAGATCGCGCGCGGGTACTTCTGTCGCACGAGCTCCCTCATCACGCCGAACAGATCCACCTGGCCGTCGTCGAGGAACACCTCCGTGTAGTCCACGTACGGCTTGCGAACGACCACGTTGCGGAAGTGGACGTGGTTGATGCGGTCGCGTTCGCCCAGGTAACGGCAGACCGCCACCGGGTCCTCGCCCATCTCCCGCGTGACGCCGCAGTCGAACGTCATGCCGTTGAAAGGGCTCTCGACGAGGCTCAGATACTCCTTCCAGTGCGCGACGGTGGCCATCAGCTGCTCCGACCCGCGGCTCCGCGGCACCGGCGGATCGTTCGGATGGAGCGCCAGGCGGACGTTCGACCTCTCGGCCTCCGGCACCACGGCCTTCAGGAAGCGCCGCGCGCGCTCGAGCTGCTCGGCGCGCGTGTGGGCACCCACTCCGTCCTTGGGCGGCAGATTCTTCGACAGCTCGTAGTCGTACGCCGTGTATCCCGCGCCGGCGCGCCCCGTCTCCTCCTTGTAGCCCTCCATCAGCCGGTTCGCGTAGAAGTTGTACTCGACGACCGGCAGCCCGGCTCTCCCCGCCGCCCGGATCGAGGCGATCACGTCCGCGGTCTGCGCGTCGGCTCCGGGCCGCCCACAGATGACGTCGTCGAAGCCCGAGATCATCATGTTGCACAGGGTCAGACCGCCGGCCTTGAACTGATCGATTCGAGTGCGGATGTCGGCCTCGGTCCACGGGATCTTCGGTCCGCCCGTGAGCACGTAGTCGACGCCGATCTGCTTCACGCGCCGCATCCCCGGCTCGTCCACCGGGCCCCAGAAGCCGAGGCAGATCTTCGGCGTGTCCTTGCCTTCGGCCGGCATCCGGGAGAACTTCGGCTCGGCGGCCTCGGCGAAACGAACCGGCAGGGATCCGGCGAGAGCGGGGGCCCCGATCGCCTTGAGAACGTCTCTGCGAGAGCTCATGGCCTGATCACCGTGCCATCCTTGCGTCGCGTCGTGCCCCATGAATAGTCGAAGTTCGGCGGTCCCGCCGGGATGGGGAACTTCGCCGCCAGCTTCTCGTCGAAGTCGATGCCCAGCCCCGGCTTCTCGCTGGCGAGCATGTAGCCGTCCTTGACCTCGGGACACCCGGCGAACACCTCCGCCGTCTCCTTGGGAAAGCCGCCTCCTTCGTGAACGCCGAAGTTGTAGCTGGCCAGCTCCAGGGCGAGCTGGGCGGCGTGGGCCAGGGGCGAGGCGTCTCCCGGACCGTGCCAGGCGGTGCGGACGCCGAAATACTCGCAGAGCGCCTGGACCTTGCGCGCCGGGCTCAGGCCGCCGATCTGGGAGATGTGGATGCGGATGAAATCGATCAGCCGATCCTTGATGAGCGGCAGGTACTCGTGCTGGGTGTTGAACAGCTCGCCCATCGCGATCGGGATGCTTGTCTGCGGGCGCAGCAGCCGGAAGTGGTCGTTGTCCTCGGGCGGGAACGGGTCCTCGAGGAAGAACAGCCGGTAGGGCTCGAGCGACTTGCACAGGTTGATTCCCTGGTTGAGCGTCACGCGCTCGTGCACGTCGTGCAGCAGCTCGACCTCGTCGCCGAGCTTCGTGCGCAGGTGCTCGAACAATTTCGGCAGCATCCGCACGTACGGCGCCGGCTCCCAGATGGCCTTCGGATGGGTCGGGCCGACCACGTCGTCCGGAGCGCCCGCGCCTGAAGGGGCGCTGCTCCGAGCGCCGTAGCTGGCATAGCCGGGTGTCGCGACCTGCACCCGCACGTGGCGGAAGCCGCGCTCCATCGCCGCGCGCGCGTTCTCTTCGACCTCGCCGAAGCTGCCGCCGCTGGCGTGAAAGTAACAGTCGGCGCCGTGCCGGACCTTGCCGCCCAGGAGCTGATAGAGGGGCATCCCCGCCCGCTTTCCCTTGATGTCCCAGAGGGCGATGTCGACCCCGCTCATCGCGTTGAACAGGACCGGCCCGTTGCGCCAGTAGGAGCTCATGTAGCTCGACTGCCAGATGTCCTCGATCTCGTCCACGTTGCGCCCAATCAGGAACGGCTTCAGGTATTTCTCGATCGCCGTCTCGACGACCAGCGCCCGCTGCGTGAACGTGGCGCAGCCCCAGCCCACGAGCCCCGGCTCGGTCGTCTCGACCTTGACGACGACGAGACGAATCCGATTCGGCGCGGTGAGGATCGTCCGAATGTCGCGAATCTTCACCGGAGCGGCGCCCTTCAGCCCCGGTGCGGACTCCTGGTCGGTTCGCGGTGGCGGCTCTCCCGACAGTGCCTCCCGGGTCGCGAAGAGTGACGCGCCTCCGGTGAGCGACAGCCCACGGATTGCATGCCGACGGTTCATCGTGTGCCTCCTCGACGGTAGACTCTAGCGCGTGGAGCGTCCTGAACGAAGCCGGGTCTGGACGGCCCGTCTTCGGTGTTGCATCAGACTTGTGGGTGCAAGTCCCGCCGCGGTAAGCGCCGGAGCGCCGCG